>Ga0256882_1000008_pt1 | contig 33798 bp, 1 predicted proteins | sample MC6MC0440MT_FD_186349 | JGI IMG/M metagenome (GOLD analysis project Ga0256882, IMG submission 186349) | Metatranscriptome of enriched soil aggregate microbial communities from Iowa State University, Ames, United States - MC6-MC0440-MT... | ecosystem: Environmental > Terrestrial > Soil >...
CGACGCCCTTCAGCGCACACAGCGGCTCCAACACACACTTCGTATCTGCCTGCACAGGAGATGGCCCATCGGACGGAAAAGCGGCAGAGAGTTTCTCAGCACGAGAGAGGCTCTCTGCAGCAGCACCACGAACCGCAGCTTCAGTGTTGGATTCGATGAGTCCAAGCAGAGCCGGGCGGTATTCGCCGCGCGCAAGCTTGAATGTCATCACTTGGACGAGATCAGCCTTCGTCAGCGCGTGGGTATCGGCAAGAGATCCCCGCATCCATGAGTACAGGCGCTCAATCTCGGCGGCGGGCTGAAACTTGGACTTTACGAATCGGAGCAGCTGAGGCACACTCGAGGCATATGCAAGCCAAACACGAGCATCTGTCGAGTAGAAGAGTTGATTTGATGAAATGACGCTCATCTCAGCACGCCCGGCGTCTAGGCTCAACGGAAAGACGTAGAAATGATCGCGCCGCCTGTTAGCGACCTCAACACTCTGTGCGTAACGGGTGCGGGGCGAGAAGAGATGGCCGCACGAGGCACCGTGCGCACATCACCCATGTACATCTATCTACTAGTCGTCAATTTAAAGTGTGTATATACCGTCTACGCATCATCTTGGTTGACTTGGCCGATGAATTCGAGGCTGCGGGGTGTTTACCAAAAACCCGACGAGGATGTATTCATGACCCACAGGCGCAGAAGACGAGTAGGAAGGGACACATAAAAGTGACTTTCTCATGCCAATGTGGAGCAAGACAAAACCGGGCGAATTGATCGCGCTGCGGACTATGGTGATCCCACGTCAGACCTCCTCGAAGCCCATGCTTGGGGAGGAGCTCTCCATTGCCCTCGCCCCGGGCCAAAACAACGACCCAGGAGGCCCGCATTTTCAGTGCGAGATCAAATCAATCGACTTTATCGTATAAATTTAGCCGCCGGTGATTTGGAAGACCGTACCTGAGGGATTCCGTGGTAACTTTGGTCCCGTCCGGGTAAATAGATAAATCAAGCCGCCGGTGCCGAAGGAGCAAACACAACACTCTCTGCTGTGACTAAATTTCCGTGCACAAAGAGACAAAGGCATAATTTCTCTAGTTTGACAATGTTTGCGCCTGATTTTTTAGTTGTTCATGCAGATGACGCTAATTGAACTCATTTTTAGACTTTTCGGGGAGGCACCGGTGGGTGCAGTTGGCCCGCTTCCTTTTTTTCAACAGAGTTTTCTGATATGCTACGGCTTTCTGTGTCGAATCTGAGACACCCACGAAGCTCAAGCGTGACGTTCTACGACCGCATGTCCTAAACCGTAGGCAAGCATCCTATCCGAGATTGATTAGGATACTTTTCCCACCCTTCTCTCCACACCGCTTTCGGGTGCGGTTTCTGCATCCCAAACAGGCTGTCGACCGCTGTGCTCGGGCCACCCTTCCATGTTGTGGCGCACACCGCGAGGTCCATGCTTGCGGACTATGCTGCGGCCTGTCTGCGCGCTTCTCGCTCTTTTCGTAGTCTTGGCGTCCTCCGCCGCCGTCCTTCCGACTGCCCCGAGCGACGATTGTACCCAAGGCGGCATGAACTGCCCGCAAGCAGGCGAGCTGTTCACACCCACCGCGGACTCGAGCGTGGTGATTGATTTGACGAAGATTCAGTTCATCTGTACCCGCGACACCTACATGCTCGCCAACCTCGTTGTCCTCGTTGACGCAACGGCCTCGATGACGGACGACTTGACGATTGGCACTCTGCAGAACGGCGACACGACCTTTGACTGGTCCGCCGTCACGAAGGCGGGCATTAGCAAGTGCGCCAGCTACCGCGTGCAGCCAGAGTCCGTCGTTTTTACGTCGTGCGTGATGCCCTTTCGCATCGAAACGACAATCGAGAACGTCCGCGTCTACACTAGCGCGCACACACTCAACGAGCCAACGGATCTCTGCGTTCCGGATATCCAAGAGCGCGTCATGGAGGATCTTCTCATGAGCTTGTTTGCGAAGCCAACCAAGGATGCGAACCCGAGTGTTGCGCAGCGCAGCGTGCCCTACCATGTCGAGCCAGCCTTCCGCGTTACAGCAGGGCCTGTTTCAGCTCCGTCGTTTACGGTCACCCAGGTTCCTGCCTATTCTGACCTGCGGATTGGCGGCATCATGACAGTGTACCTCCGCTTTCAGTTCACCGAGGCGACTGCGGGCTCATTTGCGTACACCCTCCGTGGCTCTTCTTCCGCAGTGGAGTTCCAGTCGTTCACGTCAGAATCCTCGACGTGCACGCCTGCTTCTGCGATGTCTTTCGCGTCTGCGTCTCATGCTGTACAATTTACCTGCACTACGGCGGGCACGACGACCTTCGTGGCCATCACCACGTACACGAACGTCAACTCGATCGCGCCGCGCTCGTCGGCGGGTGACTTCATTCTCGCCGTTGGCGGCACGACGACAACATTTTCGAGCCCACCTTACTCGCTTGTGTGGTTTTCACCCCTCACAGTTATCCCTCTCTACGTGAACCCGTTTCAGCCGCTCCGCTCAACTTACGACTTAGTCATCACCGAGATGTCTATGTTTCGTCTCGGGACAGACACCGGCTTTACTCTCGTCTTTGCCATTGCCAGCGGGTTCAGCTACAAGCTTGACAATTCTTTGAACCGCCTCGTGTCAACGCCGCCAGACGCCACCGAGTCGCTGTCTGATTCATGCTCCTTCGCTCTAATTGATTCAGCGACCTACACGGGGACAAATGGAGGTAGGGTTCTCCGCATCGTGTGCGCCGACCGCGCAGCGGTGCTAGCGCGCAACAACTTTCGCATCCGCATCACAAACATCGAAGTCCCGGCCGGCACGGCTGAAATCGACTCGGCGGCGTTCCGTCTCTTCGGCACTGTGAACGACAAGCAGGACCCGTCGATGGGCAGCGCTTTCAACATTGCTCCCGTTTCGATCCCTAAGTTCGAGGATGCCATCTATGACCGGTTCCGTGGTGTCACGCATGCCTCAAACTCGTTCAGTTTTCCTGTTTCTACGAGCGCCTTGGTCTTTGATCTACGGATCGGGAAGATCGCCAAAATTTCAACCCCTTTGGTGATCACGGTGCGCGTCGGTTTTCTGTCTTCTTACTCTGCAAAGACCTCATTTAAGACCGCGGAGCCTTTCACGACGAGCAACTTGAAGTGTGAGCGCAAGGATGTATTGTCCAGCGCCTTGAAGTATGTTCAGTTTATCTGCGCTGTGGAGGAAGAAGGAGAAGACGTTGCTTATTCCTTTGGCCTCACGGGCGTGACGGTGAGTGACACGACGCAGCCGGTGGAACGGTATTTCCGGGGCAACTATATTGTTCCCGAAAGCTTCCTCGACATTGAAGTTTCGCGCCTCCACGAGTGGTCGCCCGAGTCTTCAATGTACTTTTTGATGGCCTCCGGTGAGTCGGACCTTGGTGGTGCTGATCCTCCGTTCGACTTCTCGGTGAACATTGTGCGCCCCGTTGCGTCAGGAACCAACACGCGATTTTCACTGTTGTTTTCAATCAGCACGCTTCCGGCTGGCTTTTGGGGCACTACGTACACGGTTAACATCAAGTATCGTCCTACCGGCATGACAGCTTCGACATGTCCTGCGCTTGCGTACACAGGCGACAATCTCGGCGCAGGAGGCTTGATTCAAGATCCAGGGGCGTCGGGCCCGCAGAATGCCTGCTCAGGCTTCACTGCCAATGCCGATTTTGAGTACACAATGACGTGTACGTGGGCCAATACTGGCGGCGGATACTTCGACTCTTCGGTTCTTGTGGGAACATTTGTGATCCCAACTGCGTCGCCGGCCGAGGTCGGCTCAGCTTGTTGGCGAATGCGTCTCTCCAATGGCGGCGTTGATCTGGATGCATTGAGCAGCGGCCTTGTTGCGGCTGCCCGTCCCTCTATTGTCTCACAGATTGGCATGGCCGCCGCGAGCGGGACCATGAGGCAACCCACGGCTGGATCGCAGGCGACCGTGTATGCCGGCGTGTCTACGACCTTTACTCTGACCCTGGCGACAGAGGTACCTCAGCCCCGTCTTCTTTTATCGTTTTACGAGTCGGACTGTGTCGCTGACACTTTTGCCAGCATGCAGTGCTCTGCAATGGCCAAGAGTGCGTACAGTGTTGATGGAGGAGCCTTTGTTGGGTCTGGCTCTCTTGCAGCTGGCATGACCACGACGGTGAGCTGCACGGATTTATCTTTTGCCGGACGCCGGTTCCGCTCTGCCCTCGACGGTTTCCCGTGCAGCGATGTCATTGTACGTGTCTCTGGCTCCTCGCAGCCTATTGTGCACGAGGTTTTTCTGACTCTCAACGTGGCTCCCCTGTCGTCGTACCATCCATCGTCGTTTGTTACATGGACAGCCGATGCATCAGGCGCTCGTGCATTTGCAGTGTTTGGCACGTCGGTTCAGATCGCGTCGCTTGTTGCACTTTACAAGCCGTCGTGCCAATTCCAGTTGTCAAGTGCCCCGTCGTTTGAGGGCACACAACGTTCTGCTCTCCGTCCCTCGCTTCCGTCGATGACATCTGCGGTGCTGTCCGAGGGCAGTGGCTTTATACTTTCCTTCTCTACGTCGCTCGCCGGGTCGTCCGACATCACGGATCCGTGGTACAACCTCATCTTTCCGTCCTCCGTAACGGGCTCAACGTTTGCAGTCACCTGTCTCGATCTTTTTGCTCGCGACCCATCAGGGTCGATGTATCGGTTCCGGCCGACCGTTTCTCCAGTGACCTCAACTCAAGTCGGTGTCCAGCGGCTCGATCTCACCATGTCTATTGAACACGTCTCTGACGTCGTGGCGTGGACGGGGACACAACGCGAAGTGCGTTTCCGGCTGACAATCATGCGACCTAACTTTGCGCCCACGTCAGGCGACGCTGTTTTCGAGCTCATTATTGCGGGGGCGAGCGCGACGTTTAAAGCCACGGCAACGGCCGTCGGCGGAGGATGCACGTCGCAAACCTTTCTCACCGACGCCAGCAGCAGCCGTCTTAAGTTTTCGTGCAATTTTGCGTCCCTGGCAGACACGTCGTACTACCAGTACGTCATTTCGTCCATGTCCGTAACGACAGACGGCACAGGTGCAACAGTCACGCCGATTCCAATCACCACAAGTGTGCTGATTCCCGGGCTCTTCTACTCTAGCCGCATCGTCAATTTTCTCCTGACAGCACCTGTCACGAGCGTTGCTGCGTGGTCCCAGCCGATTGCCCGTTTCACGTCGTCTCCCCCTACCCTCTACGTTGATCACGTTTTTCAGTTTCCTTCGGGAGGGAGTACGAGCTTTATGTTCCACTTTAACTTTACCGCCTGCGCACTTGCGTTTCGCAATTCGTTGATGACCTCGTCTCTTGATCCCAGCACGCCATACTGGGCTGTCGAGTACGACGAGCTGCCCTTGTCCTGTGATGGTCTGCAGTCCCCGGACGCCTTTCAGCTGAGGACGACGTGCACCTCGTCAGATCCCTCCTCCGCAAGCACATTTGCGCGCTTGCGGACTATCGTCACAGACAACTCTGTGGCGAATCCAATTGTGCTTAATTGCTACACGGTCCGCACGGTGACGGCCGCTGGCTCGGCGGAGGCTACTCCGACAAGCCAATCTTATGCGACATCTCTGTACTCCCCGAGCGTCATTGCCATCGAGTCTCTTTACGCCGACTTTCCAGCGTATAGGGAGTTTCTCGTCACATTTTCCTTTGTCATGCTTGTTTCGCCCGCGACTAACAATGACTGGATTGTCCTGGTGACACCTGCTATTACTGCAGCCGACTTCACCTCGGGCTACGTTCCTCAGCGTCTGGTTGTGAGTGCCAGCGCATCTTGTCTCATGGGCCCCGCGGACGGATCCGAGCTTTCAACCCCATTCTCGCTCAAGGCGCGGCGAGCGACAGCAGTGGTCCCAGCCGCGCGCATGCCTGCCAGTGGAGCGCAATGCATAGGCGCATTCTTGATTGGCGGGAGTGGACCGTCTCCTACTCAGACTGATCTGAGGGTTGAAATTACGGGAGCAACGACTCACCTTCTCGGCGCAGCAGTCACCACAAAGAGCATTGCTGTCAAGGCTGCTTCGGCTGCCATTCAGACCTCTGTACAGCCCGTCAGGCGTGATAGCGACGGCTCGTGGGTCGTCGACATTGTGTTTCGGCAAATTAACGCGTCACCTCCCCGCATGTTTCAGACTCGAAAGGACTTGCTCCTCATCATTGACAATCTTGTCGGTGCAGACTTGCAACTCATCCAGCCAGGCGTGGGTGTTCCGACATACGTTCTGGGCGAAGCTGTGTTGACCTGCACACGTTGGAGTGTGAGCCCGACGCGCTTGATCTTGTCGTGCCCGCCAGGCCCGTCGTTTGTGTCTGTATGGTCCCGCGTGCGGCTGACCAAGGTTGTTGTCGACTCAAACAACATCAACACGGAGCTGACTCTCGATACCAGCTCCATTTTCCTGTCGTACGAGCGTTACTACACCATGAATGCGGCGAATATGTACTCGGTGACATCTTCCAATCCATTCATTTTCGCCGACTATCCGATCGCGGACCAGAAGCTCGGATTTTTTGTCCACGCACGCGAGCGTGTGCTTGACGCGGCGCGCACTACCTACGCGGTTGGTCTTGACATTTATGCCCGCGTGGGCTCTCTCGGCTACTCTGGGAGTCCCAACGCGACGTTTAGCAATATTGAATTTCAACTAGAGATCGCTACCGGCGCCGGCATCAGCTTTCCTGCCGCCGCGACAGTCGTGACAACTGCATCGGCGTTTAGTGGTTTCACCTCCACGGGCTCGTGCACTCGCACCATGATGTCTTCGACTTTGTGGTCAGTGCGGTGCTCAGGCAGTACTTTGAATATTCCGTACTCGATGCCTTTCACCACTTCGAATGTGTATCCTGGTGCGGCAGTCATTGTGCGCTTTGGCCAAGTGTCCGTCGATGCGAGCCGCGTCTTAACAGGTGACACTCTTCCTTCTTCTGCCTTTATCCTTCGTGTCATTTCCGCGTGCGGCATGAACGAGTTTACGTCACAGTCTCTTGCTGGAGTGCCCAGGACTACCGCGCTTGCTCCTCAATTTTCAGCAGGCATTGATTTTCTAGGCGGCATCGCCGTGGCCGGGGGTAAGAGCTACATGCTGGGCGTCCACGTCTCTGTCGGCTCAGCGACGTTTAATGACTTCATGGATCCAGGCTTGCTGGCGGCGGGTGTTAGCGTGTCTGTTTCGCTGGTCGACAACGACGCAACGTTCACAAGCAGCACCATCAAAAAAGTTCTCGACGGCTGGACAATTCCAGGTTTAATCGTCGGTGTTGGAATCACCGGCTTCACAACAAAGACGTCGTCACTTCGGTTCTCTCCCTACCCTTCTACTGTTGGCGTCGCTTATGCGTACATCACTAACGTCACCATTCCGGACACGTACGACTTTTCAAAGCCCTTTGGTCGCGTGAGCGTATTATACGATAGCGGTAGCTACTATAGCGGTTACCAAGAGATCCCCGTGACGATCGCTATCCCCACCGCCATTTCCACGGGGTCTACACTCTCTATCTCAGAGTCGACTCCGTCGACGTACTATAGCATGACGACGTACAAGCACTCGCACAACTTTGTTTTCACGTACGTGCTCGGCAAGATCATTTCAGGCGCGGTCAAGGTCCGGATCTCCAAGCCGACTGGAACGTGCCAGGCTTCTATCGACTTTACCTCGACCGCCGTGTCATCTTCCGCAGGCGCGTGTTCCGTGTTGGCGAGCACCTTTGATGGCGTCTTTGTTGACTGCCCGTCTGGAATCACGTCTCCGCTTAACGTCAACGGGGTTCTGATTACGTGGTCTTCGTTTGGATCTGGCTCAAATAGCCCTGCCGCATCTCTTCCGCTCAATTGCATTGGTATGGATGTCTTAAAGACAAGCCTCCCCACGCGGACACTTGAGCAGATCCTCCCGACTGTGGCAGTTTCAAAGCCTTATCTGCTGTCCGTTACCCCAATGACTTTTGGCACGCAAACGTTCACTTCTGGCAACCCTGCTGCTGCTGTCATTGTCTCGCAGCAGGTTAAATTTCGCGTTACCACGTCCGCGTACGTAAATGGTACTTTTCGGGTGCACTTTCGCTCACGGTGTCCGTCAACAGTGCAATGGACGATCGCTGTCTCTATGGCTGGCTCCACTGGCACGTATGCAAGCTACAACTGTACGAACCAGGTTGATTTTTCCCGTGTCTACAACACCGTTTCTTGCTGGGATCTCCCCGGCGTTCTCATTGACGGCGAGGTTGTCGCAACGTCGCTCACGTTTCAGCCACGATCGGCCGACGTCCCTGGGTACCAGGTACCAGGCGCTTGCTTTTCCGCAGACATCCTTGGCACCCAGTCAAACACTCTCAATCTTACAGGAACACTTGCGCCAGCCACCTATGCGGCCATTTCTATGGCTACGCGGGTTACCAGCCGCGATCTTGTTTTCGCACCAGTTGATTTTTTGGATCGCATGCATGTCCTTGACATGGATATTCTCATTCCAACCACGCCGACGTTTGGACCAGGGGTAACGGCTCGTCTCAAACTGCAGCTGGGCGTCCGCCCAGACTCAGAGTGCGGCACGTTTAGCCTCAACACTGTCTCTGACGTAGGCGGTCTTGTGGTGAAGTCAGTTATGAGCGACAGCAGCCTCCTCGGCACAACATACGTCACCGACTATGGGTGCAGTATCGTGAGTGGGTCGATTACCGCCACAGACGTCACACTCGAGTGTACAGCCCCAACGGGCGCAGGCCGCATGCTCCACGAAGCTTTTGCCATTGCGCTCGGCAACGTTCATTGGACCCCTTCGACCTATGACTTTTCCTTGGCTGCCAACCGATCGTCGCTTGCGCTTGCATGCATGCGGGTCACTGACATAGCGTCATCTGTCACCAACACGGGCTTCACTACAGAGGTGCCTAGCAACCTTTTCCCGGCCTACTCGAGCAGCATTCGCAACCACGCTTTCAATCTCTTCCACAACCGTCGCCGTGTCGTGTCGGTCGCCACTCCTGGCAACCCTATGAGCGCGACATTTGCGCTTGACCTCCGCTTTACACTTGCTACGCTGTCTGCAACGCCCCCGGGCAACCGGATTTTGACTATTTCTACGAGTTGCGGATCCTTTTCGGGCTCTATTTCATTCATTGACCCCGGCACATCGACGCGCTGCAACCTGCTGGCGACACCGGCCGGGACCTTGGCAACCACAATCACTGGAGATGCGACTGGCTGCTCCACGCTTAGCATTCCGCGAGATTCTATCATTGCAGACCTACGCGTCGCTTCACCCCTTGTGCTTAGCAGTAACGATATGCAATCTGTCAACTTGACCAACTGCATGACTCTTACTGCGACAAACTCTCCGTCGGCGGTTACGTCTCGGCGTCCAGCTAAGCAGTACATGTCTGTGGTCGAGCACTATGACGTCTCGATTGCCATCGGCCGTGTGTACGGCGACTCGACTGTTCCCAACCCTTCAGCCACCCAGGTGCTCAACCCGCCTCTGCAGCTTGATTTTGTCGTCGACTTGTTTATCCACAACGGTCCTCTTATCCCGGCCAACCCAACGTTTGTCTTGATGCGAAACTCTGGCTGCCTTGATCTCGACCTGTCAACCGTCAGCGTTGAACAGACTGCGGATCCGTACCCGGAGTGGACCAACACGTGCTCGCGGACAGTTTCAAACTCGACGCACATCACCGTTGTGTGCGACTACACCCCAAGCACGACGTCTCCTCTCGGGGCGCAAACGCCCCTGAGCTTTATTCTCCGCGGCATTCGAACGCCTGCATTTCACTTGAATGCTGCGCCATTGGCAACAACATGCTTGTCTGTGACGACTGCAGCGACAGGGGTGTTCAAGCCCAACGCGATCGCCCCAATCCAACTCTACCCGATGGTGACTTCGGCACTTTGGTGGCCAACAACCCGGATACTGAGCCTGCACAATGACACACACTACCTTGCTCACATTGATGTGACGGCCAAAAACTTTCGCCACTGCAATTCGTTCACATGCTGGCTAACTCTGCAGCTCTCGTACGAGACTGGATGCCCATTGAGCATGGAGTTTAATGGTGCTGCCCGGGACGTGGGCCGCGACACGCTGGGCTACACGAGTTCGCAGCTGAGTGGTGTGCAGTCATACTCGGTTATTTTAGCAGTCTCAAGCTTTGCTTCCGTGTCGCACACGTACGACAACAGCACCCCGCTCTCTGACAGCGCGTTGCGTGCGTGGAAGATCCCTTTCCCCCCCGTAACGATTCCCATGTCTCAGATGCCCGCCTCTGGTGTCATTCCAGCTCACTGCATGTCGCTTGTTGTGAGCAACCTCCAAACCAAGGCGCCATTCCCGATTGAGAAGGCGGTGCCCTCGCTCCGCGACTGGCCAGTCTTCACCTCGGCGACGAGTCTCGATCCGGTGCTCAAGTACACAGCGACAAACCTTCGTATTTTTGCTGAAAAGAGCACCGTTTCAGACTATGTGACGTACGTGAGCGCTCAGCTCACCCTCTATATTCTTGAACAGATCACCGTGAGCAGCACACTCATTCTCCGCTCTGCCGTTGGTTCGATTGACTTTACGGGCGTCGATCTCGCTGGTGATTGCGTCCGCGATGCCGCACTGTCGAATGCAACAACAATTGTGTTTCACAGCACCTTTGCATCGTCGGGCGGTATGACAACGCTGCATTGCAGCTTTGCCAACGCAGCCTTGCCGTTTGCCAACACGCAGCGCGTGACATCCACCGAGCCGTTTATTCTGCTCCCGGGGGCACTTACCTTGTCGACTCCGGGCTCTTCTGCAGTGCCAGCGTCGGCCAAAATTGAGCTCCGCCAGCCAGCCATCGCAACGCACTTTTATACGCTCGAAGGATCAGACCGGTACTTGGCGCCATGGGACATTAACTCAGACAATCCGCCTCTTTTACGAGTCCCACTCCGGCTTGCCTCTTTCCCGACCACAGCTGGAGCCGGATCGACGTCCTTTTCCATTGCGTCTAAATGCCCCACTGTGACCGTGACTAGCCCGACGGCGGCCTCCGTGACTCAAAGCGCGGTGTATGACAATCGTATTGGATCGAGCCTGAGCGCCTATGTTATCACGTTTCCTATCGACGACTCCTCACTCTATCCTCTGCCGACATCGTGCTTTGAGCTCACGACCTTCGGTAAGGTTCTTCCGACGGCACAGACTTCGGTTCCGTTTGCGACCGGGTACCGCTTGCTGGATTACACCGTGTATCCCGTCTCAGCCGTCGTTGTCCCGTTCGCGGCCACGCCGACCGGCACCACGGTGGACGTCATTGCTGAGGCTTACGACGTCACGTTTGAGCTCATCGTTTACCCCCACGTCACACGACCTACGGGCTGGTTCATCCAGTTTAAAATTGCAGACGCACGGTTTCCGACAGCTAAGTTCACAGTGACGCACAAGGCCTCATCAATGCTATGCAATGGCACGCGCAACACCGGGGACGAAACCATCGGACGAATCGACTGCCCGCCGTATGTGGGGCCTGGCAATTATAACTTCCCGAGGCTGACAATGACATTTGGCGCCGTTCGAGTGCCGCGCGCCACCTATGTCGGGTTCTTTACTGGCACGCCCGTCCCACTCAACATGGTGGCCAACGTTTCGTCGTCCCTGAACCTGGTGCCCCACACCGTCAACACGGACCGCTTCATCACGGGCGCCCTTGTCAATGTCGTTCCTGTCTTGATGTCGTCCAAAGTGATGAACGCGCCGGCGGCCAATATTGAAGCGTTCGTAACCGAGGCGCTAACCACCAAGTCGTTTCACCTTGCTGTGTTTTTTATGCGCCCAGTTCTGCGGTGGTCGGCTACCTGGACACTCGCCCTGGGCCAAACCGGGCCTACGATCTGGACGCCTCCGTGCGCCTCTGGCGTCTGTGACGCCTCCTCAACTAAGCTCGACTATGGCTTCAAAATCGAGGTCAACAACATTCCATATGACACGGCAACGCTTGCGGCGACGTGGCTTTCGTTGAGCAGCACGGTCTACCTTGCGAACACATACGGCGGCGCTGCCACTGTCTCTGGCGCCGCACTGGGTGCCTCGACAAAGCTCGCCCATCAGTTGACTCCGTCGGCCGGCGTCGACTTTCAGGTGTACCTTCGCAACGTTTCGTGGCCTGGAGGCGGCGCTGCTACCGCAGATCTTTATCTGGCCATTTTTACGGGCGACCACACAGACTCTTTGCTGGCGTTAAGCGTGACGTGCGGAGTGCTGGTGTCCGGGGCCATTTCGGCTGTCGCCAACCCCGGCGCGAGCTCGTGCACGACCCCTTGGAGTGAACCAACAGCCGACGTCCGACTCTCGTGTCTTTCGCAGCCCCAGCCGCACGCATGGTTTCTCAAGCTAGCATCTGGGTACCAGGTCAACAACATCGCGGCGCTCTACCCTGATGGCATCATCCCAGCCTCATGTTTTGTTTTGACGCGATCTTCCACCGACTACACCAGCATTGGAGATGCCTCCCTGGGACCTCTTCCCCCGCCCAACGCGTACCAGTATGAGATTGCGATTGTGCGAGACAGCTCCTCGTTTTTTTTTAGTGCACGCGCCATTGTTACCATTGACTTTACGGCGAGCATCAATGTCGACACTATTATGCTTCGTGTGTTTTTAAACAGGAACCCGAGCCCTCAATGCCCGTCGATGCTGCTTGTCAACTCGCCCAGCCAGACTGCGCCGGGATGCACGGCGGCCGTGTTCAACTCGGTAACCGAGGCTTTTTCTGTCAACTGCACTCGGCTCGGTGGTGGAAGCTTTGTCGCAGGCGATACTTTTTCTACATCGTTTGCGGCGATCGAGTCATCCGTCGTCTCGTTCCTTGACCGCTATCCTAACTTTGCGCGGAACTGTCTCGAGGTAGAGGTTTCTTACAACTCAGTAGCCCTCTCTGGTTCGCCGCGCACCTCTCCGTGGACGCGGCCTCTAGTCTCTGCGTTTTTCAGCAAGCCTGTCCCCGAACTTGACTCTATGAGCACTCTTTGGCTATCTGTCGTCTTGTCGTCGTTTCACACGCCTGGGTCTTCTGTAAAGCTGTTTTTTACGCTCGAGCCTGACAGCGGGTACGAGTTTGACGGCGCAGACGGCGCTGTGCGCACACTGCCCGACGTGGTCCAGGCTTTGCCGTGGGCTGTGACATTTGGGGTTGGACAGAGGTTTGCTACCGCGGCGACTCCGTCGGCAGCATGCACGCTGGCGAACCGGTGTCAGATTCCTTTGCCCATTCGCCTCAAGGTTGGCTCCGCCGTAACGTCTCGGCCCGCTTTGTCAATCGGTCTCATTGATGGCTTTGCATTGCTGACACCTGTCGCCTATGCTACCATTCCGATCGCCCTCGCACCCTCGTATGTACGCGCTGCATTTCTCGACGGCACGGTGCAGGTAGAAGCCCGCACCATTTCGAGCCTTGAGGTGACTGCCACAGCCCCCTTCCAGCGCACGCTTGGCTTTCAGTTAGCCGCAGCCCCCGAAGGTGCTGCGCTCCCTCTCCAGCGTGAGCTTGTCCTACCCTCATCGGGCTTTTCCTACAACTCTGCACAGTACGAATGCAGTGCTTGCGCTGCTGGGTGGCATGCTATCGACACAAACGGGTCTATTCCTCTCATCAACACGGCGAGCTCTTACACCATCCGCGGGATTCGGGTACTGGAGAATGGCGATGATGATCTTCTGCGGCTGCGGACCAAAGTCACCGTCAAGCCGCCTGCCCTCGCTCCTGGGACTGAGATGTCTTGGACGCGGTCAAGTGCGATCCTTGGCAGCATCGATTATTCAACCGTCAGCTCCGTCGTTGGTCAGGGGTCTATTGCCAGTGTCCGAAGTACGGCAACCCTGCCAACTTTGTGCACACAAGCCTCCAACGCGACTTTTTTGACCTTAACGTGCGACGTTCACTTTTCGAACGTCCGCGACATCGATGTGGCGCAAGAGCCTGCTGCAAACCCGTACACCATGTCAGTGTATGCCACGGCTCCGAGCGAGGCCTATGTAGCGGCGGGCGTCGTCATTCAAAGTGTGACCCGTCTCGCGCCCCTTCCAGTGTCGGCTGCGTGCACTGACCCTGTAGTCCCATCGACGTCGGTCCCATTGCGCAACTGTCTCGCCTCAGATACCGACTTTGTTATGCGGGTAGTCATCGCTGCTAAGTACTTGCACCCACAACAGGTACTTATAGTTCAGCTTCGCATGGGCATCCGTGTTCTCGCCGAGACGGCACTGTCACGACCACCGGAGCCGTTGCCGCTATTTGTCACTGGCATTCAGCATACTCTTCCAGCCGGAGCATCGACCGGAGATTTGGCCGTTTCATTCAACGTTCCCTCGCCGTTTCCTACCGCACCACGTGCCAGCACCCTCATTACTCTCGCTTTTGACGGTCAGCGGACTGACGCGCACTTGGGTATTGCTATGGGCACGGCCGTTTTGCGCTCCGGTCCCGGAGCGGGATCGACATGTAATCTCAGCTGCGGCGCCCTGAGGCGTGCATTTGGCTTGGTCGTTCAACTCAGGTGCGCCATTGACAGTAGTTGTCTCTTCGAGTCTACGGCCCCTGGGACGTCTTGGACCATCACGGCTCAAAATGTCTGCCTCGGCACTTCAGCTATTCCAGCGGTTGTACGTGTCGACTGGGTGGTTGACTTTCTTTCCGTTTTTGGGGGGCTTATCGCGCTTCCCCCTGGCTCCCCTCTTATTGCGACACCGTTCGGTTCTATTCCAACGGTGACGTTTCCGCTCAACCAAGGGCGGTACGCATTTCAAATGCCCGACGCGGCCGTCGCGCTTCTGCTTTCGCCGACGGATCGGTTCCGCATCGTTCTGCCGCCCGAGCTCGGCACGGACGCCAGTTGGGCCAACTTGCTTAATTCTTCCATTACTACTCTCGAAGTTCAGTGGATTGAGGGCGGCTTTATGCGGACATCGGGATTGACGGCAGTTCCCGGCAAACTAGATAAGTACGCCTCCGTTGTTACATCTATGTCGACGCCACTGATTGGTGGACTTCTTGGCTCCGGCGGCAGCAGGGGATTTATCATCTTGACAGCATCTCCACCGCTGCGTCTTTCATCGTCCGGCTCGGTGTTTAATTTTGAGCTTTTGAGCGCCAATGGCGCCCTCCGTCTGCGGTTCAACTCACGTATCATGGGCAGTCCGGAGCCAAGCACGCCCGAAGTTGGCCTCGCAGTTTCGTTTGTCACGACGTCTACTCCAGGCGGCCAGACTCTCCCAAGCATGCGCTTTGACGTGACTGGTATCCCGGGCACGTATCTTAACACCATGCGGCTCGATGTGTCGCTCCCGCCACAGTGCCGCTTATACCCTCAATTTGTCGCAGCCACGTCGGCGAGTGCCGGAGCTTCAATCAGCACTATTTCATATTTTAACGCCTCAACCGAGGCTGAGACGTTTGCTGTTCAGTCTTTTAATGTCTACCTAGCGAACTTGTCACCGGACACGACGCAAGACTTTCGAGTTCCCGCCGTGTTATGTGCTGCAGCTTCGCCAGCCCAAAATGTCCCCGTGAGCGTCTCTTTCTACACGGGGGCGACTATGTACGGGTCTGCCACTGCCAGCTATACGCCCTTATTGACATACGTGACGTACGTTTCAACAGACTTGCTCTCGGTTGATTTAAGCGGCATTTACTTGCAGTCTGTGTTTGACGACTCGCACAAGCTCCGCGATGCCCCTGCGTATTCAGCACCAGGCCCGTCTGTCAGCGACTTGTATGGCGTGGCCTTTTCGATGACTCCGGAGCTTGGTCTGGTGCGCGGGTCCTCCTTGAGCCTAGAGTTTTCTCCCTACTTATGCACGCCAACAACTGTTGTCTCGCTGAAGCGGCCGAACGGCACGTCTATCTCAGGCTTTGTGTCTGCTTGCCCAGCAGGCGGCTCCGCAATCACACTCGCATCGTCGGCGGGATTCGTGCTTCCGGGGGAGACGCTCTCTGTGCTCGTGTCCAACGTTGCTGTTGTTGCATCGTTTGCACTCAGTGTGCAGTCTCATGTCCGCCTTCCATACGGTCCCGACCTCGGGCGTTTCCAATCCAGCGTGGCAGACGCGTTCCCTCTCCCTACCAACTGGTGCAACATGTTTGCTGCGGCGAGTGCGATGATCCACCCCACACTCTTAGGGGCCTCCTTTTCTCTTGCGCTGCGTGTCACTGCCGAGTTCACGACGTCGCGTGATATGGTATTTGGGCAGGCGGGTGCGTCCATTGCTGTGCATTTTTTGTCCATTAACACAACGGGCTGGCACCCCGCGGCCCTTCCAAAATTGCGCGGTGACACGACGCTGACGTGCACTGGTGGAAATGCCTTTAGCTTTTTGATCAACAGGAACGACGTTCAGTTTGGTCGTGTAAGCGACCCGTCCGGTGGCTCCCAGCTTATGCTTCAGGCAAGCCTCGCGCTGGCCCCCGGGAGTGTCACCGCTGCTGGCACCCAGTGCTCCTTTTCCACAGCGTACATTCACGCTGCACCGGCCTTGCGCAATGCGCTGGTAGCACCCGGTAGCATGATTCAAATTGTTACGCGAATTGACCCGCGCGTGCTCGACTGTGGCGCCCCGTCTCTTGCTGACATTGCAACGATTACGTTGCTCGGCGGTGAGGACTTAGCTGTGAAGAACGACTTTCGTTTCGAGCCTCTGCAGTCCTTGCCGGGTCTTCCAAACCTGTCATTTCTTGCCGCGGATAACCCGTTGGGCGTTGTTGGCCCCGTGGCGTTTGTTGAAGACAATTATGTCGCCGATCCAGGCTTTTCAGGCCTCGGAGACATCATTGGAATGGCGTTTAGCTTCCGCGTAGCTGCGCCCGTGTGGGCGACGGCGTCTATGATGATCCAGATGACGATGCCCCGCGGCACATCCGCACAGAGTGCGACTGCGACAATCTACTCACCGACTGGAGCGCCTGTTCTTTTTGGCACACCGGTAGCTGTCGCTTGCCCTCTCTTTGCTAAAGCCCAACTATTGGCTTACCAACACTCGTCCCTTGCGGTCGGGCTGGAGGTTGGAAAGGTGCAGAGTACCGTCGAGTCGACTTGTCTCCAGCTCACAATTGGCTCCTCTGCCGCGTCGTTAGCCCCAGGCACCGTGTACACAATGGTGCTGCGCAGCATCACCCGCAGCAACGACCCGCTCAGTTTGTCAACGTTTCCCATCTTTGCGGCTCGTTTTGCCACGAGCGACTCGTCCCCAACGAGCATGATTGCCCTCACCGCCAGTCAACCAGTGTCAACGAGCCGGATTATCCCGACACGGCTCTATGTGGGAGCCCCTCTGTCGCCCGTCGACGCTGACGTTGGGTCGGTGATTCTCCCTGTTTTGTGCAACAACCTTCGCTGTTTCGCCGGATTAGCCGCCGGTGCAATCCAGACGGCCGACCTCTCAATCACATCGGTCCAATCGACGACGCCAACGGAGTTTGCCGTCACACGCGTTCGCACAGGCGCGATGAGCGCGATTCCCTTGACGGGCTTTGATTTGCCAGGCACGTCCCTTGCGGCGTTAGCCTTGACGCCAGACGATCAACTCTTAATTGCCAATGTTGGCAACACGCGCATCCAGTCCATTTCTTTTTCCTCTGCTATCACCGTCTCTTCTGGCGGCAGTGCCCAGTCTTTGGCGTTTCCACGTCAAGGTCAGACATCGGCTGACCCGGTTCCCACTACCACTCGATACCATCGCACTCATGCTCCTCTAGTTGTTGGATGGCACCGCCGTTCGCTGGTTCCTGGGTCCGCGGGCTCGATTGTCTATGTGCCCGTCGGCGGGGCCCTCCACATGTACTCTCTCCTCTCATCGGGGGCCCTTGTGTTCTTCGACACCCAACTTCCGTTTGGCGTCGGCGGTGAGATCACCGCTGCCGCTTCTCTGCCGCATGCACTTTCAATCGTCGTCTGCGGCCGGAAAGCGCCCGCCGTGTCTCGCGGAGCCTTTTGCTCCTTGGTGCGCCAGGAGTCGAGTGCGCTGTCGGTGACCGAATTTGCTGTCGATGCCAGCGTCGACGCGTGGGTGACTGCTGTTGATCTCTGCATTCCCATCAGCTCTCGCCCGACGCCAACGGCGTGCTTCTTTGCTGCGGTGACAATCGACTCGATTCCCAAGGGATCACCGGTGGCGCGTAACTTTGTTTACCGCGTCGATGCCCACTCTCGGGCAGTCACCGTGTCTGCGGCTGTACCAGACCCTCCGATCGCTGACCTGAAGGTGACGCCATTCGAGCATCAGATCGTGGCGTACCGCTATGCTGACGCTGATCAGAAGGCTCACATCACTCTCTTTTCCCGCGTCGACTCGCTGGGACACTACGAGGCATATGTCATGGAGACGCTGAGCGTTCGTCTGCCAAACCAACCCGGAGCTTCATCCAGCCCAACACGCATGCTCCCGCGCATTCTCACGACTCCGTCTCGCGAGGTGTTCATTTTCCCTTTCTCCAATGTGAACAAATGGCGGACGCTGCAAACACTTCCTGTACTCAACAATGTCCGAGGATCGTTGCTTGGGTCAACTCTCCAGTTCGACTTTGTCGCCCCACCAGCAACCACGGAGGCCTACACGCTCTCATTTCCGGTGTCGACCATTACAATCCCAACCCTTTCTGCTTCTGGTAACACCAACATTATCCCCGCCAGTGCCATTCAGAACTTGACGAGCACGCGTCGCAGGGTCACGATCAACAACGTCAACGTCGCGAGTACGCTCAAGATTATTGACCGTTTTTCTCCTTATGCGAGCGCCTTGGGATATGTCCCATCTCCTACCATCAACAGTGCCGTGCCTCGTGTGACGTCCGCGCCGTTTGTGTTCCGCCTCTCAGTGCCCTTCCAGAGCGAGGACACGTTCATGTCTGTTGCCGACGTCCAACTCACCGAGACACCAAACTCTGACTCACCTACACTCATGTCAGTTGAATTCCTTGAGCCCCCTACGCTGAGCGATACTGTGCGCACGCGCTGGGTCTTTTGTAACCCGGGTGCTGCCTTTGATTGGAGCGAGCAGTGGCAGTTTTTCTTTCCACATGCCACAATTATTCCCGGCGAGTACACTGTTCGCGATCTTGCAAGCACATGGAGTGGCTCGTTCACGTGCAATGCCAACGGCGCTCAGCTTCTTTGCCAGCCTCCAGCAAGCCCGCCGATGGTGCCGGTCCGCGCTGGTGTTTTGACAGTCGACTTTAACATGCGCATGGCTTCTGCGGATGAGTTTGTGAGTATTATTGATGCCCAACCATACGCAACCCGCTTAAGCCACACACCATATGGCAGCACCGTCATCCCATCGCCAGCCATCCGCCCGTCAGGTTTCTTCGGCTGGACTCACCGGGCTCAATTGGGCCCTGTACCTGGGGCGTACCCACATCTTCCGAGCTGGTTTGGCAGTAAACGGTTTGTTTGCTTTACCCTCGGCACAGACAATCACAATTGTTTCACCGCTGAGCCCACAGGCAGTGCTATCCGCGGTGGACTGACCGCAGGCCGCGTGTCTGCCGCCTCGGCTACGTCTCGCCAGCCGTCTGTATTTACTGCCCAGGGCACCATGGTCGATCTCCGCCTTGACAGCCTCAACAGGGCATATGCGATGCGGTTTTCCGCGCCTGACTTTAGCGCTGCGGCAGAGACTCCGCACACAGTGCCAAACGCTCATTACACCACGCTCACGTTCGACCGCGACTTGTTTGCGGCCCGTTCACCAGCGGGTGTCGGCATGTACTCCGTCAACTCGGCAGAAATCACAGGCGCGATAATCATTACGTACAGCTTGTCTTTTGAAATTTTGATGCTTGCGCGCGTGAATCCCCGCACAACCCGCGCCTCGGGCGCTTTCAACGTGCTCACACGTGAGCTGATCAAGTATAGCAAAAGCCCTATCTATTTTGGCCCGCCAGTGCCCCAAGCAACAACCCTCGCTGCAGTTCTTGATTGGACGGCGTCCGAGCCTCTAACGTCCAATGACATGCCTTCAACGCGGGTCATCTTCATCTTTAAGAATGGCTTTATGCGTTTGTGTTCACTTTCGATCCGCGAAAAGTTCGCGGGGGTCGATCGCAGCCAAAACGACATTGATGTTGATGACGCGGCTTTTTCATGCGACCCGATGTCCGGCGGCCGCAGCGAGTGGATCACCGACAGCAGTGGCCGTCGAGTAAGCCCTATGTCTGCAGTCATCAATCCCGGGACTGGGACCATTTATATTGGCACTCGCGAGAGCTCAGTTGTTGTCTACCGCATCTATGTTGACGCCAGTGGCGCGATTGCCGTTGCATCGCATCCTGTTGTGACAGCTCGCACCCTGTGTCCTGTCCTGTTGATTGCCCTCCACCCTTCACAGCGCACGCTCGCGTACGGCTGTGACGACAACCACATCGTCTCACTCCGCATCATGTACGACGACGATATCTCACGCACACTCGTCAGTCCTCCCCCAGCTGTGGGTGACCTGTGGCACATTCCACGGGACGCCTCGCCAATGGTGTCTGGCATTGTTTCTGCTGACAGTAGCCGTACTGCGTATGCGATGCACAAGCTTGACTGTCTTGCCACAGTCTCGATTCAGTTTGCGTTTGGAGGCACATCCTTGGTTGCTATATGCGCTTTCTCGTTGGCCGCAGGTGCTGATTTTATCCGCGTTGCCGAAGAGGTTCCGACCTTGGCGCGCTCACGAAGCCCAGATTCACAGGCGGCTATTAGCTCGTGGTCTTTCACTACGCGATCAAACCTTGTCAAGATTCAGGAGGCACTGAAGCCCCAGTGTACGATTGTGGCGCCGCGGACGACTAGCTTCGCGACGGCGGGCCCGATGACGATCGACGGCATCGCGGCGACTGCAGATGCGATTGACTTGGCTTCTTACTCGTATACGGCGTCACTCAACACTTTGTCACCGCCCTCTAGCACTATTCTCATTTCGCTCGATGGAGTGAGGAACCCGCAGTCTGACGTCTCCCGAGAATACCAGCCCACCTTGGTTTGCGGATTCGAGCCTCCCACACTCCAAAAGCCCGGTGACGCTGTTTGGGGCCTGTCTTTTTCGCCAGATATTCCTAATCCGGCGAACGACCCGTACCCCGAGGCACTGCGGTCGATTCCCGAGCGCTCCATGTCGGGTGGCGCCGACTCTGTTGCACTTTCACTTTTCACAGCAGCCGGTCTCTCGATGGCTGGGCGCTCGCACGCGGCCTTTTCACTCGCCGACCTCGAGCTTAGGCAGGTGTATGCGCTAAGCAAGGTGCAATTCCTGCGCCTCCGGGTCGCCCTCCAAGACGGGTCTCCTGCACCTTGTACGTTTGGCAGTGCCGGGGCGAGCGAGACTCTATTGAGCGTGCCTGCTGGCACCGGACGCTCGACAACCTTTCAGCTGCACTGCACCCAAGCGCTTTCTCCGAGCAATTTAGCACAGATTGAGGCGACTCCCTGGGTTGGGCACATCAACAGCGGCTCCGCGGTTGGCACTCCCGTCATTGTGGACGATCTCGTGATGATCATTCCTCAGTACTCTCTCTCTACAACAGTGCGTGTTGGCGCGGTTGTTGACGCGACGCCGGCCAACTACCCAGCTGGTGCCGATATCGACATCATTTTGCACTTTGACACCCCGATGGTGATTGTGACCAACGTCGGCGTCCAAGCCCTTCCAGCTGGCGATGGAAACTGTCTCTTTGCCGACTCTCTGTTTGGCGGGTTTGGCCTAAACCAGCTTAGTGTTGTTGTCGATCCTGTCGCACACGCGTCGCACTTTTTGGGGTCGACCAAGCTTAAACTTGGCGTGATGCGTTGCCAATCGACAACGGCATCCGGTGTGGCTGTTGCCCTTTCTGTTGACCCGGCAGCCGGATCCGTGCTGGCTCAGCTCGTTCCCCATCCCATTACAGGGACAATCTTTGCGACGCCAACGATGTCTGTGCCTTTTGAGTTTGAGATTGGTGCAGGCCCAGCAAACCACACCTTGACTCTGACGGCACAACCTCCGTTCCCCGGCCTCTCTGTTGTCACTGTCTCGCTTGTGCGCAACGGACTCCCTCTGGCCGTACCATGTGCCCTTGCCCGCCCACCTGGCACGGCGACACACGCATATGCAGCATCAATGACGAGTAGCTACGTCTTGACAGTCTCGTGCAGCGAGTCGATTGCGCCGATTGAAAACGTCTCACTCGAGCTCAGCTTTCCTGCGAACGATGGCTCGTACACGGTCATCGCGGCAAGCCCGGTGACGGCGTGGATGCGCTCGCAGGTGCGCTTCCATCCCGTGTACGCGACAAACGGAGAGTCTCTGATGGCGATGCCGGTTCTCACGCCGTTTTACATTGAATTTTCCACAATGGGCAGCTCAACCCGTGACACAGCCAATACGTATGTCACCGACCAGACGCACACAGCTCTACTCAAGACATGCGCGTTTGCGCCAGCGTCGTCCCTGATTGCTGTCGCTGCGCTGAGGACACCTGCGCTCTTCAATACTGCCTTGTCAGATGGTGTTTTGACTCGCGAGCTGACCCAACGGTTTTCACTCACCCAGCACTCTGACCGCGCTGCTGTCATCGCAATTTGCAACCTCAATGCTGATGGGAGCAACACGCGGTTTGACTTTTCCCGCTCGCTGGGCGCGTATCTTTACTCGCCCACTCTCCTGGCACATCCTGGTGGCCGCACCGTGCGCATGGTTCCAAAGATTACCGTCCGTGACGCAGCGCGGCCTCTATTGGCGCTCGTCGCTGGGGATCCTCTCGCAGACGCCCCCGTCCGCGAGTACTTTTTCGACGAGCTCCCAGTGACACTGACGTTTGAGTGGGCGGCACTAGTTGTTGGTACAGTTCCCTCTGTTTCGTACGCTAACACCGAGGCGGACGGGCCGTGCTACTTCAATGGCACGCCATCTCTGCGCAACCTGTCTTTCCCCGCCGTTGGTGTTGAATTTGGCACGACAACGTTTACGTTTCAATGTTCACGTATGCGCGCCATCGAGGTGCTCAAGACATCTGCAGTCGACAGGCAGGGCCAGCCCTTCTCGCTGACTGCTTTGGTGATCCGTTTTGTCGGCCGCACGCAGCTGTCTGCGCTTGTCAGTGGCGTGTATGTTCCTTTGAACGATGACTCTGCGACAGTGGAGATTTCACTCCGCGTGTCGACACCTCTTCGCTTTACCTTTAACCCCCCTGTTCCATTTGCCGGGCAGCTTGATATCGCCATCAGTAGCGACTCTGGCGAGTGCGCTTTCCAGTCGACCGGTACGTTGATCGACACGCTCGCGATCTCCGCGGCAGCCGTTGAGTCGACCGCCACCATTGTCTGTAACATGCCCGCGACGGTGCCACCTCTGGTGACCGCCAAGTTCCGCCCTGGGGCTGGATTGTACTTTGTTGACTTCCGTTCGAGTCACCTCCAGACAAAGGGCGCACTGCACATCACTATCGACGGCAAGGATGTTGACGAGCACGCCAGCTTTGTCGCTGGCCAGACGTACTCTATCAAGGGCGTGTTCGACCCAACTCCGCAGTTCTTGCAAACTGTGGTGATTAAGCAGACCACGACGCCTTCAGATTGCGTGTTCCGCACCCAGGCCTCCTCGTTTACGCGCGAACCAACTTTCACTCAGACAAACGTTACCGATGCATATGCCGCGCTCATGACATGCCGGCGCGCTCACAGCATTGGCTCTGTATTGACGATTGGCAGTAACGCGTACAATGGCGCTCGTATTGGGCCCGTGCCGGTTTACGGTCTCATCGGCCTTGATTATCTTGTCCCCTCCCATATCTCTGGTACCGACCGCGAGATCACAGACCTCACAGCGCGCAGCAGGTATGCTTTGCTCGTGACACCCTCAGGAGATGCAGAGTTGCCATCGCCGTACTACATTCGTGCATCAACGGCCAACACGACGGCGATCCGCGTCCGGATGATTCCGTCAGTGATGGTGCTGACAACGGTGCGCGTTTCTTTCACCTCGACGTCAGGCATGTGCGGCTTCACGACGTACTCGGCGGCAGGTGCCGCTGTTTTTTCGCAAACGGCTCAGATTCTTTTTGCGCTCGGCGACACTCAACAAATGGTCTTCCCTTCCTGTGCGACCACGAGTGCTCTGCCAGTCTTTCTCCTCACGGAAGTCGTGTCTGGTAATCTTCACCTGCCGGTACTTTCTCTCCCCTTGTCTGTCCGGGGTAGTATCCGCTTTTCAACATCGTCAATTGCTCCGACACAAGCGTTTATGGGCGAGATTGTGGCGAACCGCGACTGGCTGTTCACGGTCAGTTTAGATCCCGTGGCGACAGAGACAACGACGCTGCGCATTGATGTTCGTCCCAACAGCACGGCCGGTCCTAACCCTACGTGTTCGTTCCGCCTTGCATCCTCGGATATCGCATCCGCTCCGGCAGCAGGACCGTTCGACTTTGCTTTGACACCGACTATCCTCGCATTGGACATTGTTGTCAATTGCAAGATTGAGACCCGGGTGGACCCTGCAGTTTTGGTTATGAGCAATGATGCAAACAATCTCTACGACCGGTTTTCGGGCGCCCCTTTCCGAGTCCGTGGTGCAGTGTGGATGGAGGACGCTGCCCTTACACCAGCCGTTACCTACCCAGTGTCTACGACCCTTTCACTGGCCCGTGTCGCGGTGCAACTTGTGCACCGTCTGAGTGTCCGGACTCTCCCAGCACCGACGACCGATGCTGCGTTCGTGATCACGACGTCTGACCCGTCATGCACACTTGCGCTCAACACCGAGTCAGATCCCGCCTCATTTGTTTCGGTCTTGTCTCTCACCGTCCGAGCAGGCGTTGACAGCACCATTGCGCACCTCTACTGCGACAAGCCTCTGGGACAGGTGCGCTTGATGATTGTACCCGATGCATCAACATTTTTTGGCCACTACACGACCAATCCATTTGCGGTGGAGAATCGCTTTTTCATGTCGGTACCTGCATCGGTGCATGTCCAGGAGCCTGTGATGCTCTCAGTTTTTTTCCTGCCAACTACCGCTGTTTCTGGTGTTGGTAAGCAAGTGCGTTTCCGTGTCGCCACCGACTCGAACTATTCTAGCTGCCTCGGTGCTCCCCTGAATGGAGCCCAAGGTGCTCTTCCGGCCAACTCATCATGGGTCGATCTCAACACGGGCGCACTTGAGCTTATGGCTCTTGCGACAACGAGTGTGAGCTTTTGGTTTAAGTGCCGTGCCTACACGCACACGCAAGCGGGCGACATGGTCGCCGGAGCTCAAGTACCGCAGATTCTTCTTTCGCGCACGGCTGGCACTGCTGCATTCATGAGCTACACCTCTGACCCAGTGCGCGTGACACTCGTCGATTGTCGCGCATTTGGCCTTCTCTTGCACGGCTCGATTGCTTACCAAGACAATGGATTCGGCATTACAAACTACCTCGCAGAAGCGTCCTTTGCATGCGCCACTGGCTATGACCTCATCACGACCGGCACCGTCAATATGACATGCTCCGTCAACTCTGATGTTCAGCCTCCTGTGACGGCGTGCCAGCAAAAGGCAATATGCACTGCGTCTGGCTGGTCGGCGGCTGCACCGGTGTGTGTGGTCCACGACTGCGGCCCGACACTTTCACGCCTCAGCTCTGGTTTTGGCACTGATCCTGTCAAGCTGCAGAGTGGCGAGGATGCTGCCGCCACGACATTTGGCGCCAAGTACCAGTATGGTTGTATCGAGGGCTTCAACCTTGTCGACGATGGCATTGTGACATGCACGGCAGGCGGCTGGAGCCGCTCCTCGGCCCCAGAGTGTGTCCCCATTGAGTGCCCTGCGCTCCCGCTCTCGAACAACGTCGGCACCTTGACGTACTCGTCGGCGCCCTACGGCCAGCGCAAGTACCAATCCACGGCAACCTACGTGTGTCTTGAACTGCACGAGATGACATCGGGCAATGCGCAGCGGACGTGTCGTAGCAACAAGACCTGGTCAGGCGCCGCACCAGTCTGCCGCTCAAACACGTGCGTGCGGCTGTTCCACGACCAGGCAACAATGCAACCGATTGTGTTCCGCCGCTCTGGGGAATCAATCCAATTCGATCCTGCCACGGGTACATTCCCTGTCGGCTCGGTGGCCGAATACTCGTGCGCACCCGGGTATCTGAAAGAGCGTGAGGACATGCCTATGTCGCGCTCCTGTGTCTTGGCGGAGGGCTGGCAGCCGATCGACGCTCCCCGCTGTGTGCCGCGACCGTGTCCTGCACTTGGTACGGTTCAGCTGGGCAAGGTCTTCCAGTCGCCGGAGTCGCTTACCAACATGTTTGGTGCGACTGCAACCTATCAGTGCCAGTACGGCGCAGTTATGAGCCCGACATCGCCGGCAATCACATGTACGGCGGCTGGTACATGGTCTGGTCCACCGCGGACATGCACTCCGTTCAACTGCAACAAGCCCGACGACATTCTCTTTGCTGCTGTACTCAACGCTACCAACGGCGAACATGGTCCGTGGCTTAACACGTCACAGGTTGAGTACCGCTGTAACGTTGGTTGGAATTTGCGCTACCCGGGATACTCTGTCGGCGACGGGACCGGCTACGTTATTCAAGTGCTGCAGCAGGGCGTCCAGGTCCCGGGTGCGCGTCGTGTTTGTACCCCCAACAGCTGGATGCCGCGCAGCTTGCCGATTTGCGACGTCAATCAGTGTGATGTACTGGCTCTTCCAACCCATGGCTCTTCGATCACGTACCGGGACGCGTTGCAGACAAGCAACAACGGTCTCTATCCTCGCTCTTTCGGTACTGTGGCCACCTACGCCTGCCAACCTGGCTACGAGACTCGCGATCCGCTGACCGGCATTGTCGTCCCGTCAACACGGACGTGTCGTACCAAGTATGAAGGCTGGCTGCCCGCACTGGCGCCCGTATGCGGAGCCATCGACTGCGGTCCGCTTGACGTTTCCGGCTCCATCCCCTATGGTCGGCCGGTCGAGTACTCGTTCGATGAGCTCACGGTTGCTGGCCCGACACGCTATCAATCTGCGGCTGTCTACCGCTGCCAAACAGGCTTCGCGCTTCCAAACGGTGCTGACTATCATGTACGCACGTGTTCGATGTCCGGCCAATGGCTGCCAGGCCTACCGTCATGCACCGACATTGACGAGTGCGACCGGGAACTGTTCGGCGGCAAGTTCTTTGTTGACTGCGCCGCAAATTACGGTCCGCAGTCAAAGTGTATCAACACATTTGGGTCCTACGTTTGCACCCCGTTCATCACAGTTGAGCCTGTACCCCCTATTTCTCTTCCGTCGCCTTTGGGTAGCGCCACATATGATGCCACCACACGAGAGATCATTCCAGACAGCACATCTGGCGGCCAAGTCATCCAGTTTATCGTCCGCGCTGGTGCAAATGTCGCGGCTCCGTACATTTCTCGTGTCCAGTACACGAATCCAGACAAGGCACTGTACACCGATCCAAATGTGCTTACGTACGACTGCGCCAATGTGACCGTCACTCTTGTCACCGCCTCCGCACAGAGCAACAACCAAAACGAGTTCCGTGTTTCGTGTGTCTTAAGCTCGGGTCAGGGCGTAGGATTGTACTTCAAGCTCCAGTTTTGTGTGCAGCCCAACGCCATCGCCAACCTTGCGAGCGATGTCGACTGCTCGCGCTGGAACTGGTCGTGGAGTGGCACGCGTGCTGAGACTGATATCGCTGGTGTCAACGCCAACAACGGTCTTCGCGTGTCTTATCCTATGCACAGCTTCATTCCTTACTCCCTGCACGCCATGACTATCGCTGGTCCTGGTCAGCGCACCAACGACTATGTCAGTACCACGAGTATCGGCGAAGACATTGGGCTTGATATCAATAACCTTTTTTTGGAGCGTGAGAAGCTCATTAGCATCACGTACGGTCACGGCACGACAAAGGATGACTACCCTTACCAGTGCATCTTCCAGCAGCAGCTTTCTCTCGACTACTCTTCTGCTCGTCGAACAATTGTGTGCCGCACACAGGATAATATCAACGAGGTTGATCTTCGGTTCCGTCTTGAGCTTGCCTACCGCTTTGCCTACTCGACGGACACGTACTCGTATCCCCAGGTTCCGACAATTACAGGTGTTCGTGGCTGCCCGACCGACGACTTAGTCGACAAGAGCACCCACGACTGTCCCACCGATGGTGGCAGTGTCCGGCTCACCGTTACAGGCTCTGGGTTTCTCGAGCCGCTTACGGCGATTGTTGCGGGCCGTCAGTGCGTAGAGATTCTCCGCGAGAGCAATATGCGCTTTTCGTGCAAGCTTCCCGCTGGCACGGGCTCAAGTCTCTCGCTGATCGTCAAGGCCGGTGCTCAGCGTGCTGAGGCGCGCGACAGGATTTCCTACGCTATTCCTTCGGTGCGCGCCATCCTTGGCTGCCAACAGGCCTCATCATCCTCTGTTCGTGGGTGCAACCGCCTCGGCGGCAACACCATCATCTTGCGTGGCAATAACTTTGGTGCCGCAGGCGCAACCATCTCGATTGGCGGTCTGGCATGCACTAACGTTCGCCACAACGCTACGTCCCCGCACAAGGAGGTTTCATGCACCACGCCAGCTGACTCCTCTGTTGACCGTGCTGTCACCGTGCTGCAGCGCTATGGTGAGATTTCGCGCGACATTGTACTGCTGTCATATGTTCAGTGTGCGCCAGGCTTTCACAACCTTGACGTACTTTGCGTCCCGTGCGCATTGGGCACGTACAGCGACCAGCAGTCGCAAGCAGCATGCAAGCCGTGCAGCCCTGGCTCATTCGCCAACACCACTGGGGCGACAGCGTGCTCGCCGTGCCCTGTCGGTACGTACTCTGGTCTCGGCTACACCAAATGCTCCAAGTGCCCGCGCGGCACGTTTTCTCAAGAGCGCGCCGAGGCGTGTACCCAGTGTGCACCAGGCACGTTTGCGGCCGCAGAAGGCAGCTCCCAGTGCGAGGCGTGCCCGCTCGGCGCTGAGCACACCTCCGACTATTCATACTGCCAATGCAAGGTCGGCAGTTTTATGGATTCCAAGCGTGTGTGCCGTGCGTGCATGCTTGGTGGCAACTGCCAAAAAGCCGGAACGTCGGTTTACAATGTCGAGTCGATGGATTCTTACGCGCCCTCTGTTGCCCAGCGCTCACTGCCGACGGTTGTTCGAATCAAGGTTCCTGTGTACGTGTCTACGTCGCTGTCATCCGAAGACGCTGGGCGCAGTGCGCAGGCTCTGGTCATGAAGGCTATTTTTGACGACTCTGACCGTCCACGTGCACGTTTCGTTGTCGTTGGTGTCGCCAAAGCAGCTCTTCAGCCAACAGGCAACGCGACGACAGGACCAAGCTCAGTCCACGCATTTTCGAGAGTAGCAACACCGCACCTTGCTCTCGATGTGGCTGCCCAGGGCTCCGCACAGTTTGTTTATGTGGTTTCGGTCGATGTTACGCCACCAGCCTTTGCGGGCGAGCCTGCCGCGCGTGAGCTCGCTGATGATGTCATCGCTTGGCTCGCCGCAACTTCAAACGAGCTGCAGACGTCAAAGCTGGCAGCCGGCGCAGCGGCAGTGGAAACCTCGTACCAGCGGCACGCCGTTACTTCTTTTGAGCCGTGCCTTGCCAACACGTGCCTCGCCGGCGACCAGTGCATTGAAGGCCACTACGGGCCTCTTTGCACAGTTTGCCGGCCCGGCTATGGCAAAACGTCCGTTTTCAAGTGCGCACGTTGCAATGACCCGGCTTTGGCATATTTTATCCTTGTTATTGGTGCTATTGCAGCGATTGCTGGCTGTGCTATCCTCGCGTGGAAGCAGATTGTCGACGGCCGTGAGTCTATGAACGAGCTTCCCGCGCCTGCAGTGCCGCTTCTATTTAAGATTGCTATGTCTGGTCTCCAGGTCATGTCGATTGCGGCACGCTACGATCTTCGGTGGCCGGGTTTCCTCGCGAGAGTCTTTGATGGCGCGGACTCTGCTGCCGGCGTCGGTACCGCGATTGTTTCGCTCGATTGCTTCCTTGGCGACAATCCCGCAGTGAAGCCATTCTGGGTGACTTCGATTGGTATCATGGTGCTTCCTCTCTTTGGTGTGTTGCTGCCCGTGATTTTCTTCACCCCGCGCTACTACACGGCTCAACGTCAGTACAAGGCAGCTGTTCTTTCTGAGCTCTCAGAGCAGCGCCGACTTCTCGTTGAGACAATCGCCGAGTACGAGTCTTTCCGGCGCAACCGCGACCGCGCCGTGCAGTCAAAGAGCCGCGACGAGCGCCTTCAGGAAGATTATGATGCGCTTAGGGCTGTCGTGTGGGAGCGGGTTGATGACTCTAATGAGCTTGGTCTGCTAGCACCAGAGATTGGGGCGCGCGCTGTCGCCCAAGAGGCTGCTATCCACGCCGACATTAACCTTGACGCTAAGGATAGTGTGCATGCGGACATGACGTACGCTAAAAAGGTGTACGCCAAGCGCCGCACTCATTTAGGGAAACCCTCCGGCGCAACAAGCGCCAGCTCGACCCCGCGCAACAGTATTAAGCTTGGCGGCGGCAAGGGCAATGATGCCAAGAACGGTGCTCCGCTCGCACCCCCTGTGCGCCCGCCAGTCCCCGCGGAGCCTAGTCTGTCACGTTCTCGCGCCAACTCGATGACTGGTGTGCCGGTCATTCCGTCGCGCGGCATTAACGTTTCTCTTGTTAGCGGCGAAGGTATCGCAGGAGGACCACTCAACGCGTTCGGACATTTGCCTCCTCACATTTCACCTGCATTTTCTCCCGCGCTGAGTCCTGGACTCGGCAGCGCTCGCGCTACTGCTCTCTCCCAGGCGCTTAACCGTCATCGTCTCACAGGACTTCCACATTCTGGCGGTGCGGATGGAGCTGGTGCTGAACCGTCGGCAGTTTTTTCATACGCAGAGCGCGAATCTTTTGTGTCAGTCCTACGCTTGAATGGAGCAATGACACCGCTCCCGGGCATCGGCGCACAAAACTACGGCGACGCCGTCGACAATCTCCGTCGGTCCGCAGCGACCATTGTCACTTTTGAGCACGCGGCTGCTCTGGACAGCAGCTCGTCTGATTCTGACGATGGTCTCCATGTGCATTTTGAGCCCGCGGCTGACACCCCCAACAGCGCCTACGTTCAGTCACCGCTTTCTCTACACCCCCTTGGCATTGACGTTCGCACTGCATCAGGGCCCATGTCTGCGCCCGTTTCAGCAGAGCCCTCACCCCCTCCGAGCAGCCGCCGCCGCGCGGATGACGACTTAAACGCTGCACTGGAAGAGGCAGCGGCAGAATCATCTTTGACTCCAGCCGAGCAGATTGCAGCGGCAGCAGCGGCGGCGACAGACTCTGTCTTTTTGTTCCAGCGTGAGCTGCTCGAGGAAATGAACGTCTCCGAGGCCGCCCTTGCGCATGCGTATGCGACGACCCTTGAGAGCCGCGAGGCCATTTTCGCCCGCGTTGCGCGCGAGGTCGAGCTTTATGGCACGATTGCCAAGGCGACACCCAGTTTCGACGCCCAGGCGAGCGCCGCGAGCGCACGCGACGCTGAGACAATCGATGCCATAGCTCGCGTCGTCCAGTCCGAAGAAGACCTCGACAACATGCGCGTGTTGGCCATGCAGTCGTTTGAGACGTTGTATGAAGCAGAGCTGCTTCGTGAGCGTGTTCTGCGCCGCGAGCGCGCGCTGCAGCGCATGCGCATTGAAAATCAGTTGGAGTGGTACATTAACACCTACGGTGCCGCGACGGGCACTGATATGTTTGAGGTCGAACAAAAGAAGCGGCGCAACGCAGAGCCGCCCAAACTGACAGCGTCCGAGATGCGCGTGCGGCTGGACGTCGCCGAGACCGGCTACGAGCAGGTCGGCTCAGAGTACATGGGCTACGTGATTACGACCATCACCGTGATCATGTTCATGATTCATCCGAACATTGTGCGGCAGTTCTTTATGATTCTTTCGTGCAAGAATATTGGTGGCACCGACGACCCAAGCGCCAATGTTGTTCTCGGCGACATGCTTGAACCATGCTTCTCGTCGCAACACCTCTTTTTTATCTTTGTTCTCGGCATTCCTATGCTTGTTTTGTGGGTTCTCGGCATCCCCCTCTTTGCCTGGTTTGTTCTGTTCCGCAACCGATCGCTGATCTCACTCCCGGCGACGGGCATTTCGACAGTGATGCGCACGCGCAAGCGTGTCTTCGAGTCACAGATGGCTTTCCTATACCGCGGGTACAAGTCGACGCGCTATTACTGGTTTTTGGCCGAGATGGCTCGCAAGGCTGCGCTTGTTGCCATCGCCGTCTTCTTCCCAGGCGCATTGCATACCCAGCTTCTCATGGCTTCACTGTTGATATTTTTCTGCATTTTAGCTCAAGTCGCGGCGCGCCCCTTCGAAAACAAAATCCCTGAATTTGCTGAGTTTTTTTCACTCTTTACGTCTTTTATGATCTTCTTTCTCGCGAACTTTCTCTTTGTCGACACAATTGATGATGCAAGCAAGGTTGTTGTGACTGTACTCATCTGCGTGCTTGTCATTATCTTCTGTGTCATTGTGGTTGCGTCTTTTGTGCTTCTCACCCGCGAGGAGGCCAAACTAGCCTCTTTGCGGACCGTGCTTCGCGAGGCGCACGCGCAGGGTTTGGACACTGCTCCCGTCATCCGTGACTGGCGTATCCGCGAGGCCAATGAGCGCCGCCGCCTGCTTGAGCTTCAGGACGGCGGTGCCGCCTCTGCTGACGAGAAGGCTGACAAGGCCGAGCTTGCCGCGACTGGCGTGGCGGCCCTCTTTACTCTCAAAGGAGGCCGGACTACTGGCACTGGAGCTAAGGGCTTCCAGTCCATCCGAGCCGACGCTACCACCAACAGTGGGTTCTCATTGGTTACCGCCGTGGGCGACGACGAGGTTGTCGTTCACACGAGCAATGCGCAGCGCAACTTGATCCTGGCACAAGAAGTCAACGCCGGCGCTGATGTCCGTGCTGGGCTGGAGCTCACCTCACTCACAACCCTGTCTGAGGGCGGTGCCCCGCGCGCGGCCGATGCTGGCTCTGCAATGATCCGCGAGGCGAGTGCCGCGGCCAACGCACTGCGCCGCAGTGGCGCCGAAGCCCTGCAGCTGGACCTAGATGGCTCTCACCGCAAGGTAGTGACTCCTCTTTCAGTGCCCAACTTTGACGGATAACAGGCTGCTGATGTGCTTGACGTGAAAGTGCCCGGCTTCCACCTGCTTGTGCCAGGCGAGCCCTCCGAGCGTTCCACAGGGCAGGCCACTGGCACTACTGTTTCACCTTCATTATAGCTTTGCCCAACGCGACTTGCTCGCACTTTTAGGCTTTATTGTTTTATCATCCTTGTACTGCAGGACCTGCATGTTTTATTACTTTTGTGCATGAGCTTTTTTTTCTCACGCAGTACTGTTTTGCGTTTTCCTCAAACTCTTCGTTCGACGTTGTCATAACTTCACGACGTTTGTTTTTGACTTATCAGTCATGCTTTGTGGGGCCTGAACATCTATTCTTTTAAATATCAGGACCGAAATGGGAACTTGTACGTTTCAGTCTTTCATACGCCATACATCACTTGTTGACCTTCCCGTGACGCCTGGATCGCGAACTTGGCGGCCTTAGTCATCTCGGCCAGCATCCAGTCAAGGACAGGAGGACGCTGAATGCCTCCGAAGGTCTGCCGAGGCGCCTCGGCGACGCGCTCAGCGCCGTCGGATACGACGCTGCGGAGTGCGACTTCGGTGGCTACCTAGGCGACCGCCTCGTCGAATCTGCCTTGAAAGTGCGGTC
>Ga0256882_1000029_pt1 | contig 23415 bp, 1 predicted proteins | sample MC6MC0440MT_FD_186349 | JGI IMG/M metagenome (GOLD analysis project Ga0256882, IMG submission 186349) | Metatranscriptome of enriched soil aggregate microbial communities from Iowa State University, Ames, United States - MC6-MC0440-MT... | ecosystem: Environmental > Terrestrial > Soil >...
CTCTAACATACGTGAATAACATTTCTAGCGCGTAGGCACCGCTCAAATAGTACCTGGGCGTCACGCCGCAGCGCCTCGAAGGCAGAGCAAGATGGCGACAAACACATCCGCGTACGCGCATATCGTGTGCGTTCTATTTATTACGCTCATATCAGCTATATATGCCAACGAAGGTGCAGTTGGTAAACTTGTTTCGCGGATTGCTCCGATGAACTGGCCCTCCAAACTGGCGTCGGATTCGTACACACTGACGGCTATTGCCGCTGAAGACATCGGAGAGAATCCCCGCTTCCGCCTTCTTCTGCCCAGCAACATGCGGTTTACGGTCTCTGGCAACGCTAGCACGGTCTCTCTTGGCCGGGCGGCGAACCGCGGAATTAGCAACTGCAATGGACGGCCCTGGGATGGCTCCGGTGATGACCGCGGCGTTAAGCGTGCAGGTCTCTTTGGCTCCGAAAAGGTCGTTTTTTTTCGCCTCGCCGGCAACGGGTGCCCTGACGACATTTCTGCGGGCGATCACTTCACGCTGATCCTCACAGCTGTTAAACTGCTTCCCGAGACGGCGGATCCGGCTGTCGGCGGCTTCACATACTCCTCCGCCGGCGACCTCCACCCCACCATCGTGCCGCCAGCCGCACTACCAGCGCCGCCTCTGGCCGTCCCTGCCCTCGCGACTCCGCCAGTCCCACCCGGCGGGTTCCAAGGCGACTCAGTGGTGATGTTTTCTGTCTGGCCCCCGCCCGCTGCCGCCGCCGGCCTCATTCCTCCGGTGCGCGCCGCTGCGATTCGCGTTCGCATCCCACAGACGATGCTCGCCTATGCCGCCCCGGCGCCCGCGCCGGCGCCCGTCGTCGCTGCCACGCTCACCTGCCCTGGCGCCACACCGCCTATTGATGCGAGTGTGGACGTGCCTCTCACCGCCGCGGCCGCAGTGCTCAACACGCCCGTGCGCGAGCTGACCCTTCAGCTCACTCAAGAGTACCCGCTCGTGCCTGCCGCCTCGCCGGGCGGCCCAGACGACTGCGCGCTCGTCGTCACCGTCCGCCGCGCGCTACGCCTGCCGTTTTTCGGTGAGCCTGAGGCCGTGGAGGTGACGCTGTTAGACGCCGCCGCGGTGCCGCAGCTCGCCGTCCGCGCCGCGTTTGAAACGGATACCGCCGACGACGCCATCATGGCCGCGCCTGACGCGCCACGGCCGCCCGCGCTGCCGGTCATTTGCACGGGGCTTCCGCGTCCGATCACACTCGCCGACGCGACCGAAAATCGCATTTTGTCGTGCGGCCTGAGTCTTCCTTCGCACATCACGCCCACGGACGGTGCGTTGGCGCTGCACATCACGGCTCCCAGCGCCGCCGGCGTCCTGGCCGACGTTGTCCCGCCCGAGGACGACGCGCCTGACACGTACCAGGTCGGAGACGTCACTTCACCGGCGCCCGGGCAGAGCGGCGCGCGCTATACTGCGATCATGCCGCTGCGGACGCTGCACACCGACGCCGACGGCACTGCTGTAGCCTGGGACACGCTCCCCGCGCGCCGCGTCGCCCTTGGTGTCCGCGCTGCGGCGCGTAAGCCTCACGCGGCTGGTAATGCCGACGCGGACAGCGGCCGTGCGGGCGACGACACGCACCTTAAGTCGTGGGCCCCATTCCGGCTAGCGCTTGGGACTTTGACCGAGGACGGGCGCTGGGTCGGCGACGCCAGCAGCAGCCGCGGCACGGCGGTGCACGCCGACATCCCGACTGCGCTCCGGCGCGGTGGTGAGCCGGCGGCCGCGGCCACAGGATGGGAGGGCTTCGAGCCGCAGGAGACCGACGAGCCCGGGAACAACGCGTTCCTTGTGGCGTCGAACGACGCCACGGTGACGCTCGTGTGGGTTGCCGACGCGCGCGCCGTTTCGTTTGTTGCGGTCGATGAAGACGAAACGTGCGAGATTGACACACTTGACGCCGCCAACAACCTGGCGGAGACGTTTGACACAACGCGTCTGGCCAGTCACGCGCGCGGCACCATCACGCGATTCCGCTGCCCGCCCGGGCGCTTCCCCTTTAACGCCTATACGATGAAGCGCAAGATTCGCTGGCAGACCTTGGCGGGAGCTGGCCGCTCCGCAATTGCCCGCGACATTCCGTGCTCCATCACGCTTCTGGCGGGCGACTTCCGGGCCGACAAAACTTGGCGCGAGGTCACAGGCCGCTACCTATGCACGCTAGCGGACGACGAAGGGCTCAATGCACTCCCATTCGTCGCCGACCCGGCTGTCTTTGATGCGGCCGTGGAGGGTGGCGTGCTGGCGCCGCGCACGGTTATTACCGACTGGCCCCCGACGCTACTGAACCCTGAGGAGAAGGACTACACGGACGGCGGCGGATTATTTGCTTACGCCACCGTCGCTGGCCAGCCCATCGTGCGCGTCGCTCTTTCCCCGGCGTTCGTCGCCGTTGATAGTGGCGGTAACAGCGTCATACAGTGGCCGGACATCGCCGTCGAGTGCGCCACGCTGCACTCCACAGACGCAGGCTCGCACTCGATGTTTTTCATTTTTGCAGAAGACACCGTGACGGGCGACTGCATCAACCGCGTGAACAATGTGGCCTTGTCGTGGGGTGCAACTCTTACCCTCCCGAGCCTCGGGCTGCAACCCACGTCGTCGGTGTTCTTTAACGTGTCTGTCATCATCTACGACTCCTCTGCGCCGCACCTGTCCCCGACCCTTGCGCTGTACACCGCTGTTTTCAACGCTGTCGACGACAGTGGTGCTCCGCCTGGCGAAACTGCAGCAGCCCTCATCTCGCTGCGCGATGCACTGGCCCCTGGGTCCGAAACTGTGAACCGCATCCAGGTGCCCGGCGGTGCGGCTGAGGGCCAATCTGCTCTGTACTACCCCGGCGACACCGTAACTGCATCACTAGATATCCATCTTGACACGCCAGTGTTGTTTTCTCCTACTGCCTCACTTGGGTTGCCCATGGCGCGGGGTTTTTTTGCCTCGGCTCCCCAAGCAATCGCGACTAGCGCCACTTCAGGCCCGTTTGTCAAAGTGCGCGATGCGACGTCCGGCGTCTCTTTCCCTCCTGCTGGTGTCGCCATTGCCAGCAATGCTGTGGCTAGCGACGCCGTGGTGATTTCCTCCCATGCGACGCTGGTCGCGCGGTCCAGCTCATACCGCAGCATCAGCGACATTTCTGTAGACTTTGGCATCGTTTCGACCAGCGGTCTCGCGTCCGCCGACTCAGCATCGTCGGTGTATTTTTTCGACTCTTTGGCGGGCACCAACGACACAACAGAGCTGAGCGTCGGGTTTTTTCCGCGGCGTGGAGCCGTCCGCACGTTTTCTGTCACTGCTCCCAGCGACCCCATCACGCCCCCCATCACGCCCCTTCGCCTCTCGCGGATTCCGTCACTTGTGCCAGCAAACGCATTTGTTCAACGTGTGGTATCAAAGTCGCGTGCCTTTGCTCGGCAGGGCTTGGGCGGCTACGTCCACCGGGATACGATGGCAGTCAGCGTGCCTCTGTTTCTGAACCTCGCTCAATCAGAGCGCCACTTTATCTGCCTCGTCTCCGGGACCTCTCAATGGAGCCTGTTTCCTGGTGAAAACGCGGTATGGCTCAACGGCATGCGCATGGCCAGCTTTCAAGTGCAGAACAGCAGTTCGCCTGTGCAAGCCCCCACGATTGTGCCCCTGGATCCTCCGGGCGTGAGCAGACAACTGTGGTGTGCAGGCCTGCCCCGGCTCTTTTACGCCCAGGGCATTGTGTTTGAACTCCGCTTTACTACCCAGCGGTGTGAAGGCACGAGCGTCCCCGCGTTTCCCCTGTTTATTCAATCGCACGAGGAAACCATGTGGGACTCGGCCACGCAGTCGCTCAGGTTTGCTCAGTCGCCCTCCTCGTTACCCCTTTCACAGCTGTCTCTCATATTCCCTGACGAGACCATTGATGTTGCGTCGCAGGCCGAGCCATTTGATCCCACTTTGGACGCCTTCAACGCGGATGCAGGCCGGGATCTGAGCGCCAACTCTGCCGCGTGGCTCGTCCGCAAGGCGAAGGTAGATGCCGATTTATCCCCCGCAAGCACAGCTGATGTGACACTTACGCTTTCCGGCTGGGCTGGGTGGCGGCTCGTGCAGATTTTTGTCAGTATTCCTTACATGAGTACCTCTGACGTGAGCCCCGGCGCTTCGATCCGGCTGTTCCACGGTGACACCGAGGTTGGATCGTGTGCTGTTGTTCCAGGCCCCGACACCCCCGCAGATGGGGCTGCTGACACACTTGCTGTGGTCTGCCAGCCTTCTTCAGACTCCGCCGACAGCCAATCGATTTTGCTCGGTGTGCCGTACGTCCAGGTCGCAGACATGCTGACCCTTGTAGTGTCTAATCTGACGGCCGACGCGGTTGCGGCTCTGGTGGCGCCTCTTTCCACGCAATGGACGGGCGCGCGGACACTCGCCACGCCCCATATGCTCTGCATGTTCGACGGCGGTGTCGTTGAGAAGGTGCCTGTTATGCTGTTTACAGACCCGGTTGCGCAGTGGGTCTCTCAGCCGTCACCAGCACGCCCCGCCAGCGTGTCTGGGGCCGCCGGCTTGCTCGTCAGCACTGCCGCATCTCGCCGTGCTCTTCCAGACTTAACCGATCCTCCAGTACCTCTTGAAGTGCAGTTTTCTATCGATCTTCCAATATTCATGACGCCGTTACCCCGCACGTTTTCGGACGACGAGGCCAGCACGCGCGCCACACGGACGCCGTCGTGGTTGCTGAACCCGGCGTTTGCTGTAACATCTGCTGCACTCTCACCGTTCACTGGCGCTGCGCTTGCAGATGGGGTCGATACGGATCCCGACAGCGACGTGCCTGCGACTATGCGACGCTTTTTGTGGTCTACGTCAGTTGGGGGAGGTGCCTATAGCGCTGTGAATCGGCGCCATTGGTCTTTTTTCAACGCTCTGTTGAGCTCGTCGCGTGTACACGGCTCGTTTGTGTCTGTTGAGCTTGTCTCGCGCTTCACGGCGACAGAAGATGGCACATGGCTGGACGTTGCTGTCCCGCCGACTCGCACCCTGTTCCCGGCTTCTTTAGCAGAGTTTGAGCCGCAGCTCTCCTCCATGAGGGTTATCAAGAGCTCAGATGCAGATGCCACGCCAAGTGGGTTCTCATCTCTCAGCATTTCTCCCAACGGTCTTTATGCAGTCATTGTGCGCGGAGTGGCAATCGCGGTGCGCCTGCGTCCTACTGCAGCTTCTGCGGCGAGCATGCGCAGCCCAGAAGGACTGGGCACTGCAGAACAGCCGCTTCCCGCGGTGACTGGATCCGTCAAGGCGGTTCATTTTAGCGCCGACTCAGCCTACATTACTGTCGTGACAGACGCGGCTCCCTTTGTTTTTTTGGCAAAGGCAGCGCCGTGCCTCGCTTCTGGAGTCGAGTCGGCCGAGTGTCCAGCACCTGGTGCTGGATTCTGGAGCACTCCTCTTGTGCGCGTCTGCGAGCCTGCCGCAAACTGTGCTAGCAGCCTCTTGGTCACCGACGTCGCTACGTCTGCTTGGATGAGCACTCTCATCAACGAGTGGGGCAGCGAATATCTGATCCTCGCAACCTCAAAGGGCGTGCTGCGTGCGCTTGTGTTTGACTGGCAGACGGGCGTGTTTAGTCTCGCGCTTCCGATCCCAGTCCCGGATGATATGACTGAAGCGCACCCTTTGTTCAGGCGCCGCGCTGACACTCTATTTCAAGACTGCTCTGCCCCAGCCGCGTCGGGATCGTCTGCGTACCGCCAGTCGCCGGTCCGGAAGATGACTCCTTCTGCACGAGCGCTCACGTTGCTGCACACGGATGGCACGGTTCAGCACTTGTCATTCGCTGCTTGGACCGCCAATGCTACCCTGCCGTGTGTCTCTTCAGTGTCTGAGTTGACCACAGTGAAGATGGTCTTGTCGCAAAAAGTGTTCGGAGGCCGTGGCTCCGAGACCTATTCAGCGCCCACGCACGCCCAAATCACTGATGTCATCGATGTAAGTGCTTCGACTCTGGATCTTTCCGCGCTGCTTTTTGTTCTTTCTACGGGCGACGTCGTCGTCGCCAGCATAGCTACGGCAGCGACGCATGAGCCGTTCATCCCTGTTGCCGCCCACCGTCTTGGACACACAGGCTCGTGCTGCAGCGCTGGGCCGGTACAGGTTGTTCATCACAGCTCAGATGCTGAAGGCACGGTTTGCTACGCGCGCGATGTGTACTGCGCAAGCACGCTCGATACTCTGGCCAACGTCCGCCTTCGCCTCGGCTGTGCACGCGCAGAAGACGGAGGTTTCGTTCCCGTCCGCGCGCCCGCTGACCTGCACAAGGACGTGTTGTTTGACACAACCGTTGACATTGGCGCGGGCGTTAAGGGACTTTGGCGCAGCCGTGTTGCTTCAGTTAACGCAGCCGATGATGAAGCGAGGCTGTACGCGTCCGCCCAGCGGTATCCTGTTACGCTAGCTCACGGCATCGTCGTCTCGCCCGATGGTCTTCACGTGTACGTTGCTGTGGACGTGTCAACGATCCTCGAGTTCCGTCGCTCGCTCTCGCTAATCATGCCTCGAGTGACACTCAGCCGCATGACCGACGTTTCTGAGTTTGCTCCTCTGGTTTCGGAGGCAGCTCACTCCGTGATCGTAACTTTCGGTGTTCACGCCTCTGTCGCTGCGTTATCGGGTTTCAGTATCTCGGTTACCTTGCCTCGAGGAGCTCTCGGCTCTGTTTCATCAGTCTCGGTAACGTGCGGCGACACCTTTTCATCGCCGTTTCCGGCGCCACTTGAGCTAAAGGGACTTCACCCATCCCAGGCGGACGTTGATGCGACGTGCGCTGCTGCCAACGCAGCCACGCTCGCCTTGTCAGTTTCAGCTGCTGACACTATGGGCCTCGGCTTTCATCAAGCGATGCTGCGGCTCGACGTGAGCATTGGGGAGTCTATTCCTTCAGTGCCACTTTTTGAGCTTTTTACAGTGCAGATTGAGCTCGCACTGCGCATCGCCCCATTTTTCACGACAAACTTGTGGGCCTTGTACAACAGCGCGTCGGGGCCTGAGAGTGAGCAGGGCCCGTGGTACGCGCGCGCTGTAGGTGGTGAGCTGCCCTCTAAGACTGCGCCATTCACGCCGACTCTTTCTCTTATCAATAGCGACGGAGTTGTCTTACATCACACACTGCATCCGCGCGTTGTGTACGACGTGTCCAGCTCCGTGGCGGCTCCTCTGATGGTAAACTCGTGCGCGGGCGTTGTAGCAGTCGTCCGTGACGATCCCTTCGCCGGCGCGACGAGCCGCCTTAGTGTCATGATCGGCTACGACATCAGCGAGTCCGACTCGAGCCCACTCACGCGCAGCACATCCGGCGCGGAGTCGCCGCCAGGCGCAGTTCTTGAGCTCGTGATCGAGCTCCCCGGAGTGACCGGCATTGTTTTGGACACCATCACGCTCGACCAAGACTGTTGGAGCGGCGCTGGCGGTGCGATTACCGTGGTGAGCGTGGCCGGCGCTGCTGTACCTGTGCCAGGTGACGCGGCCGGCTCAGTTGTTGACGGAACTCGCGTGACTGTCTATACGCCTCTGACTGCGTTCGCCTGGGATGATGTCGACGGCGAGCGCGTTGCTGCATGGCTTCCTGCCGCGCCCGGCGCACGCCGCACGTGCACTCTGCTGGTTCCGGCGGTGAACTCGCCCGTGCCGCACGCTTCGCTTGTAGGCAGCTCTTCTGTGTTTGCCCGTCCTTCCCCAGGCTCGGTGGAGACGTATGTGCGCTACCCTGCCGTGCCGTTTCTTATGCCGCCAGTTGTTGCCCGGACGGGCGGTGGCTGGTTTGCGCTGGCCAAGCATAGCGTTGCCATGTCAGCCGTCGAGCCGACGTGCGCGGCTCTTAAGCATGCGGCGCCGAACGCGACGGGATCTGGGGATGACGTGTTTCTTCCTAACACGTCCGCATTTCCAACGCGGGCAGAACTCACCGAAGCCGCTGAATGCTTGTTGAATGGGAAAAACGCGCTTCACTTCACGGCCTCTGCCATCACTCCCGATGGCCGCAACCTGTATGCAACAACGACTGACGGGCGTGTTGCGACATTTGCTCTTTGCACAAACGGCGCGCGCCAGCCTGACGCTCCAGTCCTTGACGCCGCCGCTGGACGGGCAGCGGCTCGGTGCAGCGCGCGTCCGCAGCTCGTCCACTGGATCAAAGTCGCTGGCCACCCGCTCCGGCACATTGTCTTGAGCGCTAACGGCATGTTTGCCTTTGTCGGTGGCGACTGTGGCCGCATGTATACCCTCCGCCGCGTCATGGCTGGCCTTGACACGAGCAGTGCGCCTGAGGACGCCGCCGGCGTTACATATCCTAAGTCTGCTACTCCTGGAACTTCGCCGCTGCGGGATGTCTTTCCGTCTGCAACTGCAATTAATCCAGACGCGCTTCTGAAACACTTTACGAATGACGATCTTACGCGGCGTTCATTCGAGCTGTGGCGCGCACCAGCGACAGTATTCGCGCCCGTAGATGCGCCGACGATTGCGGCGGTCTCTGCTCCCTTCGGCGCAATGGTTTTGGTCTCGACAGCAGACAGCACGCTCACCCTGTACCGCTCGCCTGCGACAGATGTGTGCGCCGCCACGGTCACATCGATTGTCTTGTCTGAGAACCCTGCCGACGCGGCTCTCGACAGCACATTTCGATCGACGGGTGGCACCATCGAAGTCGTCATCACCACGTCTGATGGCGTCATGCACACCATTAAACCGCTCGCACCTGTGCCGTACGACCTCAGCAGCATTAGTATGTTGCCATACGGCCAGAAAACCGGGCGGGCGATTCACATCACATCTGAAACAGTGTACCGCGTCGTTGTGACTGCGAATGGCGCAACAGAGACTGCTACGTATGCTGCTCTCCGTGCAGACCCCACGAGTGACGGTCCTGTGGCCGTCCCGCACAGTGTATTTTCGGTGTGGGGCACCCAGATTCGTGTCGCGCTTGGACAAAATTCCGCCTCGGATGCTTCCGCGAGCTGGTTGTCTGCGGCGGAGCCGCCGGGATACTCTTTTAACGCCTTCTTCACTCTCATCAATTCCCCTGTCACTGCGGTGGCTGCTCCGCACCGCGGAAGCGAGGCCTCGCTGGGCTTGGCGAGCGCTCGGAGCCGCATTCTCGGTACAGCCGATGGCCGCGTGCACATTGTGCGCATCCAGTCACCAGCAATGATATCGCTCACTGACTTTGCGAGCGGGAACGTGAGCTGTACTGTCGAGCTCATTACCTCAACCGAGTCAGTCGGCAGCGCTATTGTCAGTGCTGTCGTAGCGCCATCCGGGCTCGCTGTTTTTGTTGGGACCAGCTCGGGTACGATCCATCGGTTTGTTTTGAGTTCGTCTCCAAACACGATTCCGCAGCTTGTCCGCGCTTCTATTTGGGGTCCGTTGTCTGATGATGAGACAGCCGCGCTGGTAACTCAGCTTAAGGGTCCGAATGCAGCTGATTTTGCGCGTGACATCGATACTGGCGTGACCCGCGCTGCATCTGACGTGTCTGCTGACAGCTACCGTGGCGCAATCAGTGCGCTTCACATGACTCCTGATGGGTCGCGCTTGATTGTCACAACTTCTGAGACGGTTCTTGCTCTTTCGTTGCTCGACGCTGCTGCGCCTCTAACGGCGCCGTCGACAGCCGTGCTTTTGCACACGCGTGCTCGGTTTCCACAGAAGGAGCCGAGCAAATTCCTCGAGTTTAGTGAGCTGGCCGCCTCCGACGCCGTGATTGGCGCCGCATTCGGCTTCCCTCTGGCAAGTCTGGTCGATACTACATCTGACACTGCCGGCGCCTTTGTTACGAGTGACACTCTGACCGTTTACACATCGCCGCCTTCGAATAGTCAGTTTCCTGACAACTCAGGCGCCTACGCTGCCGACCCAAGCGCGAGTCTGTTTGTGTTACCTCTGGTTCCTGAATCAGGCAATGCGACGACGAGTGTTCTCCCGTCGTACCCGGCTTGGTTCGTTGCAACCACGGATGCGTCGGCCCCGTTCGGGGCCGACCGGCCAATCGCTGCTGAAGGTGATGCGCATGCTGTATGCAGCCTGCCCCACTCTGTGAGTACCGGCAGCCCATCTACTCCTGGCGGGCCGTCTATGACATGCGAGTTCACCGATGCTGGTGCTGCTTTTTGGTCATCTGCTGCTGAAGCTGGACAATTCTGGCTCTGGGTGCTTGACCTACCCGCGCCCATGTACATTCCCTCTCCAGAGCAGCCGTTTGGCTTGGTGCACTCGCGCCTTCGTACAATTGCCGCTGTCCACCTCGCCAATGCAAAGGGCTACGTCTCCTTTCGCTCACTGACTTTGAGCCAGTCCCTTGACAACGTTTTGAGCGCCGGACTTCAGCAGTTTGAGCTCGGTCTGCACCCCCCGTTGCGCTCCGATACTGGGCTTGGGTACCCGATGGCTGTGGCTCTCGTATCTATCAACCCTGCGACGGGCGTCCCTTGCTCAGAGTCTGACTACAACGCCTCGACAGGCGTACCCGTCGACGGATCGGCGTGTTGTGCGTTTGCGACGTCGTCGAGCCTGGCTGCGAGTGGCGCTTCTCTCCGGCGTGAGATTGTGACGTTCGTCGGCGGGACTGGGCCGGACAGTGTCGTGACGTCAGTGTACTGCCCTCCTGCAGACAGCCCAGTCACTATCACCGCGAGCCCACGCGTCGAGCCGGGCACCGCGAGCTCCTTGTACCGTGTGCATAGCCGGTACTATGGCGCGCGTGTGCAGTTCCGCGTGGTTGCCGACTATAGCCTCACTGTGCCCGACGCTCTCAAGATGACACCGACTGCGGACAACCAATTCTCCATCGAAGTTGTTCTACAGACTGACAAGCGCTACACACTCAGCATTCAGAGCCTTAGCGCTATTCCACTGACGGCAGACGTCGAAGACGTGAGTCTTGTCATCGAAAATCTGCCTGGCTGCGTGCTCTGCTTAGGAGATGCTGTGCTGAGCGACTGCGAGAATGGAGCGCTTTTGTTCTCGATGCCTGGTGGCGTTGCACCAACCGATATCTCGATCGTGTGTTCGACGCCGGGCACTTTTTCCGAGGGCATTGTTGTGCTCACTGCTCCGAGCCTGCGGCGCCGCGTGGTTGCTGTCGTCGAAGTCGTTCCAATCGTCACGGTCGCGGTGAGTGAGACGTCACCCTACCTCACAACCCTCGAGCCTACGGTTGTGATTTCTGTGTCCTTGTCGAGTGTGACAGACAAAGTACTGCAGGTGCAGCTTGTGGAGGCGGCTTCTATCGCTCGTGCGATGCCGTGCATCCTCGATGACGGCGGTGAGTCGCGTGGTGCCACTGTGCTCGTGACTATTCTGGCCGGTTCGACAGAGGTGTCGCTGACGCTGGTCTGTGAGAGCTTTGTGGCGAACAAGTACCCAATTAAGTTTGTTCTTTCGGATCCTGATGACGCGTTTCCAAAAGTTGAATCGCAGCCACTGTGGCACTATGGCGTTGCATTGCTCAAGGCCGTGCAGCCCACCGACGCAACGAACCCTGACGCTGCTGTGGGGACCACGCTGGAAGCAGGCGAGCACGGCAACTTTGACGCCGCGCATGACTCGGTTGCGGTTTCCGTGTTCGCCGAAGAGCCTATGTCGTTTCGTGTTGCCCTCAATCGCAAGTCGGCGTATGGCGTCATGTACAGGATCACAGTCATCGCGGCATCGTCGGGCGACTGCCACCTGGGCTCTGAACGTGACACAGCCGAGCCAATCGACGCGGGTTTTGCCCTTGACGTGCTCGTCCCGTCCGGCTCCATGGTCTCTGAGCTCGTACATCTGTGGTGCATGAGCATGACAGCAGATGACTCCCCAGTTCATCTCCGAGTCTCGCATCTCACGGGCGATGAGTTTGAACTTGCAGGGGGCTATTGCCGAGACCCAGACAGTAACGAGGACACTGCCTGTGACTCGAATGCATCGCGCTTCCGGTTCAACCTTCCCGTCTTTGTAACGTCGCGCGGCGGACTGCGCCTTTATCTCGGCGCGAGTGACGCGCCCACAGGATCTGCGATTCCCGTAGAGGGTAGCGCAGCTGCGCCTACATTTGTGCGCGCCCTGGACACTGTTTTGCTGTATGCCCAGGTGTTTCCTGCTTTGGCAGAGGACGCCAGCTTGGACATCACGCTTGGCACCGCACTCGGGTGCCAGCTCGATGAGGCCGAGCCTCCAGGTGTGCTGTCTCTTTCCCTCGCCCGTGGTACCACAAGCGCCTCCTTTGCTCTCCGTTGCCTAGCACCCGTATGCGAACCAGATCCATGTCCTGCACTGGATGTGGGCATCACAGCCACACTTGCTGTCTACTCCTTGACGGCCGAAGCGGTCCTTCGGCCGTACGTGCCCCTCTCTATTAGTCTTGAAGACGGCAGCGCGCTTCCGCAAAAAGTCACTGTTGGCGCTGGCCTCCGTGCTCGGCTGGCAACAGTGGCCTCTGCGCCTGCTTTGTCGGTCGCTGTTGCATTTTCGTTAGCGGGGCTTCAGTGTGCGACATACTCTCTCACAGACACGGACACTCCTGTGGCAGGCTTTACAATTGCTGCCGGGACTGTGGAGTCGGAAGTGTTTGAGCTGCGGTGTGAGGCCATGATCGAAGACAGTCAGGCTAGCACAGTGACGTTTTTACCCCTTATTGTTGGCTCGTTTACGCCAGAGCCGTACATTCTGCGTGGCTTTTCACCGCAAGGAACGCTGTACATTTCTGTTGCCGCCGATGACCCACTCGCAACGCCTCCTGCGTTCCTCGCGTATAGTGTATCACAGCGCCTCTACATTCACGCTATTCCGTCTCGTTCAAGTGCGACATCGGTGCGCGTCGAGCTGCCGACTCTTGTCAACTCGCCTAACACTCATGGATGCACTCTCACACGCGAGTTGGGCGGTTCATCGTCGCTCGCGCTAGATGTACCGTTCATGTCTGGCGAGAGCGTGGCCCACGAGTCGATTTTCATTGCATGTTCCCGCGTGATTTCGTCAGGCCCTGTTCTCACGGCGTCTGCAATCGGCAGCAGTGCCTTCGCGCCGTACTCTACGGCGCCTATTCTAGTACGCGGGCGCGCGCTTTTTCAAGACTGGCCTCTGCAGATCGCTGTGAGTCAACCCAAGGAGCTGAAGATTACCCTCCTGCCCGCCATGCAGGCAGCAACGACGAAGTTGGGGCTTTCTCTCGCGCTGACGTCGTCAGCGGGCCGTTGTGTCATCTGGACAGACGACGAGGCAGACTTGACAGCTCTCACTATTTCTGGCGAAAACGATGAGCATGTCGTGTTTCATATCCGCTGCAGTGAGTCCGCTGTCGTCGGCCCGTCTGTTCTCGTAACCCCTCATTCTGGTGTTCTGTTCATGAGCACAATGTCACTGTCGATTTCTGTCGGTGGCACCCTTCGCGTGGCGGCTGTCAATCCCATGAGTCTCACTCCGCTGGACGATTCCTTCGATGGGGTGGTGGCCGTGGCTGTCAACTCGTACTTTACCATCGTCACGACGCCGGCAGTCCCTGGCACAACGATGTTTGTCATCACGGTCGAGAATGCTGCTAGCGGCGACTGCGCTCTGTCTCTGTTCGCCTCTGCCACGAACACAGCCATCGGTGACTGGGGCCTGAGCGTGACCGTTGCTGTTTCTATAGGTTACACGTCACCCAGTCTTTCCTCGGTGAGCTCAAGTGCCTCGCGAAGGGTGATTGGCGTCCGCTGCCTCCGCCTTGTCGGCGCCAATCTCGCGCCGAGGATTGCAGTGGCCGTCGACCCGGGTGTGGACTCAGCGCTCGAGTACGAACCCGCCTTGACGCCAGACATGCAGGTCTTTGGGTCACTGCTGATCGGCAACTCTGTTGACTCGCCAGACGAGTTTCTTTCGCGTGTCCGCGTCGGCACTATCGAGTCGGTTTACGTGTCTTTCGTTCCGCCGCCTCGCCAAGCCACGCGCCTCCGCATTGCGCTCGAGCACACCGACGAGGCGTACGGTGCGTGCCGCGTCGCGCTCACAGCGGGCGGACTCGATACCGCCGATGAGACTGGCTCCACCGAGTGGACCGCGCAGGCGGGCTCTGCGGGGCGCGCGCTCTTCTTGCGCTGTGCGAGCGCTCTGATGTTTGACAAGACGAACAACACAAACACACTAGAAGTCTCCTATGTCAGCGGCGACCGCTACATCAAACACACGACAATGCCCTTTTCTCCGTCAGGCGTGCCGACGTTTTTGGTTTCTGGTGTGGCCGTCTCTGTTGACACGGTGATTGAAACGCATACCGCGACTCGTGTGCAGATCCAAGTCGAGTTTCCCCCAAATGCCGGCGGTAACCAAGAGGCCACGACTCAATTTGAGGTCTCGATTGGCGGCCCTAACGCAGAGTTCACACTGTGTTTTTGGCAGCCCTACCGTGATTTTGCGAACCCTGATGAGCTTTTTACGAGCGACGAGCACTCTGGCGAGTCGTCTCCTGGCGTGTTCGTCGTGGAGCTTGCGAACGATGCGACGAGTGTCGACGGGTGGCTCTACTGCGAAGAGCCCGTCCAGGAACTCGACACGAAAGACAGGCCGCACTTTGTCATCCGCGCCATGGATGGCATTGCTTATGACACCACCGCAACGCAGCCTGTTTTGTTCCGCGCCTCTCGGTGCAGCCCTCTCAACCACGGCGAATCTCTTGGGGTCTGGCTTCTCCGCTCGCAGTTCAACACGCCAGCCCTGTTTCCGCCGAATGAGACTCTGCTTGTCTACCGCGACGAGTTTTGGTTTTCCTGCGTGACTGGCTATAACCTGGTGCGCGGTGCTGATCTCTCGCCTGTGCAGAGCGGCGACAGTGTCCGTGTTTGCGAAGCCAAGAAGTGGACCGGTGTTGATCTCGACTGCGTGCCCGTACGATGTGGTGAGATTCCCAGTGTCTTTTTGGCGAATGTCCAGGATGATGTGCAGCTTAGCAATCCTCGCACGGGTGTCCACGATGAGCTCGACACGTTTGGGGCTATCGCAACTCTCACATGCGTGACAGGATACGTTAACTTTGACAACTCCATCACGACGCAAAACATCACCTGCTTGCAGTCTGCGAGTTGGCAGACGCCTCAGCAATGCCAGCGCATTAGCTGCGGTGATCTGTCAGTTCTTCCAAATATGCCAACGAGCGGCGGTGTTGAGTACCTGAACAGCAGCCGCACGCGCTTTGGGGACATTGCCTACTACACCCGGTGTCATACTGGTTTTGAGCTTTCCGGCGTCCCTAAAGACCACCCTGCCGTTTGCGGTGCGACTGGTGAGTGGACATGGCCCAGCGGTCGCATCGTGTGCACCTACGTTGATTGCATTGAGTTTGATAGTCCAATCAACGGCTCAGTCAAGTACTTCAAAGACAGAATCAACGGGGAAATAGCTCGGCCGGAGGAGAAAAACGGCGACATGGTTTTTGCGACCGACACGATTGCGCAGTTTGCGTGCGACAAAAACTTCCGCGTTCAGGACCCGCTGGAGGCTGTGCAGCCAGGACTCCGCACGTGCATCAAAGATATGGGCTGGTCGGTCCGGGCGCCCCCAACATGCGACCCGCTGCCGTGCACGCCAATGCTCCAAGCAAACATTGCCAACTCAGAGTCTCTCACGTACTACACGGCGTCAGGTGAGCCAATTGACATTTCTACCGGTGTCTTTTTGCCCACTGCAGGCGTTGAAGCCACGCTGGAGTGTCTCGAAGGCTTTATTCCGACGCCTCAGCGCGTTACGTGTGAAGACGCAAACCCGAACGCAGATGCCGGCACATGGTCTGCAACGTTTGCCTGCGTTTTGTTCCGTTGCGCTGACCCCTGGCCGACGAATCGCAACAACATTGCCTCGATCACGTCAAGCGACCCTACTTTTGCATATGGCTCCACCACAGTGATGACGTGCGACAATGGGTTCGAACCGGAGCCGCGCTCAGCTGCAACTCGCGTCTGCCAGATTGATGGCTGGTCGGTTCCTAACCCTCGGTGTGTTCCTGTTTCATGCGGTCCGCCTCCAGTAAACGACGCTCTCTACGTTGCCCGCACGACTTGGCCGAACGGCGAAAACCGTGTCAACGCGACGGCATCCTATGCGTGCACGAGCGACGGCACGGAACTGTTGGATAGCCCTCCTGGGTCAAAGACGACGACGTGCCAGATCGACGGGTCCTGGACTAGCCCCCTGCCAATGTGCATCGTGAAGAAGTGTGGTGACTACCCGGCGCCTCCGTTTGCGACGGTGAGCTACATTAGTGCTGGCAATGGTGCCACTGGCCTCAATTCCACCGCGCTCGTTCACTGCGATACGGGCTTTGAGCGCGTGGGTGACGAGCGGTACGTCTGTGAGCTTGATGGAAAACTCGCAAGGTGGAGTGGCGAGCCGCCAGAGTGCGTTGACACCAACGAGTGCGCATCAATCGACTGTGCCCAGCGTTTCGGACCCGGATCAACGTGCATCAACACGCTTGGCGGGTATACGTGTACTCCATACGTTGTGCCGGCTTCTATCAAACTTGACGGATCGACGAAACTAGCCCCTGTGGCGTACCCGCCGCAGACGACCGTCGACGAGGAGAAGCGCACAATCCAGATGCTCGACACGTCGGGTGGCGAGACGCTGTCCTTTGTCGCCTTTATTGGCCACCAAGTCTCAGCGACCACTTCAGGCGACTTTGTCGGCATCCACGTCCGGTCGGTTCGCTTCAAGCAAGTTATCGAGCCAGCAATCAGCTTTGTCTGTCCCATCTCTACCATTGTCGCCCTCTCAGAGGACTCGACACGCGAGTCGCTCAAGTGCACAATGGGCCCTGGCGCCGGTGCCTTTGTCCCTATGTCACTCTACTTTTGCTCGCCGATGCGCTTTTCCTCAGCAGGGCCTGCGACTGGCGATGACCCGCGCGCGGTGAGTGATGTTGAAGGCGAGAACTGTGCCTGGACAGACACGCTTGTTGACAATGAAAGCTCGGATACTGACGCCGGTGGCGAAAACAATGATGGCGGCGACAGCGATGACGAGGCACCTCCCGCCACTCGTGACATTATTTCCACTGTGTTTCGCCTATTGTACCCACCTCCGGCCCTCATGCCCAACTCGTTGCGTCTCTTTGGAGAGTCGACAGGCTCCGCGCACGTCGTTGGTCGCTCGACCAACCGCAACATGGTGGTGATGTTCGGCCTCAACCTGCTCGAAGGCGCTCCTGTCGGGTCGACCACTGTCACGTATGGCCTGCGTGGCGAAGAAGACATGTTTCCGTGCGACATCACCCGCGCCACTGCCACTGCTACTTCGTTGCAGTGCGAGATGCAAAGTGGAAACATGGTTGATTTGTACTACCGCGTGACAGTCAGTGGGCAGACCACAGTCTCTACGGACCGCTTTTCGTTCCCGATTGAGACTATGATCAGCTCTGTGCGCGGCTGCCCTGGTATTGGCAGCGAGGTGTGGGGCACTGCCCAGTGTCCGACTGTTGGTGGTAGCCACATCTTGACCATCGCAGGCGACGGATTTTTGGACCCGGTGAGTGCGTATGTCAATGGCGAGGAGTGTACCGTTCAGACACTGACTCGAACTGAAGTCACATGTACTCTTCCGCCAGGATCTGGGTCTGGAATTCCTGTTGTCATTACCTCCGGGACCCAATTTAGTGAACTCCCGGGTGCGCTGTCATATCTGCCGCCAACCATTACTCTCATCCGTACTGAGGCATGCACGCAGCTCAACAGTCTCACAGTCACAAATTGCCCCCGCGAGGGCGAGTTCACGGTTACAATCTCTGGTGAGAACTTTGGCCCTCGCGCAGCTCAGGTCTATGTTGGTGGTCAAGTGTGCGCGAACGTCGTGCACGGCTCTGCGTCGACGCCGCCCGGCTCTCCCTTTTTCCACCGAAGCGTTACATGTACGGTGACTGGGTCGACGGGTGTCCAACGCCCCGTTTTGCTTTTCCAGCGGTTCGGCGACTCGAGCAACTCCGCGAGCTTGTCGTTTACGGAGTGTCCGCGCGGCACGCGCGATAACGGCGTGGATTGCATGCCTTGCACGCCTGGCACCTACACAGACACGGACGGCCAAAACATTTGCAAGCAGTGCGCTCCTGGCTCTGTAGCCCCTCTTGATGGAGCAAGCGCATGCGACTCCTGCCAAGGTGGCATGTACGCTCCGGGTGGTACCTCCGCGTGTCTCATTTGCCCTGTCGGCACATTCTCGACCGGCAACGCCGAGCGCTGCGCAGCGTGCGCCGTGGGCACGTTTGCACCCAAGCCTGGCTCCAATTCTTGCTCAACGTGCCCCTATGGCGGAACTAGTGATGCAGATGGTGCTGGATGCCACTGTCTCAGTGGCTTCTTCATGAACCACTTGGGCAAGTGCCAGCTGTGTATGCTTGGCGCCGACTGCAGCATGCCTGGCACGACGTTTTTCAACGTGCAGTCACTTCCTGGCTATTTTCCAACTTCCGTGGCCACAGACCCCGAGGCTGAGGAGGTCATTCGCATTTATTTGGACATTGCTGAAGCTGTGGATCTCACCAACGCGTTTGACGTCCAGACGATGACTGCCCGACTCCAGCTCGGCTTGTACGAATATGGTGTCTCTCAGATTCCTCGCGGCCGTGTCACGGTTGTCCAGCTCTCGCCGAAGCGCGTTCTCAAGCCTGGCGACTCCCAGCCTCTGTTGGATATGATTAGCCGAGTCAAGTTAGAGGCGTCGACCACCGCTCGGCGCAACGCCACTGGCGTCTTCTCGCTCACGGGCTATCACGCGGCCCAAGTTGACAATGACGCGGTCGACAATGGCCTTGTCGACGGTTTCCGTGCGACTCTCGACATTAACCCGCCCATTCTGGTCGGTGACTTGTCGTCTTCGGCCGTTTTCACGCATGTTTTTGATCTACTGGCTCAAAACACCTCGACGAACGGCATGGACCCAACTGTTTTGGCAAAATCCTTTGGCAGCAAAGTCTCGGCTATTGATCTCGACTCGGGCTACCGCCGTGCCGCGTATATCAACTTTGAGTCGTGCATGTCTGTCGCATGCTTGAACGACAATAACGAGATGTGCGCCGAGGAAGGCTCGCTGTGCGCAGTCTGTGCACAGGGGTATGAAAAACAGAACACGTACACCTGCGAGGCGTGTGGCAGCCTGGTTGATCGCATCGGCTCGGTGCTCCTGTCAATTGGTCTTCTCATAGTGTTTTGCGCTCTGCTGGTTGTTTTGTCGGTGCGCGATACGACACAGAACCTCGATCTGCCGCGTGCAATTCACAGCATTAGCTACGCTGCGTTGGCAAGGATTGTCGTCTGTTTTATCCAAGTCTGGGCGATTGCCAGCCAGTTCCACGTCGCGTGGGGCGACGGCGCGCCGTACTTTGGCAACTTGATGGACCTCCTCGGCATCGCTGGCAATTTCGGGATGGAAGCAGCGACGCTCGACTGCTTTGTCGACGGCTGGGTGGACTCGGGGTCTGAACTGCGGCCGCTGTTCCTCACCACATTTGGCTGGTTGATTCTCCCGGCGTTTGCGATTGTTTTTCCATTTATTGTGCTCATCCCAGCCTTCCTTTTTCACCGCCGTGGCATCAAGAACGTCATCTCGTCAGTGTCCTACATTGCAGATCTCGTCGCGCAAGAAGACCAGGAGCGCTGCCAGGCCATTGGGGCTATCATTGCACAAACCGCCTCTGAGAAGGCAGCAACGGAGGCCGCTGAGGCTGCCGCAGCCGCCCGTGGTAAGTCACGCCCAAGCTCGCGCGCCCTATCCGCGCGCAAAGACATCCTTAAATCTGTCGTTGCCAAGGAAAAGATGGAGCTGCCAGAGAACTTCAGGCGCGGCGCGGAGCTGCAGGAGATGGAGCGTGAACTCGTTAAGAAGCACATGAGTGCGATGAACTCTCGCAAAGGAGCACAAAAGGAGGACGATGCTGAGGGCACTCACCAGCCCACTGACCCGGCGACAGAAGCGAATTTCGCAGAGGTTGAGATGGCGAATTTTGCATCAAAGGCCCTCTCAACGCGGCAGGCCGTGCCTCAGCGCGAGGAGAGGGAGGATGTCGACAGTGAGAGCTCCGAAAGCAGCAGCTTGGACTTTAGCGAGGGCCCACTGGCGCCTCCCGAGCCGCCTGTAGACCCGTCTCCGCCAAGTGTGGGGGATACGTCCGAGGTCGAGCTTGCTAACCTGCGTCACTCGTCTGCGCTTGGGTGGTTTGGCGAGCGCGGACGCTCGGCCAGCCGCCCGCGTAGCACCGCTGACACGCCGAACGAGGCCGACCCGCCCATTCTTTGCGGCAACCGCTTTGCTCACCGAAGTCCCCCGCAGAACTTGCGCGCGCTAAGCGGCCACATGCGCTCGTCTTCAACGTCGCTGCCACAAACGGAGTTGGTGTCCGGTCTTTTCTTGTCCCATCTTTCTTCGGCGTCGCGCACACGTCCGCCTCGTGTCACAAGCTTTATGCCTCCGGATCCGAGCGAGGCCCCTCTGGCCCGCCATTCGCCTCCCGTGCGCTTCCGCGACTCTTTGGTCGGCCCGCGTCTTGACTCCCGCGGTGGTCATATTGCTCTCCGCCCGAATGTTTTTGACTCGGCCTCGTCACCGCCGGCAGGCGGCTCGCCGTCCCTGCACTCGCGCCGTGGCTCAATCAGCGCACTGAGCCGGTCGCGAGATAACTTCCGCAGTGGCTCGCCCACCCTCCAGGTTCAGCTGTCGAGCCAGTCGCGCAGAGGCGCGAGCACGGAGCCCGGCGACGATGACAGTGGGAGCTTCCAGACGCTCAGCTCCCGCCGCGGATCCGTCTCTCTTTCCCAGTCGGCTGCCTCCCAGTCGCTTACTAACTCGTCCGCAGGCTCCGGGCGTTTTTCAATGTCTCGCATGACGTCGTCCCGCCGGCTCAACGCTCGCCTTCAGCACGAAATCGTCGAATTGCAACGCCGTGTCGCGCTCGACGAGGCTGCGGCCAACAACGACTACATGGTCCAGCAGCGCGACCGTCGGACGTACCGCTTCAAGGTCACTGAGCTGGCTGATCTCCTCGCCTTCTACCGCTGCGTGTACGTGTGCTGCGTCAGTACAGCGCTTTACCTGCTTCACCCGAATATCTGCCGCGCCTTTTTCCGTCTCGTCGCATGCAAGACAGTGGGTGCAAACTCTGACGCTGCTCTCCGCGCCGGCGATGCTAACGCCGCCGCCTCGGACCAGGATGGCGCGGCTTCTGCGTCTGCAGCGTCGACATTGCTGCCCATGGGAAGCCAGCGTTTTGTGCTCGCTGACATGTCTCTTGTGTGTTTTTCCAGCGAGCATCTCATCGCGATTCTGACGATTGGACTCTTCATTTTCCTCGTGTGGGTCGTCGGCATTCCGTTTGGCTTTTTGTTGTATCTGCGCCGCAACCGCACGGTGCTCTCTGCGCAGACCAACCAGCTGACGCAAGAGGCGCGGCGCCAGCGCAACATTGTCACTTACGGTCTCGCTTTCCTCTTCCTCGGTTTTCAACCCAAGCTGTGGTGGTGGTACGTCATCGAGATGTACCGCAAAGTGCTGTATGTGGCCATTTCCATCTTTTTCCCGGGCCAGATTCAGACGCAGCTTCTTCTCGCCTCGCTTGTCGCGTTCCTCGCTATTTCCGCCCAGACGGCGGCGCGGCCCTTTGAGCACTTGCATCTCGAAATTCTTGAGTTTGGCTCGCTGCTCGCGACGTTTGCCGTGTTTTTCCTCGGCAACTTTTACATGCTGCAGGACGAGATGGTTTCGTACAGCCGCAGCATTGTGACCGCGATTATGTTCACTATTTTCGTCGTTTTCCTTGTCGCCGCCGTTGGCGTTGGGTTTCTGCTCGTGCGCAACAACCGACGCACACGCGAGATTCGCCGTGCAGTCTCGGCGGCTCTGGCCCGTAACATTGACCCAACTAACCTGCTCAAGGCCTGGCGCGATCGACTCCGCTACGGCATCGGTGCGGACTCGAGCGACTCCAAGAGCGGCACCGACAAGGACGGCAAGAGCAGCAGCAAGCCGCGCATGCAGCGCCGGGGCAGCATGCGGCTGATGCACTTACGTTCGGCTGCGGACGATGCCGCTGATGAGCTCGACGCGTACATTCAAGAAAACGAAGAAGACCTTGCCGCGGTCGCAGCGGACGCGCAGATGTCGGCAGACTCTCGGTCCTCCGAGGCGCAGCGGCAGGAGGCGACACGCTCACGGCGCAACACACGCGTTATCCAGAGCAGCTTTGGCACGTATGAGCTCAACATCGCACTTGGTCAGCCTGCCGTCGACCGGGACCAGTTTGCTGCGCCGGCCGAAGCCGCAGAGCGCGCTGCAGACGCCGAAGTCAAGGACGTGGCATTGCGTCACGTCATCAAGCGCGAGCCGCGGGAGAACTCTGACGAGTCTTCTGGCAGCGAAGACGGTAGTGGCGTGCGAAGCACCAGCGACGAAGGCTCCTCCAGCGCCCTCGAATCGCGCCCTGACTCGCGCACCGAGCGCAAGAAACCTGTGCGGCACGTCGACGACTTTGTCACCGCCACGGTCAAGGACGTAGAGCGCGCGGCAAGGCAGCGCCGGCGTGTTGAGGACGAGAGGCGTGCGACGCTTTTGAAGCTTCCCTCTTCTATCACGGAGCCCGGCCGGCCTTCTGGTGTTCTCCTGTGGCGCCCCGCGTCGCAGCCGCCTGGCGATGACACTGGCCGCGCAGATGGCTCTGGGCCAAACGCGGATGCCGGCGCTGAAGACGAGGGCTATCACGCAGGCGTGCATGCGTTCCGCCGCGCTGCGCCCGCACCGCTAGCTCTGGCCAGCGCAGGACCTGTCCAGATGCGCAAGGCGCCTCACTCCCGCCGGTCGAAGTCTGGCGACTTTACACCACGCACTGGTCGCATTATCCCTCCCACACCCAAGCCCGGCCCTGAGAGTTTCATCCCGGCCGACGGCGCAAGCGCTGGGCCACAAGGAGCCGCTGCGCAACCTCAGGTGGGAGTTTCCGACCTTCCTCCCGGGGAGGCGGCGCTCTGCCTGGAGGCACCTCCGGACGAGGACCCCGCCGTGGCGGCCACGTTCTGGACGAATGAAGACTACGAGTGATTTCACTCACGCTCGCTCGGTGACACGCCTCGTGCAAGCCCTCGGGGGCGGCCCGGGTGTGTGCCACTAGAGCAAGAATCCAACAGCTGTTTGTTTTTTGCGTTCTTTTAAAAATGTGCTTTCCTGAAACAATGGGCAGCACGCCTTGTGTTTTTTGTGTACGAACTCCTCTCGACGACTACGCGCACTTTAACAGTGACGTCGTTCATGGTTACACACTCTCGTTATCTGATTATCACCCAATCTCCCTCGAACTTGCTGACATTCGCTGCAGAAAAATGAACATCCCTGCAAATACACAGTGTCATACATATTGC
>Ga0256882_1000030_pt1 | contig 23233 bp, 29 predicted proteins | sample MC6MC0440MT_FD_186349 | JGI IMG/M metagenome (GOLD analysis project Ga0256882, IMG submission 186349) | Metatranscriptome of enriched soil aggregate microbial communities from Iowa State University, Ames, United States - MC6-MC0440-MT... | ecosystem: Environmental > Terrestrial > Soil >...
CCCAAATCCAAGCCCCGGAAGCATCAGCTACCCGGGGCTTTCGTGTACCTCCGGGGGCGAGTCAATCGGCGACCCGCCCCCGGGACATGCATCCCGCGCGTGACGGGATCATCCCGAACCAGGAAGTTGCTACCTGGGGGTGTGAGGAAGCGGCCAAGTCCGCATCACGCAAAGAGGGACGCCCGTCTGGCGCGAACGCATAAGTACATCCGGCATTAGGCCGCTGCGATAACCAGACAGCCTGCGGCACGAAGGTGCGCGGCAGGCACCCACTCTTCGGCATTCACCCCACCACCGAATCCACAACGCGCAGTCAGACGCACCAGCGGTTGAGTGCAGCGGTGAATGTTCGATTCTCCTGCCATGAACACGTGGCGCTCACCAGATGTTCTGCGGAGGTTCCATGAAGCGGCAGCCTGGACAGATCGACGACGCGAAAGTCGCTGAACTCGCACACCTCAGCAACTCGGCGATCGCACGAGAGCTCGGATGCAATGAGGCATCCGTCCGGCGAGCACGAAAGCGCCTCGGCATTCGAGCAACGGCACCGACGGCAGGCGTAAGCGAACCTGCCGCACCGCTCGGCAAGGTCGAGTACAGCAGCGGCTCTGGCGAAGGCACCTTCACCGATGTCCGATCCGCAACGAAGCTCACGGACTGGACGCACGTCTTCGAACAGTTCGGTCTCGACCCGGACGAGTTCACCATCGTCGACGACACCGTCACGATGAAGGCGTGGCAGCAGTCGAAGCGACTCGATGACGGCGACCGGGACACGGTCACCCTCTACTCCTACGGCGCCCGCTTCCGACGCAAGACGGAGCTCGACCGTCTCGACCTGCCGGCGCTCTACGCGAGCGTCAGGGACATCGAGCCCGCGACGCCGAAGAGCGAGAACGGGCGCACCACAGTCGTCGCGTACAGCGACCCCCAGACGGGCAAGGTAGCCAGCCGCGGCAACACGAAAGACATGCTGCGCAGGTCGTTCCTCAAACGCGCCAAACTGACCCGCCTGCTGGAAGAACGACAGCCGGAACACACCGTCCTGCTCGACGGCGGCGACGGCATCGAAGGCTTCGAGTCCGGCGGGAACCCCATGTTCACCAACGACCTGTCCCTCGCCGGTCAGCTCGACGTGTACGGCACGGAACTCATGGAGTGGATCAAGACCCTCCACGCTCACGCGCCAGTCACCATCGCTGCGGTGCCCAGCAACCATGCTGCATGGCGGCAGGGAAAGCAGAACCTGGGACGGCCCGCCGATGACCTCGGCCTGTTCATGCACCAGCAGGTGCGCAAGGTCGCGAACGCGGCAGGCCTCAATGCTCGGTGGGTGTTCCCCGCCGAGTACGACGAGTCAGTCGCGGTCGACGTGCACGGCACCAAGATCGGTCTCGTCCACGGCAACCAGTTCGGTCCAGGACAAGCGATCACCTGGTGGGAGAAGCAGACGTTCGGCGCACAAGCAGTCGCCACCTGCGACGTGCTCGTGACGGCGCACTACCACTCGTTCGGGGCAGGCGTCGCAGGGCGCAACCCTGCGACCGGGCGTCAACGAATGTGGCTCGGAGCACCAACGCTCGACAACGGGTCCGACTGGTTCCGCAACACCGCCGGCCGAGACTCCGACCCTGGCGTTCTTGTCTTCGACATCACAGAAGACGGGTTCGACCTCGAGTCGCTCACGATCATCTAGCCCACCCTCAGAGGAGGCCAATGATGCCTCTACCCGGACTTCCATGCCACCACCATGGGTGCACCCAGCGTGCAGCTGGGTCAAGCAGCTCATGTGGTGGACACGATGCGCGCAAGTCAATTGGAACGAAGGTGGTCACTTGTGCTGTGTGTTCTGCCGAGTTCCTGATTGGCACCGCGGCCAGAGCCATCACCTGTAGCCAAGCGTGCAAGAGAGCCCGACGTGCCGCTCAGCAAAAGGCGTGGAAGGACGAGAACCGAGCACGTGTAAGCAAGGCGATGAGATCGCTCTACGACTCGAAGAGGGAAGAGCTCCTCGCGTATCAAGCGCAGCGCCGGGCTAGCATGCCGTACAAGATCAGGGTTGAAAAGAGACATCAGAAGGTCGAGCGCGAGCGACGCCATCGCGCGTCAAAGCGGCTGGTTACACAACGTGATCTCTCGCGAATGCTGGCACGAGCCAACAACTGCTGTACCTACTGCCTTGAGCCATTGTTTGAAATGCACTGGGACCATGTTGTTCCGCTGTCGAGGGGCGGAGCCACAAGCAAAGGCAACCTTGCCCCGTCCTGCCCTCAGTGCAACATGAGCAAGGGGGCCAAGACGGTCATGGAATGGCGGTTGAGACAGAGAAGGCAGCCGTGAAGACTCTGACCCGCCCCGTCGATCTACCCCAGCCGGAAGCCGAGGGCGATTGGCTCCTCGAAACAGACGACAGCATCGGAGCCGACTGTGACTGACGAGTACGACTGCCCCGAGGGATGCGGGCGCACCTACCAGTCAGTGAAGGCGGCACTGCTGTGCCCCTGCGACAAGTACGATCAAAACGGATACGAGAGGTCAGGCGATGACTGAGGGACGCAGCTACCGGGCACAGCTCAACACAGCCCGGATGATCCTCGCGATGGGGAAGCAGCAGCTCAAGGAGCATGCTGAGACTGGCGCACACGCTGACCGCATCGACGGACTCCATGACCTTGAACGGAAGTGGACTGCACGCATCGCAGAGCTCGAGCCCCTCGCCCGACTCGAGGAGCTCCGAGAGCAGGGCAAAGGCTCAGCCTTCGGGATCTAGCCCGAGTACCCCAGCGTGGCCAGCTGCTCAGGCGTGAGCGGGAAGCTGCCATGCTCCGACCGAGCACCACACTTCCCGCACTCATACCGAACATACGGCTCAACGCCAGCAGCCACCTGCACACCGCCACCCCGAGGCTCAACCCTCGGCCGGACACCAGGCATGTACTCGAGCACCCTCACACGCTCCCGCTCACCACAGCCACCACACTTCACCGGACGCATCGTCATGACCGCAGCCTAACCAGCAGCACCGACAACGGGACCCGAGGAGGCAGGCACATGGCATGGGGCACCAGTAACCGCAGGTCCCAACTCCCACGCAACTGGCAGCAGCTGCGCACTGCAGCGAAGACCAGAGCCGGCGGCATATGCGAACACGTCACCGACGGCGCACGCTGCACCACACCAGGACGAGAACTCCACCACACAGGCGACAACACAGACCATCGACTCGAAGCACTCGAATGGATCTGCACCGACTGTCACAAACGCGAAACACAGAAGCAAGCTCGCGCCTCTCAGACAGCACGCTACCGAGACGCCCGCAGACGCACCCCCGAGACCCACCCCGGCAGCATCACCTGACCTACCGGGGGGCCTCCCCCTCGAAGCCAGGGAAGGACCGACGGGGCTAGCAATCAAGAATCTGCGTGCAGAGAAGTCATTTTTTTCGAGCGTCAGGGCGCCGCCTGAGGTCGCGTTGGCGCTCTTTCCTGTCCCAGGTGGACGGTTCACCCTCAGGAGGGTTCATGGCTGCGAAGAAGGCGACTGGCCCGCGGTTCGCGAGTGCTGATGCTCGTGAGTTGTGGTCGGAGGCGACTGGCACCTACGAGATGGCGGCTCACGAGCGACTCATCTTGAAGGGCGCGTGCACTGCTCTGGACAAGATTGCCGCGCTCGAGGAGGAGCTCGATGGTGCTTCGCTGATGTCGAAGGGCTCGATGGGGCAGGACGTAGCGAATCCGCTGCTGGGTGAGCTTCGACAGACCCAGGCGGCGTTCGATCGAGCGATGAAGCAGCTGTCCCTCCCTGATGCGTCCGGTGAAGATGCGGGCGCTTCTCGTTCGGCTTCCGCTCGAGAGGCAGCAAACGCCCGCTGGAATGTGACTGCCTGATGGCTCGGCTGCGTGGCTCGACGAAGCATGATGAGTCCGCGGCGATCGTTTCCTACTATCGAGAGCTCGTATCCCGGCCCTATGTTGCGCCGGAGCTGCAGTATGACCCGGTGAAGATCGGCCCGTCGTGGCTGCTCGATGATGACCGGTTTGTTCTTCCTGATCGTTCGATCGGGTGGGACGGTCTCGTGTTCGCCGGCGAGAAGATGCAGCTGAAGCGCGGGGAGCCGTGGAAGTTCACCGCGGAACAGGCACGCCTGTGGTTGTGGTGGTATGCGGTCGATGAGCGCGGCAAGTTCGTGTTCGACCGTGAAGGCGTTATCCAGCGCCTGAAGGGCTGGGGCAAGGACCCGTTCGCTGCGGTGATGCTCGGAACGGAGCTCGTCGGGCCGTGCAGGTTCTCCCATTTCGATGGTGGCCGCGCTGTCGGGACCGATGAGCCTGACGCGTGGGTGCAGATCGCCGCTGTCACGCAGGAGCAGACGAAGAACACGATGCGACTGTTCCCGCGCCTGTTCACGGACGACGCGAAGCGTGAGTTCAAGCTGCAGATCGGCAAGGAACAGATCTACGCGCTCGGAGATCAGCGGTTCCTGCAGGCACTGACATCGAATCCGGCTCCTCTCGAGGGCGGCCGCGCGACGATGGTGCTGCTGAACGAGACGCACCACTTCCTCGCGAACAACAACGGCCTCGAGATGTACGACGTGATCGAGCGCAACAGCACGAAGTCCTCGGACGGCGCTGCTCGGGTGCTGCACATCACGAACGCGTACGACCCGGGCATGGACTCCCTCGCGGAGCGCACACGCCAGTCGTGGGAGCTGTCCCAGGGCGATGAGCGCAAGAACATGCTGTCCGGGCTGATGTACGACAGCCTAGAGGCACCGCCTGAAGCGCCGCTCACGGCGGAGGATGCCCCCGAGGTGGTGCGCGGGGTGCGCGGTGACTCGGTCTGGCTGAACCTCGACCGCATTCAGAAGTCGATTCTCGACCCCCGCAACCCGCCCTCCCGCTCGCGCCGGTTCTGGTACAACCAGATCACCGCGAACGAAGAGTCGTGGATGGATCCGATCAAATGGGATCGCCAGGGCGCACCGGAGCAGGCGTTTCAGGACGGCCAGGAGATCGTCATGTTCTTCGACGGGTCGAAGTCGGATGACGCGACCGCGCTTGTCGGATGCCGAGTGTCTGACGGCTTCCTGCAGCCTCTCGGGCTCTGGCAGGCGCCGCCGCAGAAGCGGCGCGGGGAGTGGGTTGCGCCTCGCGCAGATGTCGCCCAGCGGGTCCGTGCGCTGTTCAAGCAGTACCGGGTGGTGGGCTTCTGGGGCGACCCGTCGCACACGAAGGAGGACGGCACACTCGACCTGTTCTGGCAGCCACTGATCGATGAGTGGCACCGCGAGTTCTCGCCGAAGCTCACCCTGTGGGCGTCGACGCAGCACTCGATCGCGTGGGACATGTCGAACACTTCGAGCGCCGGCAAGGGCAAGCTGTTCGTTCCCGCCGCTGAAGCATTCGTTGAAGCGGTGGAGAACGGCGAAGTCTGGCACAACGGCAACGCCGAGCTCTCTCGGCATGTGAAGAACGCGCGACGCTTCCCGACACGGTTCGGGGTGTCGCTTTCGAAGGATGGGCCTGAGTCGCCCAGAAAGATCGACCTCGCTGTGTGCGCGGTAGGTGCGACGCTCATGCGCCGCACGCTGCTCAACAGCGGGAAGAAGAGCCTCGGGAAGATCTGGTGACGTATGAAGAAGTCGGAAGTGGTGGAGCTCGCAAATGAGCTCCTGATCCCGGAGTGGCGGAAGGAGCGCGAGTTCCAGATGAACCTCGAGGCTTGGGCCAAGGGAAAGCATGATCGGCCGTACCGTCCGCGGGAGACTTCGGACGAGTACAAGGCGATCGAGAAGAACTCGAAGGTGCCGCTCCTCGGCCTGATCGTCCGCATCTTCGGGCAGGGCCTGGAACTCATCGACTACACGCCTGGCAACGCTGACCTGCATGAGGCGCTGTGGGGCGTTTGGACGGCGAATCAGATGCCCTCTCGGCAGAAGCGGCTGTGGAAGTCGACATTCACCGGCGGCGCCGGTTACGCGCAGGTTCTCCCGGGAGACCCGGTGCCACAGATCAAGCTGTTCTCGGCCAAGAACATGATCGCGGTCTACCAGGACCCCGAGTACGACGAGTGGCCGATGTACGCGGCGGAGGGGACACCGGCAAGCGGCACGGACTTCCACTTCCGCGTATTGGACGAGGAGAAGGTCTACACGCTCGGCATGAACGCCGAGGGCGGTAGCGTCGAGTTCATCACCGAGGAAGCTCACGAATCCGGCGTGACGCCTGTCGTCCGGTTCGCGGGCGAGGTAGATACCGAAGGCGCCGTTGAGGGCGAGGTCGAGAGGCTCATCCCGATCCAGGCAGCGATCGACCAGGCCAAGTTCGACCTGCAGATGACGCAGACGTTCTCGAGCTTCAAAATCCGATATGCGACAGGCATGGCGGCACCAGATAACGACGCGGATGCTGAGCGTGTGAAGCTCGTCCTCGCGCAGGACCGCATTCTTCTCTCGGAGAATCCGGAGTCGAAGTTCGGGACGCTCGACGGCACCGATCTCCTCGGCTACATCGAGTCGGGGAAGGCGTCGAAGCAGGAGCTCGCGACGATCGCGCAGGTCTCGCCGAAGGCGATCGTTGGGGCGCAGGCGAACACGGCGAATGGCGCTGAGGCGCAGGCCGCTGATGAGGCGTCGACCATGCGCAAGCTGTCGGACTTCGAGACGGTGTTCTCGCCTGCGGTCGGTCAGCTGTTTCGTCTGGCGGGCTCGCAGGCCGGGATCGAAGGCTCGGCTTCGGACTACTCGGGGCGCTGCACCTGGCGGGATTCTGAGATCCGTTCGCTCGCGCAGATCGCCGACGCGGTCGCGAAGCTCGCGGACGACCGGTTGGGCATTCCTCGGGAAGCGCTGTGGGAGATGCTGCCGGGGATCACCCCGGAAAAGGTGAACGCGTGGAAGGCGTACCAGGGCGATGCTTTCACTGAACTGCTGAAGGGCGTCGGCCGTGGTGGCGACAGCGCTGGCGCGTGATCTTCGGGCCGACCAGATCGCTCTCGCCGATCGGGTCACGCAGGAGATGCTTCTGGTCTTTGGGGCGTTGAACTTCAAAGCCATCGACCTTTCGGCGCCAGGCTTCATCGAAGCCGCGATCGCGGTCGCGGCACGAGGGCATCGAGCAGGATCCGGCGTCGGCGCGGACATGTACCTGTCGATGCGCCGACAGGCAGGCGTCGCTGGTCCATTTCAGCCCGTCCTACCGGAGTTCGACGCTGCGCAGCTGCGGCGAGACCTGACTGTTCTCGGGCCGATTGCCGCGAAGAAGCTCATGGCTGATGGCGTGATGATCCCGGATGCCGCGCAGCGGGTGTTCACGATGACCGCTGGACGAGTGTCAAAGAATGCGCTCGCTGGTGTCAGGGACACGATCTCCGGGTCAACGGTGCAGGACGACGAGGCGGTCGCGTACGCGCGGCAGACGAGCTCTGGTGCTTGCGACTTCTGCATTCGGATGGCCGAGAACACGTATCGGTCGGCGTTCTCAGCGATCTACTCGTCTGGCCGGCGCAAGCGGAACCGAAAAGCGCAGCCCGCGGGATCAACGTTTCACGATCACTGCAGGTGCACCCTCGTCACCTTGTTCAAGGGAGAGATCGCGCCCGGCGCGAAAGAGCGAGCGAGCACGTCGAAGGCGTGGGCAGAGGCGGACCGCAACGGGGTCAGCTTCCGCGACTTCGCGAAACAAGCCGGGTTGGATCTCGGCTTCTAGAACTTCTCGGCGAGGTGCCGAGGGAACAAGCCACAGGAGGGCTGAACATCATGGCTGATGAGCCGCAGATCGAAAATGAGCCCGTCGAGGAGATCGAGACGGAGCCCATCGAAGAGGAACCGGACGACGACGCAAAGCCGTTCGATGGCGAGTACGACGCGGCGCGAGCCCGCCGCACCATCGACAAGCTGCGCGGGGACATTCGCGACCTGAAAAAGCAGAAGGAAACACCGAAGGACGATCCCGAGCGGGACCGCCTGACCGTGGAGAACCTGCAGCTTCGGGTGGCGCTCGAACTCGGCATCCCGGAAAAGCTCGCGACGCGCCTGCGCGGCAGCACGCGCGAGGAGCTGATCGAAGACGCCGGCGAGCTGCTGGACACAGTCTCCCCGCAGAAGCGGGAAGAGCCGAAGTCACAGCAGCCCAAGCCGCGCCTGAAGGGTGGCTCGCAGCCGCAGGAGGAACCGGAGCTGTCCGCAAAAGACATCGTCGCTGCAGCCCGCCGCCGATAACCAACACATTCACCAAGCCCGCAGTCATGCCATGTGCTGCGGGCTTTTCCATTCTGGAGGTTCCACATGGCTGACAAGAACATCTTCGTCAAGGCGACGAAGCTGGCCGCGACTGCTCTCGAGCTGCTTCGCGGCCAGGTGAAGGCTCCTGGCCTTTTCGTCCATAAGTACGGCATCAGTGACTTCAAGGGCGCTGCTGGCGACATCGTCATGGTGAAGCGCCCTCCGCTTCTCCGCGCCCGCGACAAGGGATGGCGCACCTCGAACGCGATCATCGTCGACAACATCATTCAGTCGAAGATCGCGGTCCCGCTCGACAAGTTCCCGTACCAGGCGGTTCACCTGTCCCCGGAGGAAGCAACGCTGGACGAGGTCGAGTACGTTCGCGACATCCAGTCCCCGCAGGTGATCTCGATGTCGGACTTCTACGAGGAGACGATCATCGACGCCCTCGCAGGCGCAGACTTCGTGTTCGAGGTGAACTTCGCACCGAACCCGACCGGAACGGACTACTCGAACGACGCCCGACGGGTCGCTCTCCGAGCCCGAAAGCACTTCCAGGACGCGAAGGTTCCGTCGAGCGGCCGCTACTGGCTGGTCGGTTCGAGCGTCTCGGAAGCGATCGCCGGCCACCCCCAGCTGCTCGAGGTCGACGCCTCGGGGCTTCCCGAGGCGCTTCGCGACGGTGTCGTGGGCAAGCTCGGAGGCTTCGTCATCGTGGAGATGGACGCACTCAGCGAGAACGAGTCCTACTTCGCCCACGAGACCGCTGTTGCGATGGCAAACGTCGCCCCGGTGGTGCCTCGCGGCGCCGTCGCAGGCCACACGGTCGCAGAAGCGGGTCTCGCGATCACGCAGATCTTCGACTACGACAGCATCAACGCGAAGGACCGCTCCATCGTGGAGTCCTTCGTCGGCGCGGTCCCGGTCCTGGACCCCGAGGTCGGCCCTGACGGCCACATCGTCCTCGACGGTGACGAACCGGTGATGGACTTCTTCCGCGCGGTGAAGGTCAACTTCGGCGTCCCGGACTCGAACGCCTCCACCACGTGGACGCTCGCGAACACCGGCACCGTCTCGGGCGGAACCTTCACCCTCTCGGTGGATGGTGACGCGACCGAGCCGATCGCGTTCGACGCGAACAACCCGGTCATCGCAGCCGCGCTCAACGCGCTCGACGGGGTCGCAGGCGTGACCGTGACTGGCACCACCGCCAAGACGATCAAGTTCGTCGAAGCTGTGGTCGTCACCGCGAACAGCGGAGCGATCACCGGCGGCGGTTCAAAGACCGTCACCAAGGCCTGAGTCTGACTGGCGGGAGGCAGCCGAACCTGCCTCCCGCCCTCTCTGGAAGGCGGTAACCATGGGCGCACCACTAGTAGCCCCTGAAACGCTCGCATCCTGGCTAGGGCTCGAGTTCGATGACGCCGACACAGCGCGTGCGGGGACCGTGATCCAGATGGTCTCTGGGTTCGCCAGGGCCGAGGCCGGGCAGGACGATTGGAAAGCAGAGAACGTCCCTGAAGACGTTGCTCTGATCGTCCTGCTCGCCTCGGTTCGCTGCTGGTCAAACCCGGACCTGAAGACATCGGTCACGCATGACGACGTGACCCGGCGCTGGGAAGCCGGCCAGTTCTTCGACGAGTCGCAGCTGCGCGTTCTGCGACGACACCGGCCTGGATCGGGCGGCGGGCTCTCGTCTGTCCGGTACACCACTCCTTCTGCCCAGGTGGCCGACAGGACAGCATGGTTCGAGGTTGAGGGCGGTCGCCCGGTTGGGATGTACCGTGGGCGCGGATATTGACCTTGCGATGGCACGCCGTGAGGCGGAACGGGATATGCGAGACAGGTGCCGCGTGTTCCGCCTCGTTAAAGGGAGCGTGCTCGACGAAGCGACTGGTGAGTACCCAACGGGCGAGCAGACGATCTACGAGGGTAAGGCTCGACTGAAGTCGCCCCGTATGACGGCGCGTGAGGTCGATGCTGGCTCGCAGCTGCAGGTCGTGACTTCCACTGAGCTGCAGGTCCCGGTCGATGCTGAGGATCTGGTGGCGGGGAGCGTGGTCGAGATGACTGCGTGCCCGGACCGGCCGAAACAGGTCGGGCGCCGGTTCAAGGTGGTGGGTCCGTTCGACGGCACCCAGACGACGAAGCTCCGTTATCGCGTGGAGGCTGCTGATGGACGTTGACTTCTCCGAGCTGGACAAGCTCGCAGCGGATCTACGTGAGGCGCCTGAGTCTGTCGGCCGGTTCGCCCGCAAGGCGGTCGAGGTGACCGCCCGGAAGGTGAAGGATTCGTGGCGGGAGAACGCGCAGGGCATGTCCCACGCGCCGGCGTTCCCGTACTCGATCTCGTACGACATCGAAGGCTCCTTTGGGCAGATCGATGCGGAGATCGGACCGGACAAGGGCGCCACGCAGGGTGCTCTGGGAAACCTGATCGAGTTCGGGTCCCGGAACAACGCCCCGCAGGGCCTCGGGCATGGTGCACTGCAGGCCAACGAGCAGGATTTCGCCGATGGGCTGCAGCGCGCGGTCGACGACGCACTCAGGGAGGCGGGCTTGTGATTCGTGCGCATCGTGACGCGGTGAAGGCGTCTCTCGAGGCTGATCTTCCGGGGTCGGTGTTCTCGTCGTATTCGGCGGTGAAGGACGCGAAGCGGTACGCCGTGGTGTTCATCGGCCGCACTTCGAAACCGCAGCTGAGGTACACGTCGGGCCAGGTCCGTGATGTGTTCACGGTGACGGTGCATTCGGTGGGTGTGGACGAGGACTCTGCGTTGTGGGTGCAGGAGCGCGTCGACCAGTTGACCGGGCGGCAGCTCGTCGTTGCTGGTCGGCGCCTGCAGAAGGTCCGGTACGTGACCGGGCGGCCGCCTCAGCTGGACGACGACTCGACTGCGCCGCTCTGGTTCACGATCTCCCAGTTCGACATCGTCTCCGACCCCGCCTGACGGGGTCTTCGCATTTCAGGGGGTCCCGTATGGGGTTCATTCGGGTGCGCGCGTCGAAGGGCGTAGTGCACGAGTTCGACATTTCCGAGGCCGCGTACGCGCGCGACAAGCGTGCATACAAGGTTCTCGACCGGGCGCCGGTGCATTCGCCGCGACCGGTGAAGTACATCGATGCGGGGCAGCCCGCAGAAACCGCGCCAGCTGTGACTGGCGGGAAGGAGTGACCATGCCTCTTGAGCAGGTACAGAAGGGCACCGCGTCTGACGGCAACGGCCTGGTGCTGTGGGTGCCAGCGATCGCGGATCCGTCGAAGCCGAAGCTGTCGGAGCTGACCGCGGCGTCGGTCGTGAAGCTGACGTACGGTCTCACGCCGGACGGGTTCGCGCACGACACTTCGGTGGCGACGATCACGAGCGGACGCTTCACGCTGAAGCAGGTCATCGAAGCCGACGGCAAGATCACGGACACCGTCGAGGTGAAGTACGTGTGGCAGGGCACGGAGGACGACATCGTCCGCACGACCCTGACCTACAACACGGAGGGCTTCATCGTGAAGCGTCTCGCGGTCGCGAACGAGGTCGCGATCGAGGCGGATCAGCTGGTGACGGTGATCCCGGTGCGGTGCGGCCTGATCCGTGACGTGCCGCCCGCTGAGAACACGGAGCTGATGAAGATTCAGAAACTCAACGTGATCGGCACGGTCGAGCGCGACGTGAAGGTCGTCGCTGGCCCGTAAGTAGACCGCCTGGGGTGGGGTTTCTCGCCTCCCCACCCCAGGCTCTCTCTAGGCGAGGTGAAGGTGAGATTTCATGAGTTTCAAGGATGATCTGGCTGCGGCGAAGAAGCTGCGGCCGGAGCCGATTCTTGTCCCTGTTGCGGTGGGGGAGTCGATGTATCAGGTTGAGGTTTCGCGCCTCCCTGGCACGACGTGGGATGCGATCATGTCGCGGTGCCCGGCCCGTTCGGAGCAGCATTTCGCGGTCGGGTACGACACAGGCAAGGCCGCTGTCGTGGCGTCGACCGAGCACGGCCGTCTGCTCGACGCGGACGGTGACCCGGTCGAGAATCCTGACTGGGATGGTCTGTTCGAGGTCATCTCCGGTATCGAGCTGCGCGCGATCGCCGCGGCATGGTGGGGGCAGAACGTGAACGACCCGGACCAGGCCGTCACTGCGCTAAAAAAAGCCTCAGCGGCGCGCGAATCGAGCAGCTCGAACTAGCGCTCGACCTCGGCGTCGCGCCCCGTCGTCTTGACGGGTGGGAGCCGCGCGAATTCACGGAGTACGAGTGGGACGGCGACCGATTGGTCGGGGCCGTGACATGGCGGGAACCGGAATGGTCCCGTGACGACGTGGACGCTCTACTGGCGGTGCGGGAGCACCGGCGAATGACCGGCCCGCACGGGCAGCAGATGGACGAAGCCATGTCCCGCGACGGCGACCCGTCGAACCCGGATGCGAAGTTCCGGTGGGTCGCTGGTCTGCCGTCATTCGACTTCGCGCAGAAGGCGCTCAACAGCGCGCAGGACGCCTACAAGAAGCAATACGGCGACGACGCGGACCTCAGCTCACTGCGCTGGAGCGTCCACAAGGAACCGATCTAGTTGCGTGAGCTACCCGATCTTAAGGTCAACGATTCGCGTGCTCAGCCCCTCAACTTCGACCTTGCAAGTGAACGTGTTTCGAAGCTTGGCGCCGAAGCTGTTTTCTGCGTCGACATGACCCATGACGACAAATGGGCTGGTGGTATCTCCAGTTTGCACATCAGAGAACTCGGCGCTGGTTGGAGATTTGAGCGCTTCCTTCACAGCAGTTTTGCATGCTGACTGAGCGTAGTAGGGTGCGCTCTCCCGTTCACGCTTTTCTTTCGCTGCTGGGTCGTTATTTGAAGCCCAGCTGCTAATTCCTGCGACTGCGCCAACGCCAATCACGATCGCCAGAAGAACGAGGCAACCCATGCCCGCTCCCTTGTTAGTGGTCGCCGCGCCAGATGGGGTCTTATTCGCGGACACTGCCTTGGCCGGGGCCTGAACCGGAGCTATCGGGCCCCATTTTTGTCCATCCCACCACTGCTGCTGGCCCTGGGCATTCGGATACCAGCCGGGCGGCGGATTTGTTGTCATGCCCCCAATTCTACGGGGGCTTTTGCGTTTCTAGGAGGCCTCAATGGCTGATCGCTCCGTAAAGGTAACCCTCTCCGCGCAGGTGCAGGGCTACATCTCCGGGATGGAGAACGCGGCCCGCGCGACCCAGGAGGTCGGCTCGCAGGCTGAGCGGCTCGAGAAGCAGCGTGAGGCGTTCGAGAACATCGGGCGAACGGGAATGGTCGCGGGCGGGGCGATCGCAGCTGGCCTTGGGCTCGCGGCGAAAGCCGCGATCGACTGGGATAGCGCATGGGCTGGCGTCACAAAGACCGTGGATGGAAGCCCGGAACAGCTCGCCGAGGTCGAGCAGGGATTGCGCGGGCTGGCACAGGTACTCCCGTCCTCTCACACGGAGATCGCGGCCGTCGCTGAGGCTGCCGGCCAGCTCGGCATTCAGACGCCGAACGTGGTTGCCTTCACGAAGACAATGATCGACCTCGGGCAGTCCACCAACCTGGGCGCTGAGGAAGCCGCGACGCAGCTCGCACGATTCATGAACGTCATGGGCACCGCGCAGGAAGACGTGGGCCGACTCGGTGCAGCGCTCGTTGATCTCGGCAACAACTACGCCACAACCGAATCCGAGATCCTCGCGATGGCGCAGCGACTCTCGGGTGCGGGCAAGCAGATCAACATGTCCGAGGGGCAAGTGCTCGGTCTCTCGACCGCACTCTCCTCTGTCGGCATTGAGGCTGAGGCCGGCGGCTCGGCGATGTCGAAGGTCATGATCGATATCGCGAGCAGCGTCGACAAGGGCGGCGACCGCCTCAAGCTCTTCGCGGATGTCGCCGGAATGAGCGCGCAGGACTTCGCGAAGAAGTGGAAGAAGGATCCGGGCGAGGCTCTGGCAGCGTTCGTTTCTGGCCTCGCAAACGCGGAGGCCCAGGGCAAGTCCACGTTCGGCGTGCTCGAGGAGCTGGGCATCACCGAAGTTCGCATGCGCGACGCTCTTCTGCGTTCGTCTGCTGCAGCTGACCAGTTCTCTGAGGCGATGGCTCGCGGCGACAAGGCGATGGCTGATGGCAGCGCACTTACGGACGAAGCGAACAAGCGCTACGAGACGACTGCTTCCAAGATCGGCATCATGACCAACAAGGTCACCGACGCTGCGATCACGATCGGTCAGGCGTTCCTTCCTGCGATTGAGGCTGGCGCTGAGGCGCTTGGCGAGTTCTCTGACTGGCTTGGAGGCCTTGAAGGCCCTGCAGGCGCAGTCGTTGCCTGGACTGGCGCGATAGCGGCGTCAGTTCTGCTGGGTGGGGGCGCGTTCCTCGCGGCAGTACCAAAGGTCGCTGCATACAAGGCAGCGCTCGAGACTCTTGGGACTACAGCGAAACGGGTCGATGGGGTCCTCTCGACAATTGGGAAGACCGCGGGAATCATCGGGCTCGTCTACGCCGCGGTTGAGGCGGTGAACGCCTTCTCTGACTGGTCAAAGGAGATGTCCGGGGCGAAGGTGTCAGCGGACGACTTGGTCAAGTCCCTGAAGGAAACGTCAAACGCTGCTGCGTCGGTGGACCAGGCTCTCAAGGCGAGTTCGGTCTCGTTCGGGGACGCGTACGACACTCAGATTGCTGTCGACAATCTGAAATCGCTGAACACGTGGGTCGGAAAAGCGCAGGCCGGGTTCGAGTCGAACTTCTTCGGCAAGGCGATGACGACAGTCAACTCCTTGGGCTTGGGCGGCCAGCTCGGCCGGGCCAAGGAGAACATCGAAGAACTCGACCAAGCGATGGCGAGCCTCGTCGGGTCGGGGAACACAACCGCCGCCGAGACTGCATTCAAGCAGTTCGCAGAGCGCGCGGAGGAAGCCGGCTGGTCGTCGGAGCAGATTGCCGACGCGCTTCCGAAGTATGCGGAGGCTCAGAAAGCCGCTGCAGACGCTGCGGACGAAGGCGCAGGACAGGCGAAGACTGCGGCTGACGCATACCAGCAGCAGGCCGATGCGGCACGTTCCACTGTCGACGAACTCAAGAAGCTCATCGACACGATGAACGAAGCCAACGGTGTTGGCCAGACAGCGGAGGAAGCCAATGCGCGCTACCTAGAGTCCATCGCTGGTGTTGAGGAGTACATCCGGAAGGCCAATGAGGGCACGGAAGGATACACGCTCTCCCTCGATGCTTCTACTGCAGCAGGCGCGTCGAACCGGGCAATGCTCGCGGGACTGGCGGCAGATTCGCAAGCATCTGCCAAGGCGATCATGGAGCAAGAAGTGTCCACGGTTGGCGCGGACAAGGCGACCGCAAATTATCGCGACCGCCTGCAGAAGGGACGTGAGGAGCTGATTCGGCTCGCTGGCCAGCTTTCCACGAACAAGAAGGAAGTTGACGAGTTCGCTAATAAGGTCGCGAAGGTTCCTGACAAGAAGGAAACCGAGATGATCGTCCAGAAGGCGGCGGCGACGAACGCTATCGAAGCCTACAAGGCCACGCTCGGGTCCATCCGAGACTCGATTACGACCACTGTCACGGCGATGGTCAATATGGTCACGAACCCTCTTGGCGCGCCCAAGAAGGCAGATGGCGGCATGGTCCAGTACGCCGATGGCGGTGTGGCTGAGTACGCGAACGGCGGCCTGAACCCGGGGATCTACTCGGGTGGGACGCCGATCGTGAAGTTCGCTGAGCCGGAGACGCGGTGGGAGGCGTTCATCTCGGGGAAGCCGGGGAAGGAAGCTCGGAACCGTGAGGTGTGGGTCGAAGCAGGTCGGCGGCTCGGTGTGGATGCCGGCCAGACCGTGAACCACTACTACGACTGGCAGATCACGCTGCAGTCGACGGGGAACACCCAGTCGGATATCGAGCTGATTGATCGTGAGCTGCGTGCTCGCAGGGCGCAGGGAGGGTTCTGATGGATCTGTGGACTTTTCGTGCTGGCCTTGACGAGGTCGTGTTCGGGTCGAATCTGACTGGTGTCGGGCTCACTGAGACGCCGGATGTGCGCTCTCCAGTTGCTGATGAGACGCGTGTGAACCCTCGCAGTGACGGGCGCCGGTTCGGGCGAGATACGCGGCCGGGGTCTCGAGTGCTGCTCGATCTGGAGTTCCGGCCAGAGGGCGGGCGATCGCTTGACCGGGTGATGCGTGACTTCTCGGCGTTGTGGCGTGGGGATGCGGTGCGGTCTCGTGGCGGGGAGATGGCTGAGCTTGTCTCTCACACGGGCCGTACCGCGTTCGGTCGGCCGCGTGAAGTGGTGCCGAACCGAAAGAACATGCAGTTCGACGTGTCGACTGCTACGACCGAGTTCGAGTGCGTCGATGACCTCTGGTATGGCGCTGAAGAGGAACTCGTGCTCCGGTTCACGCCCGAGTTCACGGGTGGCCTCCCAGTCCCGGCCGAGGTGCCGTTCGTGCTCGGCGGCGGTACGGGGAGCCAGGACAAGGTGGTGACCGTCGCTGGCGATGTTGAGACGTGGCCGGTGTTCGAGATCCACGGCCCGATCATGGACCCGTTCATCGACGTTCCGGGGGTGGGGCGGCTGCAGTTCACGGGGCAGATCGCGTACGACCGGACGTTGATCGTGGATACACGGCATTGGCGGCGGTCGGTCCGGCTGGACTCAGTGCCAGCGCCCGGGTTCCTCGCGCCGGCCGGGTCCCGGTTGTCGGATATGAGCATGGCGCCGGGCGCCTACCGGGTGATTTTCGGCGGGTATGACCCGTCTGGCACGTCTTCAATGCGGGTGCGGGTTCGGCCCGCGTTCGTGAGCTTCTAGGAGGAAGCATGGTTGATTTTCTGACACCGTACGCGGTGGACGATTCGGTGATTCCAGCTGCTGGACTCCGGCGACAGTATCAGGACTCCACTCAGGGGTCCTCGGGTGTGACCCTTGCGGGTGATCTTCGAGTGACTCAGATGGATGTTCCTGGTGCAGGTGTCAAGGTCGCGGCCGGGAACGACACGATCCTGTGTCGCGCGCCGGGGCGGTCCCGAGAGAGCTACGGGATCTCGCACACGACCGACGAGAACTATCTGGGGGATGCCGGGACTGGTATCCCTGGGACCGGGTCTTCCGGGGGCCGTAGGGACATGATCATTCATGAGGTGGTCGACCCATCGCTTCCTCGCACATACACGCCTCGCGAACAGATTCCTGAGGGCGTGTATTCGAAGATCACCGTCGTTCAGGGGGTGCCGTCGACGGCGACCCGTGTGGAGCATGTGCCTGCCCTGAACGAGGTCACCGCCGAGTCTCTCGCCGTGATCGATTGGCCAGCGAGTACTGCGACGATCACCAGCGGGATGATCAAGGATGTTCGACGGGTGACTCTCCCGAAGGAGCTCGTGCAGGCGCGAGGGTTCGGATGCCAGGTGTCGGCCCTGGACCCGGTGTCCTCGACTGCCGCGTACCCGGCGGGGGAGACCTGGCCGTCTGAAGCGGTCACGAACGAGAAGCTGCGTCTTTTCGTCCCGGAGTGGGCAACCGAAGTCACGACGGTCATGACGGTGTCCGGGACGTGGGTGCCCTCGGTTGGCTCCTCGAACGGATGGTTCTGGGTTCAGGTTGGGAACAGCGTCGATCCGGCGAACTTCAAGACGGAGCCTACGAAGTGGGACATCGACGAGCAGTCCAAGCCGCATCGGACCGTTGTGCGAACTGCTGACACGAAACCCATCCCCGCCTCGATGCGTGGCACCTGGCAGCACTTCTTCCCCCGTGCGACCCGCACGTCGGGTACAAACGCGAACGCGATCGGCGCAGATTCTGGGACGAGCGTCGATCTCCTGGTCGTGTTCCGTCAGACACCCCTGTAGGAGGGCGCATGCTCAGGTACATCGTTGAGCGCATCGCTGATGCATCCTTCCCTGAGCTCGAGCTTCCGATCGACGTGGACATGTCTGGGCGGTCGCTTTCAACCGCCGGCCGGTTTTCCGGGAAGGTCTCCCCGGATATCGGGGCTCTGCGTGGAACAGACGGGCAGCTGCTGCTCGAACCCGGAGCCACGTTCATCCATGAGGAAGCAGATGGCGTGATCCGCGGATCGTGGCTGGTTACGTCCTCGAAGATGGACGGTCCAGATTGGCTGATCGAGGGCGCTGGGTTCTCCAGCTTCCTCGCCGGTCGCCCCTACGAGGGGGAGTATCGGGGCGTCAAGGTCGACCTGGGGGAAGTGATTGCTCACCTGTGGGCGCACGCCCAGTCGTTTGCGGGCGCCGACATTGGGGTGACTGTGCGCGGTCTCACCGGCATCAGGCGCGGCACGAACTCCGATGCTCTCGCGGACGCGGCGAAAGCGGTGGCGGAGCAGCGGAAGGCGGAGAAGAAGACTGCGACGGCGAACCGGCAGGCGAAGACGAAGCAGATCCAGGCAGTTACGAAGTCGCATGATGCGGGGATCAAGGGGCTGCAGGGCACTTCGAAGGCTCGTCTGACGACGCTGCAGAACCTTCGCAGGGCGAAGGCGGAGAAGCCGCAGATTGATGCGGCGCAGGCGGCACGGAATGCGGCGGTCGCGGCGGTGAAGTCTGCGCAGGCTGCGAAGACGAACGCGCTCGCCCCGCTGAAGGCGCAGCTCGTCTCGTTACAGACGGCCGAGAAGAACGCCACCGCTGCGCAGCAGAAGGCCGACGAGGCCTACCGGGTGGCGAAGGACAAAGCGTCATCCGACGGTGGCGCGTGGAAGATCCTTTGGTGGGATACCCCGGATTGCGCCCAGCAGGTGCAGGAGGCGTTGGACACTGCCGATGCTGAGTTCGTGGAGTGGTCGAGTTGGAATGCCAGCAGGACGAAGGTCCTGAAGGAGATCCGCGTATCACCCAGAGCCGGTGTGCGCAGGGACACTCCGAAGTTTGTTGAGGGCGACAACATCGTCGAGACCGTCGTGCTCGAGGATGATCTGTCGGCGTACGCGAACACGGTGGTCGCGATCGGCGCGGGCGAAGGACGCAAAGCGCTCCGCGTCACGCTGTCCCGGCCCGATAACCGGCGCCGGCGTGTGCGCACCCTGGACGCGAAGCACATCACGAAACGGGAAGCTCTCGAGAAGCTCGCACGGGCGGAGCTTGACCGGGCATCGCGGCGTCTCAAAGTCGACGCGATCCGCGTGGACGCTTCCCACGACTTCGCGCCGCGAGGCTCGTTCGAGCTGGGTGACACGATCCTGGTCGACTGCGAAGTCGATTGGCTCGGGCGGAAGCAGTTGTGGCATCGCATTACTGGCATCGAGTGGGTCGATCTGGATATCTGCGACCTGGAATTGGAGCAGGCATGATCTCTCTTGCGCGAAAGCGTGCTCTGACCCGAGTCGCCCAGTATCAGGCAGAGACGGCTCGGACGGCAGCGATGATCGGCCGGACGGGTCAGGTGTCGCGGACGACGGTGCAGCTGGGCGATGAAGATGTCGAGGTCGCTGGAGGCGTCGAGACCGCAATTGACACGTTGGTGACGGTCGATGGGCATGCGGTCGAACTGGTTGAGGCTGGCGACATCTCGGACGATGTCGTGGACACGCTGCCCGATATGACTGAGGACACGTGGGATGCCGAGGATGTCGGCCAGATCGCGGCGGACGGAGCTGACTGGGCGGCGGAGTTCGCGACCGAGCTGGAGACTGAACTTGACGCGGCAAAGGTCGAGCTTGAGGGGGCGCTGACGGAAGCGCACAATGCGCTCGCTGAGGCGGGGCAGGCGCGTTCGGAGGCGGCCCAGGCGGTTGCTGATGCCCAGGCTGCGGTAGCGCAGGCAGCTGACGCGATCCAGAAGGCGCTGGATGCGGCTGACCTGGCTGAGGGGGCGGCTCCGACATGGTCGACAGATGTCCCTTCTGCGGGCGATGCGTCTGGGAAGCCCGTCGGCGCTATCTGGTACGTCCGAGATGGCGCTGGCAAGGTGACGCAGATGTGGGAGCTGCAGCCACTCGGATGGTTCCAGCGGCCGTTTTCGGAGACTGCGATCCCGCAGCTCGCGATCGGGTCCGGCACCTACGGGAGCCTCGCCGGCGACCGCATCGTCGCGAAGTCCATCACGGCGGCCCAGATTCAGGCGCTCGCGATCACTGCGAACGAGCTCGCGGCGAACTCGGTCACGGCGGTGAAGCTCGCCGCCGACTCGGTGGTCGCAGCTAAGATCCAGGCTGGCGCTGTCACCACGGACAAGCTCAACGCCCTCGCGGTGACCGCGGACAAGCTCGCAGCTGGTTCGGTCGTGGCCGACAAGATCGCTGCGGGTGCGATTGTTGCTGGAAAGCTTGCTGCGACCGCGATCGACGGCATGACAATCACGGGTGCACTGTTTCGCACGGCTCCGACTGGGCGTCGCATGGAGTGGACGACGAGCGGGATCCGATCATGGAACTCGTCCGGAGTGCAGACTTCGGTGCTCTCGCCCCAAGATGGTGGCTTCCTCGTCGAAGGCGGGTTCCAGATCATGTCCTCCTCGGGGGCGAACGCGATCACTCTCGCTACCCCAGATGGTGTCTCAATCGTGGAAAACAGCACGGGGACTGGCGCGAGTTCACGTCTGCAATTCGGGCAAGTCCGAGTCTCTGCTCCTGCCGACCCGAACGGCACGACGGGGTCTGTGATTGTGGGCGCTGGCGGGCTTGCTGGCGGAGGGATTCTCGGGGTCCAGATTGCCCCAGCTCCAGGCACAGTCTCGGGGTCCGGGCGCCTCAGCAGCGGGCCACAGAACAACCCTGACACGAACGGGTCGATCAACCTTGTCGCGTCCACTGGGAGTCTCTACCTGCAAGCGATCTCCAGCGGGGAACGCGTGTTCATTGGGGGAGACAGGATCGACCTCTGGGCTGACTCCGTGCGGTTCAAGAGCGATACGAGCTGGGCCGACATGCCTTCGTCGTGGCTTGCCTCTGGCTGGACCCTCAGCGCCTACACGCCACGATGGCGAATCAAAATGGGGTACGTCGAGTTCGAAGGCCAGGTCGTGAACTCCTCCTTCACCGGCGGGTACACGAACGCCATCGCCCTCCCCAACTCCCTGCGGAACCCCGGCGGCGTGCAGGTCTTCTCTGCGGTCGCGAACACGCCACTCGCCCGCTCCTGGCGCCTCCTCAACGGCGGCGTCGACGTTCAGGCCTACTCGAGCGCCACGGGCGGCGCGTTCTGGCCGCTGAACCTTATCCGCTATGCACTCACCTGAATCGAGAATGAATGTCGTATCTGCTCCAGGCTGAGCTCGCATCCGACGAGCTCATCATGCGTCGAGTTACGGCGTGTGCCGCCAGCGAGGGGTTTGCCCAGCCTGACTCGTGGGCATGGGAACGCCGCTGGCGACTTTCGGCACAGCCGGGCTGGGTAGACGCATACGCATCCGCACACGCGGCGAATTTCCCTGCTCCAGGCGCCGACCAGGCCGTGATCTCGGACGCGCAGATACTCAGCGCGGTTCAGCAACTCGCGGCTGAAGACGCTCAATGATCACCAGCATCAGCCCCGCTTTGAGCGGGGCTTCTTCATAGAAGGGAGGCGGCATGGCGGACATCTACTATCCGTTTCCTCCCAGTCAGGTGATCGAGTGGCCCGGGACCCGGCCCACGGGCTGGGCCCCGCACTGGGGCACCGACTACCCGCTGCCGGTCGGCACGCCGGTTCCCGCGACGAGCGACGGGCAGATCGTGCGCGTCGGCGACGACGGGCTAGGCGGCATGACCGTCGACCTGCTGCGCGACGATGGCCTGCTGCAGCGCTTCGGCCACCTCTCCGCCTACCGGGTGAGTGAGGGCCAGCGCGTGCGCGCGGGCGACATCGTCGCGCTATCCGGCAACACGGGAGCGTCGACGGGCCCGCACCTGCACTGGGAGCTCCGGTGGGACCGCCTCTGGTCCGCCGGCGCGTGGGTCGACCCGCGCTCTCTCCAACCGAAGACGTTCGGCGCGGCGAAACCTGTCGTGCCCAGACCAATTCCGAAACCCCAGGAGGTGCCGATCATGGCGAACCCCATTGGCATGTATATCGGCACGACGAAGCCGAAGACTGCGCAGGAGGAGCGGTGCGTGATCTTCGATCTCGACTCCGGCTTCTACACGACGTTCTCGGGTGTGCCGCAGACCTACATCAACGCGATGGCGCGCGCGTACGGCACCCGCAACTTCGAGCGGATGACGGTCAAGCACTGGAACGAGATCGTCAAGCAGCTCGACCAGATTCGCGCGAAGGGGTGATCGCGACGATCGCGATCCTGCTTGCGGTGATCGCGGACCCTGCCGATGCTGTGCCGCCTGAACCGTTCAACTGGACCCCGATCATCACCGGGGTTCTCAGCCTCGCCGCTGGCGTGTTCGGCACTCTCGTCGCGAGCCGGAACAAGCGCCGCGAGGACGCAGCCACCGCGCGAAAAGAACACCGAGCCGACCGGCAAGAGTTCATCGACCAGATCCAGGAAGAGCGCAACACCTACGCGCAGCTGCTGCGCGAGGAACGCGAGGACTCCCGCGCCGAGCGGGCGGAGAACGCCGCGCGCCTGGACCGCATGTGGGGCGATAAGGCCGCATCGCGCGAGTACGTCGCGAACCTCCGCGCGCACATCCACAAGGGGTCACCGCCCCCACCGCCCGGCCCGCCCGAGGGCTACATCGAATAGGAGACCCAATGCCCGAACTTCACCCCAAGGTGCGCGTCGCGCTGTACGTCGCGGCCATCGCCGCCCAGGTGACGAGTTTCTTCATGACCGCGATCGGATCACCGCTCGCGACCGCATTCGAGCAGACCGCGAACGCGCTTGGTGCGGCGGCGGGCGTGACTGCGATTACGCACGTCGGCACCGTCACCACCCGGCCAAAGTCGCTTCCCGGTGGCGAGGTGGACGAGGGCGTGCATCCGGCCGGGTTCACTGTGAGCGATCCCGCCGATGAAGTACCGCTCGGCTTTGGTCTTCCAGTTCCGGGCGAGCCGCTCGAGCCCGAGACGGACCGCTACTCGGATCCGTCACCGCGGCACGCTGCGCGCGACTGAGAAC
>Ga0256882_1000037_pt1 | contig 21599 bp, 1 predicted proteins | sample MC6MC0440MT_FD_186349 | JGI IMG/M metagenome (GOLD analysis project Ga0256882, IMG submission 186349) | Metatranscriptome of enriched soil aggregate microbial communities from Iowa State University, Ames, United States - MC6-MC0440-MT... | ecosystem: Environmental > Terrestrial > Soil >...
GCTCCTATGTACTGCCACGAGAGCAGCCCGGGCTTTTTTTACACTATATTTCGTTTTCATGCTGCACACACCACTAAGTTTTTCGGCTTTGCTCCATACGCTCCTACTGCGTGCCCACGCTTCCTAAATACCCTCTCTGTGCAACTTCGCTCTTCCCCCTTCGTCAGTGGCAAGAGCTTCGGCTAATTTTACCACAGCTGTAGGTGTGATTGCGGGCCATCTGAGGGGTATCTGTCCGCATTTGTGTGTTTGCACGTGTGGTGAAGGGCCCGACTCGAATGGCGAGGCCAAATCTGCGCGCATGGGCTATCCTGGCACTCGCGCTTTTGGCCCTCCCCTTCGCTGCCGCAGCCCTGCGCTCCCTTGGCGCCATCGCACTACTACACCCACCTACGACCCCTATCGCCGCGAACACCAAGTTCCCGTTCACGGTCCGGATTACAGAGTCGATTGTGGCGTGTCGCACGTCTTCTATTCAGCGCATTGAGTCGCTGCCGCCGCTTCTCATTTATGACTCGTTTAAGATCCTAGGCGGCTGCGGCAAGGCCCTCACGGGCACCGGAGAGCCCATCGATGATGGCAAGCCCAGCTGCACGTTCGGGTCTGCCACAGTAGATCTGGACCTGTTCGGCGCGTTTTCTTTCATGCCTTCCTCGGGCTCACTCTATCGCTTCCGCATCTACTTCTCCGACAACACGTGCGACGGCGAGTATACGCTGGCGCTCGACACGCCGGTGGTCCTCCCCGGCGCCCGCCTCGTCCTCGACAGCGCCGCCAACGAGGCTTTGCTCATCTTCTACACTTATTTCCGCGGCCACAATGGCACCGCGGCCACGGGCTCGAATCGGATCCAGATCCAGCTCCCGGAGCGCATGCAGCAGGTCCCGTCGTCACCCACGCCCACGGTCACCTACGTCGTCCCGGCGCCCAACGGTGGCGCCACCACCGGTTGGGGCACGGGCTTCCCCATGTTCGAGGCTGGTCCCGTGCGGCTTAACTTTTTCCACACGATGACGGCCCTGACGGACCCGTGCGACCCGTGCGTGCTACGCATCTCGAACGTGCGGCAGGACCCTACGCTCACCGTCTCCGAGGCTGCGACGCCCGGATACATCTCAGTCCTCGGCCCCAACTACGAGACCGCCACGGCGGAGTTTGGCATCGACGAGGATCCGGCCACAGTGACGGCGACCGTGCACGTCTGCACCGCCGGTGCCCGCCCGACTGGCGACGTCACGCTGGCCTTTACATTTTCCTCGCCGCTCGCTTTCACAAGGGTCCGCCTCGACGTGCCGCCGGAGATGCGCAAGCCGAGGGCGGACCTGGCGCTTGCCGGCTTCACTGTGGAGGGCGTCATCGCGCAAACGCTCGACACAGATGGTCTGGGCTACTACACCACGACGGCCGACGGCAGCGGCAAGTGGTACTCCAACACGATCCGCCTCGTCCTGCGCAACGTCATTATGTGCCCGCAGCAGGCGCTGAGCAACTACCCCCTCACAGCGACCTTCCTCGACGCCAGCAACGCTCTCGTCGCCACGGGCACCGTCGAGGTGCGGCCCAAGCCTGGCGTCATCCCTGTCACGATGCAGTCTCGGAATGCGAGCGAGCTGACAATGAACAACTACGTGACGTCGGGCCAGTTCAACTTTGACGTGACGGTCGATGTCGCTCAGTACCATGCACCCGGTATGGCTTACATTCTCGTCATCTATTCGCCTATCTTCACATACTCTCAACCGACTGTGACTATTTCAGGAGACGCTGGAAGTCTTGTGTGGACCTCGACGTCTGTTGGCCTCAAGCGCGTCGAGTTCAGCCCGGTGTTGCCAGCTGTCGACTCCATCTGTGCAGCGGGCTTGGTCAACCACTCTAACTTGTGCAAGTGGACCTTTCAGCTCCGCATCACCTTTGCGCGCGCGTTTATGGCATTCAAGCCTTTCGACCTTCAATTTCACTTTGCGACGGCCGGTCTGGCCAGCGCCCTCGTCCGACGGATCTACGCTTCAGGCACGGCCCGCACTCCTGTACTCAGACCTTTCAAGCTGCCCTCAGCTGCGCCTGGCCGGCTTGTTTTTGTGCCTGCGGAGCAGATGTGGTCCGCATCGATGCGGTTCAGCACCCTCCCTTCCACAGGCCTTCCTAAGGGCGAGGTGACGCCGTCGACCACGGCCCCAGACAATTGTGTGGTTACTACCGTGGTCACAAATGTGACTTCGATTTTCGTCGCTGCCTCAGATCTGTCTTACCATGTCAAGTGCCAGTACACCCTGAGTGCCGCGCTCTTTGCAGCAACTGTGGTGTGGACATTCACCACGATTGACCCCGAGGGTAACAACGTGCCGTTGGCTGTGACGGCCCCAATTCCGCTGTACGTCAGCCCGACCTCTGAGATCTTGCCCGAGGTTACTGTGTTATTTGCGCGCACTGGCACCGTGTCAGCGTCCCTCTCGCAAATGCCCTCCAACTTCTATCAGTGGGCCTCTGTAAATGGAGTCATGCTCCGTGTGCTGCTCCCTCCGCGCACAGATGTCGCAAACGAGGTGCTCGCGGTTAAGTTTCCCTCGGCTCCATCGTGCGAGGCTGCGACACAACTGCGGTCGAGCCCTCTGCGGCTCGAGGTCACTCTCGCCGCGGGCTGCGCCGCCACTGCCGGCGCCCCACTTGCCATCAACATTCTGAACTACTCGCTCAACTCTGGCAACGCCATGTCCCAGTCTATCCTGACCCAACTCAGCTTTCGATTCGAGCTGCATGCTCTGACGAGCGCCGGCTCGTACGTGCACTTCTACACTGGATTGGTGCCGATTAGGACTTCCTTTCCTTCTCTCACAAACACCAATTCCGCTGGCAGCGCTGCGGTTGCAGGGGGCCGCCGCGATTTTTCTTGGTCGAGCCGCTTTAGTCCCACTCCTCAGTCTGGCTACTCGCTCCGTCAGTACGTGACTAAGAGCCAGGCCCTGCGCGTCTTCCTGCCTCCGTGGCAAGGCTACTTTGGCGTGCCGTCGATCTCGTTTGACGGCAACAGCGTTGCGATCACGCGCATTGGTCTGACCTCGGAGGGGCCCCATGCTCGCTATTATGAGATTGAGCCAATTGTGGGGGCGACCGAGAACAAAACCTTGGTTCTCTCGTATCCAGGCTTGCAGACCTATCTCTCACTGCCGCCGGCTAACGGCACGACACTGGAGTTTGCCGTCATCGAGCGGTCCGAGCACACGGTGAATGTGCGCTCCAGCTCTGATACCCGCGGCACTTTCACCGAGGTCACGAATAATTTGTACGTCACCGCACCAACAGTCGAGGTCTCATGCTCTGGCAGTGCTGCTGTAGAGGTTCCTGTGCGGTGCTTCTCCATGCGCGCGACTTCGGAACTGAAAGTCGCCATTTCGACGCGCGACAATGTCCGTCTTACGTTTGTTGTCAATGTCCGGCCAGGCTTGGCCGAGTACAACAAGTACACGATGGTGACGGTGACGCTAGGAGGCGTGCGTGTGCGGCTCGACGACCCAGGCGTCGGCGCAGGTCACTTCACAACACTGCTAACAGCGGCAACGGGTTTATCTTACATTCCTGCTGGGTCTCCCTTGTATATTGACGTTGACCAGTACCCCATGCCTCTCTTTACAAGCGAAGGGTACCCGACTGCGAGCAACTCTCTCAAGCTCGGGATCATCAATCGGCAGCAATCACCGACCCGCTCATTTCTTGCGCAAACCGTCAAGGTGACGCCCTCCAGTCCGCTGGTGCATACCCCGCTTTTCGCTATTGACCGTTCTGCTACGTCCCCGAGCCAGGCCTACTTTGTTAAGTCTGGTATCGACGGGCAGTTTACACTGCACATGGTCGTGCCGAACGACGTCCCTCCTGTCGCTTTTCCCTCCTACTTTGACGCTGATGCGCTCAATACGATCACTCGCGTCACCTTTCTGCTCCCAGCTGGCCTGGTTGGTATTATCGGCGTGACAAAAGCCACTTTTGACGCATTCATGGGGACATTGACTGAGGTCCAGACAAACACGCGCCAAATTATCTGCACCCTGATAGCGTCACCCTATAGCGAGCCGACTCTCACTATCTCGCTTTCTGGGCTTCGCCTCTCGGCTGACAAGTTCTCTTTCGTCCGCGGTTCATTTATCCACGCCTCCAACGCCGCCTGGGTGCCAGACTTCTCTATCAAAGTGACGCTTGAAACGCCCGAGCGGTTGATGTACCGCTACATTCCGATCAAGCCCCGGGCTAGCGTGGACCCACAAGTGTCCGTCATTGTGTCGACGCGCTACGACACGGCCCTTCAGTTTACAATCACGCGGCCCTCGATGAGTGTCGCCGTGGACCGATGCCAGTTCGCCGTCGATTCGACATCAGAAGTTCTCAGTGAAGGCTTCAAGGCTATTGATGGCGCTGGGCAAACGACCATCACCATTCGGACGACTCCGCGCGCTGTTGCGTTTGAAAACTCGAGTTACTTCCTGCAGCGGGCAGTCTACATAATGAATTTCGGCGCTGACTGTTCAAAGCTTACGCTCATCGCCCCGCCGCTTGCCGCCGGGCGAATCCATGGCCGTATTCCTGTCATCATTCACACAGAGGACGCCAACGTCGATTTGCCGACGGCGCCTGTCATCATGTTTATGGGCCCGACCCCGTTCGAGGCCTCTCCGTATTTCCGACCTGTCTCCTCCGCAGTCGCGACGATCTCCCTCACCGAGGGAATGTTCTCCGGTATGGCCCTCGCCCCGTACAAAGGGGAGACGTTCGTTGCGTACGGAAACAAGATCGCCCGTGGCCCCACTTGGGGTCAGGCGTTTCACACCGCACCGGGCCCTATTTCTTCACTTGTTGTCTCAGAGGACTCACGGTACATTGTCTACTCGATGGAGGGTTCCACCGTCGTCAGGACCATCACTACCGAAATCGTTGCCGCCGACGTTACGTCGCTAGACCTGTCGATTTCGGCGTCGCTCGTGATGGAAGCCCGTAAACCCACAGGAACCGTACTTGCTGACACGGTGGAAAAGCTCAAGATGGTTTACTTGGCAAGCACCAACGCCCATTATATCTATGCCACCTTCCGCAGCGGTTCTGTTGCGCGCCTGGACTTTGACTGGCGTACGGGTTTTGTATCGCCCCCCACTGTGTGGCTCCCCACTAAGCCAGTTGTTCCTGTGCAAGTGATTCCTCTCGGAGAGGGCGTCGTTACCCTCTCACGCTCGGGTGAGCTCGCGTTTTGGAACGGCGCTGAGACCTTTGCGGCAAAGCCTACGTGGACAGGCCTTGCGACCCCGATGCTCTATGAGGACCTTCCCGTCCGCTCCCCGTTTGGCGCTGCAGGTGACGTCGTGATTGACCGCATCTATGCACCGGCCAAGTATGCCTCGAATCCGACATTTGACACAATGTTTTACGCGACGTCAGTTGGCGGCGATCTGTGGGCAATGAGCTGCGACTTTCGCACACAGACGGCAACTATCCACGCCCACGTTCGCCTCAACGTTGGGCGTTTCCGAGCCGTCGCCATTTCGCCAATCGTTGCGTCTACGTCGAAGCAAATGGTCACAATTGTTGTTTTTGGTGTGAGTGGCAAGACCTGGATTGTGTCCCACACTGTTCTCGACACCGGCGTATCATCACACTCGCTTGAGGTCAACGCGGCTGCGCAGGTCCAATTCGAAGCTGGGGGTGAAATCAATGCGCGGGCCTCGGCCCCCGCAAGCGCCTTTGTAGTGGCGGCTGAGTATCGCGCCGATAGTACGGGCATCCAAGTTTTGCTCTCAAACCGTGTCGTTATGCTCCTCGATGGGATCCTGGCAAGTCCCTCTGACCTAGCCGACTTGAGCATGTCCACGGGCTCCACTGTACAGTCTGTAAATGGGCCCGTATACGCAGGAATTCGCACAGCGTTCTCTTATTTTGTCTTGCCGCCTAAAGAAATCGTATCGGGTGACAAGTTTCAATTTTCCTTTCCTCCAAATGCCGCTTTTTGGTCTGTGTCGCTCACCTTTCAGAACGGCACAACAGCTGGGCCGAACATTCCGGTGTCTTCCGCCGCCCCAGTCTACGCGACTGGCCCTCAACGCGATTCCACGCCTGTGACTGTTCTCGTCACAGTGGGCACCGTGCCTTGGTCGATTTTGAAGCTATATTGCTTCCGGGTGACTGCTACTCTGTCGCCGATCGTATCGTTCCCCATTGTCGCACAGGGCCTCGAGCCGCCTACAGGGAGCTGGGCCAAGGAGCGTGCGGGTGCACTAATTGAGATGACTGCTCTGGTCGCAGGCGTAACCGACAGTGTCAGCTTCACATCATATGCCCCAACTTTTCGTACTGCTACCCCGTCTCGTTGCGCGGTCATCACCTCAGTATTCTCTGACAACAGCAGGGCGGGCGACGACACCAACCTTGTTATTGGTGTGGCGCTAACGATGTCAAATTGTCTCGTTTCCGCGTCATTTGATTTGCCCGAAGGTCTTGATATTGTTGGAATGGCCAGCGATGCCGTGTCGACCGATGGAAGCTTCGTCACGACGTCCGTTTCAGTTGTACCTAGGGTCCAGACTCAGTCTGGGAAACGCCCTGTCTACAGCTTTGACATCTTTACGCCGTTGCCGCCGCAGACGTTCAGCGTCAGGCTCCTCAAACTCAAAAACAGTGCAACCCCCCGTGGCAGTGTACGTTTTTCTGTGAAGTATATCTACAACGGTTTTTTATCCGCTCCGCTCTACGCACTGGCACCGCCCATTGTCGCTGTCTCGGCACCCGCGTGGAATCCCTTTGCCTACCTCGCGGCAGGAGATTTTACTTCGATGCTTGTTGACGCGACAGGCAACTTTGTGTTTGTAGGGACTGCGTCGGGACATATCCACTCGTATTCGACAAACAAAACACTGGTGTCGACGTCGACAGTCTTTTCCGCGCCCATTACGCATCTCGCGGCTGATCCCATGGCCCAGTTTGTGTTTGCATTTGCAGACAGCACAAGTGAGGGCGTGCTTCTCCACAGGCTTGACGATGGTCGTCTCTTCTTTGACCCTGCTTCTATCTATGACATGTCTTCGAGGCGGCAGTCTTTGTGCAAGCTCACCGACGTCCAGCTTGTGGAGGATGCATGTGCCGTTGTCTCCGTTGAGGCGGTGCTTCCAAGCTCGAGGTCAGCGGTCGATTGGCTCGTTGGCCTCTATCACTTTGCGGTAAACCTCCGGAACGGCTTTACAATCGGGACAGCTCGGACTGGGACCGGGAGCGCCTTGGTAACCCTTCACTCCCGCATCCTTGCACTTCACCGGTACCCTGGCCGAGTCAGTGAGTTTCATTTCTTTGGCGCATCAAGCAGCCAATCGCTGACTGCGAGTGCATCTTCATCAGCGCCCGGTTCGCCCTCCGAGGTTCCGGGCGGTCTCCTCGCGCGGACGCGCGCTGTGTCTCCGACCACGTTTCCGTTCTATTTTTCTGTTGCGTGCGGCTTGAGGCCAACGGATCAAGGGCATCTTGTCTGGCTCTTAAGTGCCGATAGTCGTGTTGCCATCTTCGACGCGGGCTCGACTATCACGGCACGCAGTCTCTTGATTGAGTCGGACCCGTTCGTAGGCCTTCCGGGGGAAGTGTTTACGGCGTTTGACGCTGTGCCAAGCGGCCAGGGGGTTCTCGTTGGGACGAGTCACGGCCGCGTTGTTAGCTGCACTGCTTACTGTGGAGCCACTCGATTTATCGCTTGCGATGCTGTCGCGTCGGCGGGGAATGTACTCTCAAACGAACCAGTCCGTGCCCTTAGGATCACGGCTGCCGGTACTTTTGCCGTCGCGCTCCAGAAGTCTGGTGTGGCGATTGCGACACTTCTCCCGGAATTGCAAATTATTAGCATTCAAAAGACTCGTCCAGAGACGATCACCACGCTCGGCATGATTGACCGCGATGCAACTCCAAGCTTGAGTGTGCGCATCTCGTGGCTCGCGGCAGTTGCCAGTCGCGTCAGCGCTTCCGCAAACTGCCTTCTCAAGTTTGATTTTGCGTTTGACCGCGCAAGTTCATTCGCCTCCGGAGAGCCGCCGGTTCAGTTTTCTCTGTATGATCCACCTCTGCCTGCTCAGCTCGTGGGTGACTCCTCTTCCGGATCGTGCACCCTGGCTCCGGGGGGCGATTCGATTAAATGTGTCATCGAACGCGCTGACTCTTCGGACTACAAGCTCGAGGGCCTGCGCATTCCGAACTATCACGTCCTGGGTCTCAAGGCCGTCGTCACACTAGCGTGCAACGGCGAGGCAGTGGCGCGCTCGGCAGGTATCGAGGTTGGCAATCTGCACGGGATTGCCACTCTTGAGCGCCCTGGGGCACCAGGCGAGTTTTCAACGATCATTGCAGGGACACGGGTCATCAACCTTCGGGCTGTACCAGGCATCTTCATCAAGTCGCCTTCTACGGGGGGTCTGCAACTGTACACGCTCACTGTGGCCGACTTGCGCCCGGATTGCCTCGCTGACCAGTACAACGCAACTACAGGCTTCCCTTTCAACAGCGCGCCCTCGTGCTGTTCGTTCGGCTCAAGTCCCGTCGATGTCTTTTCACGATCGGTCGCAATCCGCTTCCAGGATCTAGACTCGCCTGGCACCTCCAGTGTATGGGTGCGTTGCGCCTCTTCTCGTGACAATGCTGTGATTTCCGTCGAGCCTGTTGAAACAGAGTCTGCTGTGGCCCGTAATTTCTTCTCGCTCGCTGTGCCTGTCCGCGTCTTGGCAGACATCGAGATATTTTGGGCCGCTGATGTGAAAGACCCCGTCACTGGCGACGCACGTATCCGTGCAGGACCATATTATGGATTTTATCTGCGTCACCGAGGTGCAGGGGACGCATCAAAGGACATCATCATGTACGACGTGACAGGCGATCCGGACTGCGCGGTCTGCATGGGTGATGTGTGTACGCCCATGTCTGAGAAGTATTCGGGACAATTCCTCGCCCTATCGCCGCGGTCGTCGGGACTTATGCGTCTTACGTGCTCCACCACCGGTAACAAGGCAGATCTTATTGTGTCGCCTGCCGCTTCTTCATTAATTCAGTTTACACCGCAAAGGACGCGCTTTACCAAGGTCACGAGCGGCTTGACAGTGAGCGGCTTTACTGGTGCCAACTTTTTGAACGGTGTGTTCGATGCACTCTCACCGGCATCTTTCGCTCTCCAGCTGGCGGCGGCGACTTACCACGCCCCGACTGTGTTTCGCGCCACCCCTTCTGTTGTCATGCCTGCCGGCTCTCACTACTGTGAAATCCGCGAGGATAGCGTTGCCGCACCGTGGAGTGCCGACGGTTCATATCAGTCCATCTTCGTCCCAGCTGCATCAACGTCGCGGGCGCTTGAGCTGTACTGCGCCAACATGGTGAGCGAGCAAGACAGGCTTCACATTGTCTTCAGTGATCCTCTCGGCGAGTATGACTCGGCCGAGTCGCCCTTAGTGGTCACGCGCGGCCGCATTGAGCTGCTGCGCGACTTGGATGCTGTTGCGGAGAGCACAGACTTTTTGCTCATTGCGACCAACACAGAGCCATTCCGTTTCCGTGCAACGCCGCCACCGTCGCGCGGTGTCATGTTCCGCGCCTCCGTCACCTCTGCCCCCGCATCGGGCCAGTGCTCTATTTCGCCCAAGCCCGAGCTCGTGACTCCGCCGCCCGAGTCGGTCGAGTTTGTCGCGTACGACTATGATCCTCTCTCCGACCCGTTTTACGTCCGCTGTGAGGGATCGACGGGCGCTGGTGCACTCCACGTTCGAGTCGCGCGCGAGATCGGCGATTGGTACGAGATGGCGTTTAATCTAGAGTTTTCAGCCACAGGTGAGCTCCGCATCACTCAACTGACAACGCCAGAGATCGTTCTTGCCACACAGTTTATCTATTCTGGGGAGCCGCTTGTTCCGCCGACGGCAACCGACGATTCGGCTACACACTTCCGCGGCTCTTACGTGACTTCCTTGCGTGTCGAGGTTGTCCCTGTCCCGCCGGCTGCTGATGGCACGATCCCTGTCACAGTGACGCTTGACGCCGTGCACGCATGTTTGATTGCCGATACGGCGGCCGGTGCCGCCGCTCCGTCCCTGTCGCTCACGCTACCGTATAGCAACGCTGTAACTGCGCATGTTATTCAGCTCCGCTGCTCTGGGCTTACTCGCAACAAGGCATTGTCACGGATGTTTAGTTTTCTCCGCGCAAGCGATGCGTCCTTTAGTTACCCGACGACGCAGCTGCCGTTTGTGCTCGAGGGGACTGTCGAGCTCACTCTGCTCGATGGTTCCAGCGTCCCGGAGCTTCTCGCGGTCAACTCGCCGCTGCACGCACGCCTCACGTCGACACTGTCGGAAGAGGTCCCTGTCGCCATCTCAATCTCCGACTCGAGTGCCGGCACGTGCCGCGTTTCAGTGCAGCGCGACGACCCGGCTTCGTACACCTATGGCCCGCTGCAGGTGACGTATTTGCCCAATGCCGAGGGTGGCCGGTCGGTTTACATTCTGTGCGACAACCCAACGGCTGACGCAAGCACGCACGTGCGTGTGCGCAACCCTGACACCCGGGGCCAGATTCTGCTCGACTGGGATTTGACCGGTGTCGGTGCTGCAGGCACGGTTTTCCTCACGCCGTCGGGATCGTCGCACACCGCGCCGCTGCCGCCTTCAGTGCTGCAAGACCAGCGCCAGAGCCTTTGGTTGTATGTCGATCCGCGCACGCCCGCCGACTTCGACTTTGAGGTCCGCCTCGTGAATCCGGGAACGAGTCCGGCCCAGTGGGCCTCGTGCGCCCTCTACGACGGCGGCTCTAACACGCCCGTGCAGTCGCTTGTGGTCAGCGTTGGCCGCGGCGAAGCCTGGTCGCCCCAGTTTGGCTACGCATGCACGTCTCTCGCGGCCATTGGCCCCTCTATCGTGATCACCGCAGCCCACGGCTCTGTTGGCTACACGGAGTTTTTTGGTTCGGCTCTGACACCGCGCGGCTACGGCACGTTCCTGGATCAGTACAACCTGCCCCTCCTCGACACGATCCCGCTGTCTAGTCCTTACGTCGTGCAGGTTCCTCTCTACCCACAGGCCGTTCCTGGCCTCGTATACGAGTTTTCTCTCTACTTTTCCTCCCCGGCCGGCCAGTGCCGCATGTGGCGGTACAACAGTGAGTTTGACCTTGACGTGGGTTCCAACGGCGAGCTTGCCCCTGTCACCGTCCAAGTCAACTTCACCGACGCGGACACGGTGCTTCGCGTCGTGGTTTACTGTCTCGCGTCGGCCGTCACTGGCCCTTCCCTCGTGTTCGCGCCACGGTCGCACGCCGTCTGGTTCCAGCAGAAGCAGTCGGCCATGATGGCGATCAACGGTGTCGTCACGCTGATCCAAACCTCTGCCGATGGCGACCCAATCTACTCGCAGGTGCTTTCACCCGTCGTCGTCAAGGATGTTCAGACGCTCTTTTCGCTTTACGTTCAGCCTACTGTGCCCGAGGACACAGTGTTCCGGGTTGAGATTACGACGCCCACGAATGCTGGTGGTTGCGCGCTCCGTGCTCATGACATCGGTGCGACGATGACACCCACAGGCTTCGAAGGGCAGTTTGCTAATTCGGTCGACATCCTCCTGTCTCGTGGCGTTGCCTCGCCTACGGCCACCAATGTCCCCGCTGGTGTGCGCCGTCGTGCTCTCATTTTACGTTGCACGCGCCTTCCCGGCGCAGCCGTGATGCCGAACCTCCGCGTGAGCGTCGTGACGTCGCCGCCCGCACTGATGTATTCAACGGTCGTGTCCCGCGAGACGATTGGTGTGGCTGGCCGCGTCACGTTACTAGAGACCGTATCAGGTTTGTTCCCTACGGAGGTGTCCGCTAGTGCAGTTGTCGCTCTCACGCTGACACTGTCTCCCGCGCCCGTCTCGGCGACGACCCTCCGAGTCGGCCTTGCTCAAGCGGGTGCCCAGTATGGCGACTGCATGTTTTCGTACAAGTCTTCCCCGTACGCGGCCACCTTGATCGTTAACCTCGCCGCTGGTCAAACCACCGATGTGCTCTCTATGCGCTGCATGCGTGTATCAAACCCGCTCGTCAACACGGTGCGCGTGGCACATGTTAGCGGCGAGCGATATGCGGTTTTGACGACGGCCACGTTTGTCGTTAATGCGGCTAGTACACTCGAGTATCTTGAGCCTGACTCGTCATCGAGCCCAGTACCGTGGATTGCGATGCCTTCTGCTGACGCGGCTGGGAGCCCTCGCACTATCGTTACTACCCATACGGCAACACGGATGCGCCTGGTGCTACCTGTGCCGCCGGCGGCTGGCAACTCGGTCGAGTTCAACATCGCACTCGACTCAGGCGCTATACTCCAAGGCATTAAGGGGTTTTTCCTTTCAAAGAGCATTGTTGAAGCATCTGCCGATCATGACGCTCCCTTTCGGGCCGCATCACCTCCGACAACCATTCGTATCACTTTCACCAATTCTGAGACTGTGCAAGAGTTTTACTTTTATTCGACAACGCCGCACCAAAGCGGCTCAAATGTGATCCCGCAGATTATTGTCACTCGCGTCTCCGGTGTCGCGTATCTGAACACATTCGGTCCGCGCTTACGCTTGCGTGCGAGCGTATGCGCCTCTCTCACCGCACCCGATCCGGAAACGTCCATTTCCTATGTCGATAGTATCTACTATAACAAGGATTGGTACCCTGCTGCATGGAACGATGTCTTTTACTCGCACTACTCGGTAGCCTCGTTCTCCTGCGCGCCTGGTTTCTATCTAGCTGACGCAGGCAAGCGCGGAGACCGTACGGCAGTGACTGCCGTGACGACAATGCGCTGTGAGGCCAAGGAGTGGGTCGGTCCCGCGCTGACGTGCGAGCCTGTCTTCTGCGGTGCTTACGCCCGCGATACGGCCACGACAACGAGCGCGCATGTGACTCCTAACGGTCGTGGCCACACCGATCGCTTTGGCGCTGCGGTTCAGGCCCGTTGTATCGAGGGTTACGTTGTTGGCCAGACTGCGCCAGTCCGCGTTGCGCCGCTTTTGCTCACCGAGACCCTGACGTGTGGCGTCCCTGTCGGTGCGCCCGCGGGCACAACGACGGGCATGTGGCTGCAGCCGGGCGGCGACTCGCCCCGCCCTTGCCAGCGCGTTGACTGCGGCGTCATCGATGTCGACTCGCAAAACGAGGCACGCCAGTCAATGTACGTGGAAAACAGTCGCATCGATGGTGGCACGCTGCTCGGCGCTGTGGCGTCATTTACTTGCAACATTGGTTACGAAATTGACCCTGGGACCGGCTACACGGCTGTATGCTCACCCAAGGGTTACTGGGAGTGGACGCGCGGCATTGGCCCTAAGTGTGTCTCGCTTGACTGCCTAACTTTCCCTACGTCCGACCATGCGGAAGGCGACCCGCACATGCAGAGCATCACGTACGATCGCGCGGCGGCGGGGTCCGGCAACGTCTATCTCCCAGACACTGTGGCGACATTTACATGCAGGAGCGGCTATCGTATCCGCGGTGCTGCTGGTGCGCAGTCCACAACGGCGTTGTGCACCGTTGAGCGCGGTTGGAGCATTGAACCGCCGCGCTGCGAAGTACTTCACTGCCAGAAGCTCTCTGCCCCACCGGGAGGCTCCATTACATATTCGCCAGCGTCTTTGAGCAGCGCTGCGACTGTGCCACACCTTTCCACGGGGTCGGTTGTGTGCCCGACCGGCTATAATCCGTTTGGATCTGACGACCGTTCGACTGCGGCTCTGCCCAAGACGTGTACAGATCTTGGCGGCACCGCTGGCACGTGGACTGGCCCAGAGACCTTTTGCAAGATTCACCTTTGCGACCCGGTTTTGACGTCAAATGTCACAATCACTTATGCCAACAACGGCGACAATGAGGAGCGTTCGTATCTATCAGAGGCGATCTCGTCTTGTCCGCCTGGGTTTGAGGTGAGCCCGCGCTCTGTGACTGTGCGGACATGCCATGAGCTCGGCGTTGGCTGGGTTCCCGGCGTTGACCCCGTTTGTTCAGCCATGACGTGCCCTATCCTCCGTGCCGGCCCTCACGTCGCGAACATTGCGTACACTGTTGCGACCCACGGCGCGCGCCGTCTCGGCTCGCGGGCTCTCTTCACATGCGACGATGGCTACGTCATCCAAGATCAGACCTCAGACCTTGAATGCTCGCCTCAGGGCACGTGGGTGCACCCGCAGACGGGACTGCAAATCGGTGTGCCTCAGTGCACGCGCAACAACTGCAAGCAACTTCCTATGAAGCGGCATGGTCACATTACCTACGTCGACCGGGGCTACGGGGCTACGTTTAAGAACTCTCTGGCGATTGTGAGCTGCGAGGCTGGCTTCCAGGTGCAGCCAGGCCGCAGCTCCACGCTCATCTGCACGGACCAGCGCTGGGAGCCATTCACCGCCCAGCCGCTTGATCCTCTGCCGACGGCCGAACCTTATGACGCCGTGCCGTTCTGCGTTGACATTGACGAGTGCGCCGAGGTTGACTGTGGTGCCACATACGGCCCCGGCTCCGAGTGTGTCAACACCGTCGGCGGCTACGCGTGCACGCCGTACATTGCCAACTACACAATGCGGCTCACTGGCGCGGACAAGCTGCCAATTCCAGTGACGTATCCGGAGGCCGGCCCTGTAGACGAGGCGAAGCGCTCTGTGAATCTTGTCGACACAGCTGGCAGCGACCGGCTCACCTTCCGCGTTTTTACTGGCACCAACGTTGCCGCGTGGGCGAGCGCTGAAGTCCAGCGCTTCGCGCACTCGCGCGTCCGCGGGGTGCGCTACGAACGGCTGACGGCGCCATATGTAAAGTTCGACTGCACTCTGAATGAAGTGACCGCGGTGGCCAACCTCCCAGGCTTCCAGCGCATCTCTTGTCTGACTTCTCCGGGTGGCGGTACTGACCTCGCCATGTCGCTCTACTTTTGCACCTCGCGGCGTTTCACGGTCGCGCTGACGGGCCCGGAGGGCGACGAAATGCCTCTCGAGCAGGAGGGCGTGAGCTGCATGTGGACGCGCGTCGCGACGCCCGCGGATAAGACCAAGCGGTTCCCGCACGTGTACCATGTTAACTACCCGCCGCCAACGTCAACGCCGTCGTCACTGCGCTCGGCAACGTTCAACGACCGCACAGGCTCGCCGAGTCTCGTCGGTCGCACGACCAATGGCCAAAAGGAGACAGTGATCTTGTCAGGCTCGAACTTTTTCGCGAACCCAATCATCCCTGGCGTGATGACTGTTGTGTTTGGCCCTCTTGCAATGCTTCAGGCCCCCGACGCGCTCACGCGCGGCTACAAGTGTTCAATCGACGCGGACGACGCCAAGCTGACGACCACGTCGCTGATCTACTGCGAGATGGATTTCGAGTCGGGCTTGGACCTCCACTTCTTGATAGATGTGTTGGGCCAGAGCGTCATTAGTAGCGACACCTTTTCGTTCCCGATCAAGCTTTCCGTGCAGAGCATCAGCGGCTGCGACTTACCCGCGGACCCGGCGCTGGCGCACACAACTGTCGGATGCCCCACCTCTGGCAACATGCTCATGACAGTCCTAGGCGATGGCTTTCTCGAGCCGACGGCGGTGTATATCAACGGCGATGAGTGTCTCCTCCGCAGCCGTGACAATCAGCGTGTTACGTGTGTACTTCCTCCGGGCACCGGCACGGCGCTGTCAGTCATCGTTACTTCTGGCTCGCAGTACTTTGAGGTGCAATCGATGCTCTCTTTTGCAGCTCCTGTGATAACGTCCCTGAGCAGTCCTGCGTGCACCAGCATCGGTCCGATCACGATGATCAACTGCCCGCGCGCGGGCAGCGCAGCGCTGACGATCCGCGGCTCGAACCTCGGCGCTCAGGGCGCGACGATTTACATCGGTGGCGTCACATGTGCCAATGTGCGGCACGATGAAGACCCTGTGCACGCACACGCCTTGATTCGCTGCGACCTCCCGCAGGGCAGCCGCACGCAGCGTTCCGTCGTTGTCTTCCAGCGCTACGGCGAGCTCTCCGCGGAGTCGGCGCAGCTGTCGTATACGCAGTGTTCGCCGGGCACGCAGGACGTCAACTTTGGCTGTGAGCCGTGCCGCGCGGGTACCTATACCGACACGGAGGGCCAGACCGAGTGCAAGGAATGCGCCCCCGGCTCGTACAACAGCGTCGCCGGCATGAGTTCGTGCTCTGCCTGTCGGTCCGGCACGTACGCGCCGGTCGGCTCCTCAGCCTGCACCAACTGCCCGCGCGGCACCTTCTCGACAGGCAACGCCGGCTCATGCACGACGTGCTCTGTGGGCGCCTACTCTCCCAACACCGGTGCCAACTCCTGTCTCCCCTGCCCCTACGGTGGCACTAGCGACGCCGATTACGCCGGCTGCCATTGCCTCTCTGGCTTTTTCCTCAACCACATGAAGGAGTGTGAGTCGTGTATGGAGGGCGGCGACTGTTCCGACACTGGTACCACATTCTTCAATGTTCTCCCGTTGCCAGGTTATTACCCAACAGCGATGGCCACAGACACCGCGGCGCCGCGCGTGCTTCGCTTCGCGCTACTCCTGCGCACGTCTCTCCGCCTCTCAGTCGCGTTTGAGCGCCAGTCGCTGCTCTCCTCGCTGATGCGCGCCATGTACGAGGACCCAGAGATCACGCGCGACCGTATGCAAATCCTTTCCGCCGAGCCGGCGCAGGTCCCGCTGGACAAGCACTTTGACGCCGCCGACTATGCTGCCCAAATCCGCGCTAGCGGCCCGCGCAGCCTGGCTCGGCCTGCGCTTGCACACGTGGCCCCCTCGAACGTCGAGCACGGCGTCTCTACTAGGCTCGCCGGTGCCGACGAGACAGAGCAGGGCGATGCCGAGACAGGCGCTGAGCTTGTGCCCGGCGTGCTCGTCACCATCGATGTCTACCCGCCCGTGATCGCCGGCGGTCTGTCCACAGAAGCCGTCTTTGCGCGTTTTATCGATCTGCTCCGACCACCGGCGACAGTGGCGGACACTTCCGAAGGCACACGCTATGCGACCCTCATCGCAGCCGCGCGTACAGGTGCCTTGAGTGCGGCTACCGCCGCTGATGCAAACGACACGTCTGTGATGTTTTCGTCATTTGGCAACAGTGTCGCCGAGGTAACCGTCAACACGGCTTACTCACGCTCAGCCTTTGTGAACTTTGAGGAGTGTCTCTCGCCGGCCTGTGTCGGCGGTGTCTCGATGTGTGCTGAGGGCTACCAGGGTCCGCTGTGCACCGTCTGTAGCACCGGCTACTCAAAAAAGACGACGTACCTGTGCGAGCGTTGCGGCTCTCTGAGCAGCCGCTTGGGCGACATCTTTGTCTCCGTGCTCATCGCCGTCGCAATCTGCACTATCCTCGTCGTCTTGTCCGTCCGCGGCACGCGCAAGAACCTTGACTTGCCACGCGTGATCCGCTCTGTAAGCCACGTGGCCTACTTCAAGATCCTTGTGTGTGCCATCCAAGTGTGGGCCATTGCCGCGCAGTTCGACTTTGAGTGGCCGGGCGTGCTTGGCAGCTTCATGGAGGTCATGGACGTCGCCGGCAACATTGGCATCGACGCCATCACCCTCGACTGCTTCTCTAGCAACATTGCGGCGTACGGCATTGAGCCCCACCGCATCCGCCCGCTGTTCATGACAACGATCGGCGCCTTCGTGCTCCCGCTTTTTGCCCTCATTTTCCCCTTCTTCGTTCTCGTCCCAGCCTACTTTGTGCACCGCCGCCGCTACACGCGCGAGCTCGCAACCGTCGCCTACGTCGCCAAGCTGGATGCCGCTGCCAACGAGACCTCGCTCCGCGTCGCGCAGCGCGCGGTTTCGGACGCCGCCGCTGCTGCTGAGGCCGCGGCTCTCGCCAACACCGACATCAGCACACGCGCCACTGCCTCGCAGGCCGCCGCAGACATCCGACGCCGCGAGCTCTACGGCCACGGCCTCGCGCTGCGCACATCGATGGCCAAGGCCGCGATGCAGACTGCGCTCGAGACTGGTCATGGTACGTCTGGCCGCGACAGTGCGGGCCGCGACAGCAGCGCGCAATCGCGCACCGGGACGCCCACTCGTCGTGGCTCCCATCGCGGTCCGTCTGTCGAGATGCAGCAGCTGTCTCCGCGTCGGCCCTCCGACGGCGGCGCCGGCCCACTGGCGCCGCCGCCCGTGCCCGAGGCCGTTCTCGCACCGCTACACTTCCACGGTAACGCGAGCGATGACGAAGACTCGAGCGATGCCGGCGCAGACGAGCTCTTTACCGAGTTCAACGTGGATCTGGCGCACTCGCCGCGCAGCCGCGGGCCCGCCACGTCGGCCTCGAGCTCCGGATCCGGCTCTGTGTCAACCACATCTGCATTGTCGTCTTCCGCTGCTGGGCGTTCTGCCGCGCGTGCCGGTGTCCGCCCTCCCTCAGCCTTCGCCTCTGCCTCTGCTTCGACTTCAGCCTCGCTCGGCGTGTCTTTCCACCGCGCGCCCGTCTCGCCCACTGCGGCCAGTCCGCGTGCAGGCGCCAGCACCAGCACCGCCGGCTCGCTCTCTGTCGTCGAGTTTCACGTCGACGATTTCGTCGACGAGGACGACGGCCACAGCGCGGCCAGCGCTAGCGGCTCCGTACGCGGCTTCCTCGGGGTTTCTGGGGCGGGCGCCGCACGCGCGGGCCGCCGCTACGGCGCGCCCCGGCCCGCCGCCGACGCTAGGTTTGATCACATGAGCGCGATTCATGAGGAGTCGGTAGACACCATGTATGTCGCCGCAGCGATGCAGCCGCAGTCGCCAGTGGGCTCTTACCCGCCCTCGGAGGCCGGCTCGCGTCGCGCTTCGGTCTCCGGCTCCGATGGCTCGCGCGCCTCGGCAGCTGGTTCGGGATCTGCTGCCGGCTCGCGCACCGGCGCCCCGCGCCGCGGCAAGTCGTTCCGCGAGACCCTCATCGGCCCGCGGCTGACGACCCGCGGCATGATGCGGCGCGAGGGCGGCAGCAAGCCTGTGGCTGGTGACACAGTGCGCGACGGGGACCGCGAGCAGGCGATCGAAGCGGCCGGGCTGGGCGACCGCGAGCCGTCACGCTCCATGTCGCGCTCGCAGCTGAAACGCGAGTCGATGAAGCGAGTGTTCACCGGCGCTTCGCTCATGGACGCCGTCGCCGCGCAGCAGGGCACTGAGTACCTGCAGCTTCAGCACGACCGCCGCGTTTTCCGCTTTGCTGTTGATCGGCTTGCGGAGCTCCTTCAGACCTATCAGTACATTTACATTTGCTGCATCGCTACGGCGCTCTACCTGCTCCACCCGAACATCTCGCGCGCCTTTTTCCGCCTCATTGCCTGCAAGACCGTCGGCAGCGGCTCTTCTGCAGCGCTCGATGCGACAGTGACCAACGACGACGGCACGACGATCCACTACTCGGCCGCCGACTTCGACCTGCCGTACAGTTCGCGCCGCTTTGTCCTGGCCGACATGTCACTCGTTTGCTTCAGTGGTGAGCACTTTGCCTGGATGTTTACGCTCGGCCTCGCGCTCTTCGTCTTCTGGATCGTCGGCGTCCCGCTTGGCTTCTTCCTCTACCTACGCCGCAACGCGTCGCTACTCCGCGCGCAACCAAATCAGTTGCCCGTCGCGGAGCTGCGTCAGCGGCACCGCGTTGAGTACGGTTTCGCCTTTCTCTTCCTCGGCTTTCAGCCTAAGTGGTACTACTGGTTCGTTGCCGAGATGGCACGCAAGGTGCTTTATGTTGCCGTTTCCATCTTCTTCCCAGGCCAGATGCACGTCCAACTGCTCCTCGCGTCCTTTGTTGCCTTCTCTGCTATCTCGGCGCAGACGGCCGTGCGCCCGTTCGAGCAGTCAGTGCTCGAGCACTTTGAGTTCTCGTCCCTGCTCGTGACATTTATCCTCTTCTTCCTCGCCAACTTCTACATGATTGAGAACGAGATCAACAACGCCAACCGTGACGCCATCACGGCGGCCATCTTCGCCGCGTTTATGCTCTTTTTCGTCGTCGCCGCCATCGTCTTGGTGGTGCTCATGCGTCAGAACCGGCGCACGGAGCAGATTCGCAACGCTGTCACCGTCGCGCTGCGCCGCAATATGGACCCTGCGCCGCTACTGCAGACGTGGCGCCGCGAGGAACGCAAGCGCCGCGCCGCCAAGAAGGGCAAAGTCACGTTCAACGGCGACCTGCGCGACATGTTTATCGACAACGCCGAGCAGGACGCGCGGCTCGAGCTCGACCAGTACCTCGACAACGAGGACCGCACGGACACCACAGAGCCGTCGGCCGAGATCGAGGCCGAGGTCGAGGATGCGTCGACGGAAAGCTCAGTCTCCCGCTCGCGCTCCGTGCCGACGACGCCCAGCGTCGCCGCGCACGCCGGCACCGCTTCGGTCATGCCCGCGAGCCCCCGCGGTGGCGCGAGCGCCTCGCGTGACGACTCGCACTCAGCAGACGCCACCAGTTCCGGCTCCGGCTCCGGCTCGGGCACCTCTCGCTCTGGCTCTGGTGCCGCAGAGGTCACCGTTGCGACGAGCAACATCACCCATCAGCACAGCAACGAGTCATCTCTGTCCCGTTCGATGTCCAGAGACCGCTCCGCGCACAGCGCTGTCGGGCATGGAACCACTGCCGGGTCGCACACCATCGCGGCTGCGTCGGCATCCGCCGAAATCACTGCTGACTTCAGAGTCGACCGCTCGGCCGCAGTCTTTGTGGCGCTGAGTCCGTCGCCCCAGCCCAGCCCGTCGCCCGAGCTGAGCCGGTCGCCGGCGCCTAGCGCGTCCCCGGCGCCAGGTGCGGTGTCGCCGCGCTCAGGCACCGCCGCCGGCGCCGGCTTTACGGGTGATGCCGCCAAGGACGCTAAGAAGCGCAAGATTCTCAGGAATAAGCCTGTGCCCCGGCCCGCGTCTGCGGCGGCGACGCCTGCGAAGGCGGCGTCGGCCACGGGCGGCACTGATGCCGCACTGCTAGCTGACCTTGACCAGGCGATCGCGGCTGCGCACCCCGGCGACAGCCCCGGCGACGACTTTGTGGCGCAGACGATTGCCGCTGAGCGGCGCGAGGCTGCCGAGCGGCAGCGCGTGCGCGAGTCTAGCAACCGCTTCGGCGCCGTCGACGTCGCTGAGGGCCGCCCCGTCTTCGGACGCGGCGCTGCGCCGGTCGCGCAGCCGGAGTTTGGCGGCGTTGCGGCGACGCTGCGGCCGCACGCTTCAGCTGTGCCTGCTGTAGCGGCCGTCCAGCCCCCAGAGGACCAGCACCACTTCTTTTACCGACCTGAGGAGGCCGACGAGGATGAGCTAGAGGACGTCGATGTCTGGGCTCAGAACGTCAGAAGCGGCACGAGCGGCTACTTTTGAGTGTGAGCCGCTGGCGCCCCTCATTTTTTGCTCACTCCCCACGAGGTCAAGTCTGTGTATACGTTGTTTTTCCTATTTTTATATCACCAACCTCCCTTACCCACCCAACTTCTGCTTGCTGTCGACGTATCGTCTCTCGTCTGCTTCTCCTGGCCTAGCGCGGAGAACTCGGACATGTATGCTGCAACGTTGCATCTTGAATTATTGCACTTATTACGCGTCGGGTCGTGCCTGTCATGCACGCTGCCGGTTCTCGCAATAAACGAC
>Ga0256882_1000050_pt1 | contig 19677 bp, 1 predicted proteins | sample MC6MC0440MT_FD_186349 | JGI IMG/M metagenome (GOLD analysis project Ga0256882, IMG submission 186349) | Metatranscriptome of enriched soil aggregate microbial communities from Iowa State University, Ames, United States - MC6-MC0440-MT... | ecosystem: Environmental > Terrestrial > Soil >...
CGAACAGAGACCGAACGCGCACGAAGGCGGCGGCTTATCAACACAAATGAGGATGCAGTTGAAAGAAGAATGGTTGAATGCGTGGACTGATCAGCAAAAAGAAGCAAAACGCTTGGCTTTCCGTGCCTGGCGCGATGCGGGACGTGTTGGTCCGTCGTCGTCCTCGTTAGTAGTCCTCCTCTTCCAGGCGGTGCCTGTCGCGATTGTTGCGCCTGCCCTGCTCCTGCTCGGCGTCGCGGATGCTGCGCTCGTCCGCGTTCATGGAGCTGTCGCTGGTGATGGCGTAGAGCAGTTTCGCCATCATCACCTTCGCGGAAGAGTAGGCGGGGAGCTCCAGGTTGAAGAAGCATGTGTCGCTCCTGGGCAGCGCCTGGTCGGGGTTGTGGTAGGGCGATGGCTTGATGAGCAGCCTCGTGTGCGTGCGCTGGAACTCCGCGTCGTCCAGCGGCAGGCGCTCCTGCGCCCAACTGAAGCGAATGAACAGGCGGCGCTGGTGCTGGTCCATCTGCTGCAGCACCTGCCAGAACAGTTGGATGTGAGGCGCACTGGCGTCCACGCCGGAGTACACCGTGTGTCTGCGCAGCAAATCCACATCGATGCTGGTGCGACCGCAGATCAGCAGCTCCAGCTCCCGAGCCGTGAGCAGGTTCAGCAGCTGCAGCGGAACGATCTGCGCAAGGCCGCGACGGATCGCTTCCACCTGCGCCTGGCTCTCGACGAGCCGCGCGGCCACCACGAGCCGCACGTATTCCCGCCGGTTGGCCACGGTGACCAGCTGGTCCTCACCCTGCTCCTTGAGCTCGACCAGCGTGCCATCGGACAGCTTGGTGGTGAACGGCTGAGCCAGCGCCGCGAGCGCGTCCTCGTCCGACGTGTGCTCGATGAATGCCAGAGCATCCATGCACGCGGCATCGACGCTGTACAGGTCGGACGCCGTGAGCTCCTCGCCCACGAGCGCCTTCCACACGGGACGGCACAGCTCCAGAGGGAATCGCACCGACGTGCGCAGGCAGCAGCCGAACAGCAGGCCCAGGCATTGGTAGAACTGGAGGTGACGCGAGGTGGTCGCGGAGGGCACCAGGCAGAACGCACTGCGGTCATCGCCCAGCTTGTTCGTGTTGTTCGGCGTGGGCTGCAGCAGCGCCACATGGTCCTGGAGTTCCCTCGCCAAATCCGAGAACAGCTGGCGGAACGGTCCGCCCTCGCCCACGACCTGCTCGCCGCGGAACTCCACGCTGAACGACAGGAACGGCTCCGTGCCCGCGGGGCGCACGGGGCGCAGGTGGAACGGATCGATCTGGCTCAGCTGCGCCTGCACGTGCGCAAACAGCGAGTCGCTGAGGAAGTCTCCGCTGCCCTCTCCCCGCGCCTTGCGCAGCTGCAGCGCCAGGCGGTTGACGCTGATCGCCGGTGTCTTGCACTCCTCCGCCGTGGCGTCCAGGATGACAGACAAAAACTGGTTCTTGACGGCGGGGAAGAGGAAGGGCTTGCAGCTCGCCACCAGACCGGCCAAGCTGCGCGGGTCCCGCGTGCGCCGCAGGTCAATCAGCGGGAGCAGAGAGGCGAACAGCTGGTTGAACAGCCGCAGCAGCGCGTAGCGGAGTCGCAGCGCCGGGAGCGGGAGGTGCGTCTCCCCGTCTGCGCCCGACGGCTGCACGCTGATGCGCTGCCAATCCGCGTCGCTGAGGCGCACCTGCGAGGGATACATGTCCAGCAGCTCCTTCTCGCCCTCGCGCTCCGCCAACTCGTGCAGCAGCTCCACGAACGACTCGGCCAGAACGGGCTGGTACGTCTGGTCATCGTCCCCGTCGGCACCACCAGAGGGAGCAGCGGCAGAGGAAGGCGGCCCAAGCGAAGAGGTCGCAAGCGTTGCAGCCGCGCCGCGGTTGGCCGTGCGCCAGTATGCGGGCTGCTGGAAGCGCAGGCTCTGCTCGAACTGTGTGTCGCAATGCCACTGGACGTTGAGGTCATATCCGGCCTCCCACAGCCACTGGCTCAGGAGATACGCGCCAGACTCCGCAGCGGGGGCCGGGGGAGGCGGCAGCACCACCGCCGCATCGGCAGGAGGCACCGGTGCGTCGTTGCGCGGGGGCAGGGGGATCGTGGCGTCAGCACCGGCGATCTTGCACAGGATCTGCAACAGTTGCTCCAGCTCCAGTCCAGTGGGCAGCGCGGCCTGCTTGCGCATCAGGTCCACCTGCTCCTTGATTGCCGGCGCGTTCTCCAGGCCGCTGTAGGACAGGAACGAGGACAGCGCACGCGCATCGAGCGCAGGCTGTCCGCGCAGGGACGGTGTCACCGACACGCCGCCGCCATGGCGTCGGACCAGCTCCGCCACCGCAGCGCGGAAGGCCGCCGTGGGCACGTAGTTGCCCCAGGCCTTGACTGAGGGCTTCAGCGGTGCGGCGGCACCCGCTTGCGCGCTGCTGGGACGCGCCTGAGGGTACGCCAGCTCGACCTCGATGCCCGCCACCATGCGCGACCGGATGAACGCGTTGATGACCGGGTGGCGCGCGCGGCTGTCGCCCTTAAGATCCGTCCACCTCACGACGCTCAGCTGCACGTGGCGCGAGGCCTCCTGCTCAGCAAGCTCGGCGAGGCGCTCGCGCTCGGCGCGGCGACGACGGTCTTCCTCCTGCTTCGCACGGCGCTCCTCCGCGGCACGCTGGCGGGCCAGACGCTCCTCGTCGGAGGGCTTGCCCTTGCCGTCCTGCTTGCCGTCCTGCTTGCCGCCCTGCTGCTGGGCCTGAGCGGGCTTGCTACCCTTCTGTGCGGAGCCACTCTTGCCGCCGCCCTGGTTGTCCTTGGCCGCGGAAGCGGCGGCAGCAGCGGGCTTCTCCGCTCCGTCGGAGGGTTTCGCAGCAGCAGCGGCAGCTGCAGGAGCGGACGGCGCAGGCTTATCCTTCTCTTGGGCCGCCGCAACCGGCTCGCTCGCAGCCGCTGCCTGCGGCTTCTCCGGCGCGCGGATGCGCAGCGGCAGCGTGATCTGCTTAATGCCATCCACCAGCTGCTGCGAGAGTGGCGACGCCGCCTTCTTCGCTCCGGCACCTCCCGATGCCGCCGAGGACGAAGCCGACGAGGAGCCTCCTGCTGCCGCGGGCACGACGACCGGCTGGACCGCCGCAGAGTTGAGCTGGATGACCGCGTAGTAGGGCGTCACGAACGGCGCGGGCTTGGCCGCATCCTTCTTCAACGTGCCGTACAGCTCCAACCCGCTCAGCACCAATGTGTGCTGGTTGCCACTGTTGGGCTGCGTGGACGTCAGGCGGAAGTGCGAGTACATCTCCCTCGCCGCCGCAGCATCCACCGATGAAGCATTGCCGCCGTTGTTGTTGCCCTGCTGTTGCTGCGGCTGGTTCTGGTTCTGCCTGATATCGAACGCCGCCGCCGCGCTCTTGGTGCTCATGCTCTGCTCATTCTTGCGTTCATCGAGCAACACCCACTTGCCGTTGGGCCGGCCGTCCTTCGACGCCTCCAGCTTCCATCCCTTGAGATACTCGGGCTTGGACGAGGGGGCCACGTCGGGGTTGCGCAGGGAGTACTTGCGCAGGGAGAGCGAGTAGCCGAGCAAGGAGAACTGAACCCATTGCTTCGGCTGATTCTTGCTCGCGAAGCGCTTAGAGCTGTCGCGACCCGCGAGCACCGCCGCGGCGGACTGGTCGGACGACGACGACTCGGAGGAGGACGAGGTGATCAGCACGGAGGCAGCAGAGGACGTCGCGGGGTTCACCCAGTCGGACTTCTTACCGGAGGAAGACGCCGCGCCGATGCCGCTGCCGCCGATGCCCGACGCAGCTTGCTGCTCCTTCGCGAGGGCGCCCAGATGGTACAGCACACCGTTCTCGTCGCCGACGGACTTGAACGCGAAGGAGGAGATGTTCTTGTTAGCTCCTCCGCTGCCGCTGCTGCCGCTGTTACCGCCTCCGCCCGTGCCGCCCCTGCGGCGCAGGAAGCCTGACGACGACGCGGCTTGCTGGGATGCAGAAGGCTGCTCCGCCTCAGGCTCCTTGATCGGCGGTTTGCGCGGGTCCGTGCCGAGGAAGATATCTTCGGGCTCCAGGCGGATCGCCCCGCCCACCCCGCCCATCCCCCTGAGGGCCCGCACGAGCTCCGCCTTCACCAGCGCCGGCTCGCCCGCCGGCACGTTCTCCACGATGAGCACGCGCTTGTCCACTAGATCGTTGCGGCGCAGAGAGCGCCACACGGACTCCAGCATCGCCCGCACGGGCGGGCTGGACTCCGGACGCAGGTCGCCCTTCAGCAGGCGCATGGCGGACACCAGGGCGGTCATGTCGTGGAAGGCGCGGCCGGAGTCCTGCGAAGAAGCGTCGGCACTGCCGCCAGCACCACCGGCCGCGGCCTTCTTCGGCAACATCTTCGGCTTGGGGCTGCCGCACATGTCGCAACCGGGGGCGGCCAGCACGTTCTCGAAGGTGCACGTGGTGCACACCCAAACGGCCGGTTCCGCCTCCTCCGCCTTCGCCTTGGCCTCCGCCTCGGCCATCTCCCTCGCCTTCTGCGCCGCTTCCTCCGCCGTGGGCTCCAGGGCGAACTCCCACTTCGTGCAGAGGCGATCGTGCTCCGGACGGAGCTCGTCGGAGGCAGCGAGCAGGTCCACCAGCTGTTGCACGTAGGAACTGAACACGAGGTTTACGGATTCCAGCGCGTACAACGAGACGAGCTCGCTGTGCAACGACTTGAGGATCTGGAGCGAACGGGTCTGCGAAGCGGTCTGGGCCACGGACAACTGGCGCGCCAAGCCCGGGCGGGCGAGGGGGCCGGTGTCGGACGACGCGTCCACCACGCCGCCAGCAGCTCCAGCCAATCCGTGCTTCGCCTGCGTCACGGTCGCAATGAGCGAGGCCACGAGCTTGAGCAGCGCTTCCTTGAGCGGGGAGGGCGCGATCTCTTGCAAAGAGAAATTCTCCAACACGATCTCGCACAACGTGTAGCACAAACCAACCAGACCGCCTTCGGCACCATCGCTCCAGGGACCACCGCGAGAAGAGGACGAGGAAGTGGAGGAAGCGGACACAACAGACGAGGACGACGCACTGGCTGAGGCGGAGCCGCTCGATGCAGCCGACGAGTCCGCCGCAGCTGTAGTCGCCTCGCCCGCACCTCGCGTAGCCCCAGCGGTCAACACCAGGTCCGCCAGCCAGAACGCCAGGGGCAAGTAGCTGGACAGGGGGAGGACCATGATGCTGCTCCGTGCGGGAATGTCCGAGGGCGGGGTGCAATGCAAGTACGCCTGCTCGCCCCCGCAGACGAGGGGAGCCAGCTCCGGGGGAGACTCCTCACGACCCGACCAGCTCTTCACCAGCTCCGACGCACTCTCGTCCGGGTACACGCTCAGCAGGCTCCCCTTGCTCAGTCGCGTGTCACGCGAGAAGAGCAGGATCAGCGCGCTGGCGTGCGGCACGCGCAAGCTGAGCCACAGGTCGGCCGAGTCGTTGCTGCGCGGGGGCGGCTGACCGACAACGGCTGCGGGCATCTGCGCCGGCTGCACCGTGAAGCTGCTCGTCACGCTGTGGTCCTGCGTGAAGCGCGCCGCCTTCGCAATGCAGTCCTTGAATGAGCGCAGAATGCTGCGCACGAGCTGCTCCGTGGACAAGGTGCCCGCAGCGCGTTGCGCATCCAGGAACGCAATCAGGTTCGCCTGGAACGCCGCGAGCGCATCCCGCTGCGCCGGCGCCGCGTGGCCCAGTCGCTGCAGGTCGCTGAGCTCCAGGCACTCCGAGACCGCCAGGAACACCCACGACAGCATGTCGTCCACCGAAGATGCCGACGCCGACCCCGCTGCAGCAGAGCCGAACTGGTGCGACAGGAAGCGCGTGCAGATGTCACCCCCGCGCGCGAGCAAAGTAAAGATGGCCCTGCGCGCGATCAAAGGTGACAGGGACGCCTGGGCCTCCTCGAGCTGCGCGCAGACCTGCTCGGCGTCGCGGAGATGCGCCAGGCGCTCGTGGCGCGCGCTGTTGACCAGCCGCAGGCTCTCAACGGGCAGCCACCACTCGAAGAGCACCGCCTGCTGCTCCTCGTAAAACTGGAGCAACACCAGTTCCTCACCAGGATGGACCGCCTTGGCCCGTCCGATGCGACCGGCCACCTGGTCCATCTCCGCCACCCAGAGGTCACTGGCCGCCGCGGCCGCTCCAACGGAGTAACAGGAGCCGATCACCACGTCGTCCAGGGTGGTCATCAGGAAATCATGTGAGTCATCCGGGAACACCACTCCGTCAGGCAGGTGTTGCCCCGTGAGCGTCATGGCGATCTCGATTGCCGCGGCCTGGTCGTTCGCGCGCAGGGGCTGGCGCAACTGGGCCGTGTACATCTCCATCTCCCAGGGCTTGAAGGATGACTTGACGTAGTTCTGGATCGGGGGGATGATGTACTTCTCCCAGTACCTCAGCAAGGCGTCGTCGGGCACGGCGGCGGCGACCTTCTCTTCGCGGTAAGAGGAACTGGAGTAGATGGTGTCGAACGAGCTGGGCGGGGGACCGGAGCCAGGGGAGGCCGACTGCAGCGCGCGACGACGACGGAAGGGCACGGGGGCCAGCTGGGCATCGACGCAGTTGCGCAGGTCCCAGGCTTTCTCCGCGAGGCGGTTGCTCAGCGCGGAGACCTGTTCCAGCTTCAGCTCCGGCCGGCAGCTCTTCGAGTGCGACACCAGCAGCTCGGCGATACGGAGGAGCATGTCGACCGTCGGGGTGGCCGCGGCAGACGAGGCAACGGAAGAAGACGAGGAGGACAGCGATGAGTGGGTCAGCAGCGACTCCAGAACTGCCACGCTGCGCCACTTCAGCTCGCCGAGCAACCAGCGGTACAGCGAACGGGGTTGGCCAGACGCGGCAGTGGAGCTCGATGCGCCGGACGAGGCCGGGGCCGGCAGCGCCGCTTCAATGCGCTTCTGCAGCGCGGCAAAGGCCTGCGCGTCCAGCGCGAACATGTTGAGGTCCACCTGCAGCTCCGGCACGGGTACCAGCGCCCCGCCCACGCTCAAACGGTGGCTGAGCACCTCCGACGCGGCCGCAGCGGGTCCGGATGCCGCCGCGGAGGACAAAAGCTCGGACAAGTAAACCGCGCGCACGAACGACGCGTGCTCGGGCGCTTGGACCACCAGGCCGCGCGTGGCAACACCCACAGACAGGGAGGAGGCCCCGTCGCTACTGCCGCCCTCGCCACCGACGCGCACGAGTCCCCCGATGCGCAGGGACTCGGTGAAACCGCCCAGCACGCACAGAGCACCCAGCAGCGTATCGCTCTCCTCGCGCTCGCGCTGCATGCCTTCCTCAGACTGCAGCAGCGCGGGGGAGGCGTGCAGCGCCTTGCGGAGGGTGGCCTCCATCTGCGCGGCCCACGCGCTGTCCGAGCGCGAGCTATCCAGGACGAACCTGCAGAACGCCACCAGCTCGCTCGCGAACGCCTGGGTGACCGCGCCGGTCTGGATCTGCTTCGGGTAGGCGGCGGCCCCGACGCGCGAGGAGACCTCCTCGTTCGGGGCGGTGGGGTCCGCGAGCGTCAGGGACTCCAGCAGCTCCGAGGGCTGCACCGTGCAGGTCACACCGTGCTCCGTAGCGAGGATGTGCGCCATGCGCTCACAGTACTCCCTATCGCTCTCAATCAAGGTGAAATGTCCGGCAAACTCCAGGTTCCTCGCTACTTCTCCCGCGCGCCGCGCAGGAACCATGTTGCCCTGGACGGCCTTGTCGCCTTCCAACGGGAAGTACCCCTCGGGCACCCGGGAGCGCATCGAGCCCTTCTTCTGCATGCGATCCGGGTGCCACATCCAGCTGGCACATTCAGACGCGGAGATGGAGGCGGCCGGGTAGAGCGGTCCCATGTCCGCCGAGTAGAAACCCGCGAATGCCACGCCGAGGTTCTCGCCGTTGAGGCTGAAGCTCATCTCGCCGCCGGGCACGTCCAGGTCGAGCATGCAGCCGACGATGTCGCCGGCGTTCCAGCGCTGGCGCGAGTAGTCCGCGGGGGACTGGTGCCACCGCTTGAGGCGCATCCCGTCGTAAGCCCAGCTGTGTGAGTCGTCTCCAGTGCCCTGCCCCTCGGCGCTCGAGGGTGCGTGCTGCTTCGTCGCCCAGCCGATCTGAAGCAATCCGCGCGTTTGGAGAATCACCTGATAGTACCAGCGTCCGGAGGTCACTCCGACATTGGCCACGAACGTCGAGAAGCCCGAACGGGACTGGATGCGCCCCGTGTCCGTGTTCACCTCCAACGAACCGGACTTGCTCTCGGCGACCACCTTGGCGGGCCCGCGGCGAGCACGGTTGCGACGGGCGAACTCGGACACGGCACGCGCTTGGACATCCTCTTGCTTGGGTGGCTGCACGCCGCGGATGCCGTAGGCGAGCTCCAGGAGCTCAGGCTTGCTCAGCACGGACGTCCAGTGGTCCACGGTGAAGCCGTCGCGGTAGTGCACCGTCAGCGCGTGGGTGCGTAGGGGCAGCGAGTCAGACGAGGGAGCCGTTGGCGTGGGTGACGCCGTGGCGGCAGCGGTGGCCGCATCGGACGACTTAGATTCCTCCGCCGCCTTCTCCTCGGACCCGGTGGACGCAGCAGTGGCGGCGGGTGCAGCCTTCTTCTTCGCCGCCGCCTCCTTCTCCGCCTGCTCCGCGAGCGCCTTGCGTGCTTCCTCGCGCTTCTTGCTCGCGAGGGCCATGTTGGCCTGGTGTTCCTCCCTGCTTTCCGCCGTGAGCAACGCACCGATCCGATGGACCAACCACTCGCTCAACGAGGAGCCCACCAAGGCGGGGGAGTGTTTCACCAACCCGCCATTCTCGGTCTCCAGGGGGGAACTGCTGGCGCTGCCCGCGCTGCTGGAAGCACTGGAAGAAGAGGAAGTGGACGCCTGCGACACGAATGTCTCCCACAGGGCCACGCAGTCCAGCTGCGGCAGCACGCGCCGCGCGAGGCGCAGGGCGAGCACCACAATGCGCGGAGTGAGCGCCGCGCTCTCGTGCAGGATGTGCAGCAGCGAGAGTGCCAGTTGCTGCGTCGGTGCCCCCCCGCCTCCAACAGCAACCGCCGGTGAAATCAGCAGGAAGAACGTGAGCAACTGCTCGAGCAACTCGAGGAGCTTCGACCGGATGTGCCAGGAATGGTTGTGGCGCCACAAGGTTCGCGCCAGGTCCAACGCGGCGATCAACTCGCGCGTCAACTGGCGCAACACGGATTGCCGCAGGGCGGACAGCTCGCCCAGCACGGCGCTCTTGGTCGCCTCGGTCTCGTGCGCCAGCTCGGCGCGCACGCGCGGCTCGCTCCACTGGAGCAGCTGCACCATCGTCAGGCGCAGCGCAGCCCACTCCTTCGTTGCGAAGGCGGAGTTGAGTTCGTCGATGCTCGGCAGACCGGCGGCGGGGGAGGAAGCAGAGGAAGAAGAAGAGGGGGAAGAAGAGCTGCCGCTCTCCTCGACATCGTCCTGCGCGTCGTCACCCTCCTCCTCCTCGTCCTCGTTCTGCTGCTCCTCGCCCTGGTCCTCCTCGCCCCAGTTGCGCTGCTGTTGCTCCTGCGGAGTCTTCTTGCTCGCGCGCTTGGCCGAAGCCTTGTCGTCGGGCTTGTTGCCCGGTACCCAGACGCTGCGGTTCTGGCCGTGGCGGTTCTGCACCACGGCCATGTGCCCGCTCTCGTCGAGATCGTGCCCCGAAGCAGAGGAAGAGGAAGACGGAGCAACCTCGGCGGCGCGAGGCTGCCCGCCAAACCCGCCACGGCCAGCGCCACTGGCGCGTCCTCCGCGTCCGGAGCGTCCGCCCCGTGCGCCCCTGTCGGCGTCCTCGCCTTCGTCGCCCTGGTCCTGGTCCTGGTCCTGGTCGCCGAACTGGCGCTGCAGGTTGCGCAGGTACTCCGCCTCGACGCGCGCGGCTTCCTCGGCCGCCTGGCGCGCCTTCTCCTCCGCGCTCATCGAGGGGGACGACGCGGGGGAGGCCGCAGCGGCTGCTCCGTCGTCCTCGCCATCGTCCGCGGAGTCGAACAGGTTCATGCCCAGCATTTCGTCCTCCTCGGACTTCGGGGACGCAGCGGCAGCGTCGGAGCCGTCAGCAGCAGCACCGCCGGCTGCACGCGCCTCAGCAGCAGCGCGCTGGCTGGCTTCTGCGCGGGCCAGGCGCTCCGCACGCACGCGCGCGGCCTCCTCCGCCTTGCGCCTCGCTTCGGCCTCCGCAGCTTGACGCGCTTCCTCGCGCTTGCGCTTATCCTCCGCGAGCTGCGCCGCCAGTTGCTCCTGCGCCTGGCGCACTTCCCTCTCCGCTTTCTCCTGTGCGAGCTCCCGCTGGATCAGGCGGTGCAGGGTCAAATGGTCCTTGGCCACCTCGGCCGCGATAGATGGCTCGAGGCGACGCAACCAGCGCGACACGGACAGGGACTCGCTCAGCAGGGAGAACAAAGTGCGCGCGCTGCTCAGCACGCGCGACGAGGAGGGCGATGAGGCGGGAGGAGGAGACGCCGCCGGCGACGACGACGAAGCGGAGGGTGACAGCGCCGCAGCGCCCGCAGAGCCCGCCGCACCCGAAGGCGCCGACAAGCGCAACGGTGCGAACGGCAGCGCGAAGACGTCTTCAAGCGCCAGCAGCCTCGACGCGTAGCAGTTGCGTCGGGGCGGGGGCACGTAGCTGTCGGTGAACAGGGTGGAATGGTGGGGCGAGTTCGCGGGCATCGGCGCAAGGTTGATGCTGCGCGGCGCGCTGGGCTTGAGCAGCGACAGCAGCACCTGCAGCAGGCCGCCATGCGCCGCTTGCACCGCGGCCTTCGCAGCCATGTTCGCCGTCTCCATGCCAAGGAACAATCCGGCCCCGGCCGCGCCACTGCTGCCCGAGGCCGAGGCGACCACCAACGGCTTCGGGGCATCATCAGCGGCCGCAGCGAGCGACGCGACGGAAGGGGCCCCGCTTGAGGCGGAGGGACCCGAAGACGAGGGAGCCGAGGCGCCGCCACTCGAGGACGCGCCCGAGGATGACGACGACGCCGAGCCACTGCTGCTCTCCGGCGCCTGGAACAGCGTGAGTGCCTGCGGCAACAACCCGACGAGGTTGACGCGCGCCGCCTCGAACGACACGGAGTCCAGCGCGCGCGCCAGGGCCTCGAAACCGCGCTGGCGCTCCCCGGCACGTCGCTGTTGCGCGAAGGCGATGCGGACCAGCGCGCGCGCATCGAGATTGTCTCGGATCAAGTTGCGCACCACGTCCAGGGGTGAAGTCTGCGCAAGCTGCCACGGCGCCACCTCGGTGCCGCCAGCGCCGCCCACGGCTGCAGCGCTCTTCAGAGGCTGGTGCTGCGTCTGCCACGACTTCCAGCGAGAGTAGGTGTTCACCCAGCTGCGCAGATCCTCCGCGCGCTCGTCGATCGCGGCGACGGGGCTGCCGCTGCCGCCAAGCGCCGGAACACCGGCACCAACGGTTCCGGCACCCGCGGAACCCACGGGAGCCTCGCGCGACAGGGTGCGCGAGATCATTGACTCGGCGGCCGCCGCAGCGGACGAGGCCGCCGAGGAGGTCGGCAGCTCCGACGCGGCGCGCATGAACTTCGGTGCGCCCGCTGCGGGCATGTCGTCGGAGTCGGCACCGGCGGCAGCGGGGGTGGCGGCGGCGGTAGAAGCCGAGGGCGACATCGGCGGCGAAAGCGACGATGCCGTGGCCGTCTCGTCCGCCACAGCGCGGAAGCACATGAGTGCCTTGGCCGATGCGTAGACTCCGTCGATGACGATGCTGTAGGAGTGCTGCTTGATCAGCGCGGGGTCGAGCAGGTGGTACGCCTCGGTCGGGTGCAGGCGCGCGTGGAGCTGCAGCTCGCGCCGCTCGCGCTCCATCGCGATCAGCAGCTTGCTCAAGGCCTCGTCCATGTCGAACGCGGAGGCAGAGGCGGCGAAGGCGCCCGCCGCGGAGCTCGCACCCGGGGCAGTGTCGCCCCGCAGGCGAATGCGCTTGATGGCCAGCAGGGCGCGGATCTTGCTCACCTGGCTGATGTGATACTCCTCCCGCAGCTCCGTCAGACCGAACTGGAACTGGTACGAAAGCTCCTTCTCCACTTCCTCCTCCTCCGCGGCCGTGGTGGCGGGCTGTTGCTCCGGGGTGGCCGAAGTCGCCGGTGGAGACACAGGCGACTTCGCAGCGACGTCGTCGGACTTGGACTCTTCGGGCTCCTTCTGCTCGGACTCCTTCTCCTCGCCCGCCGCCGCGCCGGCAGCTGCAGCTACGGCCGCTTCGGCCGCCTCAATCGCCTCGGCCACCGAGGCCGCCTCCGCCGCGGCGAGGGCCTCCTCGTCCTCGTCGCAGTCAGTCAGGGCTTCCTCCTCTTCCTCCTCGCCCTCGCCTTCGAACGCGCTGCCCTCCTCGTCTTCTTCCTCATCCTCGTCGCTATGGAAGTCGTCGAGGTCCTCCTCGTCGTGCTCGTGATCGGGGTAGTCCTCCTCGTCGTTGTCATGCTCGTGATCATGCTCAGAGTCGGAGCGGCTGCGACTGCGGCTGCGACTGTGCTCGCGGCGATCGCGGCGACGGGGTTTCTTCTTCGCCTTCTTCGGGGCACCGCCCGCGGCAGCAGGAGACTTCTTGTTGTCGCTGGACGGGGGCTGGGGCGCGCCGGGAGCTGCCGAGCCAGCGGCCGCCACTGCTGCATTGGCCTGTCCGATGGCGACCTTGCGCGCCTTCTTCTTGGGCTCCATGACGGCGCTCATGCGTGCGGGCGCGAACCACGCGTTCCACTCGTTGTGTGCCTGCACGCTCTCCACCATCCACGACTGCAGACCCTTCGCGCTGGAGGACACCAGCTTCAGACGCTCCTGGAGCAGCGAGCGCGCGCGAGAGGACAGCAGGCCCAGCGAGTCGGGGGAGGACTTCTTCTCCTCTGCGGCGTCGCCCGCAGCGCCCGCACCGAACACAGCGTACACGTCCTGCGCCAGGCCGCTGTGCTTGATCATCGCGGCCATCGTCGCGCGGATCGCGCGGGCCCACGCGTCCTGCAGCGCCTGCGGCAGGCGCTTGAGCAGCATGCGTCCGCTGAACGGCGGGGCGGAGCGCTCCAGCTCCGCGGACAGCAGCGCCGTCTCGGGGGCGCCCTCGACGAACCGGTCCAGGAACGCCAGGGCGGGCGACTTCGCCGGGCCGGCGGTGAGTGACACGGCGAGAGCAGAGGAAGCGGAGGAAGCAGAAGTAGTAGCGGAAGCGGCTTCACTGGTCGCTGCCTCGGCCGCGAGGAGCAAGTGGTCCTCCAGGCCGCGCCGCATGAGCGGGTACTGGAACCACCCCCTCGCGGCGACCTCCGCAGCGCTGACCGGGGCCACGGCGATACAATGCGCGATGCAGCGGCCCATGAGACCCGCGACGGTGTGCTCCAGGTCGAGCAGCCACGGCATGGCGTTGAGGAACACCCCGCGCGCCGAGCACTTGAACCCCCACCGGACGGACTGGTCGGCGTGTCCGCCGCCCCCGCCACCACGTTGCTTCTGCTGACCCTTCGCGGAGAAACACAGGGTGACCTGGTCGCCGGGAATGAGGATGCATCCGTTCCGAGTCCACGTCGCGTTGCCGTCACGGTCGTTCCCGTACAGCACGTGGCCCAGCGGCTTCGTCATGGCGCTGTCCGCGTAGAAGCGCAACGTGTCGTTCCCGTTCGCGCTGCAACTACGCGGGTCGAACGCGAACGCGATGTGCGATGCGCCCGGCACGGACAAGGTTTGCTTGAAGACGCGGTACCCACTCGGGTAGGGGTGCGCCGTCTCGAACTGGTAGACGCGCGTGTGCTCGTTGCTGAGCAGGCGGCTGAAGCGCGCGTCGTGCGAGCGCAAGGAAGGCACCGCGGAGTTGAGCGCGTCCAAGGCGCGCAGAAGCGACTGCAGGCGCGGCAGCAGCGTCTTCACGGCCTCGGGGCAGTGGGAGGCCAGCAACGGCGACCCCAACGCCGTGAGCAGCGACGGCAGCAGGATGAGAATGCTTTGCTTGGTGACGGTCGTCACGACGGCCTCATTGGCCGCCGGACGCTTCGCCCCGCCCGCGCGGCTCTCCTCCTCGCCCAGATCCTCCACGAGCGCCTCTGCGCGCTCGAGCACCGCCAGGGCGTGCTCGAGCAGCTTGTCCATGTACACGCGCTGCAGCACGGCGCGAGCGGCAGACGGAGCCGCAGCGGAAGAGGCGAGCTCCGACAGCAAGGACGTCTCGAACGGCACCTCGACGGCCGCACCAGACGGTGCGGACGCGGACGAGGCAGCGCCAGCAGCGACGTGGGGGCTCAGGCCGCCCCAGGCGCGGGACACGACGGACGAGTCGCCGGGCTGCAGCAGCGGCGAAGAGGCCGGCAGCTCATCGGCCGACGCCGGCGCAACCGCAGCGGCAGGCGCCGCCGGCTCGGCCTTCCCTCCCTTCTTCCGCGGCGACTTTCCGCCCCGCTGCTGTTGCTGCTGTTGCTGCGCGGCCTTGCCCTGGATCGCGCGGGGTCCTTGCTGGTCCTCTTTGTCCCCCAGAGCCAGCAGGCCCGACTTGATGATCAGGTCCATCTGCAGCACCAGCAGCAGACTCAGGCAGGGCGGGTAGCTCGTTGTGCCGCTGCTGACGCTGCTCGCCGCCGCTGCCGCCGCCGCAACCTTCACGCCGAGACTCGCGTACGGATTGGAGGAGGCCGAGGCCGCGGCCGCGATCGGCGCGGGCTTGTCGACCGCCAGCAGATGCGCCGCTTGGGTGCGCGTCTTGAAGGGCGCGAACTCGTGCTGCAGCGAGTACTGCAGCAGCGAGCGGATGAACGCGCCCGCATCCACGGCGCCACTGGCGCCGGCGCTGCTATCGCCCGCATCCGATGGCGACGGCGACGGCGACGGCGACAGCGCCAGCACCACCCCTTCCTTCGACGACGCCGGCGCCGCGACGCCCGAGTCCTTGTTCACCAGAAGGATGTCCGACAAGGCCGTCTGGGAGCCGAACCACGTCATCACCTGCAGCAGCAGCTCCTGCTTCTTCTTGAGCAGGGACGACGCACCGCTGTCAGCGCTAGAGCCAGAAGCGGAGGAAGAAGCAGAAGGGTCCGCCAAGGCGAAGTCGGCGATCAAGCCCGTCAGCAGCGCGATACGTTCGGACTGCGAGGGGTAGAAGATGCGAATGCCCGAGATGAGCACCGCGCACGCAAATGCCTTCAACGACGGAGTCGGAGTGCCTCCAGCGGCCGGGGCGACACCAGTGCGAGAGGAGGGCACCACTGCGGAGGAAGCCGCTGCATCACTGGCTGTCGCGACCTTCTCAGCATCCTGCGGTTCCTTCGCCTGCGCCGGCTCCTCATCGTCGCTCATGGCCATGTCGAGCAACAGGTTCCTCAGTGCGCGACTGCGGCTGATAGGCGGGATGCCTCCCGGAGCCGTCTGCGTCAGCTTGAGCAACAGCTCCAAGTGCACCTTCAGCAGGCGCAGCGACACCTGCGCGATGTAGCTCCCAGAGGGGGACAGGGCGAGCTTGCCGCCATCACCGTCGCTGACCTTACCGCTGTTGGCGCCCTGCAAGACGAACTCCATCAGCGCATACAGCTGCGTGAACAAGTCGTCCTCCAGCTCGATGGAGAACGGCTGGGAGGGCGCGTGGGCGCAGAACACCGAAGAGGCCTTGGAAGCCTGCTTCGCCTCCAGCTCCGCCAGGGCCGCCGTGGCCGAGGCCATCGCCGCCTCGGTCGCGGCAATACGCGACTCCACTGCAACCAATCGCACAGAGGCTTTCTCGGCCGGCAGGCGCAGGGTGCCGCCGTTGGGACCGGAGGAGGAGGAGGCACCGAAGCGCCGCGCGGACGATGGGGCGCGGTTCGGGTTGTTCCGCCGGTCGACCAGGGCAGCCAGCGCCATGCGCTCCCCAGACAACACGGCCGCCAGCAGCGCCTCCACGTCCTGCCCCTGCGGCGACGCGGGGAACTCGTTCGGCGCGTCGCTGCCGACATCGTCCAGCATGTCCATGGAGGGCAGCGCAGACAGCAGCGCCTCGGCGTCGGAGGCCGAGCTCTGCGCGCGCTGCAGGCTCTCCTTCTCCACGCGCAAAACGTCCTGCTGCATGCTGAGCGCCTGCACCTGCGCGCGCAGATGCTCGAGCGCCGAACGCTCCGTGTACGATGAGATGTCCCTGTGCAGCAAGTTGCGGTCCACGTGCGCCAGCAGGAACAACGCGATGTCCCGCGGGGTCGACAGGGATTCCACGCGTGGAAGCACGGAGAACACCGTGTTAGGGCCCAAGGGAACATCCTCCTTCTTCTCCAGGACCTCCGCCTCGGTCTTCTTCGTGCCGGACACGAGGGAGAGCGACTTGGGCTCCACGTCCACGGTGGTCACCGGCGCCGCGGGGCCGTGGTTCCTGTAGCAGGAGACGTGCACGGAGTGCTGGAGCACTCCGGCCCACAGTACGTTGTTGCGCGCATCGAAGCACAGCTGCGAGTTCTGGCGCGTCATCTGACCGCGGCACTCCTCGAACAACATGCCGTCCTCCAGGGACAGCACGCGCACCAGGGAGCGCTCGTCCTGCGTCCACGGTCCGCAGTGGGGCGGGAGCACCAGCACGAGCTGGCTGGTCGTCACGCAGGCCGACACGCTTGCCGCGAGGAAGTCCGCGCTGACGGAGGGGTAGTTGTTCGCGAGGACCAACGAGCGCACCAGGGGGAGGCACCGCACCCGACGGTACTCGTCGCCGTGGTCCAGCAGCCAGCGGGCGGCGGCGTTGCGGTCGTCCTTGCACTTGCGCAGGGCGGTGATGCAGACGCGCAGGGAGTAGACGTGCTCGAACTCCTCCGCGATGTCACGCGCCGCGTCGGCCCTGCGCGCCGCCTCCGCCAGCCGCGCCTCGCACTCGTCCTGCGTGACGAAAAGGTCTTCCTCCACCGCGCGCTGCGCGTTGTCCCCGTCCGTCTCGCCCAGGGGATCGTAGACCCACAGGCTGATCTTGGTGATTTTACGGGGCGCCTTGCTCTCGGCCGACGCCGCGGAAGAAGCGGCAGCGGGTTTCTTCTCGTCGCCCGACGCGGACGCGACCGAGGGGGTGCGAGAAGGTGTGCCGAACTGCAGCGCCGCGCGGAGGGACGACAGATCGCCCAGGCGCACCACCGACCCGGCGCTGCTGCCCGCCGCCGCGTCAGATGAGGACGACGACGAGGATGCGGGCACGCGGAGCGCATGGGTGGCCGGAGACGCCGCGGCCGAAGCGGGGTAGACGAGGTGGCTCGCGGCCGCCGCGCTGTCACCCTGCGCGGGAGTCTTGGGCGTCTTGCTCCCCGCGGAGTTTGCCGCGCGCGTGGCGGCGAGCATCTGCATCGTCAGCGCCTGCGCGTCGCGCACCTTCTTGAGGATGGCGGGAATCTTCTTCTCTTCCGCCGGTGCCGCTGCCGCCGGCGCCGCGCTAGCCGAGGACGAAGAAGATGCGGACGCGGCGGGCTTGGCCTCCTCCTCCGCCTTGACCGAGTTGTTTCGGCTTCCAAACGCGAGGGGCAAGGGGAACTTCACCTCGGTGCTGCTCTTGCCCTTGCTCTTCCCCGCCTGTTTGCGCCGGGGTGCCGAGGCGGACTCCTGCGCGTCCCTGTCGAAATGCTCCTCGTTCGCCGCGCGGAGGGACTGCAGCAGCGCGAGCAGCTCGACCTTCATCACGTCCAAGTCGGCCACCTGCACGTCGCTCTTCTTCGCCTCCTCCAGCTCGCCCAGCATGGACAAGAGCTGCTCTGCTGCCGTGGCCGCCACGCGGTCTCCCAAGGGCTCCTCCACCTCCTCCGCCGAGAGGAGGTACAGCAAGCGACCGTCGGTCATCATGTGGTTGATGCCATTCTTCGCTGCGGCGGCAGGCGAGGAGAACTCAGGGTCCACGCCCAATTGGACCTGGCCCAAAGTCGCCAAAGTGGCCGCTGAGAGCACCTCCACCCGCGGCCAGGCCAGGCGGGACGACAAGGCGTACAGCTTGCCTCCGATGGCGGCCAGGCGCACGAGCTCCTGGTTGCGGTACTCGGGTCGGTATGCGTAGCGCTGGCCCTTGGTGGTTCCGCAGAATCCACTTCCGATTTTCTCCAGCCCGTCGCGCGTGTGGACGTACAGGTAGGGTCCGTCGCACGCGAGGCCCTGCGCCATGGAAGGACCGGAGGCGCCACGGCCTGCGCCAAAGATGTTGTGGTTCGGCTGGCTCAAACCGCCCGCGTTCTGAGCGGCGGGCATCTGGCTCGGAAGGGGCTGCGCGTGGCTCCACAGCAGTGCGCTCGCGAAGGGCGCAGAAATATCCAGCTGGCTCTGGTGCTCGGCCAGCTGCTCCAGGAACGGCCGCACGCCCGCGTCGGCCAGCGACAGGCGCGCGTCACCCGCATGAGCCAGCAGCAACCGCACGGCAGCGAGCACCAAGCTCGGCCAGCCCGAGGAGACCGCCACGGCCACCACGGCCGCCAGGGCGCTCTCGAGCTCGCGGGGTCGGTCCTGCTTCGCCAGAGCGTCCAGTGCCGCGCTGGCGCGGGACAAGAATGCTTCGAGCTCCTCGCGCGCCACGTAATCGCGACGAAGGAGCAGCGCGCCGGCGGGGACGCCGGAGGAGGATGTTGAGGAGGAGGAAGCTCCCAGCGCCTCCAGCAGCGCGGGAACTTGCGCGGCCCAATCCGGGGCCGAAGGGTCGCGGCCAGGCAGCTGCGACCACACGGAGCCCGGCAAGGTCATCGTGGTGAGCACGTCCGGTGCGGCGCGACTCGCTGCTGCGGCGCTGTTATTATTGTTGCTGCTGCTGCTAGACTTGACGGGCGTCTGCAGCGCATTGGCCATGGCCCACGCCTCGTAGGGCGAGGGCGATGCGCCACTGGCGCCCAGCTCCCATCCCTGCGACAGTGAAGCCGCGAACGAATCGCCCGCATTCCTGTTGCTAGACGACGGGCGCGCCGGCGAGCTGAAGCTGAATCCGAAACCGCTGCTGCCGCTAGGGGCCGCCGTTCCGAACGCGCCCGTGCTAGACGAGGCGGGCTTGCGGCCGAATCCGCCCCCGCCGCGCGAAGCCGCACCAGATGCGGCCAGGGCAGCCTCGTTGGCCTCGCGGACCAGCTGCTGTGCTTCGTCGCGCTGGAAGGTCGCGAACAGCGACCTCAAAATGTGCATTCTCTTCTCATAGAGTCCGCCGAAGGACGACTTGCTCAGCGAGAAGTCGCTCACCTCCTTCTGCCAGCTCTTGGTCAGACGGGCCGGCAGGCGCAGCGGCGCGGCGTTGGAAGCCAAGCCCGTACCCGTCGCAGTAGATTCGGGGGTAGCGGCGCTGCGAGCGCGCGTCTGGGATGCGAGCAGCCAAGAGGCGGTCTGCACCTCGGTGTCGAGAGCCAGCTGCGCCGCGCTACTGCCCAGGCCAATCTGGTCCCCAGCGGCGTCGTCCTGCTTGCTCTCACTGCCATTGCTGCTGGCGCCAGCGTCGCCCCCCGCTCCGGGGCTCGCGCCGCGCTCAGCCGGCTCGGCGGCAGACACATCCACGGCGGCGTCCTCATCGCCGCTGGCCACAGGAACGACGTCCTCGGGATCGGAGGAGGAAGGCTGCGTGTATCGCTGTGCCTGGTGGAACTGCTGCAGCGTCCTCGGCGCGTCGGCCAGCAGCCCTGCCCACGCGCCCTGACCCAGCGAGGCCACGGAGGGCCATGCCACGCTCAAGGGAGGGATGCTGAAGGAGGGAACGCTCATGGCGCTCGGATTCCCCGTGCGGCACTGGCACTACGGCACTGCACTCC
>Ga0256882_1000065_pt1 | contig 18628 bp, 24 predicted proteins | sample MC6MC0440MT_FD_186349 | JGI IMG/M metagenome (GOLD analysis project Ga0256882, IMG submission 186349) | Metatranscriptome of enriched soil aggregate microbial communities from Iowa State University, Ames, United States - MC6-MC0440-MT... | ecosystem: Environmental > Terrestrial > Soil >...
AATTAATCTTAACCAATTAATCTTAACCAAAACAAAAACAAGTCCCAGCCCCCCTACCCCTGTAGGTGTCATAGTGAAAGTAAACAAAATTTGGTTAGCGTATAGTTGTCTTTTTTAGTTATAGTTTTTTTTTTAACTTTATTGGTTGAAAAACAAAGACAACTATTATTGTTAAAATCACATTAGTTTTTAAATTTGTAGGTTGCTTACAGGGATAAAAATTTGTATTCTGGGTTAGTTGGGGGACTAACGTAGTTGCAATGCAGGCCTGCTCATGGGCTCTTGTCTGGCGGATGGTTAAACTAAGCTAAAGACTACGTCTGGGCGCTACTCTACCTAAAGGTAACCTCCGCGCGACCAACAGCCTCTCTTTGGCCTAACAATCAGGCCGGGGTTGCCGTCCTGCTAACTTGCTGGTCGGCCCGTTGGGGTCTGTCAAAAGTGTCTGTTTAATCAGCCTGGTGGGAATTCTATTGCTGGGGGCTTGTACTGGATCCGTTAGTGCCGCTGACGCAATGCACTACTTACCCCGCTTAAATCTCTGGCTACGTGTTAGTGTTTTTGTGTGCGTTTTTATTCTAAGTATATGGGTAATTCTTTAGCATACGGTGCAGTTTTTCTGGCGTCTATAGCATGTTTTTTCGTATTGGAATCTCTTACGGCTTTGGCCTTAAACTTATTGTTTTTATTTTTTTGAGCGTCTTTGTATTTGTTACTTGTCGTTAAGGTAGAGTTTCTAGCAATTAGCTTTCTGATTATATACGTGGGGGCAGTAGCTGTTTTAATAATTTTTGGGTTAATGGTCCTTGGGGTTTCAGCGCGATCGGTTCGGCGTAGGTATTCCGTGTGATTCTATTTGGGGTTAGTTAATATTGTTTTATTAGTTTTAACAACTCACCGTGATATTATGCTTATCCTGACAGAACGGCGCGCCCTTAGCTCGTTGTTGGTAGCGTCGGATGTAACCAATAACCTTGGTTGGCTGTGGGTTCAAGATATTTCTATTTTGGGTTTAAACCTGTACGGACCAAATTTTAAGTATTTTTGAATCTGTGGTCTTCTTTTGTTTGTAGCGATTTGTGGAGTAATTGCTATGACAACACCGTCAAAGGGTGGGTGACAGCGCCCAACGGTTTCCGTAGCGGCTGGCGTAGCCGCTTAGATTTTTTACCTTTCTGCTATGTTTAAAAATACAATAATTAGTGCTGCTGATAATTCTGGGGCTGTGCTTATGCGCATTACGCAGATTTATACAAAAAGTGTTAGCCCGTTGGGTGTCCGGGCGTCTGTAGTTATGCGTCAGTTTGACCGCGCTAAGAAGTTACAAAAGAAAAAAAAATACGCTTGTATGCTTATTTCTGGTAAGCAACTAACGCGCCGTAAGAGTGGGGTTGGCGTTCGTTTCTCTGAAAATCGCGGTATTCTTTTCTACAATAAAGATTTTGATAAATTACTAGGTACGCGGGTTTCGGGGCCCGTTGCACGTGAGCTTCGTCGTAGGGGTCTCGACGCTTCGGTATTGCAAAAAATTTCTGCAAATTGTATCTTTATCTAACGACGGATCGATAGGTTGGCAGGGGTAAGGCTGTTGGTATTCATTCTGTTTTTGCCACAGGGCTGTTTTTTGTTTCTCGCCTCTCGCACCCCCCCCCCGGTAGTATGATTTACCTAATGTGTGCTAAGTTGCACTTGGGTATCTGGTGCGTGTGCGGTTTCTTTATTGTCTTGTTCTTGAGCTTTACTTTGGAAAAGTGGCTGAGTGGCTGAAGGCACTAGTTTGCTAAACTACTGTACGAAAGTACCGCGGGTTCGAATCCCGCTTTTTCCGTCTGCTCAACGTTCCCACGCACAGCGTGTCTCATTTCTGATCGGCCCTCGCCGCCCCCCCCCCAGTGGGGGGAGGGGAAGTACCGGTAGTTTTGTTCTGCAGAGCCCAGTGGGGCCTATATTTGAATCTGTGTTTTTTGTTTTAGGTTTGCGTGGATTTTGTCTTTGGTACTTCGCATACGGAAGCTAGTAGTTCGGTATAGGCCTTAGTTTGTTTTTGGCTCCCGTTATGCACACGTTGTTGTGTTTTTTCTGACTACAGCATGACTTTGCTGTCGTTTTGCGTCTATTTTTAGGTGGGTTGCATATTGAGGTTTTTTGACCCCCCGACGTTTTATTGTTTTGATCTATGCTAAACCCTTTTAGGTATTTGGCGGTTTTGGGGCAATTTGGTCCAACGTTAGCGTCATCTGCGGCGGTGTACTCATTTGTAGTGTGTAGTTTAGCTTTTTTTCAGGTTTGTATTTCAACGGGAAGTTTCGTTTGGTTTTCGTTGGAATCTGTAATGTTGTTTTTGGCTCAGGCTCGCTTATATCTAATTGGCCTACTATCGTACGGGCTAACCCTCGCCGAGCAGGCCATTTTAAATTTGGTTGACGGCGTGGGTTATGCGTCGTCGACTTTTTATACCCCCAAAGTTTCGTTGCTACATGGGGGTTTTAGTTTTTTTGGGACCTATTCGTTTTTGCCGAATTTCGCAGTTTTATTTTATTTTGTGTCCGTTTCTACACTTATTGCTCTTTTACTATTTACCCTGCCCTGAGTGCTGAAACCGGCAGTTTCGGGGTTCGAAAAAAACTCATCATACGAATGTGGGTTTGAGCCGTTCGTCTGTAAAAATGAAGTCTTTGAAAGCCATTTTTTGGTAGTTGGGGTTCTTTTTCTTTTATTTGACTTGGAGCTTATTTTTTTGTTTCCACTGGGAGTTGTTGCTCCAACTTACGACTATACCGTGCCTTTGGCTGTTTTTCCATTTTTGATGGTTTTACTACTAGGTTTTGTTTTTGAGTGACTTCGGGGTGCCCTTTTATGGCCGGTGTTTTACTCAAAGCGTACTTCGGCTTTTTAATTATTCAAGTGTTTGTTTGCCCTAGGGTTTGCTATTTGGTTTATTTTTGTAAATAAGCAAGCTTTCAGATTTACGGGACGTTGCGCCTGTTTTTTTGTTAGCGTGCCATCTTTGGTGGTTTTTTAGAACTATCACTTTTTCACTGACGTCAGTCTATGGTAAAAGCAGGACAATTTATTGGAGCAGGATTAGCAACTATCTCTTTGGCTGGGTCTGGGTTAGGAATCGGAGTTGTATTTGGATCTTTGGTTTTGGGAACGGCACGTAACCCAGCAGCTCACAAACAATTGTTTACTTTTACGATCTTAGGATTTGCCCTAACTGAAGCTATCGCTCTATTTGGGTTGATGATTACCTTTATCATCTTATTCGGAAACTAGTTTCAAGCGCAAGATGCTATCGGTAAGGTACTTCTATACCCTACCGGCGCATAATGGACTTAGATGTGCGTAACAAACTACTCAGACACAAATGTTTCTAAACAGTATTGGACTTGACAACCTCTTTTACATAAATTTTACTTTTAACGCGTTTACCCAAGCATTTGGTGTAGGCGGCGGCGTGTTTGTCGCACTTGCTCTTTTCTTTACGGGCCTTTTTAACATTTTTTTCTTTTCAACCAATTTGCTAGTAACTATAGTCTTTGCAGAATTAATGTTTGTTGGTATGTTTGTTGGGTTTGTATCACTTGCAGTGTTTACGGGTGATGCCGCTGGTCTTAGCTACGGGCTTTATCTACTTTGTTCAGCAGCCGTTGACTCAGCATTTGGGTTGGTTTTAACCCTAAATACCTACCGCTTGCACAAGTCTGTATCTTTTTTGCACCTTTCAACCCTTCGTGGTTAGGGTTTTTTTTTCTTTTATATGTTTTTTTGCCGACGCCCTACATTAGGAACTTTACAGACTTTTGCGGGGGCTTTGAGGCGTGAAGTAACTCAACCTCGTATTGGGTTGGGAGCACCGGCAGCTTTGACTACCAAACCGATGCTAGGGGGGTTGGGTCGTTGGCTGTTCACAACGAATCATAAAGAAATTGGAATTTTGTATATTATCTTTGGTACATTTGCGGGGCTTTTTGGGTCAATCTTATCCTGAATTATTCGACTTGAGTTGGCATTCCCAGGAAGTCAGTTTTTGAACTCAAACTATGCATTTTTTAATACCGTTGTTACGTCACATGCTGTTGTTATGATTTTTTTTGCAGTTATGCCCATTTTAATCAGTGGATTTGGTAACTGATTTATACCGTTAATGTGTGGAACTGTAGATATGGCTTTTCCTCGCCTTAACAACTTAAGCTTTTGGCTCTTGCCTTTTTCATTTTTGCTTATTGCCTGCTCGTTCTTGGTTGGATCGGGTCCAGGAACTGGATGAACGTTATATCCACCCCTATCTGGGCTTATTGGGCATGATACTGTTTCTATTGATTTTGCAATCTTGTCATTGCACATCTCCGGAATTTCATCAATCTTTGGGTCATTGAACTTTATTGTAACAGTAATTAACATGCGTGCACCCGGATTAACCTACGCTCGCTTGAACTTATTTGTTTGGGGGATTTTTGTTACTTCGATTTTACTACTTTTATCACTTCCAGTTTTGGCCGGTGGTTTAACTATGTTGCTGTTAGATAGGTCAGTCGGGTCATCATTTTTTGTTGTTGAGGGTGGGGGAGATCCAATCTTATTTCAACACTTATTTTGATTTTTTGGACACCCTGAGGTATATGTTTTAATTTTACCGGCGTTTGGTATTATTAGTAACATTGCTTCGCTATTCTCATTGCGTCCTATTTTCGGAGCTACCGGGATGGCAAGTGCGATGGTTTCAATTGGATTCTTGGGGTTTATTGTATGAGCACACCATATGTATACTGTAGGGTTGGACGTAGACTCACGTTCATTCTTTTCCGCGGCAACTATGATTATTGCCGTCCCGACGGGAATCAAAATCTTTAGTTGAATCTTTACCATGTGGGAAGGGCCGATCCGATTTCACGTAAATACGCCAGTGTTGTATGCTATCGGGTTTATTGTTTTATTTACGTTGGGGGGTCTTTCAGGTGTTATTTTAGCAAATGCTTCGTTGGACTTATCTGTCCACGATACTTACTATGTAGTTGGGCACTTCCACTATACCTTATCGATGGGGGCTGTGTTTGGTATTTTTGCTGGGTTTTATTTCTGGTCTGGAAAGCTATGAGGAGTTCGCTATAGTGAAGTTTTGGGGGCTTTTCAGTTTTGAACTTTTTTTGTTGGGGTTAATGTAACGTTTTTCCCTATGCACTTTTTGGGGTTAGCTGGGATGCCTCGTCGAATCCCCGACTACCCGTATGCGTTTGCTGCGTGAAACTTTATTGCTTCACTTGGATCTGTCATCACTTTCGCTTCTGTTGCTTTGTTTTTTTTTCTGATTTTTGATACGATGGGGCGTAATGCACCTGCCGGACGAAACCAATGAGCTGTTGCTAGCCGTTTGGCCGTCTTGGCTGATAAAGTCTTGCAAACAACTGGTTTTGTTCGTTTGTTTCGCCAAGACTATGTCTGCTCAAACTTAGCAATTCTAGAGTTTAATGAGACTGCGTTTAGTGCTGAGGCTTCATCAGTGTTAGTGCCAGCACGCGTTACCTCAAGCAATGTTCGCGCTGAGTCGCCACGGCCGTGACAGTGAAATTTTCAAACCCCCGCGTCAGCACAAATGGAGGGAATTGTTGACCTATACTCTGACGTTATGGCTATTCTAGTGGCAGTGGCAGTTTTAGTTGGGTATCTTTTGATCGTTGGGCTTTTGTTTTGGGATACTAAAATTGCACCACACAGCTCTAAGTCAGTTGAGGCTCAAGAACTTAAGGCGTTTACTGCCCCCTATCGTCCTTTTTTCAACTTTAAACACCTAACGGCGTTAGAGTTTGCATGGACCCTATTGCCTTGTATCCTTTTACTTATTATTGCTGTCCCCTCATTTACTCTAGCTTTAGCCCTTGATGAAGAAATTCGTCCGTGACTTTGGGTTAAAGTTATCGGAAATCAGTGATTCTGGACGTACGAGTTTTCAACGCTTTCATCTTCAAGTGAAAAGGTAGTTTACGAAAGTATGATCGTTGAGGATGAGGCTTTGACTGATCAGTCGTTACGTCTTCTAGACGTTGATTTTTCAATCTCTATACCGTTTCGAAAACCCACTCGTTTTCTTGTTACCTCAAATGATGTTATTCACAGCTGAGCAATACCTGCTATGGGGGTTAAAGTTGATGCCTGTCCGGGTCGAATTAACGTTGTTACGGTCGTACCTACCCGTATCGGGGTCTACTATGGTCAGTGTAGTGAGATCTGTGGGGTGAGGCATGGATTTATGCCTATTGTTGTTGAGGTTGTGCCGTAATTTGGTTGTAAGGCGCTGACATACCGTGCGCTTGCCTGTTGCTGGTATTTTTTAGAATGACTACATTTACCAATACTATTTACACTAGCCTACCCTTGTTCCTTTTGGTTTTAATGCCATTTGCAGTTTTTAGTTTTTGTTATTTTTTTGCGCGGTCTATACCGTTTAAATTTAGCCAGTTAGTTGCGACTGGTCCGGTAGCCGTCATTTGTATTATTGCTGTTTGGTTTGTTCTTTCAACCCCATTTCCAACAGTTGTCATTTATGACTTATGGCCTTTTTCAGAGCAATTGGTTTGAGTCCACTGATCATTTGTTTTTGATTCTATCTCAACACTTATGTCGGTGGTAGTTCTATGAGTAACGTTTGCGGTACTTATGTTTGCAATGTACTACATGGCAACAGATCCATTTACTTTTAAATTTTTAAATTTTTTAGTTTTGTTTGCTGGGTGTATGATTTTATTCGTCGTGGCTGAAAATCTACTTATTATGTTTTGTGGGTGGGAGGCTTTGGGAGTATGTTCATTTGCTTTAATTGGTTTTTGAAATACTCGGCTTCAGGCAGTAAAAGCGGCATTAAAGGCTATCACGCTGAATCGTGTCGGAGATACTGCTTTTTTGATTGCTATGGTTGTGACCTGATTTGAGTTTAAAACCCTATCGTTTGCAGATTTGGACCTGATGGCCCTAAATCACGTTTCGTCCGCTTTTTGTCTTTTTGGGGGCTTTTCTGTACCTGTTGTCGATGTGATTGCGCTTTTATTTTTGCTTGCCGCGGCAGCAAAGTCTGCTCAGCTGGGTTTTCATGTTTGGCTGTCCGATGCGATGGAGGGGCCTACCCCTGTTTCTGCTCTACTGCATGCCGCTACTATGGTTACAGCTGGGGTTTATCTCTTAATCAGAATTGGAGCCATTTTTAGTTTAAGTCCAACTGCTCAAAGCTTTTGTGTGCTAATTGGTGGAATTACTGCCCTGACTTCGGCACTTTTTGCCTTTTTTCAGTTTGATTTAAAAAAAATGATTGCTTTTTCAACGTCTAGTCAGGTTGGGTTTATGTTTGTTGCCTGTGGGTTAGGTGTTCCCCAAATTGCGTTCTATCACTTGATTACGCACGCTTTTTTTAAAGCCCTACTGTTCGTTTGTGCGGGGTGCGTTATTCACTGTTTTGATGGAGATCAGGATGTAAGGCGCATGGGTGGTTTGTTTTTATCTCAACCCTTGTTATTTGCTGCTATGCTTATAGGTTCTTTAGCCCTTGCTGGGTTTCCGTTTTTTGCTGGTTTTTACTCAAAAGATATGATTTTTGGGGCTCTAGCTGCAGGTGGCACGTTAGGCCAAACAATGATGTTTGGGGTTCTACTGCTTGCAGCACTACTGACGTCCATCTATTCGGCGAATATGCTTATACTTATTTTTTTTGGTTTTAGGCGCTCTCCGATTTGCCAGATTTTGGGCCATGCTGAGGCGACACGAATTAGCTTTACTGGGTGGTTGGCCATCACCTTATTGTCCGTCCCGGCTCTTATGTCCGGTTGGGTAACAAAACAAGTTTACCCGTGACTTTGGGTTTCGGGCGAGCTTGGTGGTTCAGCAACCCAATCAGCACTTGTCCTTGAGGCTGTTGAGAGCTTACCGCTTTCATATAAAATTTTTGTTCTTTTGCCCCCAAGTTTGTTTTGTGCTTGGTTTTTTATGCAGCGCGGTGCAGTGCATTTTCGTCTGGAGTTACCCCGCTTTGCAAGTTTTCAGTTCGTATACGCATTTTTTCAGAATCGGGCGTTTTTCGAAAATGTTTTTTACTATTTTCTCGTCCGTCCGATTTTAAATTATGTCTATTTAATCCTACTTGTTGAAATAGAGCGATTTATCTTGGAAACGGTTGTTGTTGAGGTTCCAGTTAACGGTTTAGCTCGAATTTCACGTCACTTGGCGCGGTACCACACAGGGTCTGTATCGGCCTACATTGCTAGCTTTGCAATTTCTTTTTTTTTTATTGCCGACATTTGTCTTTATTTCATTTAGGGTTTAAAACCTACTAGTTAATTGTCTTTTTAATATGTTGTTACTACTTGCGTGAAGCAGTTTTTGTTCCTGGACGTTATTCTTTAACGAGCTTGTCTGAATGTGAATTGAGTAGTTCTCCTAAATATAAAATGACGGGGTTGGATTTTCGGGCAGTTTACCTTTTTGTTAATCGTGCTCTTCGTTCCCGTTCTGTTGCCCTTAACGTACTTGGGTTACCCTCTGTGCGTATTGTGCATACAAGTGTAAAAGATATCATGGCTGCAGTACGTAAAGATTGATTTGGGCACCCTTTCCACTTACTAAACGGAAGTCCCCTGCCATTTGTGTTAAGCTTCGGTTTGTTTGTTGGTGCGGTGCACCTAATTTCTGTGTTGAAGTTGACAGCAATTTCAGCTTTTGCCCACGGTATGTGGTTAGCTGTTTTGGCAGCTATTATCCTTACTTGAATTTTCGAAGCCTTTTCGGAGGAAAATTCTGGGGCACATACACTAGAAGTTCAGCGTGGGTTCCGAATTGGGGTTGTTTTGTTTATTTTATCAGAGTTGATGCTTTTTGTCTCGTTTTTCTGAGGTTACTTTCATGTTAGTTTAAATCCAAGTATCTGGGTGGGTGGTGTTTGAGCGCCAGCCGGGATTGAAGCTTTTTACTGATGACGGGTTCCATTTCTAAATACCTTACTTTTACTTTCCTCAGGTTTATCATTAACGGTAGCGCATTTTTGAGTCCTTTCAAACGACCGCTGATCTCGCTTTCGTATCTGAGCAGCACGTTTGGTCGCTCTATTTTCTTCAGTTCGCACCTCTAATGCCCCAACTGTTAGCGTTGCTTTCCGAGATAACTTGGCCTCGAGCAGGTTTCGTGCTACCTATTTTGAATCGGCAGTTTCAGCATATCGTCAACTTGGTCTAGTCTCTAGTCGTAGGTATATGTTTTCAAGTACCCGATCTGCAGTTTCTCGAACCGCCGGGTTTTCTATTATTTGAGTTTTTGATACGGTTGTTCGCGGGGCAGCGTTTATTGTATTTCAAATTTTTGAGTACATTGCCTCTTTTTTTAGTATTGCTGACTCTGTTTACGGAAGTTTATTTTTTTCCTTAACTGGGCTACACGGATTTCACGTTTTTGTTGGGGTTTTGTTCTTAGCAATGTCTCTTTTTACGTTGGGGCTTGGTACCCCTGCGACGCTTGCTGCTGCTAACCGCGGGTCAGTGTTTACATTTTCTCCAAATATCCTATTTAAAACTTTTACGCACCGCGTTGCTTTTGACGGTGCTGTTTGATACTGACATTTTGTTGACGTTGTGTGGTTGTTTGTACTATTGTTTATTTACTGGTGGGGGGCGAATGCGTCAAGCGCAACGCTAGTGCTTGGGTAAGCCACCAGGTCATTAAAGCTGTACATGTTTGGTTTAGTAAATAGTTGAGTACTTCAGGTATTTTACGTTTTAAGTGCTGTTGTGGCCCTTGTTGCCTTACTTTTAGTTGTAGCGTTTTATGTTTTAGCTGAGCGTAAGGTGTTGGGGTCGTTACAGCGCCGCCGTGGGCCGTCGGCTGTCGGATTTTGAGGTTTGGCACAACCACTGGCTGACGGGTTAAAGTTGGCCTTAAAAGAAATCATAACGCCTGGTTTCTCATCCGTCCTAATCTACTTTGCAGCACCCTTGGCAATCTTAATTTTAGCATTTTCGTGTTGAGTTTTTATGCCCCTTGGGTTTAATTTGTATTTTATAGATTCGGATTTAAGTTTGATTTTTATTCTAGGTTTTTCAGCTTTAGGTGTTTACGGTATTTTGGGGGCTGGTTGGGCCAGCTCGTCGCACTACGCTCTTATTGGGGGGTTGCGGTCGGTTGCACAGTTGATTTCTTACGAGTTAAACTTAGGTCTAATTGTTTTACCGTTAGCTTTGGCTGCGGGGTCGTTAAATTTAATTGACATTGTTCACGCCCAAGTTCGATCGGGCTGATTTTGTTTTCCGTTCTTACCTCTTTTTAGTCTTTTTGTAATCTCAGGGTTTGCGGAAACTAACCGAACTCCATTTGATCTTCCAGAGGCAGAAGCGGAGTTGGTGGCTGGTTTTAATGTCGAGTATTCTGCTACAACGTTTGCTATGTTTTTTCTGGCAGAGTATGCTAACATGGTCTTAATGTCAACCCTAGGGGCGGTGTTGTTCCTCGGGGGTTGGGGAACCTCATTTGTTGGCTTTTTGTTAAAAGTTTTTGCGTGAGTATTTTTTTTTATATTGGTTCGCGGTGCGTTACCTCGCTATCGGCACGATCAACTGATGTTTTTGGGGTGAAAAAATTTCTTAGTTTTTGTTTTTGGTTTTTTTTTGTTTATTTTGGGTTTATTTGCTTTTTATGATGCTTTTCCATACTCGTCACTACTTGTCTGAGAGTGTATTAACTCAAGGGCAAATAGTTTGTTTATTTTATTTGGTTAGGGGGCTTAAGTTTACCCAAAACTATCCTTTAGGGTTCGTCCCAGCCCCTACGGCCCCTATTGTAGTTGGTACGTTTGGGCTTTCAGCAGCAACAGTCTCTACACTTGCCTTTACTTCAGGCCTTAATCGGTTTACATTGCTTGGGGTTGTTTTTTTTGCAAATGCGCAGTTACTTTTAAAGGTTTGGCCCAACTCTTTTTTATTTGCAACAGACTTAGTTTCGCGGTCATCCGCACTAACGGTCAGCGTTCTTGATTTGTTTAATGTTTTAACCTTTTTACGGTATAGCGCGCGCATACTTTTAGACTTGGTGGTCGATCTTGTAGTTTACGACCGCCCTGACTGTTTTTTACGTTTTTTTGTTATTTACTTACTTCGAAGTACTGTTCATAATACTCTATACCTTATCCGAACTCAAATTTCTGAGATCATGCCGTTGGTGACAACTTCAACCCTTTACTTCGGATTTAGCTGGCTGGAGCGTGAAGTTTTTGATATGTATGGTATTTTTTTCATTAATCACCCAGATTTGCGTAAAATTCTAAATAACTATTGTTTTTCGGGATTTCCGCTGCGCCGTGATTTCCCCTTAACGGGTTCACTGGTCGGCTGTATTATGGGTGCCGTCCGCGGTGCTGTTGAGATCGTCTATTCATTAAAAATGTGCTGAGATATTCGTGGGTTTTTGGGTTCGACGCTTAAGGCAAGTCGAAGCCCATATCGTGTTTTAATTTAAGCTATGTTGGTTCTCATTAACAGGTTTTTTTTAGGTAAAATTCGACCCGTTTTAGTTGAGCCAGTTGACTATTATTTCCCTTTTTTTCAAAATCTTTTTAACACAATCCCTACTGCAGTGCAGGGTTTATTTTTTTTATTGTGTTTGCTTTATCTTTTTTCATTTGTAGAGAATTTACGCTCGAGTCCTGTTCGCTTTATTCACCGGGTTCATGCACACTTCGTATACACTTTAGGTATTCTTTGATTTCTAACGTGTTGGGTGTTAGTGTGACGCAGCGAGTTTAGCCATAGGGCCGGGTTGTGGTGACGTGCTGTCAGTTTTTGAAATGGAGAGGCAGTTGACTCAATAGCAACACTTATCGGAGCTGTCGATTTGTCGCGTGTGCGTGGCGTAAACGTTGGGTTTTTAGACTCAAACCTAACGCTTTGGGCGCATTGAAACGTGGCCAATGAGTGGTGTAACTCCCTTGGTCTTGCTTCCCATGCCTTTTCATCGGCAGCTGGGGTTACTGATTCACTTTTTTTTGCAGACTGAGTTTCCTTTTGGTTAGTCTTATTGGTTATACTATCTATTTTTATTTGCGCGGTTTCGGCGTATGAGCGTGGTTCACGCTTACGGTATTTTAGTCTGTCCTTGGTTTGAATCGCCCTGTGTATGATTGTGGCGTTCGTGACCACAAATATGTTGATTTTTTACTGTGCGTTTGAGGCGGTGCTAATACCGACATTTTTTTTAGTTGGTGTTTTTGGCTCAAGTCCGTCTCGGGTTCCCGCGGCGTTCCGTTTATTTTTATTTACAGTCGCAGGTTCAGTTCTTTTGCTTCTGGCAATGGTGGTACTGTATGTTTTTGCGGGAACTTTTAATTTTTGACAGCTTTACAGCTTTTGCTCAACAAATGTGGATTTGCAAATTTTTATTTTTCCATTAATTTTCTTTGGGCTTGCGTTTAAAGTTCCCTTTTTTCCAGTTTATCTGTGATTGACCGCAGCGCACGTCGAGGCTCCGACAGCCGGTTCCATGATTTTAGCTAGTTTAATGCTTAAGTTGGGGGTATACGGTCTGCTGCGGTTTGGGTTTCAACTTTGCCCATTTGGGGTTGAGTACTGAAATTCAGTATCGGTTGTTTTACCCCTTTTAGGATTTACTTTCATTTCGTACTTGACTTACGTGATTAACGACTTAAAGCGTTTGGTCGCGTATACGTCAGTTTCACATATGAATTTTTTAGTAATTGCCCTAGTTTCAACAGGGGCTCTGGGGTTTGGTTCGGCTATTTATACAATGATATCGCATGCCATCATCTCGTCAGCCTTGTTTTTTTTAATTGGATGTCTTTATCGTCGGGGGGCCAGTAGGTCCGTACTTCTTTTTAGCGGTTTAGCGCAAACTTCGCCCCGCCTTTTTTTCTTTTTTAGTTTGTTTCTCTTTGCGAATGCGGGGTTACCTCTCTTTGCGGGGTTTCCTGGTGAATTTTTTGCTTTAGTTTCACTTTGGCAGTATGATCCTTCACTAGTTTTATTGGTCATTCCAGGTTTTTTCTTTCTTATTTTTGGTATGGTACGTGTGATTGCTTTAGGCTGTGGAACTAGTGTTATCCCTGAAACTGGATCAACTTTTCTAGTTGACCTGTCAGGTGTTGAGTATTCGGTTGTTTTACTTTTGCTAGTTTGGCAGTTTTGGTTGGCCTTATGTCCGTATTGTGTTGTTAACTCGATTTTTTTATTTTAGTTAGTTTTTACGATTTTGAGCTCTGTAGAAAAGAGATTGCGCGCAATGCGCTTTAATGTAAAAACACTATATGTAAAAGTAATTTGGCATTTTATATAAAAATTGTATAAATTCATAAACAAGTTGACGTGTAGTACGCATAGACTTTGGCGTAATTTAAGTCACCTGTGGACTTTTATCCTACTCATGCTACATGCCGGCACAAAGGTAAACACGCCTTTGGCTGTATATGGTACATTACTGATGAGTGGTTGGAAGGGCTGATACCTAGAAGTTTGCCCATAACTGTCCGTTTAGCTCTAATTTTGGACTTTAAAGGTCCTATAGGGGTGCTGCGGTTTGGGCGGTAAGGGCCAATGTTTGGGCTACAGGGTTTTTTTTTGGGGTATGGCCAAATTGGTAAGGCAGTAGTTTTTGGTGCTATAATCGTGGGGGTTCGAGTCCCTCTGCCCCAATATTTTTTTTGGTGTAGCGTGGGAAAGGTAACTTTTCTACGTTCTGAGTTCCGGTTTGGCCAAGTGGGGTTGAGCCGGGCGCGTAGCTTAGTGGTAGAGCATTGGGCTTTTAACCTAACGGTCTTGGGTTCGAATCCCAATGCGCTCATATGTTGTGTGTGGAGTCGTTTTGCTTCGGGTGTCGTAGGTTTTAGGGGGGATAGCTTAGTGGTAGAGCGCCAGCCTGTCGCGCTGCGTTACGCGGGTTCGATTCCTGTTCTCCTCGAGCTCACATGTTGCCCTCGTGGGGGTGGGTACTTTGTGGTCCTAGGCAGACCCTACGCGGTCTGGGGGCCCTCTTCGTCTAGTTGGTTAGGACGTTGCCTTTTCACGGCAATAACGCGAGTTCGAGTCTCGCAGGGGGCAGTTTTTAGCTAAATCTCACTTGGCGGAATTGGTAGACGCAGTAGTTTCAAAAACTATTTCTTAGGAGTATCAGTTCGATTCTGATAGTGAGAAGTGGATTGTCCCCCAAGTGGTTGGGCTGGATCTGTAGCTTAATTGGTTAAAGCAACCGACTGTTAATCGGTAGCGTGTGGGTTCAACTCCCGTCTGATCCTACCTCGAAACGTCGCGTGTTGGTAGTGTGGGGTTGGTCCTCGCCCGGGCTCATGACCCGGATTTTAAGGTTCGATTCCTTACTCTACCATACAGGTAGGCGACGGGGGTTGTCAATATTCGCATATTTTTTTTGTTTAAAGGGGTTTGTTTTTGTTTAAGGTTTTTTTTATCTAAATGCCACAAATTGATTTGGTTACTTATGGGGATACGACATTTTTATCATTTGTTGTTTTCTGGGTTTATTTTATTAGTGTTATTCTTTTTGTGGCCTCAATCTCTTCTGCGAGATATTTTCCTACATTTTTTCAGTTAACCGCAGTTTCTGTTCTTGCACGTTTTACGTCTCGAACGTGTTAGTCTTTTGGCTTGAATAGCTCAGTTGGTAGAGCAGAGGACTGAAAATCCTTTGGTCAGTGGTTCAAGTCCACTTTCGGGCATGGTATAGAAATTTTTTGTTTCTATTTTGCTGCTACGTTTGCTTCAAATACTCATGCGCTCTGTTCGTTTTGATGTAGGATCAGTTCGTAGTATTGGTGATGGGGTTGCTGTTGTTACTGGCCTTGGAGGGGCTATGGCTGGAGAGTTGGTTATCTTCCCAAAAAGCGGGATCCGTGGGTTGGTATTAAACTTGTTAAGTGAGTCTGTTAGCGTTGTTATTTTAGGAAACGATAGGTTGATCCTACAAGGTGATACCGTTGAGCGTTGCCACTCTGTTGTTACCATCCCAGTTTCTTTTACGTTGTTGGGGACGGTTGTAGATAGTTTGGGAAACCGAATTGATGGGCCAAACAATACCCTTGTTACGCGATCTAAAGCTGTTGAGATCAAAGCCCCTGGTATTGTAAGCCGCCAGTCCGTAAACGAGCCGTTGGAAACCGGGATCCTGGCAATTGATAGTATGATTCCAATTGGACGTGGGCAACGTGAGTTGATTATCGGAGATCGCCAAACCGGTAAAACAACTGTAGCTGTTGATAGTATTATCCACCAACGAAATAACACCAACCCTGTGTTTTGTGTTTATGTTGCTATTGGACAAAAACGTTCAACGGTTGTTCACTTGGTTGAGCGCTTAAAAGCTGAGGGGGCTTTCTTCTACACGGTTGTTGTGTCCGCAACGGCTTCAGATTCAGCACCATTACAGTACTTAGCGCCTTATACCGGATGTACGGTTGGGGAGTTTTTTCGTGATTTGGGGTACGGGGCTTTGGTAGTTTACGATGACTTGACTAAACAAGCTGTTGCTTACCGTCAAATGTCTTTGTTACTTCGCCGACCACCAGGACGTGAAGCATACCCAGGGGATGTTTTTTATCTACACTCTCGTTTGCTTGAGCGTGCTGCGCGTTTTAACAACTTTTACGGAAATGGGTCGTTAACCGCCCTACCTGTTATTGAGACACAAGCGGGGGATGTATCAGCTTATATCCCAACGAATGTAATTTCAATCACCGATGGTCAAATTTTCCTTGAAAGCTCTCTTTTTAACAAAGGGGTTCGTCCAGCTGTTAATGTTGGGCTTTCTGTTAGCCGTATCGGATCTGCAGCTCAACCGCAAGCAATCAAAGATGTTGCTCGTTCGTTGAAACTAGAGCTTGCTCAATTCCGTGAAGTTGAGGCATTTATGTTCTTGGGTTCTGAGCTAGACGAGACGACCCGCGTTACGTTAAACCGCGGATTACGTCTTTTGGAGATCTTGAAACAATCTAAATTTGCACCTTTGGCAGTTGAAACCCAGTTAGTTCTTCTTTTTGCTGGGATGCGTGGGTACTTTGACGATGTTGCTGTTTCAGCTGTTCCGGTAGTTAAAAACTACATCTTGCGTGCTTCTCTTTATGCACCCTTAAAGGCGTTTATCAACGTTAATAAAAAAGTTGTTGAGTCTGAGTTGTTTATTCATTTATTTTTAAAACACTGTTTCAGTGTTTTTAAAAAATAGTATTTTTTTAGCTTTGATTTGCTTTTAGTGGGGTCACACCTCTTTTGGTTTTATATATAATTAATGGGCCTTTTTGCTGGGACTCGTTTAGAAAGCCTTTCAGTGCGTGCAAAATTTTGGTGAACTAATTTTAATGGCCCTGTAGAAAAAACCACCGGGCGGTTACTACAACGTAAGGTTTTTTTGTATCAACTTTTTCTTTTTGTTACGTCGATCGCCCTTAATGGGAATTTTCTTGTGCTGTTGTTTCTATCCCCATTAGCATTTTTTACCAAGGTTTGATTTGGTCGTTTTGCTTTTTGGGCTTACTTTTTCTATTTGGTAGAATTTTTAGGAAGTTTGTCCTTTTTGGCTCTGCTACTTGGGTGTGCAAGTTTTTGTATACTATACCTTTGAAAGACGCGTCGCCGCTCGGCGGTGTATCCTTATAGTTTTTTAATCTGTGTTTTTGCGATCAGTGCGGCGATTGTCCACGTGTGTGGCCTTGTTGCACCTCTGGGCGCATCTGTTAGTTCGTTTGTGCCTGTGGAATTAAGTCAATTTGGCGTAAGCGCACAGTACATGCTTCCTTCTGCCGTTTCCGGTATCTTGGCTTTGGCGTTTGGTTTTATACTATTTTTATTGTTTCGTGTTGTTAGGTTGGGGTTGTTGCTGGACACACGTCGTTTTTTTTGACAGAATAAAATCGTTGATTTATTTGTTTTAGTGGCATTGGCAGTTGTTTTCTCAGCTTCCCTTGTTCTGTCAGATAACTTTTTGTTTTTATTTTTAGCGTGAGTGGGGCTTAATCTGTCTATTTATGGACTGTTAGCGCAATTTTCCTTTAGTCTTAAGGCGCAAGAGGCGGCGATGAAATATTTTATTCTGGGTCTGCTGGCAGCAGGTTTTTTTCTTTTTGGAATTTGACTTCTTTTCATTACCTTTGGCTCTACCGACATGTCGGTAATCGCGTCACATGCACTTTTTTTACCAGCGTCTGAGGGCTCATTGCCAGTTTTGGCCGTTTGGGGGGTTTGCTTAGTAGTTGCAGTTTTACTATTTAAACTTTCAGCGGTTCCTTTTCAGGCGTGAGCTCCCGACGTTTACGAGGGGGCATCTTGGTTTGCTGTTGCTGTTTTAGTTCTTTTGGTTAAGCCTGTATTTATTGTTTTGCTTATTAAAGTTCTTGTTTGTTTCAGCAACTTTAAGGTTATTTTGGCGCCCATTGTTTTTATTTCCGGTTTGTTATCTTTAGTGGTCGGTACCCTAGGCGCAGCTTTTCAACAAAAAATAAAACGCTTTTTAGCACTTTCGTCTATTTCCCACATGGGTTTTATACTTATGCTTTTGGGTTTAGATTTTTCAAACGTAACACTAGCCTTAAACTACCTGGCGGCGTATGTCATTGCGAACTTTATCGTCATTGCAACCATCTCACACATGCGAATCTCAGGCCCTCTGTACCCCACGTCGCGTTCGTTGGTCTACGTGTCTGAGCTGGCTTTTTTAAACGGTACGTCTATATTTCGTTCTCCCCGCACGCTTGTTATTTCGGTGGCGCTGTTTTCGTTAGCTGGATTGCCCCCCTTTTTGGGTTTTTTTACTAAGTTGGGTTTTTTTGTAGCTTGCGTTGGAAAGTTTACGGTTCTTTCAGTGCTAGGGTTTGTGGTTGGGTTGTTGCTTATGCCTGCGTCGGTTTTTAACTACATTCGGATTGTCCGCGTTTTGTGAGTTGGGGATTGTAGTGGTTATCGTAGTGTATTTTTTGTCAACCTGTTAAGCGACTACTGATTTAATGTGGCGGTTGCAGCATCGATGGTTGGTTTAATTTTTGGTGGTTTCGTTGTCTTTTTCTAGGATTGGTTTTTGTTAGTTTTATTTTGGTGGGTAGTAGTTAGTTTTTTTGGTTAATTTTTGAGTATGATCCTGGCTCTGAGTGAACGCTTCAAGCACGCTTAACACATGTGAGTTTGTTTTTTAACGGCGTACGGGTGAGGATTTATCGATGGCCCTCCTTTTCTAACCTGTTGCAGGTTTTGTTTTTGTAAGGTTAGCAACCTTTCTAGTGTGCCCTACGTATACGTACGTAGCGGGATAACGCGATAACTGAGTTGGCATATTAATTTCAGATGCTCAATGCTGTTAGTGTTGGGTGTTTGGTTGGGGGGTTGATGCACGATTATGGTTGTTGGCCACTTAAATGGGTCCAAGCTGATTATCGTTAGCTGATCTGGGAGGATGTTCAGCCACAATAGAATTGAGATATGGTCTATACTGCGTGGGCAGGCTTCAGTGTGGAATATTGAACAATGGGCGTAAGCCTGATTCAACGATGCTAGATGGGTGATGAAGCTTTCGGGTGTAAAGCCCTTTTACGATGCATACATTTTGATTTTTGTGCGTTGTGAATTAGTCCTGGCCAACATCTGTGCCAGCAGCCGCG
>Ga0256882_1000083_pt1 | contig 17573 bp, 23 predicted proteins | sample MC6MC0440MT_FD_186349 | JGI IMG/M metagenome (GOLD analysis project Ga0256882, IMG submission 186349) | Metatranscriptome of enriched soil aggregate microbial communities from Iowa State University, Ames, United States - MC6-MC0440-MT... | ecosystem: Environmental > Terrestrial > Soil >...
AAAAAAGGAGAATTTTTCAATTCTCCTTTTGTGCTCCCTTTCGAACTAAACTCAAATAAATTCATAGAAGATTTAAAAAAAAAATTGCTCGACTAAGTGAGCTTGTTGCTCAGGAACCCCTCAGTAGAGATTTTGCTTTAAAATACAAACGGACATGGAAAAAGAAAAAAGGGAAAAATAGCGTCATCAATATGGATATTTCGGCAAAAGTTTCATTGAAATACGCAAACTTAGAATAAAATCCTTTTTTTCATCAGTTCTAATCTTGCTAATAGTTCATTTTTTATATTCTCTTTTTTTTCGCAAGTTTTGATAAGCTTGTTTAACAATTCGATACTTTTCTGCCTATTTAAACAATGATATATGTCCTTCCCTATGGCATTTTTTACCCTTATCTTAAAACTACCGAATTCGTTTCCTTTATAATCAACATTGCTACTAGACAGAATAAGACTCTTTAAGGTAACATAATCTGCGTTTTTTACTATAAAGTTATCGGCTCCTGGGATGACGATCTTTTCTTTACTTATAACGATGGTCGATATCGGTTTATCACCTATACCAATATGCTCAATTGAAATATAATCAGGTTGATTCATAAGCATTGCCGAAAGCACGATAAGTATTGCTAATAATTTTTTTCATAATAATCATAGATTAAGGAATACACTGTGTTGATGATATAAATGCCTTCGCTTGACCATAATCCACATCTATTCCCTGCGATTTTGACATAGAAATCACCTTCGCTATGGATAAAATGGATTCTATACACTATTCGCAAGTTTCTTAAATTATTTTTGCTGGGATTGAATTATTGAATCATCCAATACTTTATTGCCTATACCTCTATAAAGGTCTCCTATCGTCAAGGGACACTTGCTTTTTTTGCTCCAAATAAACCACCCGGATTCTGAATAGAAGTATTTATCAAATCGAAAGTTTTCGATATTGACATTAAACTTTTGTCCATAGTTTTTAATTAAACTTTCAGCATCAGCACCTGTAACCCCTAAATCATCTTCAATTAATGAGGACTCATTAATTTCTATTTTAAACTCACCGATTTCTTCCCTCACAAAGAGTACTAAATCATCAAATGAAATTTTTTGCTCCATAACCATTAAAAAGTGCTAATTAATTGTTTTCATACACTTAAAGCCCAATACTAAAACCGAGTAATAAACCATCCTTATGACTTTCAGGCGCTTGCTTCATTACTTCCTTAAATCCCCAAGATTGTAAATCGCCTAATGTAATTGCTAGTCCTATAACTCCTGTCCATTTAGATATGATACGACCATAATAAACCCCATAGGTACTTGCATATCGAGCTGAACCATTAACTGTGTGGGTAAATAAACGACGTGTGCCGTCTTCTAACAAGATTTTTTTGGGTATTAATCTACGCATAATAGAGGAGGCAACAGAAGTAAAACGAGAGGAATTCTTTGCAACCCAAGGTTTAGGCAATGGCGCTCCCAAGCTAGAAATACCAGGTCCTATCAGATGTTGCCACCAGCTACTCTCATCATCAACCTTTCCCCTATTATCCGATGCGGTAAATGCACCCGACGAGCAGCATCGCAGAGCCAAAAGCACCAGATCCGCCAAAACTACTAAAAGGATCAAAACTGTCCCAATTCGAACCAGATCCAGGACTATTTTTTGTTCCCCTGATTGTAACCTCATTTAAATCAATATCATCACTCCCAGATTTATATTTATGCCAATCTTCATCGGTCATGTTGTTACCGTTATAAGTAGTATCTAGGCCCATATAATCCATATATAACATTGGATTATTGAGCACGTAATGATATGGATTGGTGTCGTAATGGTTTTCTGCCATTGGATCTATCACATTCCACCTTGCAATTGCTGGATCATATAGTCGTACACCGTAATCGTATTGTCCTATACCTTCCTGCAACTCCTTCCCATTGTAAAGATAATTATTCCTTGCGCCAGACACAAAACTATTTTCGGTTTTCCCAAAAGGATAGTAATCATCTGACTGTACCTTATTTCCGTTAGTGTCAAAAATGAAACGCGTACTGCCTAATTTTCCGTTAGTCGGAGACTAAAACGTCCTTTTTAGTGCTGAATGTTGCCTTTTAAGGAATGTTGGTAAGAATCAATGGGGCAAAAATTCCAAATGCTGTTTAAAAATGACCAGGTCAGATTAGCCCGGATTGGATATATTTGGGTCAGTCTTTAAGATGCCATCAGGACCAGATGGTAAAAAACGGGGTGTACAATTTGGAATGAGAATCAGTGCACACTTTTAGCGAAATCCCCAGGTTGACTATACCTGTGGCTTATTATTTCCAATTTCCCGGCTCCGCTATATCTAACCAAACTTCCCCCCAGTCGATAAAGCCTTGTTTTAAAGCCTCCCGGTAGCTATCACTTCCTCCATTTTCCCTGTTAATTCAATAAAATAAGTAGAATACCCCGTATCTGGGCTATCATCATCTGTCCAATAACCAAGCCTGCCATTACCAGTTCTCGAGTTGTAACAGGTTGTGATTATTTACCGTTTCCATCACCGCAAGGGTCTTTGGCGATACTGCAAAAACTAACAGCCCATCTCGTCAAAAGCTGGGCTGTTAGGGGTACCTAAGTTTTAAACTCTTCTTGCTTTTTTAAAGAAAGTACAAAAGGACGCTTGCACTGGAACAACCTTAAGCCAAATTGGAATTTATTTACACTTGCCTTTTTTCATTACACCATCACTAGGAAATTTTTTGAGATAGGTATTATATCCTCCTAAAACCATATCGGATTGACTAGTTGTTATCAAAACAACACAAGCTTCAAAACTTTGGATATCTAACCGTATTTTTATTTTATAATCTGTTTGCTCAAAATTATAATCTGCGGCAAAATAATCTCCTCCGTCTTTATCCAAATTATCAGAAAACGATTCCTCTGAACTTGATAATCTAGCGATACCTTCAAAAATTTTGTCATCATACTTATGTTGCTTGTCACGAAGTATCAGCGTAAATCTAAGTTTTTCAGGTATCTTGAGTTTTTTATTGTTACTTATCTCCTGAATACTTATAGTCTCGCAAAGGCTATCATTGGAAAATGAATAATCAATGCCAGATAAAATATCGTTAGGAGTTTTTGCCTTGGACGTATCGAGACTAAGATTTTCCATTTTAGAAACTTGAGTTGGATTAACCACTTTTATAATTGAATCCGTCTCCTTTTTCGGAGCCTCCTTTTTTACATTAGCGCAGGAAAACAAAACGGTAATCGAGATTAAAATAAACGATTGATTTCTTTTTTTCATTTTTATTTTATTTAATTTTATTGCATTCTGACTCCTTTGGGTATATTGCTCATCGATGGTAACGTGTATGAAGGAACATAGCCTGAGGGATAATTAAATTGCATAATTGAGATTGGAAAAGACCTATATGACACTGCGTCTGACTGATTTCCACCTAACATTATCACCCAACCTGAGCGATCTGCATCATTTGCTACAACAAAACCAACATGCCCTCCTCCAGGTCTTTTTAAAGTCCCGAGGCTCCCCCATGCAGGTTTATTTAAACTTTGTCCAAACTTCCTCCAATTTAAGGCCCCTGCTGGTCCCTCTGGTCCTTTTATCCCTACGCTTTGCATCGCCCAGTTCACAAAACATCCGCACCAAGGTAATTTGCTTCCAGCTAATCCTGCACTGGCTAGATATTTATCGACATTAGCACCATCGTTATTTCCAGTAGCTTCTTTTACGCCATATTGAAAAGTTGCAACATTAACCCAAGTAGCCACCTGAGTCCAAGTCGAATTACTTCCCCCTACATTTATACTCACTTCCATTTTTCCTGTTACAAAATTAAAATAAGTGGAATATCCTGTATCTGGGCTACCACTATCTGTCCAATAGCCGAAACCACCTTTACCGTTTGATTTATATTTTTGTCCTATTTGCAAGGCACCAACACTATAGGCGTTTACAAGATTTTCCCAGAAATTCCAGTTGGCTTCTTCAACACGCCTTGCCTCATAGGCACCGTTCAATTCATCCGCCCAATAATGTCCACTCCCCGGGCCAATCCTGCCATAGCCGCCATGAATTTTCTATCTTCTTCTGCAACATCAATATTAAAGAGTGCTCCTTTTACCCCAGTCGCTCCTTTTAAATAATAACCTAAATCATGATTTCTAGCCACATAGTCCACAAGATTTAATGGTCTCAAAACATTACCATCTTCCCCTTTTAACTTATAAGGGTTTACATCTGGGCTAGGGCCAACAAAATTCTTATAAAGTGGTTTCCCATCACCATAATTAATTGAAATCTCTTTCCAGGTTGAATTAGTCCCTCCGACATTCACGCTCACTTCCATTTTTCCAGTCAAGGCATTGAAATAAGTGCTGATTCCGCTTTGTGGAAAACCTGAATCCGCCCAATAACCTATCCTGCCATTGCCTATAGGCTTATAGTTAACCCCTTCAGATAAAACCCCGCTAACAAACAGATCATTAACCCCATTCCAGAATGCCCAATTCGATTCAGTCTGCCTGGCTTCAATTGATGACTCTAAAAATTCACTCCAATGGGTTCCCATTCCGGCGCAAAGTCCGAGCGCACTAGGCTTGTGAAATGGTCCGGCTTGTGCCCTCGTTAAAGCAACAGATTAATTCCGATCAAATATAAAAAGCACAAGCTAAAAAGCTACTCATTACATAAATTAAAAACTCGGGCCAGAGAGAATAAAAAGCCCGGCACAATGGCCAAGCTAAGATTTATTTTAAAGTACAAGTCATCCAACCCGCTGCCCCGTACACTACGACTTGCGCTTGTGAGGGAGCCTATCCAATTAATAATATCTATGATCCATTTTAATTTCGGCCTTAATGCCAAGCTTCCTATGAATTTCAACATATTTTGAAAACCCGTAAGGGCCATAAATTTTCTCTGTCTTTTTCTCAATAATCCAATATTGAGAAAAATCACTTTTACGGAAGGCTTCCTTACAATCTTGCAAGGTCTCTCCCTTAGGAGACTTACATTCAGGTATGCTATCCCATGGCCTTTGTGCGGCTACCACATAATTTGAATCGAATCCATAACCCAAAACCTGTGAGGCTACTAAAATCACATTTTTTGGACTTAATATCGATAGCTTAGCCCCCCTTGCATTAAAATCTAGAATAAAGCCGTTGCCAAGGCTTTCAGGTGTAGACGCTTCACACCCTAACAGAATAAGGAATGTAATAAAAAATATGCCTTTAATTATCTTCATCTTTTGATTATTTTTTAATTTTAACCGAACCCGAAAACACTACATTAAAATCGCCTCCTAAATACCAACTCGCAGGAATAAAATGTGTGGTGCACCAACCGATTACTGTTCCTACATTTCTGCTTTTATGCAATGGATTTCCATACTGATCTCTTGCAAAAATCATACTCTAAGAAGTCATATTATACAATCCTTTAGTAATCTTCTGGATTAAATCCATATAACCATGTATTCAATATCCCCCCTGATGATGTTAATTCGACGGCATCCATCATTTTTTCAAAACATAAACAAACTGCTTCTTTATCCTCAGTATCCAATCCAATTTTCTTTTCTTCAATTCTTTTGATTGTAGAAGTTATTACTTCCCGAAACATGTCATCACTACCATTCTGTGTCACTACAGACTGAAATTCACTAATACTATTTTTTAGTATTGAAATAATATGGTTATCAGTCAAGATAGGGCTTTCAAAATCTAAAATTATACCTTCTTCCTTAAGCGATTCAAGTTCTTTGATTTTTCTCGATTGTTGAGTCATAAATATTTATTTTTTGTTAACAAGCTCTGAAGCCAATTATAACTTGGCTTCAGCCCCTACTTATGAAACACTTAAATAAGTTGTTATAAAGCTCAGTTACCATTATTTTGAGGAAATGTTTCGCTTTTAATAAAGCATTATAAAGCAGTTCTGATAAAAAGTCAACCTCAACTTAATTAAGCCGAACACCCACAAGTATGGAGGTACCATCTTTTCCCATTTATTGCGAGCTTTTCTTAGATGAGCTTATGACTCTCAAAGCATTCCTTCAAATCTGCTCTAAAACTATACAAATCAAAATCTTTTATTTTCGAACGCATTGTTTCAAAGACAGCCAATGATGATAAGATTTCTTTCGCTAAAATTTTCTTTGCTTCTGTTTCATCAGCGATTTTAAAATTTTCGTAATCGATTTTAATGCGGTATTCGAAACCGTTTTCTATTGTACTAGGAATACCATGAAACTTCATCTCTTTTATTCCTTTGAAATATTTGGGTTTTATATCTTTTTTATAAAATGAGTCATATGCAGGTGATACGCATAATAAATCAATAGTATAAGATTTTATACCGTTACCATAATGTTTATTTTTGAAATAATTCTCCAAATCATCTGATAAAGATTGGACATAAGTCCCTTTGTTATCTATCTCAACAGATAAAGTTACTGACAACTTAAAATTCATTTTTTTATCTAAAAATTCGATTAACACATTTTGAAGCGATACAGGTGGCCATTAATCAATAATCAGCTTCCAGTTTAATCTATTCAGGTCCCCAATTTTATAAGTTAATCTTCTAAATTTTCTATGCTTAACCAATTCATCTGTCAAAGTACTTTGATCAAACAAATAGAGATTTAAAGTACTGTCAGGGGAATAAGTGTTAATTTGATATTCCCAGGCCCCGTCTCCACCCCTTGCAAACAGTGGTCTAACTGAATCATGTGCGGGAATCTTTTCAATGTACAAGCCCTTTTTTAAATCATTAGTGTCTGTCAGCAAACGATAAAAGTAATCGTTCTTACTTTTATTTATCAATTGCAATTTGCGATTATCTACATGACATTTAGAAAGTATCAAGGACAAAATCATCAATATTAATAAGTATTTTTTCATATTTATATTCCATTTTTATAAACTGCATTTTTGTTTTCTTTTATAATTTCACTTTATAAACAGGATTGCTAGAGTCCCTGCTACCTGTAAGCCAATAGCTAAGGGGCGAAGCCGTTTTTTCCTAAGGCATTTCTAATAAGGAAGTATCCCAGCAACTTTGTATTCATTACAGGAACACATTATTGGTGTATCGATTTTGGCAGCTTCCAAGTTTAATAAATCAGATTCTGGCTTTTAAAGTATTCTTCTAAATCCATTATAAAATGATCTAAATCAAAGTCCTTTATTTTTGATCTAAACTTTTCAAAAACCACTAAGGATGCTAAAATCTCCACGGCTAAGATTTTTCTTATTTCCTTGTCATTAGCATTTTTGAAGGTTTCATATTCAAGTTTAACAGTATACTCAAAAGAATCTTCTTCCATAAGGGGTATGCCTTCAATAATCGATTCTTTTCTGCCTTTGGTATATTTCGCTTTCTTGTCTTTGAAAAATTTTTCAAAACCAGGAGAGACACATACTATACCAATAGTGAGGCTTTTGATCCCCTGTCCATAATTCCGATTTTGAAAATAAAGCTTAAGGTCATCTGAAAGCGAATGAATGATCTTCGACTTGCTATTGATTTCCTGCGTAATTGTTACTGCTAATCCTATATTCATATTATTTCACCTAAAAATATGGTTTCCAGGGTATCAAAAATGATCTGTTCAATGCAAAAATAAAGAAAGCTTACCCTTAATTAAATTACAAAGCCCGGCTGTTAGCCGGGCTAGTATCTACTAACGATTTCATTATACTATTGACAATTACTTGCCTTTACAATAAATCAGGAGAAGGTTATTTAATTCCTCAATTTCTTCTGATTTACTACCATCTGCGTAAATTTCGTCAATGCGATTTAACACTAATTCGTATTCGTTTTCTGAGCTGATTTTTCCCTTCTTTAAAATTTCTTTTAGTGCTTTTAAGCGAGCCTTATCAACTGCTTCAAAATCAACATTTAACCGTTCTTTAAAAAGCTTTTTCAATTCGTAGGCAACTGACAGCGGCATGTGTCTCATTACCTGATCATCAATATCTTGACTTGCAGCTTTGAGTGGCTTAATTTTTCTTTCCTGATAAGCAATTTCTATCAATTTATTCGTTTCTTGATAAGCTTCAATTAGTTCCCGAGGAATATATCTTTTATCAATCATGAACTGATTAAACAAAAGGCATTTATCTCTTAATATTTTAAAATTGTCGGTTTCCATTTTATACTATATTTTCAGTGCCCTCAATAATTTCCCTTAGCTTTTTTTCATCCCCTAAAACCGATTTGTCCAACCGTTTCAAGATATTCCGTAAATTAACCTTCTTAAAATTAAAACACCACGGCCAATAATGATAAAGGAACCTAAAAAACAGCAAAAAAACAGAACGGTATTTTTTCCTTCACTAAATGGGTATTTGTCAATCCCTTCTTTCATTGTTTTTCTAAATACTTTTATTTATCTCCGTCTCAGTGCGATAAAACAACTAACCACAACAAGCATACTATATTGATAACAATCTACCCACCATGTTACTTACTTCTCTTACACTTTCCAATACTTGTTAGCAAAAACACAAATCAATAAAGGCAAGATAATAGCTATTACAACCAATACTCCTTTGATACGTCTTTTTGAAGGACTTTCGTCTTTCCAATGAAAACGATAAGCATTGTATTTACCCGTGTATTTTTTATAATTTAAAAAAAAGAGCAGTAGAAAAACACCTATAAAAGCAATTTTTGCCGCCTGGACAGAATAACTATTACCTTGACAAACTGTTATCCAGTATTTTATTGGTTCAAAAACGAACACAAGAATCATGAACAACTCCATCAGTGAGATAATTGTTATTGCAGTTACACCTGTTCTTCCCTGCCTTTTAAAAAACAACTGTGTAATGCGAAAATAAATATATTCGAAGAAAAAATTCATCTTATTTTCTGCTATTTTTTAATCAAGCGGAGAGGCTGGTCGTCGTCTCACTTAACAAATTCTCCATGATAAATTGCGTAACCTAAGCAGGAAACTATTGATAAAAAGATATAAAGCACCGCTGATACATGATATAATTTTCTTTTTGACAAATTCATCAGAAAGAAACGATTATTAATTTCATCGTAGCTTGTTACTTTAAAAAACCTAAAATACAATAAAGGTATGAGAACAATCATTAATGCCATAATGATTAAATATCGGCAGGAATATACTTCAATGTCCATAACTTAGGTAATGTACGTCAAACCTTTGATGTATTTAACGGGCAAGTGAGGTCTTTGCAGACCGATAATTATTTCCCTTTTGGTAAGTGAAATAGTTTAGCCATGTGCACCTCCATCGAAGCCTGGAATATCTTTCCAGATCTCTCCAAAAAGTAATGGGCTAATTATGTCTTTAAAGGGATATGCTTTTATCATTAATTTTCATGTTATTGAATATACAACGGCAATAAATACAGCAGGAGTCGTCTTCTGCCTGCTAAATAACCAAAAATTATTCCTTGGGTTAGTTCTGATAGTTGTTAAGTAGTTCCATTAGTCTTTTGTAATCAGGTAAATAAAAACCATCAGAGAAATTTTCATAATAATGCAAGTATTCCTCTTGTAGAGCGGTAAAATCCTTTCGATTCAATAATTTAGCGAGTACTAACCCTTTGGTGCCTTTGAAAATCGGCCCCGTTAAATGTGTATTATTTACATCTTGATTTACTGCGCGTTCTGCTGAATGAAGTTCCTTATGTTTTTCAAAAAAAGGAACTCCTACAGATTTAAAAAGTTCAAATAATTTATCTGAAACAAGATCAATTTGTCCTTCTTCTGTTAAATCAAATCTTGATTCAAGTCCGTCAATGTCTAAATCTTCAATACTCGTCCCTAAGGTCGGAGTTCCTTTTTGATACTTTTTTTCGAAATCAGATATCTGATGAAATAAATCCTCAACAATATTAAAACGAATTAATAAACCAGGTCGTATATTCCATCCTGTACCTTTTTTTAAAAGTACGACACTAAACATATTCCATCCAGATACGGTATTCTGAACAAAAGAATCATCGGATTTTTTGAATTTGAAACCAAATTTTTCAAGCTTATCATCTAATGACTTTAAAACCTGCTGCTTTAAAAAAAATCTCTCTGTCATGGTGTTTTAATATCTTTAGGTCTAATAATATCTACTTTAGTAGGTGGAATTTTAGTTCCTGCAGGATACCCCATATCTTTTCCTTTGTTCCCAACTACAGTCCATCTGTTAATGTAGTGCTTCCAAAATGTGCTATTTCACTTTGTCCATTGTAGTTATTTAATGTCAGGTTCTGGGCAAAAAGGTTAGTGGCAAAAGCTAATAGCAATATTAGGGTTAGATTTGAGAGCTTACGCATATTTATCAAGTATACAAAACAATTAAACGGTTAATTTATCGGCAATAAAGATAGGTCTTGCGATAATAAGTACCTAATCTTGTCAATAATTTTTGCAAGATTTATTAATAAACCTTGTGTTACTCCGTAATAGGGAAGAACTACCGAAGGTGATGTGAAGATATTAGTTAATATGATAACACTAACGGTTTAACCGCTTGAATACTCAAATCATGGTGTGTAAACAACAATTTAATTTATACATATTGATAAAATTTTTATTAATAATAAGACGAGTGAATTTTACTCTTGGTTTAAAGGTGCTCCTGAACTTGTGAACCAGGCTAAACGACAGCTAGTAGCTGCAAATGGAACGCCAATAGAATGGAATTTTTCTACGGAAAAACTATTAAATGCAACAAAAGAATTATTTAAAACTAATGATATAAAAGGAATCACTTTAAAATATACACCAACTCAATGATAGATACTTTTTATATTGGAGCATATTGGAATGGCCCTAAAGAAACACCTGATGAAGTCTGCGAAAAGACTGTTAGTATTTTAAAATCGCTCAAAGAAATTGATCAGCTATATAGTAATTTTTTTGAATTATGTATGTCTAGAAAGTCGGCGCTTGAGAATAGTGGATTACGTGGCTGACCGTTTTTGCGGTGGATTTGGCGCGGCCTGGGGATGAGCGGGAAAAGGTAATGGTTTACTTTCGCGGGAAACAGGAACATATGCAGAAGTTTTTTTTACGTGACCCATGCAGTATGCCTATTTCAGGTAGGGGATGGAAGCGGTGGATGATGCTTACTTTTTACGCAGTAGGGAAAAAGATATCACCTTGCAAGGATTGGATGCGGGCGCTGTTGAATTGGACGCCGCGACTTGGAGCTATCTTTGGTGAGCAAAACGTATTTTCTGGATTTATTGCGTGATTGCATAGCGAAAAAATAGAAGATGCGGATGTGTACGATCCGGGGCAGAGACGGTTTTGAGCATCTAGGGTAACTGGTTGTTATGGGATTGGAATAGCTAAAAACGCACTTAATAATGGCTTTTGTAAGAATTATGGCGCGTTTTTTGTCAATGAGTGAACTTAAATGAATTAACCACCCTTGGTGGGCAAAAAAAGACAATTATGGACAAATTTAATCAAGTAAAAGAGCTGGTAGCTGCAGTTGAGGCAGATGTGACAAAGTTTTATGATGGTGGCAATGGTGCTGCCGGTACCCGTGTGCGTAAAGCGATGCAGGATTTAAAAAATCTGGCTCAGGAAATCAGGGCTGAGGTGACCGAAAAGAAAAACAGTTCAAAATAAAAGAGAATGATGTTTTGGGAGCGAGCCCTCTGGCCACTGGTCACGGGGCTTGTTTTTTTAATTGACGTCCCCCAAAAATAACGCCCAATTCTCTAGTTTCAACTGGCTAGTTTTTAGGGAGGGGCTCAGGAGGGGCTCATGCCTATTTTTTTGGATTTCCATTTCTTGAATATATCGAGCCCGGATTTCCCACAAATTGCTGTGGATTTGCTAATCCCTAACAAAAGCGTTGTCACTAGACCTTTATCTGATTGGATACAAAACATTCTGAAGCCCCATTAGTTTATCAACAAGGCTTCAGAATGGCGTTTACAGTTTTGAGTTTTATTGTTTCGAGGTCCGATTTTGCTTTAATATTTTGGCTAAAAGCTTCCAAGGGAAAGCTAATAAAATCAGAATTGATCCAGTTGTGATTACCCTAATTAAATGTATTCTAAGCGCTCCTGGCAAATAATAATAGTCATATTTTTGATTGTAGTAAAGCAATATTTTTTCTCCTTTGTTTAATTCAAGGCATCTTTCCGACGGAAGATCAACGGAATAGACTCTATTATTCCCAATCACTTTAATAGTCGATTTCGAGCGCGGTGCGACGCTGCATGAAATATCTGTTATTAATTGTTTAGATAAGCTTGCTGTCTTCTCTAAATGACTGTTTTGATAATAATAGAACATTGTATAGCTGAAAAACATTAACGATATTAAAGCATAGAATAATTGGTATTTAAAAAAATAGGCTCTCATATATTATTTTATTATCTCTCCTTTTGAAATTTCATCAACGCTGATGCTTGTAGTGCCTTTTGCGGGTGTTTTTAAAAATAAATCGTCTGTGAGTGCAGCAGTGCCACCTGACTTAAATGCATCAGCAACAGTTTTAACACCGATGTAGGCATCACTATAGCGTAAAAAAAGCTTATTCGCTTGGGCGTAATTTCGTTTGGCCGTCTGTCTCCTTGTTTGGCTTAATCCGGTTCTCAATAATCGATTTTGAGCATTTAGCATTTTGCTTCTTTGGAAGTTCATTTTTCTCATCAACTTACTCTGTAATTTATCTACGAATTTAATGGGAAGGGCTTCTACCAGACCTCCTGTTAGACTTTTCCAAAAATCAAAATCACCATTTTGAAGTTGATCAGATGCAACATTTTTCATTGTATTTGCCAATACATCAACGCCATAGTCTATCAATCTCTTAAATATTTCCTTGCCAACCCCGCTCGTAAGCGTAGATTTTAGTGCATCTATACCGCCAGTGGCGGCACCAAGAGCACCAGAAATACCCACTGACCAAAGGTTAATATCATCAGTCATGGCAGGCCCGATGCTCATATTTTTAAAAAAATAGTTATTGCCAACCTGTCCAATGTAGTCAGCAAATGCGCCAATAAAGAACCCTACTGGTCCAGGCATTTCCCCATCGTCATCGATAAATGAAATGGGGTCGTTATAAGCAAATGAATACGGTGAGTGCTCAAAAGCATAATCAGCGGCGGGGTCTACCACAGTCCATCTACCTATAACAGGATTATAAAATCTTGCTCCATAATCGTAATCACCCGCGACCTGCTGAAACTCCTTGCCATTGTAAAGATACGTATTCTTATCACCGAAGAAATATCCGTTTGGATTTGCCATCCCAAGTGCATAATACTCATCCTCCTGTATTACCCGTGCGATATTATTGCCTTGATCGTCAATACTCACCCTTACATTTCCCAAGTGATCCTTAAGGTTATATTCATACCTATAGGTGTCTGTGGTTCCTATTCTAACGGCTTTGCCTTCTTCTGTTGTGATGAAATTTAACAGGCCATTTAGGTAATGGATGCCATCAATATAGTCTCTTGTCATCCCGCCCTGGGCAGAGTTTAGTTTTTTACCTGATGCATCATATGTATATAATGCCGAAATGCTCCCGCTTATAGCTATAGGTAGGTTTAAGTGGTTATAGCTTAAATAAGCGGTTCCGTTCTTTGTCCCATCCTCTGTCAGATTACCATTTATATCATAGACAAATCCACCAGTAAGCCCTCCGCTAACATTTGAGAGTTTATTGCTCCGGTTATTTTCTTCATAACTGTAGATAATTGGATTGCCATTTGCACCTCGTTCCAAGCTTTTAATATTACCCATGATATCATAGCTTAGCTTTTCATTTAATAATCCCCCATTGCTATAAACTGAGTTCTCCAATCTGTTCAAATTGTCATAAGAATAATTGAACCAGCGTAGCCCGCTGTGATCTCCAATGTAAATCTGTTGAGAAATATTGCCGTTATAGTTCGCTTGGGTCTATCACAAATTTGACACACAGGAAAAGCGGGAATTTATAGATCTGGTGTTCGACTCGAACTTGTACTATGAAAATGGCATCTATCGAACACCAACGATGATGAACCTACTATCAACTAATTATCTTAAAATGAGGGATTTAGGCGTGATGATTGTCGATAAAAAAAGGGATGATTTAAAAATCATCCCTTCAAGTGCACTTGTAGGGATTCGAACCCCAAACCTTCTCATCCGTAGTGAGATGCTCTATCCAATTGAGCTACAAATGCGTTTCCGTATCGTTAACGGACTGCAAAGGTATAACTTGACATTTTAATTTCCAACTATTTTTACAAAAAAATCTTAAATTTCTATTTAAAAATATTGCTCAACGCAGCTAAAAAGCAATTAATCACTTTAAAATCAGCTAATTCAGCCACATCTTTAAAGCTTAAAAAAAGTTTCTTTTTTATTCTTTACCTATCGCCTACATGGCAATTTTCGAAACACCTTCCCTTCCGAACTCTGGTCTATTACGAAAAAACATAATTTACCAATTAGGATCAGGAAAGATATCGCCAATTCATAATCATATTAAACCAATTACCTAATAACCAGTGAACCAACTTATTTCACCATCTGTTGCTCCAAAATCCTTAGGCCTTCTTCAAAAGAATGCGGATTGTAACCTAAATCTTTAATTGCCTTATCCAAAATGAAACCCGTTTTAACAGGCCGTTTAGCCGTTTGGTTTAAACTAGCTGAACTGATCTCTTGCAGAAAAGATTTATCGAGCGACCAATAATCGGCAACCTTGCGTACCAAATCTGCAATACTCATATAATCTTTACCAGAAATATGATAAATCCCCTGAGCACTTTTCTCAACAGCCAAAATGCAGGCTTCAGCTAAATCTTCGGCAAGGGTGGGCATCCGCCATTGGTCGTTCACCACATTAATCGGCGATGCCTTTTCCAAAGCACCCTTAGCCCAAAGCACAATATTGCTTCTGCTCATATCATTGCTTATGCCATAAACCAAAATGGTCCTGATAATTGTCCAATGTCCTTTCGATTGCTTCAGCAAATCTTCGGCTAAAACTTTCGATTCGCCATAATAACTTACCGGGTTTACAGCATCCTCTTCCTTATACGGGCCATCGGCACCATCAAATACAAAATCGGTACTCAAATGAACCAGCTGAATATTTTTTTCTTCACAAACAGACAACAAGGCTTGAACAGCATCTACATTAAGTTGATGGCAAAGTTCCTTATTAGCCTCACAGGTATCCACATTAGTCATAGCGGCCGTATGAATAATCGCATCTGGCTTATATTTTTCGATAACCTGCCTAACCTGCTCCGGATTGAGAATATCCATTTCAGCGTATTCGTATCCATCTATAATAGGATAACGGTTTAATCCCTTCGAAGTCGCTATCAGTTTTACCCTGCCTTCGGCAAGAATTTTTTCGGTTATTTTCTGCCCTAAAAGGCCGTTACTACCCGTTGTTAAAATGGTTTTCATTCTTACTATTTAAGCCTCGAAATTATCTATAATAATACTGTTAAAAAATTTTATAATATATATTTAAAATTCAGTAAGAATAACTTAACTTTGCCAACCGAATTGGAGCCCTTACAAACAGCTTTAATTCATTGACTGTAATAAATTTACTCACAACAGATATGCCTAACTTAGGAAAAATAGCACAAATTATCGGCCCAGTGGTTGACGTTAGCTTTGCTGATGATGCCCATCTACCTAAAATTTTTGATGCGTTAGAGATAACGAAAGAAAATGGACAAAAAATTGTTTTAGAAGTTCAACAGCACTTAGGTGAAGACCGTGTACGTGCAATTTCAATGGACTCTACTGACGGTTTAGTTCGCGGTATGAAAGTAGTTGATACTGGCGCTGCGATTAAAATGCCAGTTGGCGACCAGATTAAAGGTCGTTTATTTAATGTAGTTGGTGAAGCGATTGACGGTATCAACGCAGTTGATAAAACCGACGGTCGTCCTATCCATGCAACTCCTCCTAAGTTCGAAGATTTATCTACCGAAACTGAAGTACTTTTTACTGGTATTAAAGTAATCGATTTATTAGAGCCTTATGCAAAAGGTGGTAAAATTGGTTTGTTCGGTGGTGCTGGTGTAGGTAAAACGGTATTAATTATGGAGTTGGTAAACAACATCGCTAAAGCTTATGCTGGTTTATCAGTATTCGCAGGTGTTGGTGAGCGTACCCGTGAAGGTAACGATTTACTTCGTGAGTTTATCGAGTCAGGTGTAATTAACTATGGTGATGATTTCTTGCACTCAATGGAAAAAGGTGGTTGGGATCTGAACGCAGTTGATACTGAAAAATTAAAAGAATCAAAAGCAACATTGGTTTTCGGTCAAATGAACGAGCCTCCTGGTGCACGTGCACGTGTTGCCTTATCAGGATTAACTGTTGCTGAATATTTCCGTGATGGTGATGGTGAAGGCGCTGGAAAAGATATCCTTTTCTTCGTTGATAACATCTTCCGTTTTACTCAGGCAGGTTCTGAGGTATCGGCCCTTCTAGGTCGTATGCCATCTGCGGTAGGTTACCAACCAACATTGGCAACTGAGATGGGTTTAATGCAGGAGCGTATTACTTCAACTAAACGTGGTTCAATTACATCAGTACAAGCAGTATATGTACCTGCGGATGATTTAACTGACCCTGCACCGGCAACAACTTTTGCCCACTTAGATGCAACTACAGTACTTTCACGTAAAATTGCCGAGCTAGGTATTTACCCAGCGGTGGATCCATTGGATTCTACTTCACGTATCCTTTCTCCAGCTGTTTTAGGTGATGAGCACTACAACACTGCACAACGCGTTAAAGAAACTTTACAACGTTATAAAGAATTACAAGATATCATCGCAATCTTAGGTATGGACGAATTATCTGAGGAAGATAAATTAGTAGTATCAAGAGCGCGTCGTGTTCAACGTTTCTTATCTCAACCTTTCCACGTAGCAGAGCAATTCACAGGCTTAAAAGGTGTACTAGTTGACATTAAAGATACCATCAAAGGTTTCAACATGATTATGGATGGTGAAGTTGATGAATATCCTGAAGCTGCATTTAACTTAGTTGGTAGCATTGAAGATGCGATCGAAAAAGGTAAAAAATTATTAGCAGAAGCGAACTAAGAAACGCGCTAAGCGTTAGGTGCCAAGCGTTTTAAACGCTTTACGCTCTACGCTCTACGCCAAACTAAAAAAAGAATGAATTTAGAAATATTAACTCCAGATAAAAAAGTTTACGAAGGTGAAGTAACAGCAGTTACGGTTCCGGGTACTTTAGGCTCTTTCCAGATTTTAAAAGACCACGCTCCTATCATCTCAACTTTGGAAGATGGAGAAGTTATTATAAAAGCAAACAAAGCTGAAGAGCAACGCTTTTTTATTAAAGGTGGTGTAGTTGAAGCCATTCACAATAAAATTGTTGTTTTGGCAGAAGGTATTGCTTAAACACATTATAAGGCAATTCCTGATTTCAGGGATGAGCTTTAATAAGAAAAGCCTTTTCGATGAATTTCGGAAAGGCTTTTTTTGTTTCCAATCATTATTGTCGGCTTTAATTTAAAATACCAGCAACCTAAGCG
>Ga0256882_1000085_pt1 | contig 17470 bp, 20 predicted proteins | sample MC6MC0440MT_FD_186349 | JGI IMG/M metagenome (GOLD analysis project Ga0256882, IMG submission 186349) | Metatranscriptome of enriched soil aggregate microbial communities from Iowa State University, Ames, United States - MC6-MC0440-MT... | ecosystem: Environmental > Terrestrial > Soil >...
GGGAGGTTTGCAAGAGTGGGACAGTACAAGCATTTCAGAATCGATTACCTGCTGCACGGTAAATACAAAAGCTTCTACATCAGCGCCGAAACCATGGATAACGCCTCTGCCTGGCATTGGGCTTCCGTGGACGCTGGATTCGGGCAGATACCGAAGTACCGTTCGGACAAAGTGCCGAAAGTCAGCAAGCCAAAGGCCGAACAACTCGGTCTGACGGATGTGGAGTGGGCCGAATCCTGACAGGATCGGACCCCGTTTCAGCCGGATGAATTGCCCCGTCGATGCGCTCCTGCGTGCGTTGATCGGGGCAATGGTCGTATCGAGGCAGGCCTTCACTGTTGAATCAGCAACAGCCGATGCGCAGTTTGCTCAACGCGCTTGTCCTCAAGCGCGTGTGCAGTCTCAGAGCCGAGATGCAGACATTGAATGCAACCCTCTCCAGGCCGGGCTTCTCCCGCCTTTTCCCACGCGCTTGCGCTGTGTGCGCGCCAACCACGTAGTGGCACATCCCCTGCAATCCTTGATCCACGCTCGGGCCCCTCCTGAACGCCTCAACCTCATACGTCGGCATCACCGCACCTGACCGGCGCTTTTCGAGACATCGCAATGAACCTCTCCCGCTTCATCCGCCACGGCCTGGCATCCCTGGCCCTGATTGCTCCGTTCGCCCATGCGGCAGCCCCCGTGACCCTGGTCGTTGGCGATCAGAACTACTACAACGTTCGCGCCTCGGTAGAAGCCTCCGGCGTGCTCAAGGACGCGCCCTACACCGTGGAATGGAAACACTTCCAGTCCGCCGCACCGGTTGCCGAAGGCCTGGAAGCCGGCGCGCTGGACCTGGGTTTTCTCGGCGACTCTGGCTTCATCTTCCTCGCTGCCAAAGGCGCGCCGGTCAAGCTGATCGGGGTCTCCCGGCAGAACCCGGACACCATCGCCCTGCTGGTGCCCAAGGACTCTCCGGCAAAAACCATCGAAGACCTCAAGGGTAAGAAAGTCGCCTACTGGCCCGGCGCCTGGAGCCAGCAACTGACCTTGCGCGCGCTGGAACAAGCCCGCCTGCCCAAAGACTACGTCGAGTTCGTCAAACTGATGCCGATCGACGCAGCCGCCGCCCTGCCTCAAGGCAGCATCGACGCGTTTCCGGTCTGGGAACCCTACATCTCGCAGCAGCAGGTGTTTTCCGGTGCACGCGCGATCATCACTGCGCGCGGCCTGATGCCGGGCCTGTCGAGCATCGCTGCCAACGCCAACTCCATCGAACCGAAACGCGCGGCCATCGCCGACTTCCTTGGTCGTTTGCAGAAAGGCCGCGCGTGGGTTCAGGCCAACAAAGAGACCTATGCTGACCTGTGGGCGAAAAAGGCCAACCTGGATCAGGCCGTTTCGCGGCACTGGATAGGTCAGGCTGACATGAGCGTCGGCCCGGTCGATCCGCAAGCGGTCAGGGACTATCAGGGCACGGCCGATTTTCTGGTGCAGACCGGCGCACTGCCCAAAGCGTTCGACACTCAGAGCGTGATCGACACGTCGTTCGGCAACGCCTTCCACTGAACCACTTTCTGACAATTGGCGAGCCGCATCGACGCCATTGAAAGAACTGATCATTAAACGACCATTGTGAGTAAGCCCTTGCATTTACGGGCTTACAGAAAGTTATCCACAGAGATATTCACGCTTTTCGTGGACAACTTTTTGAACCATTTGGCGTTGACTTTCAGGGACTTCCGAGCGTAGCCGCCTCCTCCAGCGCTGACCTGTCCACGCCCAAGGCGCGATGCCAGACCGGGGCGCTCGCCGAAGGTCAACTGGGGCGATCTGCGTCGCAAAAAAAATCCAAGTCTTGCGACGGATTTCCCGGCGAGCGTCGTTTAACCCTTCAACTGCACTCACTTCGTGTGCAGGTTTGAAGGAGTTGTCATGAGCGCAGCCCGATCTCTGGCGAAATTTCGTTATGCCTTGATCATCCCGTTCGCCCTCGCCGCACTGGCCAGCACCCCGACCTACGCTCGGGAAGAAATCATCATCCGCGAGGCGCCGCCGCCCATGCGCGTGGAGCCCGTTCCTGGCCCTCGCCAGGGTTACGCCTGGGACCAGGGTCACTGGCGTTGGCAGCACGGCGGCTACGTCTGGGTGCCGGGGCACTGGCAACCCATGCGTTATAACGGCCGCTGGCAGCCAGGTCACTGGGAAGCTCATGGGCCGAACTGGTACTGGATAGAAGGTCGCTGGGTACGCTGAACCAATGGCGGGGTTGTGGTCTGTAGTAACAGGATATTTCAGACCTTTCCCCGCCCGTCTTTCGTTCGACAGGGCACCCCAGTGAGCCACCGAGATACGCCCTATTGAAAGACCCTGATCCGGACGCTGAACTGCTGGCCCGCATCGGCAAGAACGAGCCGCAAGCCGTCAATGAGATGGTGTCACGCAAGCTGCCCCGCTTGCTCGCACTGGCTGGCCGGCTGTTGGGCGACGCCGAAGAAGCACGCGATGTGGCGCAGGAGAGTTTTCTTAAAATCTGGAAACACGCGGCCAACTGGCGCAGCGGTCAGGCACGCTTCGACACCTGGTTATACCGGGTAGTACTTAACCTGTGCTACGACCGCATGCGGCAGCGCAAGGAGCAACCCCTTGACCATGATGCGGCACTGTTTGACGTGATCGACGGCTCCCCTGCACCGGATGAGCCTCTGCACGCCGAGGCGCAAAGCGCGCAAATGGCAGCGGCGCTGGCCTCGCTGCCCGACCGCCAGCGTGAGGCCATCGTGCTGCAGTACTACCAGGAACTGTCGAACATTGAGGCCGCCGCGCTCATGGACATCAGTGTCGAGGCGCTGGAAAGCCTGTTGTCGCGCGCCAGGCGCAACCTGCGCAACCACTTAGCCGAATCGGAGCGTGCCGCCAGCGGCAACGTCGTCCCAAGGAGAGGAAAATCATGACGCCCGAGCGATTCATCCACTTGGCCGATGCCTACGGGGCGGACCTTGCACACTGGCCCGCCGTCGAGCGCGAGGACGCGCGAACCCTGTTGGCCCAACGAAATCCTCAAGCCCTCGCAGCCTTGCAACAGGCTCAGTGGCTCGACAATCGCTTGGACACTCATCGCGCGCCCTTGGCCGATCCGCTGTTGATGCGCCAGATCGTCGCGTCGGCCTATGCCACCGAGCCTCCCTCCTCATTCTGGCGCCGCTACGCCGACTGGCTATCGCGCCTTGGCTTTGTCGGCGTGGGCCTGGCGGGCATTGCGGCCGGCATGCTCGTGGCTTCAATGAGCCTGCCGCTGTCTGCCGCGCCGGATTGGCTACCCAGTGTGTTCGATCATGGTGAGGCCGAGCTGATGCTCGGCATCGATAGCGAAGAGGGCGAACAATGACCGAGCCGGGAAAACGCCTGAAAACGCTGCTGATCGTCTCCGTGCTGGTGAACATTTTTCTGGTCGGCGGGGTGATCGGCGGGCTGTATCAGTGGTCCAGTCATCCCCGTGCACAGGGCGCTGTCGTGCAGCACGGTTTGCGTCAAGCACTGATGCAACTGCCGGACGCGCGTCGGCATCAGCTCAGAACCATGCTGCGTGAAACCCGCCGGGAAAATCAGCGGCTGATCGTCGCCAGCCGCCAGGCTCATCAGGACGTCGCGCGCCGTTTGAAAGCCAGCGACTTCGACCGCGATGCGCTGGATCAGGATCTGGACCGCGCGCGAACCGCCGACATCACCTTGCGCACCCGAGTGGACGCGACCCTCGCCGACTTCGTCGCCAGCCTGCCTGCCGACGAACGCCAGACCCTGGCTGAGGCCATGACTGCACGGCGTCAGAGCAACGCACAAAAAATCATGAAAGATTGATTACGCGCGCGACGGATTTGCCCCGCTTGCGCGTTAAACCCTTGTACGCCCCGCCAATCTGGCGCGGGCCGGATGACACAAGGATTTCCTCATGCAGCAAAAAACCAAAGCCGCGTTGCTGGCAATCGCCGTGACGCTGTCGTTGTCGGGTTGCGTCGTCGAACCTGTGCACCCTCGTCGTCCACCGCCTCCGGTTGAAGTGGTCCCGGTCATGCCGGCGCCGGGTGCTCAGTGGGTGCCGGGGCATTACCACTGGGCCGGTAACGCCTGGCTGTGGAGTCCTGGTCACTGGCGCCGGTATTGAGGGGGCGCCCGTTCAAGCCTCACCCTTGGCCTGCTGCTCAACATGGACCGGCAGATCCGGGTCGATGTTGAGCGCCGCCGCCAACTCCTCCTGATAATTGCGCTCGGCGTCCTGCTGGTCATCCATCAGCAGAACGCTGGCCAGGTACATCCGCCCCTGACTGGCGCGCAAGAGTTGTTCGAGCAGATCGCTGATGTGCATGAGTTGGTCCTCAGCCGATGAATGTCACTTCCGAGCTCGACTGACAGTCTTCAAGAATAGGCGCCATGACCGCCTGGCCGACGCACTTCACCTGCGTGCTAGGATCGCGGGCAAACCGACCACTCAGGGAGCCACCTCAATGCCTGCGCAGCACACCTTCGCCGCCTTTCTCTTCGACATGGACGGCACGCTGACCAACTCCATCGCCGCCGCCGAACGCGTCTGGACACAATGGGCGCTGGGCAAGGGGCTGGATGTCGAGAAACTGTTGTCGACGATTCATGGCGTGCGCTGCGTCGACACCCTGCGGCGCCTGAACCTGCCGGGTGTCGACCCGGTACGCGAGGCAGAACTGCTCGCTCAGATGGAGACCGATGATGTCGAGGGGGTGATTTCCATTGACGGCGCAGCGCGGTTTCTCGCCGCCCTGCCTGACGACCGCTGGGCCGTGGTGACCTCCGCGCCACGGCTGCTGGCCGAGCGACGGATTCAGGCGGCAGGCTTGCCGTTGCCAAAAGTCATGGTCGCCGCCGAAGACGTCGAGCACGGCAAACCGGCACCGGACTGCTTTCAACTGGCTGCAAAGAAGCTCGGCGTCAGGCCGCAGGATTGTCTGGTGTTCGAAGATGCGCCGGCAGGTATTGCAGCGGCAGAAGCGGCGGGCGCCAAGGTCATGGTCATCACCGCCACGCACAAGTACGCGATTGAAACCCCGCACCCTTCCCTCGCCAGCTATGACCAGTACCGCGTGGCGCTGAACGCCGAAGGCTTACTGGAGCTGAGCGCCCACGGAGGGTGATGAAACGGCGGTAGACAGGCGCGGGGGTGATCCCCACGCCTGCACTGTCGGCCCCTCTATTCGATCAACTGGGCTTCACGCAGGGCGCTCAAAGCCGCCAGCCAGCGTGGATGCTGACGATACTCGGTGGTTGCCAGCCCCTGACCACGCATGCGCGCAATGCGCTCGTGCGGGGTGATCTTCATGCGCTGTGCAGCGCTCAGGGCCAGTTCGGCGGCGGCGCGGTCGTTGCACACCAGGCCCATGTCGCAACCGGCCGTCAGCGCGGCCTCGATACGGCTGGCCGCATCCCCTACCACATGGGCACCGGCCATCGACAGGTCGTCGCTGAAGATCACGCCATCGAAACCCAGCTCACCGCGCAAAATGTCCTGCAGCCAACGACGGGAGAAGCCGGCAGGTTGCGAGTCGATTTGCGGATAGATGACGTGAGCAGGCATCACGGCAGCCAACTGCTGGCTCAGGCGCGCGAAAGGAATGAGGTCGTTGGCGCGAAGGGTTTCCAGGCTGCGCTCGTCGGTGGGGATAGCGACGTGCGAGTCCGCCTCGGCCCAACCGTGCCCCGGAAAATGCTTGCCGGTAGCCGCCATGCCGGCGTCGTTCATGCCCTTGATAAAGGCGCCGGCCAACACGGCGGCGCGCTCCGGATCGCCCTCGAAGGCGCGCGTCCCCACAACAGCACTGCGTTGGTAATCGAGGTCCAGCACCGGTGCGAAGCTCAGATCCAGCCCCACCGCCAGCACTTCGGTGGCCATCAGCCAACCGCATTGTTCGGCAAGAAATTCCCCATTCGGGTTATCGGCAATCGCCCGCATCGCCGGCAGACGCACGAAGCCCTGACGCAGACGCTGAACGCGACCGCCTTCCTGATCGACCGCGAGTAACAGGTCGGGGCGAATCGCGCGGATAGACGCGCTCAGCTCACGGACCTGGCGAGGGCTCTCAATGTTGCGGGCAAAAATGATCAGGCCGCCCACTTCGGGCTGACGCAGAAACTGACGGTCTTCGGATGTCAGCCAGGTACCGGCGATATCCACCATCAGGGAGCCTTGCAGGCCAGAACGCATAGAAAGATCCTTCAACAACCATTGCTCAGTGCGGCATGGTGAGGGATCGCCGGGTGCGATGCAAATGTACGGCACCCGAGAGCGGGAGTGTCAGGCCTTGGCAGCGGCTGGCGCAGTGCTCTTGGTGCGGGGCTTGAGCTGGGCGCTGATCATCGCGCTGTCGGTGACGCCGGTTTCGGCACGCATGCCTGCGGCAAGGAACGGCACCATCAGACGCATGACCTGCTCGATGGAGGTGTTCACGCCGAAATCGGTCTCGGCAATGGCGCGCAGGGCCTTGATGCCGGACATGCTGAACGCCGCAGCACCGAGCATGAAGTGCACGCGCCAGAACAGCTCGATGGGCGGAATACGCGGCGCCGCTTCGTTGACCAGCAGCATGTAGCGGCGGAACACCTTGCCGTACATGTCTTCCAGATAACGACGCAAGTGGCCCTGGCTCTGGCTGAACGCCAGCCCCAGAAGGCGCATGAAAATAGAGAGATCGTTGCCGCTGCGAGGCTGAACCACCAGCGCCTGTTCGACGAGGATTTCCAGCAGTTCTTCCAGGGAGGGCTTGTGCTCGGGTTTGCCTTGGCGACGTTCGAGCTCTTTGTCGAGGCTGGCGCAGAACGGCCCGAGAAAGCGCGAGAATACGGCCTGAATCAGCGCCTTTTTGGAACCGAAATGATAGTTCACCGCCGCCAGATTGACCGACGCCTTGCTGGTGATCAGCCGCAGCGACGTTTCCGCAAACCCCTTTTCCGCGAAGAGCTGCTCCGCAGCATCGAGAATTCGTTCAACTGTTTCCGACTGAGCCATGGTTATTCGCCTGACAAACACTTGTTTGAAACATACGTTTCAGCCGGGAGCCTGTCAAGCCGACTGTTCGCTTTCTGTCTGGTCAGTCACGCTATTTAACCATATAAATCACGGCTTTTAGCCACTGCGCCCGCATGACCATTGCGTCAGTCAAACCGCCTCGTTGAAAAGGAGGATTGCCAAGCGGCGAGCACTGTATATAATCCCAGTCACTGTATAAAAAGACAGAGCGATGCACATGATCAAACTGACGTCACGCCAAGCCGAAATCCTGGACTTCATCAAACGCTGTCTTGAAGACAACGGCTATCCGCCAACCCGCGCGGAAATCGCTCAGGAACTGGGGTTCAAATCCCCCAACGCCGCTGAAGAACACCTCAAGGCCCTCGCCCGCAAGGGCGCTATCGAAATGACCCCGGGCGCGTCCCGTGGCATTCGCATCCCGGGCTTTGAAGCCAAGGCCGACGACAGCGGTCTGCCGATCATCGGTCGCGTCGCAGCCGGTGCGCCGATCCTGGCGCAACAGCATATCGAAGAATCCCTGGCCATCAATCCTGCCTTCTTTCATCCGAGCGCCGACTACCTGCTGCGCGTCCACGGCATGAGCATGAAGGACGTCGGCATTCTCGACGGCGATCTGCTGGCCGTGCACACCACCCGCGAAGCCCGCAACGGCCAGATCGTCGTGGCGCGTATCGGCGACGAAGTGACCGTCAAGCGTTTCAAGCGCGAGGGCAGCAAGGTCTGGCTGATCGCCGAGAACCCTGAATTCGCTCCCATCGAAGTCAACCTGAAAGATCAGGACCTGGTCATCGAAGGGCTGAGCGTCGGCGTTATTCGCCGCTAAGGAGAACGTTTATGCACCTCCCGCAGACACCGCAACAACATGCACAACTGCCGCTGTTCGAAGCATTCATGATGCCCGGCACGCAGCTACTGGACGTTCCGCTGCGCCAGATCCCGGTACTCGACGACATCGCCGAAGCGCCCTGGAGCAACGAACCCGAAGTCTTCAGTGAATTGTCATTGCGCGGTGCTGCCGGGAACTGCCTGAACCTTCTGGCGCCGATTCTCCGCGACCTGAGCCAGGACCGTAACGATCGCTGGCTTACCCTCATCGCGCCGCCCTCCAGCGTGACTCAGGCATGGCTGAGGGATGCTGGCCTGAACCGGGAACGCATTATCCTCATGCACCCTCGCGGCCCCCAGACCGCGCTGGAGCTGACCCGCGAGGCGCTGCGCCTGGGCCGCAGCCACACCGTGGTCAGCTGGATCAACCCGATATCCGCCAGCGCCAGACAACAGCTGATCAGCGCGGCGCGTACCGGGGATGCACAAAGCCTGAACATTCGCCTGGGCTGATGTCTGCCGGGCGAAACAAGGGTTTTGAGAGGGTGCTGCAACAGGCCGGGCTTCTCTTATTCGAGAAGCCATCAGACAAAGATAATGCCGAGTCGATCCAGAACAGGATCAGTGCAGGACGCGAGGCCCCTCTTCTTCCTTGGTCAGCTCGCCTTCAGCCAGGCGACCTGCCATTTGCACACCCACGCTGAGCATCGCCTTGGCGACTTCAACGTGTTGGCCTTGCAGAAATGCCTTGGCATCCTCGGAGAAGTTCAAGGTCACCAGAGAACCTTCATCTTCGGCGCGGCGCAGCTCGATGCGGCCGTCAGGCAGTTCGACAATTTCCAGAAAAGAGGTTGGCATCAGGACAGTTCTCCACGAAAGGCGCGCATTGTAACAGCCTGATGACTCAGGCCCTAGCCCACCGATCACTCTATCGCCTGGCGAGTATCAGCACTCGCTCAAACCCTCGCGGAAACGAATCGCCAAACCTTTGAGCTGCTGGCGCCAGCTTTCCATTTCTTCGCGAGTCAGTTCAGGCTCGACCTCCTCTTCTGCCCCCACCGCAATGATCAGCGGCTGTGTGACGTCGCCCTTGGGCTTTTTCGGCTCGCGCGGCGGCAGGAACAGTGCGTGGTAAGACGCCAGCAGTTGTGCCAGCCAGGTTTCCCGTTGTTGCGCCAATTCGACCAGTTCGCCCATTTCAGGGATCGCGATGGCCTCCAGCACTTTTGGGGTCAACAGGTCTTCAGCGCGGGCCGTGCTGGCGTTGGGCAGGCGGTAGAAGCCTGCGATCTCGTGGCACAGGCCCAGCAGCGCGCCGTAAAGGTGAAACACGGCAGATTCGCGCTCGGCCTGGACGAGGCCCTGGGCGTTCATGGCGCGGCTTTCCGTGGCCTTGGCCATGGCTTCCAGCGCCAGGCCTGCAAAGAAAATCTTCTGATTGGTGCGGGTATAGAGTTCGTGGGCCATGACAGCGGTCTCCCCATCAATGAAATTTGAAACGAGCACGCCGGGCAAAAAAATCCCTCGATGCACAGTACGGCCACCGAGGGATTCTTTTAGCGCAAAGTGCCTGTGCTTACCAGCCGGTTTGAGTGCGGCCCGTGGCAATCAACGCTTGTCTTCGACCTTCCAGGTGCCGCCGTCGTAGAACGCGCGCCAGCCGGTCGGCTTGCCGTCCACTTCGGTCTGCACATATTGCTCCTTGGACTTGCGGCTGTAACGGATCACTGCCGGACGGCCATCAGGATCCTTGGCCGGCGCTTCGCACAGGAAGTGGTACTTGGGATCGATCTCAGACTTGTGCGGCACGATTTCCAGCACCAACGGTGCGCGGGTCTCGCGGTTTTTCGGGAATTGGCTGGCGGCCAGGAACAGACCCGAAGCACCGTCACGCAGGATGTAGGTGTCGTCGACCTTCTCGCACTTGAGCTCCGGCATCTTCACCGGGTCCATCTTCGGTGGCGCCGCTTCGCCGTTTTTCAGCAGCTTGCGGGTGTTCTTGCAGTTGGTGCAGCCGAAGAACTTGCCGAAACGGCCCGTTTTCAGCTGCATCTCGCCGCCACACTTATCGCACTCTACGCTCGGGCCTTCGTAGCCCTTGATGCGGTAGGTGCCCTCTTCGATTTCGTAGCCTGCGCAATCCGGGTTGTTACCGCAGATGTGCAGTTTGCGCTTCTCGTCGAGCAGGTAGGCGTCCATCGCGGTGCTGCAGATCGGGCAGCGATGCTTGCCACGCAACACGCGCGATTCCGATTCACCCTCGTCGTCTTCGGCGATTTCGTCGCCCGGCGTGAGGTTGACCGTGGCCTTGCAGCGTTCTTTGGGCGGCAGGCTGTAGCCCGAGCAACCAAGGAACACGCCGGTGGAAGCGGTACGAATCTGCATCGGACGCCCGCACACCTTGCATGGAATGTCGGTCATCACCGGCTCGTTGGCACGCATGCCGCCGCCAGTGACTTCGGCCACTTCGAGCTTTTTCTTGAAGTCGCCGTAGAACTCGTCGAGCACGTTTTTCCAGTCGCGTTCGCCCTGAGCCACGTCGTCGAGGTTCTCTTCCATGCCGGCGGTGAAGCCGTAGTCCATCAGGTTGGAGAAGCTCTCGGACAAACGCTCGGTGACGATGTCGCCCATTTTCTCGGAGTAGAAGCGGCGGTTGTGTAACGCCACGTAGCCACGGTCCTGAATGGTCGAGATGATCGCGGCGTAGGTCGAAGGACGGCCGATGCCGCGCTTTTCCATTTCCTTGACCAGGCTGGCTTCCGAGTAACGCGCAGGCGGCTTGGTGAAGTGCTGGCTCGGGTCGAGCTTGATCAGCTTCATCACGTCGCCCTGAGCCATGTCAGGCAGCACGTCGTCGTCGCCCGGCTTGCTCATCTGCGGCAGGACACGGGTGTAACCGTCGAACTTGAGGATGCGGCCCTTGGCGCGCAGCTCGAAGGTGCCGGCGGCGACACTGACGGTGGTCGACAGGTATTGCGCAGGCGGCATCTGGCAGGCCACGAACTGGCGCCAGATCAGCTCGTACAGACGCTCGGCGTCACGCTCCATGCCCGACAGCTTGCTCGGGTGGGTGTTGACGTCGGACGGACGAATCGCTTCGTGCGCCTCTTGCGCGCCTTCCTTGCTGCTGTAGACGATCGGCGCGTCCGGCAGGTACTTCTTGCCGAACTCGGTTTCGATGTAGGTGCGGGCCATGGCAACAGCGTCGGCCGACAGGTTGGTCGAGTCGGTACGCATGTAGGTGATGTAACCGGCTTCGTACAGACGCTGGGCCATCATCATGGTTTTCTTCACGCCGTAGCCCAGGCGGTTGCTCGCGGCCTGCTGCAGGGTGGAGGTGATGAACGGCGCCGACGGCTTGCTGCTGGTCGGTTTGTCTTCGCGCTTGGCGATGCTGTACGAGGACGCTTTGAGTTTTTCCAGCGCGGCCATGGCCTGCGTTTCGTTCAGCGGTTTGAAGGCCTCGCCGTTCTCGCGGGCCACTTCGAAGCGCACGTTGGCGCCCTTGGTCGTGCCCAGGTCGGCGTGGACTTCCCAGTACTCTTCAGGGTTGAACGCACGGATTTCACGCTCGCGCTCCACCACCAGCTTCACGGCCACCGACTGTACGCGACCGGCAGACAGGCCACGGGCGATCTTCTGCCACAGCAGCGGCGAGACCATGTAACCCACGACGCGGTCGAGGAAACGGCGCGCCTGCTGGGCGTTGACGCGGTCGATGTCCAGCTCGCCCGGCTTGGAGAAGGCTTCCTGGATGGCTTTCTTGGTGATTTCGTTGAACACCACGCGCTTGTAGCGATCGTCGTCACCGCCAATGGCTTCGCGCAGGTGCCAGGCAATGGCTTCCCCTTCGCGGTCCAAGTCCGTTGCGAGATAGATGGTGTCGGCGTCTTTGGCCAGACGACGCAGCTCCTCGATCACCTTCTCCTTGCCGGGAAGGATCTCGTACTTGGCTTTCCAGCCGTGCTCCGGATCGACGCCCATGCGCGCCACGAGCTGACGCTTGGCCTTTTCCTTGGGCGACAGTGCAGGCGCTTCGGAAGCGGTCTTGCCCTTTTTGGCGGCAGGTTCTTTCGCAGCGCTAGCCGAACCGCTGGTGGGCAGGTCTCGGATATGGCCGATACTCGACTTCACCACGTACTGGCTGCCCAGATACTTGTTGATGGTCTTGGCCTTAGCCGGGGATTCCACAATGACCAGCGATTTGCCCATGGATCGGAAAATTCCTAATGCAAGAAAAAAAGACGTTGGAGCCGTCGAGGCCCCGCTATATATAGTGGCTACAAGGTGAGGTCAAGCAAAGGCTACTGCAAGTTCTCGCCAGAAGACCGTGAAAAAAGGTCAGGTTCAGCCGTGACCAAAGCAAAGCGTGGCACTTGCTCGCCGTCAACCTCGACCGACTCCAGAAACATCGTCAAAGGCCGAACCCACAGGCCATATTCGCCATACAGCGCCTGATAGAACACCACTTCCTCTTCGGTCTCCGAATGCTTCGCGACACCGAATACACGGTACTCGGGGCCTTTATAGTGACGGTAAAGACCTGGCTTCAACTGCATGCTGCGGACCTCACGGATTGACGCGAAAAAAAAACTTTCAAAAATCGTTTCTCGACAAAAACAAAAGCCGGGGCACGTGGCCCCGGCTTGAACACTCACACCGATTAAACGCGTTCGAATACGGTGGAAATGCCTTGGCCCAGGCCAATACACATCGTGGCAACACCCAAAGTGCCGCCCTTCTGCTTCATGACGTTGAGCAACGTGCCGGAAATACGCGCTCCCGAGCAACCAAACGGGTGACCCAAAGCGATTGCGCCGCCGTGCAGGTTAACCTTCTGGTCCATCTTGTCGAGTACTTTCAAATCTTTCAGTACTGGCAAGGCCTGGGCAGCGAAGGCTTCGTTGAGCTCGAAGTAGTCGATGTCAGCGATGCTCAAACCCGCGCGCTTGAGCGCTTTCTGGGTCGCCGGAACCGGCCCGTAACCCATGATGGCAGGGTCCACGCCAGCCACCGCCATGGAACGGATGACCGCCATCGGCTGAATGCCCAGATCCATCGCGCGCTGGCCCGACATGACGATCATGCAGGACGCGCCGTCAGTAATCTGCGACGACGTACCGGCCGTCACGGTACCCCCTTTGGGGTTGAACGCCGGTTTCAGGGCGGCCAGGCTTTCCAGGGTGGTTTCCGGGCGAATGGTCTCGTCGAAGTCGTACATCTTCAGGAAGCCGTTCTCGTCATACCCTTGCATCGGGATGATTTCGTCCTTGAAGTTGCCTTCCACGGTCGCCTGATGGGCCAGACGGTGCGAGCGCACGCCGAACGCATCCTGAGCTTCACGGGTGATGCCGTGCATCTTGCCGAGCATTTCAGCGGTCAGGCCCATCATGCCCGACGCCTTGGCGGCGTACAGCGACATGTGCGGGTTCGGATCGACGCCGTGCATCATGCCCACGTGGCCCATGTGTTCGACACCGCCGATGACGAAGACGTCACCGTTGTTGCTCATGATCGCCTGAGCGGCAGTGTGCAGCGCGCTCATCGATGAGCCACAGAGACGGCTGACGGTCTGCGCCGCCGACGTGTGCGGGATCTGGGTCATCAGCGACGCCATGCGCGCGATGTTCCAGCCCTGTTCCAGGGTCTGGTTGACGCAGCCCCAGATCACGTCCTCGACTTCTGCCGGGTCGACCTTGCTGTTGCGTTCCAGCAGTTTGCTGATCAGGTGCGCCGACATGTCTTCGGCGCGGGTGTTGCGGTGCATGCCACCCTTGGAGCGGCCCATCGGAGTACGACCGAAGTCGACAATCACGACGTCTCTCGGATTCAAGCTCATATTCTCACCTGTTCGTTGGGCACTTATTCGAAGAAGCGCTGGCCGTTCTTGGCCATTTCACGCAGCTTCGCAGTGGGGTGGTACAAAGCGCCCAGATCAGCGTATTGGTCAGCCAGGGCAACGAATTCGGCCACACCGATCGAGTCGATGTAACGCAGCGCACCGCCACGGAACGGAGGGAAACCGATGCCGTAGATCAGGCCCATGTCGGCCTCGGCTGCGGTCTCGACGATGCCGTCTTCCAGGCAGCGCACGGTCTCCAGACACAGCGGGATCATCATCCAGTTGATGATGTCTTCGTCGGTGACTTCACGCTGCTCGTAAACGATCGGCTTGAGCACTTCGAGCACGGAGGCGTCGACGACTTTCTTCGGCTTGCCCTTCTTGTCGGTCTCGTAGACGTAGAAGCCCTTGCCGTTCTTCTGGCCCAGGCGGTTGGCGTCGTAGAGGGCGTCGACAGCGGAGCGGCGGTCGTCCTTCATGCGGTCCGGGAAGCCTTCGGCCATCACGTCACGGCCGTGGTGGCCGGTATCGATGCCGACCACGTCCATCAGGTAGGCAGGGCCCATCGGCCAGCCGAATTTTTCCATGACCTTGTCGATGCGCACGAAATCCACACCGGCGCTGACCAGCTTGGCGAAACCGCCGAAGTACGGGAACAGGATGCGGTTGACCAGAAAGCCCGGGCAGTCGTTGACCACGATCGGGTTCTTGCCCATTTTCTTGGCATAGGCCACGGTGCTGGCAACGGCCACCTCACTGGACTTCTCGCCACGAATGACTTCAACCAGCGGCATCATGTGCACCGGGTTGAAGAAGTGCATGCCGACGAAGTTTTCAGGACGCTTGAGCGCCTTGGCCAGCAGGCTGATGGAAATAGTGGAGGTGTTGGACGCCAGAATGGTGTCTTCGCCCACCTGCCCTTCCACTTCGGCCAGCACGGCCTGCTTGACTTTCGGGTTCTCGACGACCGCTTCGACCACCAGATCCACGTGACCGAAATCGCCGTAGGACAGTGTCGGACGAATCGCATTCAGCGCTTCGGCCATCTTCGCCGGAGTCAGACGACCCTTCTCGACGCGCTTGCCCAGCAGTTTGGAGGCTTCGTTCAGGCCCAGTTCGATGGCCTCTTCACGAATGTCCTTCATCAGGATCGGCGTGCCTTTGACAGCCGACTGATAGGCAATGCCGCCGCCCATGATACCGGCGCCCAGCACGGCGGCCTGCTTCACGTCCCTGGCGACTTCGTCGTAACGCTTGGCTTTCTTTTTCAGCTCCTGATCGTTCAGGAACAGGCCGATCAGACTCTCGGCAGCCGAGGTCTTGGCCATTTTCACGAAACCGGCGGCTTCGACTTCCAGCGCCTTGTCGCGACCGAAGTTGGCAGCTTTCTGGATGGTCTTGATCGCTTCGACCGGCGCTGGGTAGTTCGGGCCGGCCTGGCCTGCCACGAAACCTTTAGCGGTTTCGAAGGCCATCATCTGCTCGATGGCGTTTAGTTTGAGCTTGTCCAGCTTCGGCTGACGCTTGGCCTTGAAGTCGAACTCGCCGGAAATGGCGCGTTTGATCAGGTCCAGGGCGGCTTCCTGCAGCTTCTCGGGAGCGACCACGGCATCCACAGCGCCCACTTTCAGGGCGTCTTCGGCGCGGTTGTCTTTACCCGAAGCGATCCACTCGACGGCGTTATCGACGCCGATCAGGCGTGGCAGACGCACGGTGCCGCCGAAGCCTGGGTAGATGCCCAGTTTGACTTCAGGCAGACCCACCTTGGCGGTGGCGGACATGACGCGGAAATCCGCAGCCAGGCACATTTCCAGACCGCCGCCCAGGGCGATGCCGTTGATCGCGGCCAAGGTCGGCACGTTGAGGTCTTCGAAGTCGCTGAAGATCTTGTTGGCTTCAAGGTTACCGGCGACCAGTTCGGCGTCCGGCAGCTTGAAGTTGTCGACGAATTCGGTGATGTCGGCGCCGACGATGAACACGTCCTTGCCGCTGGTGACGATGACACCTTTGACCGACCCGTCGGCCTTGATGGCATCGACGGCCTGACGCAGGTCGTTGAGAGTGAGGCGGTTGAACTTGTTGACGGACTCACCCTTGAGGTCGAACTTCAGTTCGACGATGCCACTTTCAAGAGCCTTAACCGTGATGGCTTTACCTTCGTAAATCATCAACTGATCTCCACGATATGGAAGCTGAACAATACGCGTCAGACGCTGAAATCCGGCGCAAATCACGAGGTTTTCGTGGTTGCGAACACCAAACGCCAGTTACCCCGTCGACGCGATTCGGGCGTCTGTCAGAGCATTCCTACGGCAAACGCTCAATTCATACGCCCGTTTGATTTGGGTGCGCCTACCTTCTGCCATATTCCAGCGATTGTCAATTCGCCAGACAGCGGACAAAACCGGCAAATCACAGGTAAAAGACACATTTGATAGATGACCATTCAGCAAAATGATCGGGTTCAGCGAACGAGGATGTGACTAAAGGCGCGAAGCGACGACCGGTGCGCAAATACGGAAAAATAATGGGATCCACAGCAGACAAATGCACCAATAAGGTCTACATTCAGCGCACTTGCATCAAGACGGGTCGTTTTCGGGAAATACGGTGAAACGAATCGGGACGTCTTTTGCGGCATTGCACCGCAAAGCAACACGAATTACGGCCTGCCTGGCCAACCCCCAGCCCGATGTTGTTATCGGGCTTTTTAATGCCTGCAATTTGGCAAAAGGACCGTTTTGCCGGTCACGCCAACGCCTTCAGCACCGCAGCAATGCGCTGCAACACATCTTCATCACCGCGCTCGGCCCAATACAGGGCAATCAACTGCTTGCCCGCCTCGACCTTGTAAACGTCTGCGGGCAGCGTCTGAAAATGCGCGAACAGACGTGGGTCTTCGCAGGGTTCGCGCCACTGGTTGACCCAGTTGCCGGGCGTCATCTGCCAGTACACCCAGACGTCAGGCTCACGCGCCGCGCGAGGCCGGTGATACTGCGCACACGGGCTTGGCGGCTCGACCGGCAGCCAGTGCGGCCATTCCTGGGGAATCAGTTGCATGGCCAGCCCCATGCGCCGTGCAGCCATGCGCATGGCCATTCGTCCGCTCTGGGAACGCGACGGTCGCAGCCATACCAGGGGGCTCAAGACAACCGCAACGATTGACAGCACTATCCACACCGTCATATGTCTATGCCCCTGTCGCGGGGAGCGACGGGTAAAACACGAAGGCGTGCCATGAGGCGCGTGAAAAGAGCCATAATCAAAACCATCGCAGACCTCAGAAGGAACATCCCATGTCCTATGAACATATTCTGGTAGCCGTGGACCTCACTGAAGAGTGCGATCCGGTCATCAAGAAAGCCATGAAACTGGCCCTGGGCACTAACGCCAAGCTGTCGCTGGTACACATTGTCGAACCCATGGCCATGGCCTTTGGCGGCGACGTGCCGATGGATCTTTCGCAACTGCAGCAACAACAGTTCGATCAGGCCAAAGAGAAACTGGAAAACCTGAAACTCAAATACCCTGAAGTGAAAACCGGCGACAGTCACCTGACCTACGGCCAGCCACGCCAGGAGATCCATAACTTGGCCAAGGAGCATCATGTCGACCTGATCGTCGTCGGCAGCCATGGCCGTCACGGCCTGTCGCTGCTGCTGGGCTCCACCGCCAATGACGTCCTGCATGGCGCACCGTGCGACGTACTGGCTGTGCGCCTGGTGAAACCCGTCAAGTAATCCCTGCACAAGAACAAAAGCCCGGAC
>Ga0256882_1000094_pt1 | contig 17168 bp, 25 predicted proteins | sample MC6MC0440MT_FD_186349 | JGI IMG/M metagenome (GOLD analysis project Ga0256882, IMG submission 186349) | Metatranscriptome of enriched soil aggregate microbial communities from Iowa State University, Ames, United States - MC6-MC0440-MT... | ecosystem: Environmental > Terrestrial > Soil >...
CCGGCCTGACCGCGCTCTCACTGAGCGAGATCGCTTATGTTGCAGAGATTCACCGCGGAGGGCTGTCCGGTGTTCACAAAGGACAGTTGGAAGCAGGTAGGGCACTAGGTATCGGCTATGTTGGTCTGCAGCGGCTGGTCGTGTTGCCACAGGCATTCCGTGTCTCATTGCCATCCCTCATCAATGAGTACATCAGCATCGTCAAGCTGACTTCGCTGGTATCGGTGATTTCTTTGCAGGAGATTCTACTGGTGGGGCAGCGTCTGTACGCCCAGAACTTCAAGGTGTTGGAGACCATGCTAGCTGTGGCTCTGTACTACGTGCTGATCGTGACCGTGTTCAGTTTCCTGCTGAGTTACCTCGAAAAGCACCTGGATTTCACCAAGAAGTCCGGCAAGGTGTTTGCGCCTTCACCTGTTGACGCTCCGGTGAACGTGGTGCCGATCACAGGTGTAGAGAAGCGTAAGGCTATGCCCGCAATCGAGGCGCTTGGTATCAACAAAAGCTACGGCGCTCACCATGTACTCAAGGGCGTTGACCTGAAGGTCATGAGTGGTGAAGTGGTGTCGATCATCGGACCTTCGGGTTCGGGCAAAACGACCCTCATCCGAACCCTCAACGGCCTGGAGGCGATCGACAAGGGGGGTGTGCTCCTGAACGATATGCCGTTCCTGGGAAGTGGTGAGGGATCGAATGGTCGCCATGCCAGAGCCGCTTACAAGGAAAGCATTCTTCGCATCGGCATGGTCTTTCAGAGCTTCAACTTGTTCCCCCATAAGACCGTGCTGGAGAACGTCAACTTGGCCCCTTCCTATCACGCCAGGATGACCCGTGATCAACGCGTCGAGCGTGGACTGAAGCTGCTGGCCAAGGTGGGCATGGAGGCCCATGCGCATAAATATCCACATCAGCTATCGGGCGGCCAGCAGCAGCGCGTGGCCATTGCCCGGGCCCTGGCAATGGAGCCGTCGATCGTGTTGTTCGATGAACCTACCTCGGCGCTGGACCCCGAGCTGGTCGGCGAAGTGCTAAAAGTGATCGAGGACCTGGTGCGTGAGGGGATGACTATGATTATCGTGACTCACGAGATTGAGTTCGCCATGCAGGTCTCCGACCGGGTGGTATTCATGGAGGGCGGTAAGGTCGTCCATGATGAGGCACCAAGCTTTTACAAAGAAATGCCGGGCGACTCGCGAATTCGCAAGTTTCTGAAGGGCTATTGAGCTCGATTGTACCGGTCATTTATCAAGTTGAAGCGGGGTGCAGTGAATGCCCCTCATCCCGCGCTGGGAGCCTGAAAAAGAATGAAGAAGCTACCGTTTGCCTTGGAAGAATACGAACAGCGTCTCCAGCGCGTTCAGGTAAACATGCGCGCTCGTGAATTGGACGCAATAGTGATCACCACCCCTGCCAATTTCCGCTACTTCACCGGATTGGACAGTCAGTTCTGGGAAAGCCCAACAAGGCCCTGGTTCTTGGTGCTTCCCGCAGAAGGCGAGTCGATTGCAGTGGTGCCTGGGATAGCCGAAGTCCCTGTCAGCCGATCTGCTGCCGGATCCATGAAGACGTGGCCATCACCACGGCCGGAAGATGAAGGCGTCTCGCTGATGGCCAGCGTCTTGAAAGATCTACCGCGGCGTTTCGGGCGTATCGGTTTTGAGCTCGGCCGGGAATGTACACTGCGCATGCCGATCCTGGATTTCCAAAAACTGCTGCCAATGATCTCGCCCATTGAAGTTGTGGACGGTGGTCCATGCCTTTGGCAGGTGCGGAATATTAAATCGGCTGCAGAGGTGGCGAAGGTGCGTCAGGCCTGTGAAATCGTGGGCCACTCATTGGCAGCGGTTCCTAGCTTTGCATCGAAAGGCTCTGTCGAATCTGATGTATGCCGCGATCTGTCCATCGAAATCCTCAAGCGTGGCGCCCATACAATCCCTTACATCGCCTGCGCTTCCGGGCAAGGCGGATACGACCAGATCATCACGCGTGGATCTGACCGAGAGCTACGCGATGGCGACATTCTGATCTTTGACGTCGGCGCTACAGTGGATGGTTACTTCTGCGACTTCGACCGAAATTACGCTATCGGTAAAATTTCTGATGCTGCATTGCGGGCCCATGACGCCGTGTGGCGAGCGACCGAAGCGGGACTTCAAACTGCACGCTCAGGGGCGAGGGTCAGCGACCTTTGGGCCGCGATGACTGAAGTTCTGATGGCAGCTGGGATGAAGGGCAATAACGTTGGGCGCTGTGGCCACGGCCTCGGCCTTCAGCTGACGGAGCCTCCATCCAACTGCCAGGATGATAATGCGGTACTCATGCCTGGGATGATCATGACTCTTGAACCGGGCATGGAGTATGAAGATGGCAAGCTCATTGTCCATGAAGAAAACATTCTGATCACCGAGGAGGGGCTGCCGGAGCTGTTGACCATCCGCGCTCCACGTGAAATGTGGCGTATCGACTAGCTCGCACCAGGTCTGAATGAAGCCCCGAAATGCCGATCCACACGAGGATCGGCATATCCGTTTTTGCGTAAAGGCATTCAGACCACCGGAATGGCAAACGTCCGCTTGACGTTCTGCATCGCCACGAACGTTTTGAACTGCTTGATGTTCCCGTAGAAGAACAGCTCCCGCGTCAACGCTTCATACTCCTCCATGTCCTTGACGTTGAGTACAAGAAGGAAATCGAAATCGCCGGTCACGTAGTAGACCTGCTGTACTTCCGGTCGACTTGTGAAGCGGGATTTGATTTCGTCCAAGAGGTCTAGTCTCTCGTTTTCCAGCTTCACTTCGACAATAATCGTGATCGGGCGTCCCAAGGCTTTGGGATTCAGGATGCTGACGTTCCGCTCGATGACTCCGGCCTCCTCAAGAGCAGCAATTCTCCGGTTTACCGCCGAAGCCGATAGGTTTACTTGCTCTGCCAACGTCCGTTGGGAAACGCGGTTATTTTCCTGAAGGATGGCGAGGATTTTTTTATCGTATGCATCGAGGTTCATTCGAACACCTTTCAGGATTATCCGGCGGTAAGATCTCACGTTATCCTACGTGCCACAGGGGCGGCTACGACGCAACAATTGATCGTGTAAAAAAAGATTTCGTTGCATAAACGGTGCGGGGAGCGAAACGTTTGTGCAGGAGACTCCAGTCCTGCATCACAACCAACGAACCCGAAATGCGCCCGAAAAAAAGCCCCATCACCGGGGCTGATGATCAAGCTGGCCAACGAAAACCGTTATGCAATGGAGATCTGATGCGACTGGGCGCTGTAGATCTGCGAATGCGCCGGAGCTGCATCAGACAAGTCAGCTATTAATGGGTCTCAAGCATCGAAACTAGGGAAAACGCGGCGGATCTGCCGTCCAGGTACACCACACTTGCATCTGTTGCTGCTGGCCCATAAGGAAGTTAATCATCGACAACGCTGTGCCCTCAATCCGTTTGGGCGTTAAGGACTTTAAAGCCATCCCCAGCCGACGAGACCCGCGCTCTGTCGGGAATCCGAAACCTCACTGCCGGGCTGCTGTTGATGTTCAAGGTGAAGCTTCAGGAGCTGTGCCCCGCTGAATTCAAAGAAGCACAACAAAATGAGCGCCGCCATGGACGCCATGCACAACGATCCTGCTCATCGCTGGACGCTGCAGGAGCTCGCGGAGCAGGCGTTTCTTCCAGAGGCTGCCCTTAACATCCTGCGCTGGGGGATACTTCAAGCCCCACTGCCAAGCCTTTTGTGCGGACGAGCAAGGCGACGCTTTGCGACACCTAGAATTCGCAGTGACAGTCCTAGATCGTCGACGACTCGGGCCATAGTTACTGGGCCAATCATTGAAGTCAGGGTAAAAATTGCAGAATCTCTGGCCTCAGGATCGCCATCTGGACCCGAGCGCAGTTCTTCCTTGGAAGAAAAATGCCTGTAGAACCCCCCGTGGCTCATGCCTACAGCGGCCATGGTCTCTGCGACGCCAGTGGCGTGTATCCCATTGGACCTAAAGGCCTTGGCAGCGATCTCGATGATTCGTTTGCGTGTCTGAGCCGTTTCTTCCTTCGATTTTCGCATTTTTTCCAACCTCCCAGAACAACGCTGAGAGCTCCGGTCCCTAAACGATTGCTTTTGGCCGATAGCTGCCGCCTACACGGCAGTGCTACCCTTTCGCCGGACTTGAATCGACGCCTAGGAAGCGAAAATGTTGAAGGATGCGTACCGTTATAAGGTGTGGGCCGATGAGCGCACCTTGGCCGCCTTGGCAGACTTTGAACGCAAGGACCAGGCCTCGTCAGCGTTCGCATTCATGCGCCAACAGCTCAACCATATGGTCATCGTCGAGGAGCTGTTCAAAGCCCGCCTGCTGGGCGAGCTAGCGCCACATCCGGCAACCAATACCGAGGTCGTTCCTGATCTGCACGGACTGACGCAGCGCCTGACTGCCTGTAACGCGTGGGCCACCGATTACCTGGCGCGCCTTGCCCCGACGGAGCTTTGCAGCGCCGTAAGCTTTGTGTTTACGGACGGGCAGCACGGGACGATGACGCGTCAGGAAATCCTCTTCCACCTGATCAACCACGGCACCTACCACCGGGGCGCGATTGGCCATGCCCTGGATCTGGGCGGCGGCAAACGTCCGGCCGATACCTACAACGTGTTCATTCACGGCGCCGAGCCGCAGCGTCGCCAGCGGGCCTGTGGGTAGACGCGGCATTATGTGTCTGAAGGTCTTATGCGTATTTGATGATGAGTTCTTTAACGCGGCATATTGCGGCTCGACATAAGGACATAGGCCATGACTCAAACCACCCTGCATCTTTTGTGCGGCAAAATCGCCTCTGGCAAATCGACGCTGGCCAGGTCACTGGCCGCCCAGCATGGCGCGATGGTGCTGAGCGAAGACAACTGGCTATCGAAGCTTTACCCCGAGCAGATAAAATCTGTGGGCGACTACGTTCGCTTCGCCCATCAAATCCGGGGAATCGTTGGCCCGCTCGTCACCGATATATTAAATGCCTATCGCCAAGTCCATGGCCAGAACCGGGACTAGACGACTGTGGGCGCAGCCACCCGCCCAAGTATTCGAAGGTACAGGCTTACAGTAGTGCCTTGTCCTGGCAAGGTTACAACCCGGGCATCCCCGCCAGCTTTAATGGCAAAATCTTTCACCTGTGCCAGCCCCAACCCAGTACCTTCACCAGCCGGTTTCGTAGTAAAAAACGGTTCGAAGGCTTTGACTGCCGTATCGGCACACATCCCAGGCCCATTGTCACGCACGCTCAACACGAGATAGTCGCCTGCCGCCAAGCTGAAGTCGTCATCTACTTGTTGCCATCGAGTCAAAATCTCAATGTGGCCCGATCCTGTGATCGCATCCTGTGCATTCGACAAGAGGTTTATAACGACAGCTTGCAATTGGGCTTCCACGCACATCACTCCCCATCCCCATGCCGAGAAGTCGAATGTGAGCGTGATATCGCGTCTTACCACATTACGAATTGTAGACTGCGCAGCCTGGAGGCGTGCTGATACGTCAATACAGATAACCTCTGGGCCGTCTCCGCGCACACTCGACATCAGGTAGTTGATGAGCTGCCGGCCGTGCTCGACGGCCTCCAGACCCGCCTTGGAAAAGCGCTCTACATCCATGGGACGTCTTGAGCGCAGGCGAATCATTTCAAGCGCGGTTCCCACACCCTGAAGCAGATTATTGAAGTCGTGGGCGATGCTTGCGGTGAGCATTCCCAGCGAAGAGATGCGTCGTGAGTGATCAAGCTGGGACGCGGCTTCATCCCGGCTTTGTGAGAGTTGCCCGAGCTGATTGCGTAGTTGCGCCACTTGCTCGTCACGCTGGATCTGGATAAATCTGGCATCAAGCAATGCCGCGGCTTGGCGAGCAAGTATCTGCAGCGCTGCTATCTGAGGCTCAGATAACGTTCGAGGCCGTATATCAATAACGCAGACGGTTCCCAAAGCATGGCCGGCCTCTGTGACAATCGGGGCCCCCGCGTAAAAACATATGTAAGGAGGACCCTTGACCAGTGGGCTGCAGGCAAAGCGCGCGTCCAGAGTAGCGTCCTCGACAACCATCACGTCAGTGGGGTTGAGAATGGCATGCGCGCAGAAAGCCAGGTCTCGATGGGTTTGCTGAACTTCCAGGCCGATACAGGATTTGAACCACTGTCGGTCGCGATCAACAAGAGAAACCAATGCGATGGGTACTTCACACAACGTCGTAGCGAGCCGCACAACGTCGTCAAACACGGTCTCCGATACGGTGTCCAGCACTCTCAATTGCTCTAATGACTGGGCACGCTCCTCCTCGTTGGACGGAAAGGGTGCTGGGCGGTGGGCCATTGGTGTACCAGAGAATAGATAATTGTCTTCAATCATGCGCTGAGCCGGATCCTGTCGCAAGGACACTTTTTGCAAAGGTTAACCGCACGCAGGCCCGGCTCGGACGTGGGCCTACTCGAACGGATTTCTGAAAAAAAAAACCACGGCAGAACCGTGGTTGAAGGAGAGATTGGGTAGCGCCTGTTATCGGTGAATATAGGTCGGCATATCGAAACGGTGTTGGCTTTGCAGGGAGGCAATAGCTGGCATCTCTCCTGGTTGTGTCGCCAAGTCACGCTTGATCGCCCCGATGACCCACTCGATTTGCAAACTGCTTTGCATCTGATGGTAGGACAAGGCCCGCGAGACGCTCCGGCCAGACCTATCGCGCAATTTGAACAATAAACCCCCGTCAGGACGTGATTGAGTGCTGATTTGGAACTCGGTAAAGGCTGATAAAAGTTTTTCGATCTGGTGGGTCATGAGTGGCTCGCTTACGGCTGGGCAGGGTTATGTAGTCCTTTCGCAGAAACCGTGCCATACCAGCCGAACGAGAATTTCGTAATCATTTCAGTGACTTGAGTTAAAGGCGACCTTATCCTTTCATGCATTTTGCCTGATCCGATTGTTTGAGCAGGGCAAAAAGCAAACTCTTTCTATGAGTCATTTGAGAGACGCGGCTGTCATTGATTACCAGGGTATGGCCGGATCGTCTCCCATACGGGTGAGCGTAGCGATTCGTTTCAGTGTTCAATTCAGAGTCGCCTTAGATGTGATCTTCAAATGGCGCTCTTTAATTCAATTCACCACTGCCAGGTAACCTCTAACCAGTCGGCTCAGGAGCACGCGACATGTGGCAAGCAGACGATCACTTTGACCGTTGGTGGAATACGAACGGGCCTTGGGTTGAAGAACCAAACGTTCGCCGCGAAGGCACAAGCGGTGTGCAACGTGTGAGTCATGAGGGAGGTACGGTGTATGTGAAACGCCAGACCGGACATACATTCCGCAGCATTCGTTATCCTTTGGGCCGCCCGACGGCTCTCAGAGAGGGAATTGCGCTTTCCAGACTCGACCAGATGGGGGTGCTTGCGCCCAAACCGCTGTATTTCGGGTCCCGCAAGATCGATGGTCAGTGGCAGGGTCTTTTGGTTACTCGTGAACTCGTGGGCTTCCGCGACCTGGATACATGGCTAACGGACGAAGCGCAGCGGCATCTTTCCCAGGAAGACCACCTCGCCATACTGACCAACCTGGCTGTTTTGCTCGGGAAGCTTCATCGCGGTCGTCAGCAACACGGGTGTATGCGCGCCAAGCATGTGTTCATCAGCACACGCGTCGTTGAGGGTATTTCAAGATTTGATCTGGCACTACTGGACCTTGAAAAATCCCGGCCCAGGATCTCAATGACCCGCGCCGCGCGCCACGATGTGCGCCAACTGCGCCGTCACTCACCGTGGAATGACGCGCAGTGGAATTATTTTCTGGAACGCTACGAGAAAGAAATAGGGCGCAGTGTAGTTTTCAGGTAGTACAGCGCTCATCCCTCAGCTGATTCCGTTAGGACCTTCGAGGGCCTGACGGACTTTCTTGGCAAGATCAGTTGGGATGTAGGGCTTGGAGATAACATCGAACTCCTTACCACCAGCATCTGTGCGCTCCAATGAGTTTTCCGAATAACCTGTGGTTAGCAGCACTCGCAGTTTGGGATACAAACGCTTGGCTTCGCGGGCGAGCATCACGCCATTGATTCCGCCAGGCATGATGAGGTCGGTAAAGAGCAGATCGAACGATTCGCTTTTGAGAAATGACAGGGCTTCTTTGCCACTGTAAGCCACCTCGCACGAGTAGCCGTACTCTTCGAGAACCATCCTGGCCAGCTCCGCGACGTCAGGCCTGTCCTCCACGATCAACACCCGTTCGTGTCCTGTTTGAGTAGAGGTATTTTCCGCTTGAACGAGCTTGTGCAACTGGCTGTCATCGGCCGGAAAATACATCCGTATGGTCGTACCGATGCCTTCTTCGGAGTAAATCCTTGCGGTCCCACCTGACTGCTTCATGAATCCGTACACCATGGAAAGTCCGAGACCAGATCCCTTACCTTCTTCTTTGGTGGTGAAAAACGGATCCATGACGCGATCCACAATCGCAGCAGGCATACCGGCCCCGTTATCCGTGATCGCCAAGCTCACGTAGCGACCTGGCATCAGCCCATCGTAAGAAGTGGAACTAAGGTCTTCGATTCGGACGTTTTTCGTCTCCAGGGTCAGTTGACGATGAGCGTTGCCTTCCATTGCATCACGTGCGTTGATGAAGATATTGAGCAGCGCAACTTCGGTTTGCGTAGGGTCAACACGACAGTTCCACAGATCCTCAGCGAGAACTACACGAAGCTCTGTGCTGATCAGAGTTCGCTCGGCCATCTCCTGTGACGATGTGACGATCGAATTCAGATTAACGACGCGACCCTGTAGCTTTTGTTTACGCGAGAAGGCCAGTAACTGCTGTGTCAGGGTTTTGGCCCGTTCAGCAGCATCCCGGGCGTTTGCGGCGCTGCGCAGAATGCGCTGTTGGTCGTACTGGGGCTTGTCAGCAGTACGCTGGATCATGTCCAGGTAGCCGATCATCACCTGGAGCAGGTTGTTGAAATCGTGGGCGATGCCCCCAGTGAGCTGTCCCAAGGCTTCCATTTTCTGCGCTTGACGCAGTCCGTCTTCGGCGTCACGCCTGCGGCTAACGTCGAGTTGGGAGGCAAAAAAGTAGATCAAGTCGCCTGAGTCGTTGTACACAGGGGAAATAAACAGCGCGTTCCAAAAGCTTGATCCGTCTTTTTTGTAGTTCACGAGCTCGACGGCCACTTCAGTCCTGGCCTGAATGGCTTCGCGCACCTCACGCACTGCTTTGGGATCAGTCTCGGGTCCCTGCAAAAATCTGCAGTTGGCCCCCACAATCTCCTCGCGACTGTAGCCGGTCATGTCAATAAAGGCGTTATTGGCAAAGATGATGGGGTTGTCAGGCCGCTTGGGGTCCGTAACGATCATCGGCATGCGAGTCGTTTCCACGGCGGCAAAAAAAATGTTGTGATCCGATTCGCTGATGTCGCCGGTGGAGCTGTCGTTTACACGTGTTTGGTGATTTGCCATTGCTGCTCCGGCCAATGATCATAGGGCCACCCGGCTGAGCGGCCTGATCCTTTGACCAATTCTGATCGAAGTGGTGCCAGTTTTGGCTAAAAGGCATGCGGTGCACGTGTGACAGGGCGGGCATTGCTCGACTAAAGGCTGCGCGGCTTGCTCCATGTCGGGCGCTTGAGCGGATGCAAGCATTCTGCAAACGACCGCACAACCCATAGCAGACACTCGACGCTTACAAACTTCGGGAGCTGTGTCTCTCCAAACTATTGCGACGTGACAGGAATCTCGAGGATGGCGATCAAGCCAGCAGGTACTCTGTTTTCCAGTCGAACCGCGCCGCCGAGGCGCATCGCGACTGTCTGCACGATCGCCAGACCTAGCCCGACACCCTGGTCGTTTCCTTTGCTGTAGAAACGCTCGAAGAGACGTTCACGATCACCAGCACTGATGCCGGGCCCCTGATCCGCAACACTCAATTCATAGCCGTCATATTTGAACACCAGGGCGACGTTGATCTGCCCGTCTGCTGGCGAGAAATTCACCGCATTGGTGATCAGGTTCTGCAGGGCGATGTCGATGGCCGCGAAGTCAGTGTTCAGCAGATGCGCCTGTTCGTTGCACTCAAAAGACAGTTCCAGGCCTCGGCTCAAGACCCACGGCGTCATCTGCGCAAGGCTTTCGCGTACCGTGGCGACGAGGTCTGCCTGCTGGGTTTTGACCGGGCCAGTGCCCGGTTCCAGCCGGGCGATGGTCAGCAGCTGATTCACTAGCCGTGTCGTACGGTCGACTCCAACGACAAGGTAATTCAGCGACTCGCGCCGTTGCTCGTCGTTTTGTGCCTCCAGCACGTTCTGGGCGTGTACTCGGAGCACCGCGAGCGGGGTGCGCATCTCGTGGGCCGCATCGGCGATGAAGCGCCGCTCGCGGCTCAGCACTTCCTGAATCTGCCCCAGCAGCCGGTTCAGGGCTGCCTGCATCGGTTCGAGTTCGCTGGGTAATGGCGCCTGGGCTTGCACAGGCTGTTTGGTCTTTCGATCTTTGCGTTGGTCTGGATTCGCTTGCTGGGGCGCCTGATGTACAACCCGCCGCCGATAAGCCCCAGGCCACCCGTCTGGCAGGTTGGGCTCTCCCATGTGATGCATGGATTGCTGTACATCCTGATGATCGCCACACCCGTGTTGGCATGGCTGATGCTGGCTGCTGGAGGAAAACCTGTGCCGTACTTTGAGTTCTCCATGCCGGCGCCTATTGCCCTTGACCCAGCACTGGCCAAGCAAATCAAAGGGTGGCATGAATGGTTGGGGACGCTGGGCTATGGGTTGATCGGACTGCATGCGGCGGCGGGTTTGTTCCATCATTACTACGTGCGGGACAACATGCTTAGAAGGATGTTACCTCGATAGGCTACAACGTCGGCACGCCCGATCGCATCACAGTGCACGGCGGGCGAGGCGGTAACCAATGGGTCGTAGGTTCGAATCCCACACGACCCACCCTCTTCAAAACCCGAGAGGTCCACGCAAGTGTGAATGCTCAGTTTTTTTTTCATCTGAATAAAAGCAGGGCGCGGGTCTGGGCGTAGTGAAAGGGTCATCAACGTACAGGGCACGCAGCCAAGGGCCGCATGCCCAGCTCGTACTGAGCTGCGGAAGCTCCTCATCCTGTGTTCAGGAGAGGGTGCTTCAGATACCGCCGTACGACAATGTTAAGTGACCACCCCGTCAACCAGACGCACCAACGCCGCGGCAATGTTTTCTTTGCTGATTATGGCGTCAGGATGGTCTCGCTGTATGACGCTGATAGGCATGCTGGCTACAACGGCATCTTGTGGTTCTTGAACCAGGCACTTGCCACCCGTCGCTGCCACGGCATTGGCCCCCTGTACACCGTCGCAGTCTCCGCCTGAAAGAACCACGCAAACCACGCGTGGCCCAAATACTTCAGCCGCCGTCGTGAACAAACGGTCGGCCGCTGGCCGTGAGTGTCGAACTTTAGGCCCGTCGCTCAGGTGCAGCACGCCGGGAGCGGCTATCTCTAAATGCCTGTCGGCGGGGGCCACATAGATCCGTCCCGACTCGATGATTTCACCCTCTCTCGCATACCCAACTGGCAACGCCGTGTACCGGCCGATAATGTCAGCCAAATATCCAGGACTGGACGGCCCTGAATGGATAACGATCATGATCGCTGCGGGGAAATCTCGGGGTAGTTCAGCTAGCAAGATTCTCAAAACTTCAAGTGCGCCCTGAGATCCGCCGATCACCACTCTATCTCTTGCTGGTACTTGAACCTGCATATCCATGGGCACCTCCTTTCACCTAAATGATGGACATGGACGGCCTTCGAGTCGTTCAGTCTTATGGTGATGCCTGTCCACGATGTGGCAAGAAATACTCGGCGCTATAGGGCCTGCAAAGGTGGGAGGAACGCTGATCGGTTTCCTATTTTCGAGAGTCGTTATGGCTTCTGACATTTTTTCTGAACCCGCGAAGGTTCATCGCGAACAGGCATACCTGCAGGACGATCAATGCATAGGCATGAGCAGCAAGCCCCCAGACAATCCAGAGGATATTGCTCAGGATGAAGCACCAGAACCCTGTCATTCTCCGTCGCGCTTGCTGCGAACCAATGAGCCACGCGGCAAGGACGGTGACCAGCATCGCCGGCCACTGCACCCAGTCAACGCTGTTCACCATGCCCGCTGCCCCTGAGGGCTGGGGTTGAAACCCGCTTCATCGTGCATCGGTCTCACCTCGCTGAGTGGCTGTCCTGTTTTTCATAAAGCCCCTGATGTTCATCGCGCACAATATCCCGTCCAGCAGAGCAAGGGCGTAAGCCTCTACGTACAGCCCCCAGACGATCCATAACAGGTTGCCAACGATGAAGCCCAGAAAAGCGAGCTTTCGCCTTTTGGCGCGCTGGGAGGCCGCCAGCCATGAGGCGACCAGAATCACAGCCATGGCAGGCCATTGAATGAAATCCATGAATTTCTCCAGCTTCTTTAAAGCCTCAGGCTTGATCAAGCACAGCCCTTCGGTCACCTATCTGGAGTTATGTAAGCGGGGATCGTTCACAGGTGTTTGTAGCTGGAGGACCCTAGGTTCACGAGATCCGAATTGATGGGGCGTGTTGACGGTCTGCCATCGACTGCTGTGATTGGGGACAGGTGATCACCGCTCGGATAGGTGTCATTCAGCAGAAGCAAATCCTTTTGCCTTCGCGCTGTTCAACGCGCCAGCTACCCCAACGGCTGATAGTGGGTTGCACAATTGGCTATCAGCCATGGGGGCATTTACATCGTCATGGAGCGGGGTCGTTACTTGTGCGTGCGGGGTGTGGAGGGTCAATCTGAGGATCGGACGCATCTGGCGAGTCAGGGTCGAACTTCAACGCTTGCGCGTCACGTGCGCTACCGTTTTCACGGTTTGTCTGGGCATCCTGATCGGAGCCCGGATTTCCAGGTGGAGGATTCCAGTCCACTGGTCGCGCCTGCGAGCCTTGCTTGGGCTCGGACGTGGTTTTTTCCAGGCCTGAGTCATGAACTTCTCCGGTATCAGGCGCTTTTTCGTCCGGGCCGGGATACGCAGCATCGGGCCCGTTGTTATCAACTGACATGGCAATTCTCCGTTTTGACGCAGTTCATCCGCGTATAGACTTCAGAGCGGGAGTGCGTTGCAGAAGAGCTCGTATAGCGACGAGCGGCTCGATGGGTCGGTAGAAAACTCGGTGAACTTTCTCGTCAAAATCGACTTCCTTAATGGCATAGACGCGAGCGCGCGTCCTCGATTTTCGACTTGGAGTTATCAGCCATGCCACGTGGAAGCAAAGCTAAGTACACCGGAGAGCAGAAGCGAAAAGCGCAGCATATTGAAGAAAGCTACGAAGATAAGGGCACGCCCAAAGATGAAGCGCAGGCCCGTGCTTGGGCGACCGTGAACAAGCAGTCTGGTGGCGGTGAGAAGACGGGTGGTTCAGGTAAAAAAACATCGGCCTCTGCCAAGGAACACGCCAAGTCTGATTCAAGCAAGCGGGCTGCGCAAACACGCAGCGGTCACAGCCGCGAGTCTAAGTCATCACTTGCAAGTCAGAGTAAAGCGAGTCTCATGACAGAGGCGCGTTCTCGCAATGTGTCTGGACGCTCGAAAATGACCAAGGCCGAATTGATCCAGGCGCTCAGGACGAAATGACGCTCTGGCTGGCGCGAACGCTGTAAAGAGTCGGGCACAGGCGTTTGCAGAGCTGGCCGGAGGGAGGAGAACGCGGTGTTGCCTGAAAGACGTGAGCCATGAGCAAGATTATCCGTGCTGCGGATCTGAACATTGATCTGAGCAGCGAAGATGAGCACGAGCTGTTCAAATGGTTGATCGCCAGCTTTTTGATGGGGAAGCGGATCCGCTCGGACATTGCCGCCGCTGCTTATCGGGTCATCATCGAAAAGCATCAACGTGACACCCCGCGTAAGCTAGGGCTGTGCACCCATGGCGAATTAGTGAAAATGCTGGGCGAAGGGAGTTATGCCCGATATGACGAATCTACTGCGCAACGCTTGCTCAAGCTCGGTAAAAAACTGAACGATGAATACGGTGGGAAGATTGGGAACATCCGGCGGGCAAGCCATGACCGCATTGAATTTGAAAAGCGCCTCGCGGAATTTGAAGGGATCGGCCCCAAGACCGTTGAGATCTTTATGCGTGACGCGCAACAGGTACTGTTTTGAAGACGGCAGAACTTTACGTAGGGTGCGCTGGCTGGAAGCTGGCACACGCGTTCGCGCCTGAATTTGAAGGCGAAGGTACGCACCTGCAACGTTACGCACAACGGCTGGGCGCTGCCGAGATCAACAGCGCCTTTTATCGCCCGCACAGACCTGCAACCTACGCAAAGTGGGCATCATCGGTCAGCAACGATTTCCGCTTCTCGGTGAAAGTCCCCAGGACGATTACCCATGAGAGCCGGCTCGTGGACTGCGCAGAGCTGCTTGATAAATTCCTGTTGGAGATCACTGCACTGGGCAGCGCGCTCGGCTGCCTGCTGATCCAGCTCCCACCTTCTCTCTCATTCGATGCCCGAATCGCAGGACACTTCTTCGATACGCTCAGAACTCGCTTTTCAGGGCATGTAGTGATCGAACCGCGTCATGAGTCCTGGGTGAACGCTAACGAGCTTCTCGTTGATCGACACATAGGACAAGTGGCGGCTGATCCTGTCCGGTTGACTAACGGCGCGCAGCCTGGTGGCTGGCCGGGCGTCCGCTATTGGCGCCTGCACGGAGCCCCGAGAATTTACTACAGCGCCTATGACGCGCATTGGCTTGAACACCTCGCGAAGAGGATTGTGGCGATGCGGGAGGACGTGCCGACGTGGTGTATTTTCGACAACACGGCTCGCGATGCTGCACTTGGCAACGCGCTGCTCATGAAGCGCTTGTTAGGGGGCCGGTGGTCGCAATGAGCAGGAATCGCAGAGGTAGGCGTCAGCACTGAATCGATTGGTGTGCCTCAGGTGATGAGGCAGAGCATCAGTGCTTATGCCTCCAGCTACTTGATGAGTACCCACCGACTCATGGCTGAAAGTCTTGTCTTCGTCGGTCGGCGCCCCATTGAAATCCTTGGCCAAGACGACCGGGCGATCACTGACCTGCAAATGATTCCGCGTGCTCGATCAGGTCATCGAACCAACGGAGCCTGTAGTCGAATTTCAGGCCGGGCTGAGGGTTGCCGTTGGGCAGGTACGGGCAGGCGACGATGACACCATGGGCCGCTGCCTCGATATACCGCGTCTGGTCGGCTTGCTCACTTGGCAGGCCTTGTGGATCGGCAATGGCTCGCAAGCTCACGCCAGAATGGCAACCCCGTTCCGGGAAGTCTGGCCGGGGTGTCGCGAGCCGCAGACTGCGGCACTGGCAGTCAGGCGTTCAGCGACACTTCTAAAGGAAGTCATGGGGGCCTACATAGGTCTCTTGGTATGTAGGTGAGAGAGAGGCCGACAGCGATTAATTCAACATAATTTGTTCGGCATGGACGGGTGACCGCCTCTTCAAGCGAGGTGTCGATCAGCCACTTTCCGTCGCCTCTGTGATTGTCGCGAGCGTTTCCTCCATCTCCGACAGGCAAGCCTCCAGACGCTCGAAGCTAAGGAGAAGGCTCTGTCTTGAATCCACCGTCTGATGTCCCGAACGCTCATGAATCTGAGACAGACGCAGCTTCGCCAGGGCTCGAATCGTCCGTCGTAGGGCCTTCAAATGCGTTGCGACTGCCTTTTCAGGGCTCACCTGTCTGGTGCTCATACGACCCTCTGATGATCAACAATCAATTTTCGAGCCCTCTCTGCCGCCGAAAGATTGAATTAAGACCTTCGCGTTGCAGTCCACCGCTCACATAACAAGGAAATCACCATGGCTATTTCACTGCTCGAATTACGTCACATCATCGAATCGGGTTTCTTGCCTCTTCAGTGTCGGTGTACCTCGCCCTCAGCCAACGAACTCACCATAGAGATTACTGACCGAACCACAGGCGCCAATTTCGTCGTGGGTGGGATTGATGTGGCCACACTAGGCACGAGTCGTGCGATCTCGGAGCTGATTGCGGAGCTGCGAACTGAGTTTGGTGACCTCTCACAAGGCGATGAGCAGCTGTCTGCCAAGATCGCATGAGGGGATGAGTAGGATTGAAAGGGGAGAGGAGACCTCATTGGTCATCCACCTCAAACCTGATCCACCCGCCCGTGCCATGCTCCAGATAATCAGTGATCTCTCCGGTCACTGATGGGCCTGCAGTCGTGCAGATCTGCACCTGCCTAAACCCAGTCGGTCGGTTCAAATGGCCGACATAGTCCACTACCCCCAACCCTTTGGGATACTCGGCTCTGAGCTTTATGAACGCGACGGAGTGAAGACGCCGGAGTGGAATTTGGTCATCACCTGCGGACACGCAAAGCGACGCGATACCATCGTAGGAAATGACCATGTGCGAAATCCTTTTCTCATTGAGTAAATGCGCCGCGCATGGGAGGGCGGCGCGTCTGGTCTCAGTTCGCTGCGTCACCACCATGAGCTTTTGCCAAGGCCTTGGCATGCTCCAGATGGGCTTTCAACTTTGGTAGCGTCTCGGTGGCAAAGGCTTTGAGATCTGCATCCTTGCCATTGGATGCTTCCTCTTCGAAGAGAGCAATCGTCGCTTCGTGGGCCTTGACCTGATTATTGGCATAGGCCTGGTCGAAAGACTTGGCGCTGCGCAGTTCCAGGATCATCGCCTTAGCTTTGTCGACCAGCTCGGCACTGTCCGAAACTTCAAGGTTTTTCTTGTCAGCAATGGACTTGAGCTTGGAGTTCGCGGCTGTATGGTCTTTGACCATCATGTCCGCGAAGCTTTTGACATCCGCAGCGCTTCCTTTCTCTTGTGCAAGCTTGCCAGCCTCCACCTCAGCCACGCCTTTGGCGGAGGCGTCTTCCACAAAATCATCGTTGTCCTGCGCCGCGAAAGCGCTTTGCGTGGCCAATCCGATTAGTAGGGTCAGTGCGCAAGTATTTAGTACGTTCGCCATTATGATTTTCCTCATCATTCCATGATGGGCATTAGCGCCCATGGGCTTGTGAGTGACGCCCGTGGGTTACGTTCAGCGATATTTCCTCAATGGTGAAAATAAAAAGGGGCGGCTACCACCGGTCGGTCAAGGTATTAGTTTCCAGAACGCTCGCTGCTTGCGTCA
>Ga0256882_1000106_pt1 | contig 16603 bp, 16 predicted proteins | sample MC6MC0440MT_FD_186349 | JGI IMG/M metagenome (GOLD analysis project Ga0256882, IMG submission 186349) | Metatranscriptome of enriched soil aggregate microbial communities from Iowa State University, Ames, United States - MC6-MC0440-MT... | ecosystem: Environmental > Terrestrial > Soil >...
GAGCACAGTAATATGGAAAATAAGCCAATTTCAAATATCGATTTAAACGCCTTCGCCGGAAAGTGGTATTCATTATATTCTATTCCAACTTTGATGGATAAGAACTGGAAGCAAACAACAGAAACTTATACTTTAAAAGAAGACGACCACTTTGATGTTTTAACAACTTACCATAAGGAAGGAAATCCTGAAGAAAAATCCATCACTTCAAAATTATTTTTTTATGATGAAAAAGCCGATGGTGACATGAAAGCACAATTTTTATGGCCTTTCAAAATCGGTTATTGGATTATTGAACTTGCAGATGATTATAGCTATGTAGTAGTTGGTCATCCAGACGAAAAATACCTTTTTATAATGGCTAGAGAACCAAAAATGGAAGCTGATTTATTGGTTGATATTATTGAACGATGCCGTGAGAAAGGTTATGATGTGAGTGAATTGGTAAGTCAGGAGCATTTTTAAGTGAGTTTCTTAGCCTTCTCGTAATTGCGAGGCAGAGTTTTCATCAGCCTCGCAGTCTTATCCTATGAGTTGACTCTCAAGTTTTAAGTGCTGATCAATCTTAGCAAATTCATTTATCCAATCCCTATCTCTTTGTTGATAAAATCCTGACAACATCAACATTCAAATTCCTTATTTTTGAAGAACCGTTATTATTCCTAAACGGCTAATTCTTTACCGCACTATATGTATTTAATTTTTGATACCGAAACCACTGGTTTGCCACGTAATTACAATGCACCCATTACCGATACGGATAACTGGCCACGTTGTATTCAGATTGCCTGGCAGCTGCACGATGAGATGGGGAGATTGGTTGAACATCAGGATTATCTGGTTAAACCAGAGGGGTTTAATATTCCGTACGATGCAGAAAGAATCCACGGTATTTCTACTGAGTTGGCTGCAGAGCAGGGTATTGGCTTTGACGAAATGCTGGCGAAGTTTAACGAGGTACTAAACAAAGCCAAATTTATAGTAGGCCAAAACGTGGGCTTCGATGTAAACATTATGGGCTGCGAGTTTCACCGTTTTGGTGTAGCCAACCGCATGGCCGAAATGCCGGTGTTAGATACCTGTACCGAAGTTACCGCACAGCTTTTACAATTGCCCGGAGGTAGAGGGGGTAGGTTTAAGCTGCCAACCCTAACCGAGCTGCACTCTTATTTATTTGGCGTTCCCTTTAGTGAAGCACACAATGCTACTGCCGACGTTGAGGCCACCACGCGCTGTTTCCTGGAGCTGGTAAAAAGAGAGGTTTTTAAAAAAGAAGAATTACAGGTTGATGTTGAGTACTTTTCGCGTTTCAGGGAAGTAAATCCTGGCTTAATTGAAGGTGTTGGTTTAACACACATCAATTTAAAAGCTGCATCTGACGAAATCCGCAAACGCATTCAAAAAGCTGAAGGTGGCGGTATTTCTAAACAAGAGCTCGCCGGTAACCGGCAGGAGCTTGCCGCTGCAACTTTTGTGCATTTACACAACCATACGCAATTTTCAGTATTGCAAAGTACCATTAGTGTTTCCGATTTGGTAAAAGCTGCTGCTGCGCAAAAAATGCCTGCTGTAGCCATGACCGATCATGCGAATATGATGGGGGCTTTTCACTTTGTAAACAACGTACTTAACCACAATAAAGCTGCCGAAGCCAAAAATGCTGCGGCAATAGAAGCCGGCGAACGCCCTACAGAGGTGGTAATGACACCCATTGTGGGCGTAGAGTTTTTTGTTTGTAACAATCATTTAGATCGTACTGCAAAAGACAATGGCTACCAGATGGTATTGCTGGCGAAGAATAAAAAAGGCTACCACAACCTGGCCAAAATGTCGTCTATAGCCTACACCAAAGGGTTTTATTATGTGCCCCGTATCGACAGGCAGGTTATTGAACAATACAAGGATGATATTATTGTATTATCGGGTAACCTGGGCGGAGAGATTTCGAACAAAATCCTGAACATGGGCGAAAGCCAGGCCGAAGAAGCACTGATTTGGTGGAAGGGAATGTTTGGCGACGATTTCTATCTGGAGGTAATGCGCCACAACCAGGAAGATGAAGACCGGGTAAACGAAACGCTGGTGGCCCTGGCCCGTAAACATGCGGTTAAGCTGGTAGCCACTAACAATACTTATTACGTAAATAAAAAAGATGCCAATGCGCACGATATTTTACTCTGTGTAAAAGATGGCGAAAAGCAGGCAACGCCGATAGGCCGTGGTCGCGGGTACCGTTATGGTTTACCCAATCAGGAATATTACTTCAAGTCGGCCGATGAAATGAAAGCGCTTTTCACCGATTTACCGGAAGCAATTTTAAACATTAAAGAGATTATCGATAAAATCGAGATCTACAAGCTTGCCCGCGAAGTACTCTTACCTAAATTCGATATTTCGGAAGAGTTTTTAGTAGCCGAAGATGAAACGGATGGCGGAAAAAGGGGCGAGAACAAATACCTGAGACATTTAACCTACGAAGGTGCCAAACGCCGTTACGGAACCTTAACCGATGATGTAACCGAACGTTTGGATTTTGAGCTGGCCACCATCGAAAAAACCGGTTATCCGGGTTACTTTTTGATTGTACAGGATTTTATTGCCGAAGCACGTAACCTCGATGTATCAGTTGGTCCGGGCAGGGGATCGGCAGCTGGTTCTGCCGTAGCATATTGTTTGGGTATCACCAATATCGATCCGATTAAATACGATCTCCTTTTTGAGCGTTTCTTAAATCCCGATCGTGTATCCATGCCCGATATCGATATCGATTTTGATGATGAGGGCCGTGGCCGTGTAATGGATTATGTAATTAATAAATACGGTGCCAACCAGGTAGCGCAGATTATTACTTACGGTACTATGGCTGCCAAATCATCAATCCGCGATACGGCACGTGTATTGGATTTACCTTTGTTTGAGGCCGATAAAATTGCCAAGCTGATTCCGAACATGAAGCTGGCCAAAATCTTTACCCTCGACGAAAAGAGTTTAAAAGATGCTTTACGTCCTGATGAGTACGAAAAGGTAGTAGAGCTTAAAAACCTGGGCAGCCTGAAAGATTTAAGTGCCGAAACCATTCAGCAGGCACAGGTTTTAGAAGGATCGTTGCGGAACACGGGTATTCACGCCTGTGGGGTAATTATTACACCGAGCGATATTACCAATTTCGTTCCCGTTTCGGTTGCTAAAGATTCTGATTTATATGTTACCCAGTTCGATAACTCGGTTGTAGAGAGCGCCGGGTTATTAAAAATGGACTTCCTGGGGTTAAAAACATTAACCCTGATAAAAGATACGGTTAAACTGGTTAAGAAAAGACACCAGATTGATCTCAATCCCGATAATTTCCCGATTGATGATGTAATGACATACGAGCTTTTCCAGCGTGGCGAAACCATTGGTATTTTCCAGTACGAGAGTCCGGGTATGCAGAAGTACATGAAGGAACTTAAGCCTACGGTGTTCGACGATTTAATTGCCATGAACGCTTTATACCGCCCGGGACCAATGGAGTACATTCCGAGTTTCGTTCGCCGTAAAAATGGTGAGGAAGAAATTAAATACGATTTAGATGCCTGTGAGGAATATTTAAAGGAAACTTACGGAATTACTGTTTACCAGGAGCAGGTAATGCTTTTATCGCAAAAGCTGGCTGGCTTTACCAAAGGTGAGGCCGACGTTTTGCGTAAGGCGATGGGTAAGAAACAGAAAGAAGTACTCGATAAAATGAAACCTAAGTTTGTAAAACAAGCTTCGGAAAAAGGCCACGATGCCACCGTTTTAGAGAAAATCTGGAAAGACTGGGAGGCGTTTGCATCCTACGCTTTTAACAAATCGCACTCTACCTGTTACGCCTGGATTGCTTATCAAACTGCTTATTTAAAGGCGCATTATCCGGCAGAGTATATGGCTGCGGTACTGTCCAATAACATGAGCGATATTAAACAGGTGGCTTTCTTTATGGAAGAATGTCGCCAGATGAGTGTTACCGTATTGGGACCTGATGTGAACGAATCTGACCTTAAATTCTCGGTAAATGCCAAAGGCGAAGTGCGTTTCGGTATGTCGGCGGTAAAAGGAGTAGGAGAAAAAGCGGTAGAAAGTATCATTGAAGAGCGGTCGGCAAACGGACCCTATGCCAGTGTGTACGATTTTGCCAAACGCTCCAATACCCGTATTGTAAATAAAAAAGCTTACGAGAGTTTTGTGTATAGCGGTGCTTTCGATGCTTTTGGCGGGCATAGGGCGCAGTATTTTTATATTGGGCCGCACGATAAAATGAACGGCATCGAGAAGATCATCAAGTTCGCCAACGATTTTCAGAACAATGAGAGTACTTCGCAGGCCTCTTTATTTGGTGGTTCGAAGGCCGATCTGATTTTAGAACCTTCGTTACCCGTTTCGCCTGAATGGGCATTGATGGACAGGCTGAAGTATGAAAAAGATGCCATCGGGATTTTCCTTTCAGGGCACCCGCTGGATAATTATAAGTTAGAACTCGATAAATTCTGTACCCATAACGTTAAGCAGTTAAGTATTATTAACAAGGTGCGTATGGGCGATAGCAATGAAGAGGTGCTGGCCGAATTTGATAAACTGAAAAACCGCGAGCTTTGTGTGGGTGGTTTAGTGGTAACGGCATCTCAACGCATTACTAAAACCGGTAAACCCTTTGGTACCTTCGTTTTCGAAGATTACGACGATGCTTCAGAAATGGCGCTGTTTGGCGAAGATTTCCTAAAGTTTAAATCGTTTTTAACCGAAGGGTACTTTTTGCAGATCAGGGGTAGGGTAGGCGAACGTTTCGGCAAGGCCGGCGATTGGGAATTTAAGATTACCTCGATTAATTTAATGTCGGAACTGCGGGATAAACTGGCCAAAAGTTTAACCATACAAGTACCGATTGAGCGGGTAAACGATCAGCTGATGCGCGAAATTGAAGCGATACTAGCAGACAATAAGGCAAACTCTGAGCAGCAAAACTGCCAACTTAACTTTGCCGTTTTTGATAGCGAAAAACAGATTATGTTAGATCTTAGCTCAAAAAGTCTTAAAATAAACCCGAACAACAAGTTCCTGGAACAATTACTGGGCTTAAATGTTGTTAATTACAAGTTAAACTAGCGTTTAGCGTTTAGCGCTCAGCGTTTAGGCTTATCAAACGCTATGCGCTCTGCGAAGCCCGCTTTGCGCTTTTACCAAAATAATGTCAAATTGGCATTACAGAATTGGTGGCATTACAATTGAATACATATATTTGAACATAAAAAAAATAATTATGGCATTAGAAATCACAGATGCAAACTTCGAGGAGCTTGTATTAAAATCAGATAAACCCGTATTAGTAGATTTTTGGGCAGAATGGTGTGGCCCTTGTCGCATGGTTGGTCCAGTAGTAGAAGAGATCGCTAAAGAATATGATGGTAAAGCGGTAGTTGGAAAAGTAAACGTTGATAACAACCCTCAAATTTCAATGCAGTTTGGTATCCGTAACATTCCTGCTTTATTATACTTTAAAGGTGGCGAAGTGGTAGACAAACAAGTTGGTGCTGTTCCAAAATCAGTATTAGCCGAAAAATTAAACAAGCAACTGGCTTAGTTTAAGCTAAAACAGAAATAACAGAGCCTCCGGGCTTGTAACATATTTAAAACCCAGATCCAATTAATGGATTTGGGTTTTTTTATCCAGACTTATTTTTGTTTCTTTAATAAAAAACTAACAGTCATGTCTATTAATTTAATAAATAACAAAACTTTAGGTGTTATATTAACCGGTTTAGCACTAAACTGTATAAATATGGCCTGCGTTTCGGCACAAAATCCGGTTGAAACCAATTCACCTTCGGCTGATTATAAGCCAGCCTTTGCAGGGCAAACCAGAATTGCTGGTGTAAAAACCAAAACGGCCCTGGATGTTTCGGTTATCAACGAAAAATTAGAAAACCCATGGGCTATATCGGTGCTTCCGGATGGCAGGTTTTTAATTACCCAAAAGCAGGGTACCATGGTTATTTTAAATGCCGATGGAAAATTAAGCAAGAAGATTACCGGCTTGCCAAAAGTAGATCCATCTGGCCAGGGTGGTTTGCTCGATGTAACTTTAGATCCGAATTTCGCCAAAAACAGGATGGTTTACTGGGCTTATTCAGAACCACAGGATAAAGGTGTTTTACTCGCAATTGCTAAGGGTAAATTGGCTGCAGGTGAAACTGCAATAGAAAACCAAACGATTATTTACCGTGCTACCCCAGCGTATAACGGTAAACTGCAATACGGATCGCGTATTGTTTTTGACAAAAACGGCAATTTATTTGTGAGTACAGGAGAGCGTTCAGGAAGCGATATCCGTATGCAGGCGCAGTATTTAAATTCTTCGCTGGGTAAAATTTTACACCTTACTACCGATGGTAAGGCTGTTGCCAACGGTCCATTTGCAGGTAAGGCCGATGCCCGCCCCGAAATTTATGCACTTGGCTTGCGTAATCCTGATGGTTTGGCGATTAATCCGCAAACCGGCGATTTATGGGAAGCAGAATTTGGCCCGAAAGGTGGCGATGAAGTCAATATCATTAAACCCGGTAAAAATTATGGCTGGCCAGTTATTACTTACGGAACAGAATACAGCGGTAAGCAGGTTGGAGATGGCATTCAGCAGAAAGAAGGCATGGAACAACCGGTGTACTACTGGAATCCGAGTATTTCGCCGGGTTGTATTGCTTTTTACAACAGCAACAGCATAGCCGAGTGGAAAGGCAATTTATTTGTGGGTGGCCTCGGTGGCTCGCACATTATCCGTTTGGTAATTAAAAATGATAAAATTGTTGGCGAAGAGCGGTTACTGGAAGGTAAAGGCGAACGTTTTAGGGATATGGTAGAAAAAGATGGCGCACTTTATTCGGTAACCGATAACGGGCATTTATATCGCATCGCGAAGAAATAAACTGAAATTGTTTTTCAATACAGCCCCGCAGGTTTAAAACCTGCGGGGTATTTTTTTTCTTAGGGAAACCTCACAGGTTTTTAAAACCTGTGAGGTTTGGTAAGGTAGTGCAACCCTTTTTTATAAATCTTTTATTAGCTTTACGCTATGCAGGCAGTAAACTACGAAAACGAAACAAGCTATGGTAATTTAGAATTACTTGCCCGGCAAGTAGTAGAAGGCTTTATTACCGGTTTGCATAAAAGTCCCTTTCATGGTTTTTCGGTCGAGTTTGCCGAGCACCGCCAGTATAACAATGGCGATAATGTAAAAAATATCGATTGGAAGCTCTATGCCAAAACTGATAAACTTTACAGCAAACGTTTCGAAGAAGAAACCAATCTGCGTTGCCAGTTTGTAATCGATGCTTCCTCGTCGATGTACTTTCCGGAACCTAAAAACAACAAACTGTTTTTTGCTATACAGGCTACTGCATCGTTAATGTACCTGTTAAAAAAGCAACGCGATGCTTTTGGTTTGAGCCTGTTTACCGACGAGATCTTACTAAATTCGCCTTCTAAATCGACTACCGTACATCAGAAATTTTTATTTGCCCAGTTAGAAGAGCTGCTGCAAGAGCCTAAAGTAAATGCCAGAACCAATTTAAGTGAGTCGTTGCACCAGGTTGCCGAATTGATTCACAAACGTTCGCTGGTGGTCATTTTCAGCGATTTGTTTAATACCGAAACCAGTACCGGCAAAACGGATGAGTTTTTCGATGCTTTGCAACACCTTAAGTTTAACAAGCATGAAGTGGTGGTTTTCAATGTGGTTGATAAAACCAAAGAAGTCAATTTTGAGTTCGAAAACCGCCCTTACCAGTTTATTGATATGGAAACCGGCGAAACCATTAAAGTGCATACCAATCAGGTTAAAGAAAATTACACTGCTGCGGTGGCTAGTTATCGTCAGCAAATTGCTTTAAAATGTGCCCAATATAAAATTGACTTGATTGATGCCGATATGAACGAAGGGTTTTATCCGGTATTACAGGCTTACCTCATTAAACGGCAAAAGTTGGGGTAACTTAGCCGATTTACGCAAACAACAGTTATGCAATGTTGTTAAATATACATCCCTGATTTAAATTTAAACTCCATAATATGTTAGAAAAAGGCACCATAGCCCCCGATTTTGAATTGAATGCTACGCCCGATCAAAAAATAAAACTCAAAGATTTTAAAGGCAAAAATGTAATCCTGGCCTTTTATCCGGCCGATTGGAGCCCGGTTTGCAGCGATCAAATGGCGCTTTACAACGAAATGCTCAAATACTTTACTAAACACGATGCGCAGATTTTCGGTATATCGGTTGATAGTACCTGGTGTCATCTGGCCTTCGAAGAAAACCGTAAGTTGCATTTTTCTTTACTGGCCGATTTTGAACCCAAAGGTGCTGTTTCTAAATCCTATGGAGTTTACGACGAAAAAACCGGAACAAGTGAAAGGGCGCTTTTTGTAATTGATAAGGAAGGCAAAATTGCCTGGAGCTATTTATCGCCCATTGCGGTTAACCCTGGCGCTGATGGGATATTGGAGGCATTGGAAAAACTTGATCAGCAATAATTATGAGCACATTAAAACCCGAAGTTAACAGCAACGATCATATTCAGGGCGATGATACCGCAACTGTTACCATTGTAGAATTTGGCGATTACCAATGCCCTTATTGTGGAAATGCATATCCTATTCTTAAAGAAATTGAAGAGGCTTTTGGTCACCAGATCAAATTTATCTTCCGTCATTTTCCGCTGGCTAACGCACATCAGTATGCCCTCCCTGCAGCCTTAGCAGCCGAAGCGGCTGGTTTACAGGGCAAGTTCTGGGAAATGCACGATGCCCTTTTCGTAAACCAGTACCGGTTAAATGGCGATTTATTTGATGAACTGGCCGAAACAATCGGTTTAGACCTCGAAAAGTTTCAGCAAGACAGTGCTTCTGATGCGCTGAGCGAGAAAGTAGAAAATGATTTCGACAGTGGTGTACGCAGCGGTGTAAACGGAACCCCGTCATTTTATGTAAACGGAGCCAAGTTTGATGGAGCTGCAACCGACCTGTACCAGATGCTTAAGGAAAGTACAACGTAACAGTTTTTACTGTAATCTCCGCGACGAGGTAGGTATTCCTTTTACTAGAAGACAGTCATGCTGTCCCGAATATTTGGGATCAGTATCTTTTCAATTCAAGAGACCCTGAAATAAATTCAGGGTGACGATGAAGGTATATCTTTTTGATATCAATATGTACTTGATCAGGAGAGCTCTTTCAGTCAAGAGTGAAGTTAATATTCATGACATATTGGATGCGTAGATTTTTGACCTCGTGCACTTCACAGTCATCCTGAGCTAAACGTTGGGAAATAGTAAGGGATTGATTGGGTTTAAGCTTAATCTTCCGCTTTATTTCGTAAGCTTTATTGCATCCTTTGGCTACATTACCATCCAGCAAAAAGGAAATGTACGTTATGATTTCTTTGGTTCTGTTTTTGAATGTGATTTGGGCAAATGTTGCTGAATTGCTACCATGTGTATATTTAAGCGCTTCAAGGTAAACCGGGTTTTGCTTGTTGGTAACATCGTGTGACATTGGTTTTGAGGATTTAGGTTTTTGAGCAGCTATTTTATCTTTAATTACCGGATCATGTTGACTCTTTATTTCCTGAAATGGCATTTTTAGCACTCCATAACAAAGGATCATGAATATTCCTAATTCTTTAGCGAGCATAATTTTAGATTATTTGTTTTAAAACAGGATAACTAACCGTAAGTTATCGCTTTTTTTCAAATAAACCTATTGCAGATTTTGTAGCCGGGTATCAGGGAGTTAAAACAAAAAAAAACCTCATGTATTTTGCAATACATGAGGTATCAGATAAGGGTAACCGGAAAACTAAAAAACTAATTATGAGTTTTTAGAATTTAACAAAATAGAAATCGCTTCGTGTTTTGTTATTTCAAAGGTGCACTTCAATTATGAAGTTTTTGTGAAGAAAGCCCGCCTCGGGTGGATTGCATTATTGATGTTACAAGCTATTGATTGGGCTTATATAAGAGTTAATTAGTAGATCGTCATTTCCACGGAAGCGGGAATCTCAACTCCTTAGTTGGTAAATCAAGAATTTATTAAAAAATTAAACAGGTATTGGATCAAATGATATATTTACGTCTTAAATATATAAATATGAATTACCGCAAACTCATTGCATTAAGTACATTATTCTTATTGCTGTTTACAACCTTGCCAACTTTTGCCCAAAATACAGCAGATTCTACAACTAAAGTGCCAGCCGTTCAGTTAAAGGGGTTTTATAAATATATGGCCGCCAACGTACAGTATCCAGGTAAAGTAATCTTACAGAATGTACAGGGCACCAGTATTTTTCTATTAAAAGTAGAGCATGGCCAGATACAAAACGTAGAAATCGCTTTGAATTTAGACGGGCTGAGTGAAAATGTTAAAACTCTGATTTCAACATATACCTAGCTCCCTAAAACCATGAATGGAAAATATAGCCTTGGTGTTAGATTTATAATAGGAAATGGTTCAAACACAGAAGTTGATGAGAAGGCAATTATACCTGCTAATTATGTTAAACTACCTAGTGTGACAATAATGACATCAAGTCCTCCCAGTACTCTAACTGCACCCGATATTAATACGTATGGGATTGAAGAAGTAGATACGCCACCTAATTTTCCTGACGGATACCAGGCGCTTCAGGAGTATTTCTACAAAACCATTAAGTACCCAGCCGAAGCCCTGAAAAATAAAGTAGAAGGAAGAATTTATTTTAGCTTTAAAATAGATTATGATGGCAATGTAAAGAACGTAAGGGTATTAAGAGGGTTAGGAGCTGGTTTGGATGAAGTTGCAAAGGATGCGATGAAAGATTGCCCGAAGTGGAATGCTGCCATCAAGAATGGCCAGACGGTAAGTACCAAATTTAGCTACTTTGCAGAATGCAGATTGCCTAATCCGTAATTTTTAAAAGATTTCGTCATTTCGAGCAGTCATTGAAAGATATATAAAACAATCGTCATTGTAAGGAACGAAGCAATCTTAATGCGCTCGCTGAGTAGCGATCGTTGTAAGATTGCTTCGTCGGCTGAAAAAGCCTTCTTGCAATGACGACTCCGAAGGGGCTGTCACTAATATTGATTTTATCCAATAAATTACCCTCAGGATTGAAAATCGATGTTTAAGAAACAGTCTCTTTATGTAAATTACTAACGTGATTACAAATTACCCCTCAATTCCTGTTCGCGCTCCAGCGATTCGAAAAGGGCTTTAAAGTTACCCGCACCAAAGCTTTGTGCACCTTTACGCTGAATAATCTCGAAGAAAAGGGTTGGGCGGTCTTCAACCGGTTTGGTGAAAATTTGCAATAAATAGCCTTCTTCATCGCAATCAACCAAAATACCGAGGCTTTCTAAAAGGGCTATTTCTTCATCAATTTTACCTACACGCTGCGGCATCATGTCGTAATAAGCTTCTGGTGGTGCACTCAAAAACTCCACACCACGTGCTTTAAGTTCTTTAACCGTTTTAACGATATCTTTTGTGGCAACCGCAATATGCTGAACACCTTCACCTTCGTAATACTCCAGGTATTCTTCAATCTGCGATTTCTTTTTGCCCTCGGCAGGTTCATTAATCGGGAATTTAGAAAAACCGTTACCGTTGCTCATTACCTTGCTCATCAGGGCCGAATATTCGGTATTAATTTGTTTATCATCGAAAGATAGAATATTTACAAATCCCATCACATCTTCGTACCACTTTACAGCTTCGTTCATACGGTTCCAGCCTACGTTACCCACGCAATGGTCGATGTATAAAAGACCGGCATCGGCAGGTTGGTAATCGCTTTCCCATACTCTGTAGCCAGGCATAAATGTGCCGGTATAATTTTTACGCTCGATAAACATGTGTACCGTTTCGCCGTAAGTATAAATGCCACTCATTTTAACTTCGCCATACTCATCAGTTAAAGTTTTAGGCTCCATATACGATTTAGCTCCGCGTTTGGTCGTTTCTTCGTAAGCACTGTAGGCATCATCAACCCAAAGTGCCAATATTTTTACGCCATCGCCATGTTTTTTTACATGCTCAGATATCGGGTGATCAGATTTTAAAGCGGTGGTTAAGATCAACCTTATTTTTCCTTGCTGCAGTACATACGATGCTCTGTCGCGCACACCAGTTTCGGGGCCGGCATAAGCCAGGCTCTGAAAACCAAATGCTGTTTTATAATAATGAGCAGCTTGTTTGGCATTGCCCACATAAAATTCGATGTAATCAGTTCCATTTATTGGCAGGAAATCTTGTGCCTTGGCTATCTTTTCTGCAAATGTTTGTGTTTCCATTATATTTGTTATTGTTGTAATCGTTTTAATGTTTTAAGATTGAATGTTGTACCCCCCCCTCAACTATTTATATTAATCTATTTTAGCTTTCTCCCCATTTTAGACTCTGGACTTAGGACTCCCAACTCCCAACTCAGCTACCCTTCTTGCCAGCTTTTGTGGTAATTTTCATCTTCAATTTCCAGGGCATCTTCGGTAATCATTAAAGGCAGAAAAGGATCGATCATTACGGCCAGCTCGTCAGTTTTCTCTTGTCCGATCGATTTTTCTACAGTCCCGGGGTGTGGTCCGTGTGGAATTCCGCCCGGGTGCAAGGTAATTTGTCCTTTTACTACACTTTTGCGGCTCATGAAATCGCCATCTACATAATACAATACTTCATCGCTATCTACATTGCTGTGGTTGTAAGGTGCTGGTATTGCATCGGGATGGTAATCATATTTACGTGGTACAAAAGAGCAGACTACAAAATTATGGCCTTCAAAAGTTTGGTGAACGGGAGGAGGTTGGTGTAAACGACCGGTAATAGGCTCGAAGTTGTGTATTGAGAAAGCGTAGGGGTAATGATAGCCATCCCAGCCTACGTAATCGAAAGGATGCGTGCCATAAGTGTAAGGATAAATTAACCCCTGTTTTTTTATCAGCACCTGAAAATCGCCATATTCATCGTGCGTTTGCAGGTTTTCGGGTAGGCGTAAATCGCGTTCGCAATAAGGAGCATGTTCCATTAACTGGCCATATTGGTTTAAATACCTTTTCGGCGACCTCAAAGGACTAAAACTTTCTACAATGAAGTGGCGGTTTTGCTCGGTATCAAATTCGAGCTGATAAATTGTTCCACGGGGAATAATCAGGTAATCGCCGTAACCAAATTTGATTTCGCCAAAACCGGTTTTCAGCTTTCCGGTACCCTCGTGGATGAAGATCATTTCGTCGGCCTGACTATTTTTATAGAAATAATCAGTCATCGATTTTTTGGGTGCAGCTAAAACGATATGCAAATCGTTATTAACCAGTACCGGCTTTCTGCTTTTTAGGAAATCATCTTCAGGCTTAATGTTAAAACCGATCAGGCTGGTGTGTTTCAGGTGCTTTGCACGGGCAATTTTTGGCTCAACACTGTAAGGTTCGCCCAGTTGTTTTACAATGGTTGGTGGGTGGCAGTGATAAACCAGCGAGTATACGCTCGAAAAACCTTCGGTAGATACCAATTCTTCGGCATAAAGATTCCCGTCTGGTTTACGAAAAACCGTGTGGCGTTTAGCTGGAATCTGCCCCAATTTATGATAAACAGGCATAATATATAATGTTATGGTTAGAAAAAAAATCCTAAGAAATAAACAATTCAAACGCCAATGCGTTTCAATTAAAAAAGAGAAAGTGAAAAGAAATTATAGAGAATATTGAGCCATGATCAGCTTGGATAGCATCTTGTAGCGACGGGCCGCAATTGCGTCGTTTACTAAAGTAATATGTAATGCTTTTAAGATCATGGTTTTAATGCAGCCAAGGTAAGTATTTTATTTAAAATTTGAAATTTTAATTACCTTTAATTACACAACAAATTATCCCGCACATGAAATTTATCTTTACGATCCTATGCTGTCTGGCCTTTGGCTATGGTGGTTTTGCGCAACAACAGCAGTTAACACCAAAAGCCAAATATAAAATCAAAATAGTAGATCGTAAAGGGAAGGTAACCCGTGGATTGTTTTATGCAGCCTACGATGATGGGCTAACTGTAATTAAAAACCGGAGAGATACTGTGAAGTTAAGTGCCGATAGTATTAGCGCGCTTTACATTCATCGACGGGGGATTGTTGGTCCACTGGCACTGGCTGGTGGTTTAACCTTTTTTGTTATTGCAGTACAGAGCGAAAAACTGGTCGAATCGGTTGTGCTTATTGCAGCAGGCGTACCTGCCGGTGTAGCCGGAGGCCTGTTAATTGGTGAACTTTTATCCAACAAAAAATTCTATAAACAACTGCAGGCAAAAGATTTTCCGCTAATCAAACCAAACCTTCAAAAATATACGGTGTTAAAATAATAACGCTTAAATTTTATTTTGAGCAGCCTAATTGCTTAGCTTTGCCGGGTATTTAACCAAATGATATATGAAATTAGTATCCTATAAAACCGAAGACAGAGAGCATCTTGGCGTGTTTGTAAACGGACATATTTATAATCTGAACAGCTGCGATAAGCTATTGCCGGATAATATGAACGAATTTTTGCAAGGTGGTGAAGTGTTAATGGAAAGGGCCAAAAGGATAGACGACCAGATAAAAGAAGGGAGTTTACAGGCCAAGGAAGAAATTTTTTATGAGCTTTTAGCACCTGTTCCACATCCTGCCAGCTGCCGTGATGGATACGCTTTCAGACAGCATGTTGCTGCCGCACGCCGGAACAGAAAGGTTGATATGATTCCGCAGTTTGATGAATATCCGATCTTCTATTTTACTAACCATAATGCCATACAGGGTACAGGCGAAATTGAATGTATGCCCGATCATTTTGATAAACTCGATTTTGAACTTGAAATTGCCGTTGTAATTGGTAAAAAGGGAAGGAATATAACTGCAGCTGAGGCCGATAGTTACATCGCCGGTTATATGGTAATGAACGATATGAGTGCCCGTACGCTACAGATGGAAGAAATGCTCTTAAACTTAGGCCCGGCCAAAGGGAAAGATTTTTCGACGGTTATTGGCCCCTGGCTGGTAACACCAGATGAGTTATTACAATATAAAGTACCTGCAAAGGAAGGTCACGTGGGTAATGCTTACGATTTAAAAATGACCTGCAGGGTAAATGGTATCGAAGTTTCGAGAGGAAATGCAGCAGATATGGACTGGACTTTCGCCGAAATTATAGAGCGTTGTGCCTACGGTGTAGATATTCTTCCTGGGGATGTAATTGGCTCGGGTACAGTAGGTACAGGCTGTTTCTTAGAATTAAACGGCACTGGTTTGCTTAACGATCCAAACTACAAAGTACAATGGTTACAACCGGGCGATGTAGTCGAAATGGAAATTACCGGATTAGGCGCTTTAACCAACAACATCACGAAAGCAGATACGGATTTTTCGATACTGGCGCTGAAGAAGTAAGATAACTTTTTGGTGTTATATCACCTTAATAACTGAGGTTGTATCGAGGTGGTTGTTATCCATAATTCAGTTCTTGATCTAATTACAAGGGATCGTCATCTCGACTGAAGCGCAGCGTAATGGAGAGATCTATTATAGATTTAGCTTCGCTGAGCACTTTGTGGTTCTCGGTTGCGTTGCACTCCACTCGAAATGACGACTTTTGCGAGTTGTAATCTCCGTTTAAATTTTTCTTCTCTATATTAAATTACCTCCAGTGCTATCACTTAACACACAAGATTTAACCCCCATACAACTGCAAAATTACCTGCAGTATGCCATTGCACCGCGGCCAATTTGCTTTGCCTCAACTATCGATGCCGAAGGGAATATTAATTTAAGTCCTTTCAGTTTCTTTAATATGTTTAGCACCAACCCACCGATTTGTGTTTTTTCACCTTCGAGGCGTGTACGTGATAATACGACCAAGCATACTTTAGAAAATGTGCTCGAAGTGAAGGAGTGTGTAATCAATATCGTTAACTATGATATGGTGCAGCAGATGAGTTTAGCCAGCACCGAGTATGCAAAAGGGGTAAACGAATTTGAAAAGGCTGGCTTTACCATGCTAAAATCTGATTTGGTACAACCACCACGTGTGGCTGAAGCACCGGTTCAGTTCGAATGTGTAGTAAATGAAGTTATTCCGCTGGGCGATAGCCATGGTGCCGGAAACCTCATTCTGGCCGAAATAAAACGCATTCACATTAGCGAAGACATTTTAGATGCAGAGGGTAAAATAGACCAGCAGAAAATAGATTTGGTAGCTCGTTTGGGTGGCGACTGGTATTGCAGGGTAACCAGCGATAATTTGTTTAAAGTGGCCAAGCCCCTGGCTAAATTGGGTATTGGTGTAGACCGTTTGCCGCAGGCTGTGCGCTATTCGAAAGTACTAACCGGTAACGATTTAGGTATGTTGGGAAATGTAGAGGTTTTACCGGGCGATGAAGAGATTGATCTGATTAGCACCAATCCGGAAGTGAAAGAAGTGCTTGATGCCACCATCGGTGATGCTACAAACCGGGAAAGGGAATTACACGAGCTGGCCAAAAAGTTTTTAAATAATGGGGAAGTAGAGCTTGCATTAAAGATTGTTTTGCTTTAAATTTA
>Ga0256882_1000108_pt1 | contig 16574 bp, 10 predicted proteins | sample MC6MC0440MT_FD_186349 | JGI IMG/M metagenome (GOLD analysis project Ga0256882, IMG submission 186349) | Metatranscriptome of enriched soil aggregate microbial communities from Iowa State University, Ames, United States - MC6-MC0440-MT... | ecosystem: Environmental > Terrestrial > Soil >...
CCCGGCCGCCAGGTTAAATGTCACACACCGCTGGATGATGCGGGGAGGCCGACCGTATGAGCCAGAATCAACCCTTATTGCAGGCGATTGACCTGAAGAAACACTATGCGGTCAAGAAGGGGATATTTGCCCCGGAACGGCTGGTCAAGGCGCTGGACGGCGTTTCCTTCACGCTGGAGCGCGGTAAAACGCTGGCGGTGGTGGGCGAATCAGGCTGCGGCAAATCGACCCTTGGCCGCCTGCTGACGATGATCGAAGTGCCGACGGCCGGTGAACTTTACTATCAGGGGCAGGATCTGCTGAAACCGGACGTCACCGCCGAGAAGCTGCGGCGCCAGAAGATCCAGATTGTGTTCCAGAATCCTTACGGATCGCTCAACCCGCGTAAAAAGGTCGGGCAGATCCTCGAGGAACCCTTGCAGATCAACACCACGCTGACCAGCGCGGAGCGCCGTGAAAAGGCGCTGGAGATGATGGCGAAGGTCGGGCTGAAAACCGAGCATTACGATCGTTATCCGCACATGTTTTCCGGCGGCCAGCGTCAGCGCATCGCCATCGCGCGTGGGCTGATGCTGAACCCGGACGTGGTGATCGCCGATGAACCCGTGTCTGCACTCGATGTGTCGGTGCGTGCGCAGGTGCTGAACCTGATGATGGACCTGCAGCAGGATTTGGGGCTGTCTTATGTGTTCATCTCGCATGATTTGTCGGTGGTGGAGCACATTGCCGACGAGGTCATGGTGATGTATCTCGGGCGTTGCGTGGAGAAGGGCAGTAAAGATGCCATTTTCAACAACCCGCGCCATCCGTACACCCAGGCGCTGCTGTCCGCCACGCCGCGGTTGAATCCGGATATGCGCCGCGAACGTATCAAGTTGACCGGCGAACTGCCCAGCCCGATGAACCCGCCGCCAGGCTGTGCATTCAATGCTCGCTGCCGTCGCGCCTTCGGGCCATGCACCCAGTTGCAACCGCAGCTTAAGCAATACGGCGACCAGATGGTGGCTTGTTTTGCGGTCGATCAGGATGAAAATCCTGCGGCATAACTTTGTTATCGCTGATAATTAATGAAAATGCCGGCATTTACGCCGGCATTTTTTTCTAATGCCCTGAGTTATTAACTTTATTTATTGAATAATTATTTATTTTATTACCGTTATTCTTAATAAATATTATCTATATTCGGAATTTCCTTAGTGCCATGACGTTCGTCATCTCTCAATTAATTAGTCCGATATTTAATGACTGATAGTGCAGCGCCATCGTCATGTTTCTATTCCTCCGGTTATAAAAAAGCACGCCCGAAGGCGTGCCTGATAATTAACTGCGGGGTTGGCTGTACGCTTACTGCGGATAAGGCACCCAGTCGCCGCCGTTGAGGCGAATGTAAGGTTTACCCTGATATTGCATCACGATGGCGTTGTCATTCTCCGAGATAACCGGCGTTTGCGGCAGATTCTGAGTCAGCGCTTGCCAGTCTACGCTCGGCGCGGTGAAGGCTTTACCGTCGACCAGACGGGACACCAGCTCTGAAAGCGCCAGATAGCTGCTTGGCGTTTTAACTTGCAGTGGGCCGCCCTGATGCGGCGCTTTCATGCCCACCAGTTTGATGCCGACCGGCGTATGGGTAATGCTCGGGCTTGGGATATCACGCAGGCCGGACATCTGCATTTTGTCCCCCACCAGCGCCGCGCCGTGTTCCGGCACAATCACCACCATCACTTTGCGCCCGGATTTTTCCAGTTGTTCCAGGAAGGCATTCAACTGGTCAAACAGCTTTTGCGCCCGCGGCTGATAATCCGCGCTCTTGTTCGAGCCGACGAAACGGTTGCCGTCATGCAACGGAATGACGTTGAAGAAGGTGGCGCTGCGGGTATCTCCGGCCTTCTGCTGTTGATCCAGCCAGCGGGTGAGCAGCTCCAGATCGTTGTAAATCGGTTCGCCGTCGAAAGAGGCCAACTCATTGCCGATACCGGCTTGCGACATCAGCGGTGCCTGAATATCGGCCAGCTCGCGCAGATTTTTCAGGTAGTCGCCGAACACGCCCGAGTGGTCCAGCATCAGTTGCTCTTTAAAGCCCAGCTTGGCCAGATTATCAAACAGGTAGCACTGCTGGTTTGCCGCCTGATAGAGATCGTGGTGGGAGGTTTGACCGCAACTGGCGCGCAGCAGGCGGATCGCCGCCGGGCCGCTGTAGGCCGTCGCCGAGTTGAAGTTATCGAACATGATGTCCATCTTCGACCACAGCGGGTGATTCTGCAGTTTCACCGCATCCATATCGGCCCAGGCCAGTGAACAGATGTTGATCACCAGCAGATCAAACGGCTGAGCGTCGGCGGGCAGGGTGGCCGGGAAGGCGGTGGTGCGGGCTTTTTCCTTATCGTAAAACTGATTCAGATAGGCCGTCAGGTTGGCGCTGGTCGGCGGCGCGCTATCGCTGCCTGCTGCGGCCGGCGCCGTCGTTGCCGGCGTGGTGGTGGCTGCGGTGGTGTTGGCGGGCAACAGCGACACGGCCGGGCCGGCGATGGTCAGGACATTCAGCCACACCAGTGCCCCCACGGTGAAGACCGTGACGCGCACCCACTGGGCCAGGAACAGGTAGGCAATCAGCATCACGAAGGCGGCGCCGATCATCTGCCAGTTGATAAAACGGGTCACCAGTTCCAGCAGGTATTGGGCGCTGAAGCCGGTCAACTGCGAACCCTGGCTGATAATGCTGTTAATGCCCGGCAGCCAGGTATCGTAATAGAACAGGGCGATACCGACAGGAATGGCGACGTAGTGCCGCCAGCGGTGCAGACGCATCGCCGGTATCGGCATCAGCAGGAACGCCATGAACACCAGGTTCGGCAGCGGGTGGAAATTCAGGTAGCCGAACCACAGCAGGCCGAATTTGGCCAGGAAGTAGTAGTTCCAGCCGCCGAGTCCGCGCCAGTAGCGCCACAGGGAGTTATCGGTTTGGGTGTTGTTTTTTGGCTTCATGGCTGTTTTTTACGCTTAATCTGAGATGAAGAACCTTCGCGCACCCATAACCCGGTGGGTTTTAAATAGCGCGGTGATAAAAACAGGTTTTGCCAATATTGACGCCAGCGCGGGAAACGGCGATGAAAGAAGTACCCCAGCGGAATGAAAATGATCGCGCACAGCAGGATCAACTGCACGATATCGTTAAGGTTCAGCATGCTTGTTCTCCTGTGCGCCGGTAGTCAGCGTGAAGGCCACCGGTTGACGGCGCTCCTGCGGGCTGTCAGCCACGGCGGCACTCTGGCGCGGCGCGGATGGCTTGGTGGCCTGCGGCGCTAACGGAATATTGGCGCTGTGCGCCAGCCGTTTGATTTCTGAAGTAATATCCACATCCTGGTGCCACATTACCCGGTTGCTGAACGCCTCGTTCACCGGCAGGCGGAAGATAAATTTCAGCGCGGTGTCCAGATCGTTAATCCGGCAAGTGGAGAGAAACAGCACCAGCCGGCCTTGCACCACGGTCATCACGTCACCGAAGCGGCGCAGATGACACAAGGTCATCGCCTGTTCGGCGCGCAGCCCCGGCGCAGGACGCAGCGCCACCATCACGCCTTTGCCGTCTTCCGGCAGCAGCGTGTTTTCCATCAGCGAAATGACCGCCTGGCTGAAGTCGTCCGGTCGCATATAGCCTTTCAATTGCAGCGGTCGCAAGCCGTGCAGCAGGGCGTCGATATCCGCCGGAACATGGCGTGAGAAGCGTTGCCCCTGGATGCCTTCCAGCATGGTCAGAAAACGCGACAGCGGCGCAACGTGCGGCACCGTCAGGTTGGCACCGCAGGCCAGCAGCAGGCGTTCATCGCTGTAGCGCAGGCTGGCGCTCATCTCGCGCACCACGATTTTCAGCCCGTTGCCGCGGTGGCGGCGCAGGCTGTGAATTTGATGGGCCAGCACATCGATCTCATCGCTTTGGTACAGCGCAAATATCAGCGTCGCCGAGAGCGTCAGCATGCCGTGCTGAGCCAGTTGCTCATTGCTTTCCAACAGTTGCCAGTGGGCCGATAGCGGCGGTGCGCCCTCAAGAATGCTTTGCTGGGCCAGGTAGAGACCTTCGTCGCTGCGTATCGAGGTGGGCGAGGCTTGGTTGTTGTCATCGTCACCTTGCCAGCCGTTTTCACCGACATACAGCGTTAGCAACTGGTTGGCGTTGATGCCGTTTCCCGTGCACCACCAGTTAACCAGATACTGCGCGCTGTCTTGCTGCCATTGCAAACTGGACAGGCCGTTAAGAATGCGGTGCTGGGGGCTGAGCTGCCCTTTGAGTTTATTCACGCCGCTGCCATGGCTGAGGATCAACAGGGTACACCCTTGCCGCCGCAGCCAGTTGCCGGTGTTGCGAGCCCAGTCGCGCAACTCTTCGGTGGTGAAGGTTTGCCACAGGCTTGCGTGGGCCAGCAGGATTAATAAGCGGTTTTGCGGTTTTAAGGCGCGCATCAGGTCATCGCAGAAATGCGTTAGCGCCGCTTTTTTTTCCGGTAACTGGTACAGCGGAATTTTTTTCAGCGCGGGGGAGGCCAGCTCCGCCAGCAGTTTGTCGGGTTTTTCTCCACTGCAGATCAGCGCGACCTGGCTGGTTGCGGCCTGGGCAGCCAGGGTTTGTTGGCAGAGCAGAGTGGCATCAGTTTGACGGTCGACATTCACCCAATAGAGCCCGGGGGACTGCATCACTGACAGTTCTTCCCAAATCTGCCGAATACCTAATGAGAAAGATTGCGCCATAGGATATTTTTCTACTTTCGTTGAAAGTGTCGTTGCGGCCAACTGAGTAATGCTAGTCAGTCATCGTATCATTGGGATCAATAATAACAAATCTGACAATCTGTGTAATAATATCTGTTAGGAATCATCTTATTGGCCATGTCTTTTTTTTACGTTGCTATAGTTAATTAACATTAGCCTATTTTTAAAGGCGGCAGAATGAATAATCAATTAACGCGCTTTCAAACCGTGGCACCGTCGGAAACTCAGGATGATCTGCTGGCCCTTAGCGAGGCATTTTCTCTGCCGACATTAAGTTATGTCGATATTTCGCGTCAGGAACGATTAACTCAGATGATGACGCGCTGGCCGCTGCTGGCCGAATTGGCGCAGATAACGGGGAGTCGCTAGTTTATGCCAGTGATTGCTCTGCAGGGTCTGCGAGGCGGAATGGGCACGACGTCAGTGACGGCGGCGCTCGCCTGGGCATTACAACAGTTGGGTGAATCGGTGCTGGCGATTGATTTCGCGCCGGATAATCTGTTACGCCTGCATTTTAATATGCCGTTTGGGCTGGCGCGCGGCTGGGCCCGTGCTGAGCAAGACGGCGACGACTGGCAGCAGGGCGCGATGCGCTATTGCGAAAAGCTCGATTTTCTTCCTTTTGGCCGGCTAACGGCCACGGAACGACTGAATCTGCAATCCCCCGCCCACTGGCAAGATAGGCTGGCGCAGTTGGCCGCCGGCGGTCAATATCACTGGATCCTGCTCGACGTGCCGGCGGACGACAGCGTACTGGCGCGTCAGGCGTTGGCGCTGGCAGACAGCATCTTCATGCTGATCGCCCCGGACGCCAACTGCCAAATCCGCCTGCATCAACAGGCGTTGCCGGAAGGCTGCCGCTTTCTGATTAACCAATATTTCGCTGCCAGCCAGTTGCAGCAGGATTTGCATCAGTTGTGGTTGCAAACCCTGAGCGGCCTGTTGCCGGTGGCTATCCACCGCGATGAGGCGATGGCCGAGGCAATGGCGGTGAAGCAGCCGTTGGGCGAGTACCGCCCGGAAAGTCTGGCTGCCGATGAGGTGCTGACGCTGGCCAACTGGTGTCTGATCAATCTCAAGGATGCGGCACCATGAGCCGGGTGATGAGTCTGTTGCTGGTGCCGCCGGTCCATCAGGCGGTGCAGACGCGCTATCGAACCTACCGCCGTAACGGATCCTCGGCCTTTAGCGCTTTCCTTGCCACGCTGTTGGTGGCGGTGGGCTGGGTTTTCCTGCGTTTTGAATCCCCGGACTGGCAGCGGGTGCGCGCCAGCCGCGCCTATTGGTTCCCGCATTTATCCTTCAGCCGCCCGCGCCCTGCTGATGGGCTGCGTTATCTGTTGCAGGGGCTTTGGCTGCTGCTGTTTCGTACCGGCCGCGCGCCGATGGGCCGTCATTATTTTGCCGGTTGGCACCGTCTGCAACTGCGTTACGCCAACTGGCTACAAAGGCTCCCGCACCGGTTGCAAAGCGCCGGGGTAGAGCAGCGTTCGGTGGAACGCCTGAGCCAGATGAGCCGGCGCATGCGCCGCGTGCTGTTTATTATTGTCGGCGTGCTGGCGGCGATCCTCGCCATGCTGTGCATTTCGCAACCCTTCGATTTGCCGGCGCAGTTTGTGTTTGTGGTGCTGCTGTGGGGCATTGCGATGGTGGTGCGCCGGGTACCGGGCCGTTTGCCGGGGCTGATGCTGATCGTACTGTCGCTGACTGTTTCCTGCCGCTACCTTTGGTGGCGCTACACCGCCACGCTGAACTGGGACGATCCGCTCAGCCTGACCTGCGGCCTGCTGCTGCTGGCGGCGGAAACCTATGCCTGGGTGGTGTTGGTTCTGGGCTATTTCCAGACCGTCTGGCCGCTTAACCGCCAGCCGGTGCCGCTGCCTGCCGACAGCGCGACCTGGCCGACGATCGATCTGATGGTGCCGACCTACAACGAAGATCTTGGGGTGGTGAAACCGACCATCTACGCCGCGCTGGGTATCGATTGGCCGAAAGAGAAGGTCAATATCTACCTCCTCGATGACGGCAACCGACCGGAATTCAAAGCCTTCGCTGAAGAGGTGGGGGTGAAGTATATCGCCCGGCCGACCCATGAGCATGCCAAGGCAGGTAACATCAACAACGCGTTGAAGCAGGCCACCGGCGAGTTTGTGGCGATCTTCGACTGCGACCACGTACCGACCCGCTCCTTCCTGCAATTGACCATGGGCTGGTTTTTCAAAGACAAGAAGCTGGCGATGTTGCAGACCCCACATCACTTCTTTTCGCCGGATCCGTTTGAGCGCAACCTCGGGCGTTTCCGCCAAACCCCGAACGAAGGCACGCTGTTCTACGGCCTGGTGCAGGACGGCAACGATATGTGGGACGCGACCTTCTTCTGCGGCTCTTGCGCCATCCTGCGCCGCAGCGCGCTGGATGAGATAGGCGGCATCGCGGTGGAAACCGTCACCGAAGATGCCCACACCTCGTTGCGTTTGCATCGTCGCGGGCACACCTCGGCCTATATCCGTATTCCGCAGGCCGCCGGGCTGGCGACCGAAAGCCTGTCGGCGCACATTGGCCAGCGCATTCGTTGGGCGCGCGGCATGGTGCAGATTTTCCGGTTGGATAACCCGCTGTTCGGCAAGGGGCTGAAACTGGCGCAGCGGCTGTGTTACGCCAACGCCATGTTGCACTTCTTGTCCGGTATTCCGCGGCTGATTTTCCTCACCGCGCCTTTGGCGTTCCTGCTGCTGCACGCCTATATCATTTTCGCCCCTGCGCTGGCGATCGCGCTCTATGTGTTGCCGCATATGATCCATGCCAGCCTGACCAACTCGCGCATTCAGGGTAAATACCGTCACTCTTTCTGGAGCGAAATCTACGAGACCGTGCTGGCCTGGTATATCGCCCGGCCTACCACGGTGGCGCTGTTCAATCCGCACAAGGGTAAATTCAACGTGACCGCCAAAGGCGGGCTGGTGGAAGAGGAACATGTCGATTGGGTGATTACCCGTCCTTACATGTTCCTGGTGGTGCTTAATCTGGCCGGCCTGATCTTCGGCGTCTGGCGGATGGCCTACGGCCCGACGGACGAAGTCATGACGGTGATCGTCAGCCTGGTGTGGGTGCTGTACAACATGACGATTCTCGGCGGCGCGGTGGCGGTGGCGGTAGAGGCCAAGCAGGTGCGCCAGGCGCACCGCGTGGAGATTGCCATGCCGGCCGCGATAGCCCGCGCCGATGGTCACCTGTTTCCTTGCACGCTGCGCGACTATTCCGACGGCGGGGTAGGGATTGAAATGCGCGTGTCGGATGCGCTGAAAGACGGCGACAAGGCATCGCTGCTGCTAAAACGCGGCCAGCAGGAATACAGCTTCCCGTGCGTGGTCACGCGCGCCTTCGGCAGTAAGGTGGGGATCCGCATGGTCGATCTCACCACCCGTGAACATATTGATTTTATTCAGTGCACCTTTGCCCGCGCCGATACCTGGGCGCTGTGGCAGGACGGGTTCCCTGAAGATAAACCGATCGAAAGCCTGCGCGACGTTCTGGCGCTGGGCTTCCGGGGTTACCTGCGCATGGCGGACTATGCGCCGCCGATGGTGCGCAGCCTGCTGGTCGGATTCACGACGATGATTGCGTGGATAGCGTCATTCATCCCGCACGGTGTTGGCAGGAACCCGACTTTCAGCCAAAAAGAGACAGTGGTATAGGCAAACCGCCCCGTTCACTTGCCTGGCTCCCAGGCTCTAACATTGATGATGATACGATGACGAGAAAAATAACCTGGTTTACCGCCCTGGCCTTAGGCATCAGCACCCTGTCTCAGGCTGAAACCGCCACCGCGCCGACCGTCGTCGCGCCACCGGCGAGTGTACCGGCCGATGCACCGGTCACCACGCCCATGGGAACGGCCGCACCGCAGGATGCGAATGCGCCGGTCCGCGACGTGCAATTGCCGTTTGCCCAGATAGCACCGCCGCCGGGGACCTTTACCCTGCGCGGCACCCGACCGGATGGCCAGGTTGAGTTCGGCGTCCGCAGTGACGAAGTGGTGTCGCAGGCGACGCTCGATCTGGAGTTCACGCCTTCGCCGTCGCTGATCCCGGTGGAGTCGCACGTCAAGGTGTACCTCAATGACGAATTGATGGGCGTGACCCCCCTCACCAAAGAGCAGCTCGGCAAGCCAAATCGTATCCAGATGGCGATCGACCCGCGCTATATCACCGATTTTAACCGCGTGCGGTTGGTGTTCGTCGGCCATTACCAGAACATCTGCGAAAACCCGGCCAACAGTACGCTGTGGCTCGACGTCAGCAAGTCCAGCTCGCTGAATTTGCGTTTCCAGACGCTGCCATTGAAAAACGAGCTGTCGCATTTCCCGGAACCCTTCCTGGACAGCCGCGACAACCGGTCGTTGACGTTGCCGATGGTGTTCGCCGGTTCGCCGGACCTCACTCAGCAGCGTGCGGCGGGTATGTTGGCCTCGTGGTTCGGCAGCAAGGCGCAGTGGCGCGGCCAGTCGTTCCCGACGTTGTATAACAAACTGCCGGACCAGCACGCCATCGTCTTCGCCACCAATAAGCAGCGCCCGGATTTCCTGCGCGATTACCCGGCGGTCAACGGGCCAACGGTGGAGATGATCAGCCATCCCGAGAATCCCTACGTCAAACTGCTGCTGGTGCAGGGGCGCGATGACAACGATTTGATCACCGCGGTAAAAGGCATTGCGCAGGGTAACATTCTGTTCCGCGGCCAGAACGTCACGGTGGATAAGGTTGAACAACTGGCGCCGCGCACGCCATACGATGCGCCTAATTGGGTGCGCACCGATCGGCCAATGACCTTTGCCGAGTTGCAACAGTACGCCGAACAGCTGCAAACCAGCGGTATCGAGCCTGGCCCGATCTCGCTGACCATGAACCTGCCGCCGGATCTGTTCCTGATCCGCAGCACCGGCATCGATATGCACCTGAAATACCGCTATACCGCGCCGCGCATTCAGGACGGCTCGCGCCTGAGCGTTAGCCTGAACAACCAGTTCGTGCAGGCCTATTCGCTGGTGCCGGAACACGAACAGGGCGCTCAGCTGCTGCGTCTGCCGCTGACCCAGGGGCTGATCGACTCCGACAAGAGCGTCAATATTCCGGCGCTGCGGTTGGGTGCCAGCAACCAGATGCGGTTCGACTTTGATTACACCACGCTGTTGGCCAGTGGGGCGGAAGGGCGTTGCGAGACGTATTCGTTCACTCAAAACCACGCGGTCATCGACGGTTCGTCGACCATTGATTTCTCCGGTTACCGTCACTTTATGGCGATGCCGGATCTGCGCGCCTTCGCCAATGCCGGTTTCCCGTTCAGCCGTCTGGCCGATCTGTCGCAGACGCTGGTGCTGGTCAACAAACAGCCGCAGCCGGCGCAGGTCAGCGCCATGCTGAACGCACTGGGGATCATCGGCGCCCAAACCGGTTACCCGGCGTTGGCAATGACGCTGAGTGACGATTGGTCGCAGGCCAAAGATCGCGATGCCGATATTCTGATGATCGGCACTATCCCGCCGGAACTGCGGGACGACAAAAAAATCAGTCTGCTGGTGGATGCCACCCAAAGCTGGGTGAAACAGCCAACGCGTCAGTTGCCGCTGCCGGCCATGGAGGTGCTGCCGGAGGACACCAAACCCGACAGCCAGACCACCATCAGTTCCGAAGGCGCGATGTCGGCGATTATCGGCGTGCAGTCGCCGTTTAACGATCAGCGCAGCATTGTGGCGCTGCTGGCCGACAGCCCGCGCGGCTATGATCTGCTGAACACGGCGCTGTTGGACAGCGGCAAGCGTGCGGCGGTGTTTGGCTCGGTGGCGGTGATCCGCGAATCGGGGGTGAACAGCCTGCGCGTAGGCGACGTTTATTATGTCGGTCACCTGCCGTGGTGGGAGCGCATCTGGCACGCGTTGTCGACCCATCCGGTGTTGCTGGCGGTGATTGCGGTGGCGGTGGTGGTGATTCTGGCGCTGATGCTGTGGCGTGGTCTGAAAGCCTTTAGTCGCCGTCGCCTGTCGCCTGAAGATCGGGATTAATCACCATGTCTGCAACGCTGAAACGCCTGACGTTCGGTATGCTGCTGCTGTGCGCATTCGGCGCGGCGGCGGCCTGCGAGTGGCCGGCCTGGCAACAGTACAAACAGTTTTACATCAGCGACGAAGGACGGGTGATCGACCCGAGCAGCCCGAACCGCATCACCACCTCGGAGGGGCAGAGCTACGGCCTGTTCTTCGCCCTGGTGGCGAACGATCGGCCGACGTTCGACAAGCTGCTGGAGTGGACTGAAAACAACCTGGCGGCGGGCGATCTCAGCGCCCATTTGCCCGCCTGGCTGTGGGGCGAGGACGATAAAAAGCGCTGGACGGTGCTGGACACGAATACGGCGTCCGATGCCGATCTGTGGATTGCCTACAATCTGCTGGAAGCCGGTCGTTTGTGGAAAAGCCGACGTTATCAAACCCTGGGTACGCTGCTGTTGCAGCGTATCGGCCGTGAAGAAGTGGCCGATATCCCCGGGCTGGGGCTGATGCTGCTGCCGGGCAAGGTCGGGTTCGTGGCGCAAGATCGCTGGCGGCTCAATCCGAGCTACCTGCCGCCGCAGCTGCTGGCGCGTTTTGCCGCCCTGAACGGCCCATGGCGAGCGATGCAGAAAACCAATCAGCGGTTGTTGCTGGAAACCGCACCGCACGGCTTCTCCCCGGATTGGGTGGTGTGGCAGGCCGGCAAAGGCTGGCAACCTGATACCGTGAAACCGGATGTCGGCAGTTACGACGCCATCCGGGTTTATCTGTGGGTCGGTATGTTGGCGGACGATGACGAGCATAAAGCCGCATTGGTCAAACAGCTGCTGCCGATGGCGCAATCGACCGCACAACAAGGCGTTCCACCGGAAAAAACCGACACCGCCAGCGGCAAAACCAGCGGCGACGGCCCGGTGGGTTTCTCCGCGGTCATGCTGCCGATGCTGGCCAATCAAACGGCTGCGCTGGACGTCCAGCGCCAACGCATCAATCAACACCCTCCGGGCGACGATGCCTATTTCAGCGCCTCTTTGACGCTGTTCGGCCAGGGATGGGATCAACAACGTTATCGTTTTAATCGGCAGGGTGAACTTCAACCCGCCTGGGGCGGCCAATGCGTAACTTCAAAATAAACTGGCTGGGTCTGGTGCCTTTAAGCCTGGCAATGCTGCCGCAGGCGCAGGGGGCGGAAGCCGTCGCGCCGGAACAGTGGTTGCTGGAACAGGTGCGCGTCGGGGAGGCCAGTAACAAGGATGAACTGGTGCGCCAGTCGCTTTATCGGCTTGAACTGATGGATCCGAATAACCCGGACGTGATTTCGGCGCGCATGCGCCTGGCGTTGCGGCAGGGCAATCAGGCGTTGGCGCAGCAGCAACTGGATAAGCTCAAGCAGATTGCGCCGCAGTCCAGCGCTTATCGCCAGGCGGAAATGAACATGCTGCTGACCCAGCCGGAAACCCGCCAAAAACTGCAACAGGCGCGGCTGATGGCCACCGCCGGCCGTTTGCCGGAGGCGAAAGCGCAGTATGATGACCTGTTCCATGGCGATCCGCCGACGCTGGAACTGGCGGTGGAATACTGGCGTCTGGTTGCTCGTCTGCCGGGTCAGCAAGCGGCTGCGCTGAAGCAGTTACAGTCATTGGATCAACGCTATTCCGGTAACGTGCCGCTGCGCATGTCGATGGCGCGGATGTTGTTCAGCCAGGATCGTGACGCGCAGGCCTATGATTTACTGCAAAAAGTGGCCGCCGATCCCGCCGGACGCGGCGATGCCGCCGATCTGTGGCTGGAAAAGGTCAAAGCCATGCCGGTCAGCCCGCAAAGCGTAGCGGCCCTCAACCGATTCCTCGGCGTATTTGAAACCGGCGATCAGGCGGTGAGCGCCCGGCAGGAACTGGCCCGGCAGCAAGCGTTGTTGTCGGATCCCACCTATCTGGCGCGGGTGCGCGGGTTGGCGCAGGTGGACAAGGGCGGCAGCCGTGCGGCGATCCCCGAACTGAAAAAAGCGCTGGCGGCCTCGCCCAATGATGCCGAAGTGCTGGGGGCGCTGGGCCAGGCCTATTCACGCGCCGGTAATCGCCCACAGGCGTTGAGCTTGTTCCGTCAGGCGCTGCAGGCCGATAAAGGTGGCAATAACAGCAGTAAATGGCAGAGCCTGATTAAGAGCAACGCTTACTGGCTGGCGATTGACGAAGGCGACAAGGCGCTGAAAGCCGGCAATCTGGCATTGGCTCAGCAGAAATACCAGCAGGCGGGTCAGATTGACGGCCGCGACAGCAGTGCGGCGCTCGGCCTGGGTGACGTTGCGGTGGCGCGTAAAGATGACGCCGCTGCGGAACGTTATTATCAGCAGGCGCTGAGGCTGGAGCCGGGTAACGGCAGTGCGGTGCGCGGTCTGGTGAATATCTACCAGCGTCAGTCGCCGGAAAAGGCGCTGGCCTATCTCAATAGCCTGCCGCGCAGCCAGCAAAACAAGCTGCGCAGTACGCTCGACGGCCTGCAGCTCGATATGCTTAAACAGCAGGCTGACGACTTGGCCGGGCAGCAGCAATGGTCTCAGGCGGCGGAAAAATACCGCCGCGCCCAGTTGCTGGACCCTGATGACGTCTGGCTGACCTATCACTATGCGCAGACGCTGCGTCAGGCCGGGCAACCGCAGCAGGCGGACGCCTTGTTCAGCCGGTTGGCGCAGAAACAGCGTGACAACCCGCAGCAGGCCTATGCCTATGCATTATACCTCTCCGGCAGCGATCGCGACCGGCAGGCATTGGCGCAACTGAATACCTTGCCCGCCGCGCAGTGGAACGACAACATGCGCGAGCTGGCGCAGCGGCTGAAAATGCAGGCGACGCTGGAACAGGCCGAACGGCTGCGTGCGGCAGGCGACGAACCTGGCGCGGTAGCCTATCTGCGCCGACAACCGGCGGATACCCGTATCGACCTTCAGTTGGCCGATTGGGCGCTGGCGCGGGGTGAATATGATGCCGCGCTGGCCGATTATCAGCGGGTGCGGGCCCGTGAGCCGAACAACCCGGATGCGCGATTGGGTGAGATTGAGGCCTATGTGGCACAGGGCAAACTCAGCGAAGCGCGTCAGCGCCTGCAAACCGAACCGCAGGAGCCGGAACCTTCCAGCAATAGCGGGCGGCGAGTGGCCAATGCCTGGAATGCCGTTGGAGAGCCGCAGAAAGCGAGCGATATCTTTACCCGGCTGAAAACGGCGGCGCAGCAGGAGCCGGCGGGGCAGGCGAAAGCGCTGATTTACCGCGACGCGGCCAGAATTGAACGTGAACAGCGGCAGCCGGAATTGGCGCAACAGGATTATAAGCAGGCGATGGTCGCCGGCGGCATTACGCCAACTGTGCCGCAGGATAACGACAGTTACACTTATCTGACGCGCAACAACCCGAGTGACGACTGGCTCAAGCGCGGCATTCGAGCAGACGCGGCGGATTTGTACCGCCAGCAGGATGTCAACGTCACGCTCGATCACGATTACTGGCGTTCCAGCGGTACCGGCGGCATCTCCGACTACAAAGCGCACGACACCATGTTGCAGGTGGACATGCCGCTGTACGACGGGCGGGCCTTCTTGCGGACCGATACCGTGCAACTGGATGCCGGCAGTTTCTCCTCCGACAGCAGCGGCAAATATTACGAAACCTTCGGCACCTGCCATACCCAGGGCTGCAGCGGCGATGAACATCAGAAAACCACCGGCACCAGCGTGGCGGCCGGTTGGAAAAACGACCGCTGGGCAGGGGACATCGGCACCACGCCGATGGGCTTTGAGGTGGTCGACTGGGTAGGCGGGCTGGCCTACAGCAATGACTGGAACCACATTGGCTGGACGCTGGCGGCGTCACGCCGGCCGATTTCCAGCTCGCTGCTGGCGTTTGGCGGCACTAAGGATCCGAACACCGGCACCACCTGGGGCGGCGTGCGTGCCACCGGGGTGAGCCTTAGCGCCAGCTACGATCGCGGCGAAGCTCACGGCGTCTGGGCTGACCTCAGCGCGCACCAACTGACCGGCAAAAACGTCGAAGATAACCAGCGCGAGCGCTTTATGGCCGGTTATTACTACAAGCTGATCAACGAAGATAACCGCCGCGTCACCGTCGGGCTGAACACCATGCTGTGGCACTATCAAAAGGATTTGAGCGGTTACTCGCTCGGCCAGGGGGGGTATTACAGCCCGCAGCAATATATGTCGCTGGCGGTGCCGGTAAATTATCGCCAGCGTACCGAGAACTGGTCGTGGGAACTGGGCGGATCGGTATCGCTGTCCCATTCGAAAACCAACAGCCAACGGCGTTATCCGCTGCAGGGGCTGATACCGGATTCATTGCCGGACAAGTTCGCGGTGGAAGACGGCAGCTCCTCTTCCGGCGTGGGTTATACTTTGCGGGCGATCGTTGAGCGCCGTCTCAGCTCGCACTGGACACTGGGCGCCGGCATTGATATTCAGCAGGCGAAAGATTATACACCGAGCCATGCATTGATTTATCTCCGCTATTCGTTGGCTGGCTGGCAGGGCGATCTCGATTTGCCGCCGCAGCCGCTCACGCCTTACGCAGACTTCAAATAACCCGGCTCAGTCAGATTCGGAGTGTCGTACACAGGGTAGTTTTGCTACCCTGTGTTAAGGCTGCGTCCTGCCATTTTCCGCCACCGGTACGCATGTGCCGGGGCGAGATAGGGCCTTTCGATTAAGAAAAGACTGAAACCCGCAGTTTTCTTGGTTCTGCCATGGGTATGGCAAGATAAAAACGGCAGACAATCGAGTATACTCGGACCGGTCCGAAGGGGGGGTAGAATGCTTCTTAACCTCTTTTTTATTTCAGCCCGAATTAGCGGAGAGCAGGTTTGCGGGTCAGGCGTTCATTAACGATTAAACAGATGGCAACGGTGTCCGGCGTGGCGCTGGTGACGATCTGCATATTTATCGTGATCCAGTTATTCCACTTTGTGCAGCAGCGCAGGGATGACTATGCCCAGCAACTGGAAAACATTGCGCATTCCGTACGCCAACCGCTAGCGGAAGCCGTACTGCGCATGGACGTGCCGGAAACCAAGCGGGTGCTGAATACCCTGCTGCCGGTGGGCATATTGACCCGTGCGGATATCGTGCTGCCGAATGAATTTCAGGCACTGCACGCCAACTTCCCGCCGGAACGCCCGGTGCCTACGTTGATCGCCCGTCTCTTCGAGCTGCCGATCCAAATTTCCGTTCCGCTCTATTCGCTGGAGCGCGTGCCCGCCAATCCGCAGCCTCTGGCCTATCTGGTGCTGCAGGCCGATTCGTTTCGCATGTACCAATTCATTCTCAGCATGTTGTCGACCATGCTGTCGACCTATTTGCTGCTGGCGTTGATTCTGTCGGTCGCCATCAGCTGGTGTATGAACCGGCTGATGGTGCATCCGCTGCGCGCCATGGCGAAAGAGCTGGAAAATATTTCGCAGGACGAAGCGCCGTATCACCAACTGATGCTGCCGGCCCTGCACCAGGACGATGAACTGGGGTTGCTGGTGCGCAATTACAACCGCAATCAGCAGCGGCTGGCCAAAGCCTATGCCGAGATGAGCCGCCTGAGCACGCGCCACCCGGTAACCGGGCTACCTAACCAGGCGCTGTTTACCGCCTTGCTGGAACAGCATATCGCCTCCAGCCTGCGGCCCGATCGTTTTAACCTGCTGGTCATCGGCATTGAGACGCTGCATGAGGCATCCGGCGTGCTCAATCCGGCGATGCGCGAAGCGCTGTTGCCGG
>Ga0256882_1000114_pt1 | contig 16281 bp, 1 predicted proteins | sample MC6MC0440MT_FD_186349 | JGI IMG/M metagenome (GOLD analysis project Ga0256882, IMG submission 186349) | Metatranscriptome of enriched soil aggregate microbial communities from Iowa State University, Ames, United States - MC6-MC0440-MT... | ecosystem: Environmental > Terrestrial > Soil >...
GAAACAATAATAGTGTGTGTGCAAATACATGCCAACTAGCAAACTGCGGGGCTTCTCACCAGCCTGCATACTCTTCTTCTGCTGCTGCTTCTTCCTCGCCCTCCTCTTCCTCGAGTTCCTGCCTCCGCCTGTCGGCTGCTGCATCGTCCTCATCCTCGTCGACGCCTTCCTCTTCTTCCTCCTCTTCCTCCTCTTCGTCCGCAGAAGGCTCCTCCTCCTCTTCGTCAGACTGGGAGGACGCTGCGCGTGCATGCGGCGCGACCGAGTCAGAGGCGGCGGCGGCGGCCTCGCTGTTGCCGGCGTCGTTCGACGCATCGGATTCCGCCTCCTCGTCCTGGTCCGATTCGTCCTCGTCCTCGTCACCCTCCTCGTCACCCTCTGAGTCTGACGAAGCGGACTCGCTTTCGTCGTCAACCGCCGCAGGCCGAGAAGCAGCCGCACCCGCAGCAGAGGAGGATGCAGCCGACGGGACTTGTCCTCTTGCGTTGCCTCGCACGAACTCACCGCTGTCCTCTGCAACGCGCTGCTGCGTCTGTGGCGCGTCTGCGTCCATACCAGAGGACAATGCGAGCACCTGTCCGAGCATGCGGCGCGTCACCGACAGAGACGAGTAACGGGGAAGGCTCACGTTCCAGAAGCACGTGTCCGCTGTCATGAAGCGTGCATCATCGTTCTGTCCCGGTCGGTGTGGCGCGGACTTGATCAGCAGGCGAATCTTGTTGCCGCTGCGCGTCGTGAACTCAGCGTCGCTCGAAGGCATGCGCTGTTGTGCGTAGCTGAAGCTGATAAACTTGCTCCTGTCTTCAGGTGCGAGTTCTTCGAGCGCTGTGAAGAAGAACTGCACGTGCGCGTCCGACTCGCTGCAGCCGCTGTACTCAGTGTGCCGCCGCAACAGAGCCACATCCACCTCGGACACACCACACACCAAACGCTCCAGCTCAGGGGCGCCAAACAGCGACAGCACACTCGCGGGTAACACACTGCGCAGACCGCGCTTCAGCGCAGCCAACTGCTCGCGGCCTTCGCGCAGGCGCGCCGCCTCAGCCAATCGTGCGTACTCCCAGCGCTCCGCGAAGTCAACCGATTGCTGCGCGCCTCCTGGTCGCAGCTCAATCGTGTGGCCATCAGTGCGCGTGGTGGTCCACGTGAGCGCATCGCCGAAGTGATGCTCAAAGAGAGCGCGAGGATCGGCCTCTGCATCCGCTGCGTCTGCTGCAGCAGCAGCAGCGTCGCTGCCGTCTGCCTCGAGCCGGCGCAGATTGGCCACAAACGCCGCATCGATGCCTTCCAGGTCGTCGCGCGTCGGTTGTTGGTCGAGCAGCTGCTTCCACAGCAGGCGGGGCCAGGACAGCGCTAGCTTGATTCCCGTGCGCACGGCAAGACCCAGCAGTACACCGAGGAACGTCAGCTGGCGTTGCTGCGTGTCGCTGCTGTGGCGAGAATTCAGCACCCAGCCGTCGCGGTGCTCGCCCAACTGCGCACGCTTGTTCGGGCTGGGCAGGAACAAGGGAAGGATGCTGTCTTTCGACTGAAGCGCATTGCCGTTGTCACTGGACATCAGCGGTGCATCGCTGCCGGTTTCCTCCGAGTCGGCCTGCAGTTCAGCCATGAGCGCTCCGAATATTTCCCTGTAGGGCCCGCTCTCGCCAAGAGCGTGCTCGCCACGGAATGCGACGTCGAAAGCCGTGTGCGGGTTGCCAACGGGCGCGGGATGCAGCAGATGAGCGACGGGCACATACTGCAGCTGCGCGCGCACTTGTTCGAACAGCGAGTGCTTTGCGTCCGCGTGCACCGCCGCGCCGATTCGGTCGACGCTGATCTTGGGCTTGAGCTTGCGGCTGAGAGCTGGGCTGTCGATGCACGTGCTCTCCAAGCAGGCGTGCAGGTAGTCGAGCTTCACGCTGCTCAGCACGTAGGCGCGAAGGGAAGACAGACGCGCGAACAGACCATATGACGACAATGACAAATCCGGTGAAGCTGAAAGCGCGGCGGTGCCTCCCGGTGCCAAATCAATCAGCGACATCGTCGCCGCGAGCAAGTGGTTCAACAGGAGCAGAAGGCTCAGCCGCCGCGTGAGTGCAAACCGCGGAGAGGAGAAGTCCTCTTCCACCGCCGTCGACGCCACAGGGGAGGAAGACGCCGCCGCACCACTCTGGCTGGTGCTCTCTTTGCATTCCTCCTTCGCTTCCTCCTTGACATGCTCGGGGTGGTCCTCCCGCAGCGATGGGAAGCGGCCACGCGCGGGTGAGCTCTGCACGAGCTCGTGCAGATCCCGCAGGAACGTTGCCGTCGATCGCTTGGCCAGCAGGCGGACGCTGTGCTGCTGCTCCAATTGATTGGCAAACGCCACCAGCTCCACGTCGCGTGCAGCAGTCCATGCACCAGACGCGTGGTCGCGGACAAGTGCGTGAGCGGCGGCAGTCAGCCGGGCCACGTTGGCAGGTGCAACTGACGACACGCCGCCGCCACCCAAAGCCAGCATCGCCAGTGACAGGGACAGCGGGCGCTCGCGCTCGCTCAAGGTCTCGAGCAGCGCATGCGCGTCGCACAGCGCGTCAAACCATGCTTCCGTCACCAGGCGAGGAGGAAGATCAGAGGGCAACGAGCTCGCGGACGGCGCGGCAGACGAGCTGGCCGGAGCAGAGGAGGGATCGCTGCTGCCGCCGCTGCTGCCACTTCCACTGCCGGCTGCGTCTGCGCTTCTAGGTTCTCCGCCAATATGTGCCGGCGACGATCTTTCACTTGCTTCCGCTGCTGCAGCCATGCTCAGCGCAATGGCCGCCGCCAGCGAAGCATCTTCGTCTTCCTCTCCTCCACCATCCGCGTTGCTGCCACTATTCGCTTCCTCATCGGCGTCTGCCGCAGCATTCGATTCAGGCGCTGCTCCTCCCTGCTCCTCGTTCACCTGCGCTGGTTGTTCCTCTGGCTCGCTGACGGCTCCTGCGATGATGGCATCGAGAGCGGCATTGAGGCTGCCGCATTGTTCGAGTGCAGCGCGCGCCAGTGCTTCGCTGACGCCCATCATCGCCACCAGCTGTTCCACCTGCAGCGGCGGCGCCTCACGACGAGCGCCGCCGGCGACAGCGGAGCGAGCGGGCGGACGAGAAGCGCTAGAGGACGAGGACGACGACGACGACGACGAGGCTGACGACGACGCGCCACTGCTGCTGGCCGCACCAGAGACTGGAGCAGACGGTGCGGCTGCCGCAGGAGCCGACTCACTAGCAGGGGCTGCAGACGAGGCGGAGACAGGCACGGATGCAGCAGCACCAGCAGCAGCGCTGTCCGACGCGGCAGCGGAAACAGCAGAAGCGTCCTGTGGAAGGATGTTGCTTGCGCTGCTGCTACCACTACTGCTGCTGCTGCTGCTGCTGCTGCTGTCGCCGCTGGGGGCCGGTGCTTCACCAGCAGAAGGCGTCAGTTGCACGGGCTGCGGCGGCGAGCTCGCAGCAGCAACAGCAGCTGCCGCATTCGGCGCCGTATTCGCCGATCCTGAGCCCGCTTCAAAGGTCACCTTCCCGCTCGTCGGTGTACCGGCTCCGCTCGCGTTGATGGCCGACTTTGCTTTTGCTCCGTCCTTGTCCGTAGCATCGTCCATCACTCGTTGTTTGAAGTGCGCGTCGCCAAAGGTCAGGCGATAGGTTGCCAGAAGCTCCGCCAGGTTCTGTACGTATACGCTCACGTGGGCGGGAGACACGGAGAAGGAGGGTAGAGCACGAGCGGCACCGGAGCCGAGAAGGTTGCTGCTTGACGGCCGGCCGTCTGACAGCATGCGGCGATGAAGCTGCTGCAGCTCCCTCCACAGTGCCGGCACCGCCTTCCATTCCAGCGGCTCTGGCACAGCGGAGCCGCTCAGTGTGTGGAGCGCAAGCAGTCCGCGCGTCATCAGCTGGAAAATTGAGATGCGCACAACGGGCGGAAGCCGCGGGGTGTCGAACAGGAACGTGCCCACAGCGGTGAGCACGGCGCGCAGCTGCAGGAGACCAGAGGGCACGCGACGGTCTGCCGGCTCGCTCAGGGCTGAGGATCCTTGCTCCTCCTCGACCGGAGTTGCAGCAACAGATGCAACATCGCCATCCGCGTGATGCTTCAGCGCCTGATCGATCACATGACCTGCAAGCCAGAACCCGAGGCCGAGCTTATCCGGCACGGCAACGGCTTCGAGCTTCACTCGCACTGTGCGCACCGCCGTCTGGCGGTCCTTGTGCAGCTGCAGGCAGAGGGACGCGCGCGGGGAAGCAGAAGACGCGTAGAAGAACGAGAGAAGGGATGAGGCCGAGGTGGCTTTCTCGCCACCCCGAACCTCGTGCACCAGCACCCGGCTGACGGGCGAGCCGGAGTGCTCGCTCGGTCTCGGTTCGCTGACTTCCAGGAACTGCAGTCGGTCGTCGTTCTTTGGCATGCGCATGTCCGCCGCGAAGGTGACAATGGTACCGCACGCCTCGTCACTGCTCGGCAGGGTGCGCGTCAAACCCACTCCGGCGGTGTTGTTGTCGCCGCCGACCAGGTCCCGCCACTCCGACTGCTCGCTGTCCACCAGCGTGAGGCTGCGCGACAAAACAGACGACGCGCCAGAGAGCAGAGAGGAGAGCAAATCGCCATCGCACTGCACTGCACCACGGCACAGGTGCGCCAAGAGAGCGGACAGACGCTCACGGGCTTGAGGAGCGATGTTTTCGCTCAGGTTGCCAGCAGAATTTGCGATGTCGGCGCACGTCAGAGAGCTGTAGTTGCTGCTGGGAGTGGCGGAGACCGAAGCAGCGCTGCTCACAATAGGTAGCTGGAACGGCAGCGACACCCGCTCTGTTGCGACCAGCTGCAGCATTTGCAGCGCCGTCGGACTCACTGCCGCGGTGGATGAAGAAGCCTCACTGTTTCCGGTGCCGTCCGGTGACAATGCTTGCTCTGGCTGCAGCGGACCGCTCTGCTTCGGCAGTTGCGGCAACAGCTGCTCGCCTGCCTTCTCGATCCATGCAATGAGTAGCTTACGGCAGAACATGTGCGCGAGCTGTTGCTGCACAGGAGGTGCGTGTTCGTACAGGTCGTTCATCCGCTCCAGTCCAATGAACGCGTCGCGTTGCTCGTGCAGTTCCACGTGTCGCAGCGCGGTGTGTGGCAGCCACCATTCCTCGCAGCAGCTACGCGGCGTGTCTTCGGCGCGAACGAGCACCAACTGGTCAGACGGCGCGAATGCGGCCGCCGTGCGCGCCACGTCCATGATCACCACCACGCGACCGGACAGATGGCTCGCGCAGGAAAACGCCGCCATCGGATCGAACGAGGAGGAAGAAACAGATGACGAAGCGGCGGCGCTGCTGGAGCTCAAGCCAATCACGCCACCGCCCACGACGGCGCCTGCCGCCGCTCCTGTCCGAGGAAATGCTGCAGGATTAACTTGACAGCGCAATCCGATGACAACGTCCGCAGCTGTCAGTATCGGTTGCGCAGGCTGTGCAGGGCCAGCTTTCTTGCGCTCCGGCTTCGGAATGGGCGGAACGAGCACGTTGGCTGGCAGCGAAAGCAGTGCGTTCGCCCGCTCTTCCCCTCCGGCGCGCAACTGCCGCATGAGCGTCTGCACCAACTCAGGCTGCTCGAGGCGTGCGGCGAGAATTGCTCCCTCCATTTGCGCCAGCCACGCTTCGAGCGCAGGGTCAACGGTGCTGCTGCTCTCTCCGCTGGATACTAGCGGACGAGGGAACGCGGGCGTCAGAGACAGCTGGCTGCTGTGCGCAGCATCATAGCCGGACGGGCACGATGACGACGAAGCGCTGGCGAGACTGACACTGCCGCTGCTACCGCTGGCACCCGAAGCGGCGTGGCTTGCTGCCGCTGCGAGAGCTCCCTCGCGCTCTGCACTTGCCTTGTCTTGCGCTTTTTGCCGCTCCGCCGCTGCCTTCTGTGCGTCCTCCGCCCTGAGCCGCCTGTTGATCTCAGTGATCGCTGCGTTTTCGTTATCGAGCAGCCAGCCCGCCACTGCGGCTGCATCGTAGTGGTGCATCTGCAGCGCGATCAGCGCATGGCGACGGGACGGGAGCCCGCTCATCTCAAGAATTTGCTGCGCCATTTCCTCGCGCTGAAGCTCCTGTTGCACTCGCTCCACCTCACGACGGGTGCGCTCCTGCTCCTCGGCTGCTTGTGCCTGACGTTCGGCATCCTCAGCGCGCCGCAGACGCGCCTCACGACTGGCCTCGCTCTCCACCACCGACGCCGCCTGCGACGGAGACCACACGAACGGAGCGGAACCGAAGTTGAAGGACACACGAGTGGACGGCACGCTGAAAGACACGGCAGGATACAGCTTGCACGAAGCAGCACTGACACCGCTGCTACTGCCTGCTGCGCGACTTGACGGGCTGGCTGAGGACGCGGCGGGCGGCGCCAGGCTGATCGGCTGTCCGATTTGTTTCCCGTTGAGCGTGAACGACACTTGTCCGCCGACGAGGTCATAGAGGCATCCGATGACGTCGCCTGCATGGCCGAAGGGGTCGCAAAGCGGGCGCACCTCGTCGCGCGACGGGGACAGCGCTGGTGCATCCGTCAGCTTGCGCACCGCGCGGCCATCGGTCAGCAGGCGCACCGAGCCCTGTGCCCACGAATTCATGCGCGAACGAAGCAGTTGCTGAATCTTCTTCTGCACTTGCAGTCCAGCGTCGTGGCCGTGGCGCTGCGCGCGTCGTGCGGCAAGAGCCTCCGCCTCGGCTTGCTCAGCGGACAACGCCGCTCCTCCTGCACTGCCGCCGGCGTGGTCGTGGATGGCGGGAGTAAGTCCCACAGCGATGGGAGTTGGCGTCAGCAGCGAAACTTCGAAGTAGTATGCCTGCAGCGTCAGGTCGACGGGCTCATTGGCCACCACCACGAAATCAGCAGCACCGCTCACGCCCAGGGCAGACCACTCCAGACGCACTTGTTCCTCGAGGCGGCGCACAGTATTGGAGGTGGAGCTGCGAGCAGCCAGTCCCACGCTGGCGAGGAATTCGGGACTCAGCGAGACCTGTGCTTCGCGTGTAAAGGTCACATAGCGAATGGGCGCAGGGGAAGCAGCAGCCGTGTCTGCTGTGGGAGGAGTGGTGACGCTGCTGTTGCTGCTGCTGCTGCTGCTGCTGCTGCTGCTGAGGCTGGCATCCTCGATGACCAAAAACTTGCTCTGCCAGTTGATGTCAGTTGGCAACGGTGCCTTCGCTGCACGCGCATGGGGCTGGAAGGGCAGCAGAGCTGCCAGACGATCGCTGCTGCTGACAGCGGAGTCACCAGCATTGGCGCCGATGTGCTTGTCATTGCTGCTCGTCCTGTCCAAGGGCGCCACACCCGCGCGGCTACCACCCGAGTGCGCAGGTCGTGGTACCCGCCAGCGCGGCGGTCGCTTGAGATCCAGCCATCTCAGACGCAGACGAGAGACTTCCCGCTCGAGTTGAGCAAAGTGCTGCTGAGCCGCCTGGACTCCGCTGGACGCAGCAGGGATGCGCTTGCTGGCCGCCACGAGGAGAGGCAACAGCAACTGGCTGTGCTCCAACAACTGCGGTGCGTGTCGCTCATTCGCTGCGATGGTGGAGAGGAAGCGCAGCGCGTACAGCGTCGCCTCTTGCTGGAGGAACACGGCGTCGCCGTGCACGCGCGGGGATCCCGATGCCGCTCCAGCAGATGACCGCAAAGCAGCGGGCAGATAGGCGAGCACACCTTTCAGCACAGGGCTGACAAAGGGAACCGACTCAGCGCCGTTCAAAAGTCCGGCCACCGGAAGGCGCTGCAGGCGTCTCACAGCAATGGATGTGGGCCGAGCAGCAGAAGCAGTGGTCGAGTCGAGCAGCACCGTCGCTGTTGCACGCGCTGCGTCAATGCGCAGCACTGTGGCAGTGGGAGCGACATCAGCGTCGCTCTCCCCCTGCTCCTCGAGTGGGCGAACAAAGACGCGTGCACCGGGTCGGATGTTGTCTTGCACGCCCGTCACAACTGCCAGCAGCGCCAACGACGAGGACACCGCACTGGTGCTCCAAGCGGGGGATGGCGACGACGCTGACTGAGCCAGTGCAGAGCCCAACTGAAGCAGTGCCGAGGCACGGGACTCAATCTCAGCTACAACGGCCGATTGCCACAGTGGACTCAGCGCCAGCGTCTGCACCAGCGTGCAGCACTCACTGGCCAGCGACAGCGCCACCGCACCGGACAGGAAGGGCGACGGGTTGGCCGGCTGAAGCGCGCGGTTGCGCAGTACGCTGTCGTTGGGCGGCAGCACTTGGATCGAGCAGACGAAGCCTCGGGCGCTCAGCAGGCGTGCCACACGGAGACACTCAGTGTGGCTGGCCGTCAGAAGCACGGCTGCTGTCGCGCCGCTCTCGAGCTTCGCGCGCCAGTTCGCCTTCAGCCCGCCCGCGACGGCGACTGCCGCACCAGCCAGAGCGGCTTCCACGCTGTTCGGCTGCGACAGCGACTGGATGACGTCCTTGCAGCTCGCATGGAAACTCGCCGCAAACTCTGAGCCGGTTTCTTCACCCGTGTGGTGCACCGACAGGGTACACTGCCGGTCGTCGGCCACAGGGTCACTCGCAGCAGCAGCAGGAGTGCCGCCGGTGAGCAGCGACGTATTCGGCAAGGAATCGGACAGTGAAGCAGGGGACCCATTCGCTCCGCCCGCCGAAGCCAAGGGCAGCTCACTTTTCTCCTCACTCTCCTTCGCTTCGCTCTCCTTGGCCTCGCTCTCCTTGGCTTCTTGGAAAGTGGACGAGTCGCGGTTGGTTCCATCAAGGGCTGCAGCACTCGGTGCCGCACGTTCTGCGGTGAGCAGCGCTGCAGTGCGGTCGAACAGGGTGGCCACGAAAGCGCGCTGCTTCCCGTCATCGACGTGCAGGCCAGCCGCCGCGCCTTGCTCATGCGTCGCCACCGGGCCTGCGTGTGCCAGTACACCGCGCAAAAGCCGCAGCACAAGCCGCTGCACCCGCAGGGACACAGGCAGCAGACCGTCGAGCTCCGCGGTAGGCACATCCGTGCTGCCTTGGCCATCCGAGGGCGACGGCTCCACGAGCAGCGTCTGCGCGTGCAGCAGCCGCAGCAGCAAGTGTACGCTGCTCGGTTGACACAAAAAGCTGTGCACCGTGGGAGTGCGGCTGAGTGAGTGCAGAGGAAGCAAGTAGGCGTGCAAAGCAGAGTCACGCTCGCTGGACGCCACCGGCGCCACAATTGCTGCCTCGCTGTTCGTCGCTGAAGCTGTCGTGGGAATGGGCGGCGGCAAAACGACGCGCGTGACGAGGTTAAACAGACAATCCAGCACCTGCTGTTGAACCGATTGCTGCTGCTGCTGCTGTGCCGGTGGTGCAGCCTCTTGCGCTAGCACAACGCGCGCCAACTGAAGGAAGAGGTGGCGCGCTGCAAGCACGGTCGCGTGCGTCGCCTTGTCGTCGCTTTCCTTGGAATCGAGCGTCATGAGCGCATGCAGACTGCGGATGAGACCGCTGGATTGGAGCAGGCTTTGATCGGCAGGACGATAGAGTAGCGTACAGCAGTCAAGCATCAACAGCTTTGTTGCCGAGTGCAGTCGCTTGGGCGCGGCAGCCAGCAGCGTAGAAAGACTCGTCAGCAGGGAACCAAAGGCGCTCAGCACCCCTTGTTCGAGTGACGCACCAGCTCCTTCGATGCCGCTCAGCGGATGCGGAGCCGCGACGGGTGCCGTCCACCGGCTTCTCACACACGCAGCCCAGCCCAGCAGCAAGCTCGCGATCGGATTGAGCGCCGAGTCCGACGAGTGCGCCATCGCGCCTCCCGACAGCAGCACGTCGGACGCACCCACAGACTGCAGGCAGGTGGTGAGGGCGCGGATGCCGATTGCGCGAGCGTGTGCTTCCTCACGGCGCAGGGACAGCTCTTGCAAGATACTCGCGGGATCAATTGACGATGCGAAGAAGCGCGAGACAAGACGCAGCTTCTGTTCGAACAGGGACTGCGCAGCCGAATCGACGAGCTGCTGGTGCTGGTCCGTCAGAGGGCTTGCGGCGGACCGCAAGCGGAGCAACAGCTTTGCGCGCTCGACGAATGGCACTGCCATTGCGCCATACGCACTCTCCCACTCGACGACGACAGGAGTAGCAATCTCAACAGCTCGCGCGTCTCCACTGGGCGCATCGCCGTGTTTGTGCTCCGCCGAGGAGGCTGCTGCTGGTGTTGCTGCCGGCTGTGACGCGGAATCGTCCGCGACCGCCTTCGCGGATGACGCGCTCAGACGCGCAGTGTAGACCGGGCCGTCAGCTGCCACGAAGGCGAGCAGCTGCGCCAACACGCGCTGGTGCTTGGCTTCGCCGATCAATGTCGCCTGATCAACTGCGCGTGTCGTTTGCCCGCGCAATCTGTGCTGTAGCAACTCGTCTCGTTGTTGCGGCTCCATCTCGCGCAGTTCTTCGGCGCCGTGATCCGGCTGGGTCACGAGGTCCATCCAGCGCTTCTCGTGGCGCACCAGCTGCAAGTAGCTGCTCAGCTGATGATACAGCACGCGCCACACATGGCTCAACGCAGAGAAGGACGGGAAGGAGGACGGCAACGGGGGACTGCTGCCGCTCGCCTGGCGCGCAGCAAGCAGTTTATCGGCCATGGTCTGCGCCTCAGCGGCGAGTCCAGCGGCGTGCAGCAGTGCTGCCGTCAGTGCGCGCTCCACCGGCCCGATGCACTTCCGCGCGACCGCCGACATGGGCGGACGACCAGGCACACGCCGGTTGAGATACTCCAGCAGCGCAGTGGCGGCGTTATCGGATGAGTCTGAAGAAGGGCCACTCAGCAGATGCGCAATGATGTCTGCGCGAGCGACCATCCCGTCGGACGTTGACGACGCAACCGAGTCGCCGTTGCGCGCGTCGTCGAGTCCGCCAGCAAAAAGGGCGCTGCGCAGCAAACTCTGTGCGTCGGCGGATATTGCGGCAGACAGGCGCTCAGGAAACGCCGTGAGTTGAATGCAGCGGCCAGCAAGCAGCGCCGTTGTGTTCAACAGGTCCACGCTGAGCAAAAGCGGCGCACGCACGCCTTCCTCCACCTCGCTGCGCGTCTGCGCGTCGGGTTTGCGCCCGTGCACGGCATGTACGGTCAAGCGGTATCCCCAGGCCAGCTGCTCACACTTCCGCTCCGATTCGGGCAGCGAGGTGAGCACACTGCCGCCGCGCTCGTGCTCACGGATGCTTCCCTCTGGCGAGAAGGAAACCATGAGTGTGTCGCCCTGCAGCACAACGGGTGTGCGAGGAAAGTTGTGCAGCGACAGCTCGACCGGTGTGCCGTGGCTGTAGTTCACTGCCGCCGCTGTCGGTTGCAGGTGCGACTTGCCCGCCGGACTACCGTGGAGCAGCTTGCGGCCATCGAGGGCGTGAATGTGGAGTGCGTCATGACGGTGCGCCGTCGAGCAGCGCGGATCAAACACCAATACCAGATGCTGCGCGCCCGGGAAACGAAGCACGTTGGCTGGCTGACGCTTCGGAGACGAAGAGGACGCGCCCGTCACCGCCAGGTACGGATGCGCACTCTCCACCACTTGTTGTGTGCGATACAACTGCACGAGGTCGTCCGCACGCACGGTCGAAGGCGGCTCGCCACGCGACAGGAACTCACTGCTGCGTGCGTGCCAGGCACTGAGCTGTTGCAGCAGCTCAACCAACGGGGCAGCACCGTCAGGTTGCGCATGCACCAGACCGGTCAGCCACGGGGAATGGGACGAGCGAGTGGAAGCGGTGCGCAGAAGCAGCGAGAGCAAACTGGGCAGCAGCACGCCCACCAGCGACGACTGCAGTACGGCGTCGAAAGACGCGCACCACTTCGCTGCGCCGCAAGCAGCGGCAAGCAGTGAAGAGGACAGGCGCAGGAGACGCACGCAGTAGCTCACGATGCCGTCGCTTCCGTGCGCCTCAAGCCGGCTGAGCAGCGATCGGTGGAAGGCCGCAAGCAACTGCATGCTCGGCGTGAGCATCGGTGCGGGCACCACCTCCACGGGCGACGTGACACTGCTGCCTGCAGCTGCAGCCAGCAGGTCATTGCCTTCCTGCGCCACCCGTTTCAACAGCAGCGAGACGGCCCCGCCCTCACCGAGCTCGACGGCCAAGCGTGGGCCTGCCAACACGAGGCAGAGGCGAGGCGACTGCACCAGATACTGCACGAGCAGCGGGTGGGTGCCCAGAGATGAGGCAAGCAGCGCTGACACAGCAGATGGGTCGCAGAAAAAGTGGTAAAATCCGGCCAACAGCGCCGCCAGTGCACGTGAACGCAAGCACTCCGCGGCTTGACTGGCATCCGCCGGGAACAGTGAAGCGGGCAGCTCCATATCGAGCATGCTCTCTAGCAGACGACGCAGCTGCTGCGCCAAACGAGGGGGCAGGCACGGCTCCACGGGCGGGACTGTGCTGCCACTGACGCTGCTGCTGCTGCTGCTGCTGCTGCTGCTGCTGCTGCTGCAGCTGCCTTCAGCAGATTCAACGTGAACAGGCGGCGGTGCCAGCATGGCGAGATTGACCGCTAGAATGCGCAGCAGACAAATAAGCGCATGGTAGATGGCATCATTCGCCTGTTGATCGATATCGGCGAGCGGACGCTGCAGTGTCTGGAGCAGCGCGCTGCTGAGCTCGTACAGCAGCTCAAAAGTCGACGCCTGCACCTGCACACAAAACGCTTGGGTCTTCGCAACACCAGGTAGCACGCCAGAGGTTCCGTTGTCGCCGGCGTTGCTGCCGCTACCGCTGCTCAGGGTCAGTCCTGCGCTGTGTCCGTCGGCGTGAGCCACCGACGACGAAGGCACGCCTTGGTTGCTGAACGGAGACAACGGCGCGATGTGCTTCGCGGAGCTGACTCCTGCAAGGCTCATCTGGGCCGAAGTGGGATCGTGCGTGCTGGCCAGACGGGACACGTGCTGAAGCACAGCGGCGACGACACTCAGCACGGGCCTCCCTGTTGCCGCTGCCTCCGCTGCCAGACTGCCTTCGGCGAGCACGCATTGCTCGGCGAGCTGTGAGTGCCGCACGCGACGCTGCTCGTATCCTTCCGTCCGTGCACTTTTGATGGTCCCCGTGTTTGCAAAGAACAGCAGCTGCATAGTGAGCGGCGAATAGTCGATGATCAGGTCGTTGGCCGCGTCGTAGGTCAACGCCGTGCCGCGCGGAGTAGGCACGAAGCCGCTGGCGAGGGCGCACTGGCTGGCCTGCAGCGTCGACCACGGACTGTCGTACGTACGCGGCTCCCAGCCACCGCGGCTCAGACACTTGCCACTCTGCAGGGAGAACACGTCCGGCTTGAAGCTCGACAGTGGCGGGGTGGTGCTGCTCAAGCGCGGCAGGGAAGGCATGCGCAAGAAATAGCCGTCCGCCACGCCACTCGGAGTCAGAGGGGAACCGCCAATGGCAGCGCACTTGTACGGTAGCAGCACAAAATTGTTGCTGGAAGGAAGTCCGCTGCCATCCGACCAACTTGACGAGGCAGCTGCTGCCGCCACGCCGCTCCCGCCGATCGACAGCGAACGCAGCCCCAATGCTGCGGGTGTCATGCCAGCCGGCAGCAGCAACCGGTCTGCCCCTTCCCACTGCGAGCCACGCCCGTCGGTATTTTCCAGCTCAATGGTGCGAACAAACTGCGCCGTGCGCTCGCTGACGAGGAACACGTCGACACGATCGGCCGCTCCGGGCGTATTAGCGCGAGCAACAGAGCCAGCATCGCGCTTCTGCTTGCTGCTGCTGCTAAGCAGGCTGCAGTGCAGACCATACAAAAACTCACCATCCGACGTGATCGCGTGATAGAACGGCAGCTGCGGTGCCTTCTTGGGTCGCTTCGACTCCGCGACGGCGCTGTCGGGGCCCTGGCGCTGCTCCTGGCTGCCAGTCACCGCGGAGACCTGTTGGCTGCTGCGTGCCGGCTTGTAAATGACTTCGATGTCAGTCAGCTCGCAAAGCGTGATGGGGTCGATTTCGCGCAGCAGCGACCCCTGCAGGCGCGCCTTGCTGCGGCTGCCCTTGGGAGCGGTGGAGGCGAGCGCGGCGTAGTTGGGTCGGGCAAAGAACAGCCGCTGCTGCACAAACACCAAAGCACCGTCATGTTCGTCGCTGCGCAGGCCGCTAGCCTTCGACTGCGCAGGGCCACTCGTGGCAGCCTTGATGCCAGGTGCAGTTTTCGAGGCGGCAGTGTCCGTCGGCTGCACGGTCAGCTGTCCGAATGTGCTGTTCGCCACGTACACGTGTGCCGCAACGCTGCCGCCATAGCCCGAGCCCACTTTGAGCAAGCCTTGGGGCGAGAATAAATAAAGGAACGTGCCGTCGGACGCCACCGAGCCGACGAATGCAGATGCGCTCGTGCCGCTGACACTGCTCTCACCTGATGCTGCTCGCTGTGCGATGCTGGTCGCTGCTGCTGCATCGCTACGTGCAATCGGCAGTTCGACGGTAGTTTTGTGCGGTGGCTTGACTGCCATGCATGCGGAATGGTGCTGCCAGGCAGTGACGAATGCGCTGTTGCTCAGCTGCGGCACGCACTCGTGGGCGCGATAACTCTGCAGCTGCGACAGGAACACGTCAACCGACATGCGCACATCACGAGCTACCAAAGGCGACGGAGACAGAGAGGAAGGCGCGCTGGCCTTGGCATTGCTGCCGTTGCTGCCGTTGCTATTGGCCTGAGGCTCACCGCTCTGCTCGCGCAGCGTAGCAATTGCCGCTTGCGTCTGAGGAACTGCTTGCAAGCATGCCGCGATCGCTTCGAGGATCGGGTGCAACCGTCCACGCTGAATCGCTAGCGCCAGCAACGTGCTCAATGCCATCCCTTGCGCAGCAGCAGCAACGTCAGCGTCGCCGGAGAGGCGTTGCTGCGCGAATTCGTCCTTCGCTGCTCCAGACAGCAGTCCCAGAGTCGGGCGAGTTCGAGTCTCTTGCTGCACAAGCGCACGGAACTGCACCAGGCAATCATCCGGCTCTGCCTGCAGTCCCAATGGCGGCAGCGTGCTCATCACATTCAGCAGAGAGGCCAGCACGGCCGGCTTGAGCTGCGCGTCGCGCGCGGCCACCGACGACAGCAGCGGGAAGAACGACTGCACCAGCATGCGCAGTGTGGGTGAGGTGCCGGAGCCGCTGGCAGACGATGAGTAGAGCAGAGAGGAGGGGACGCCCAAGCGCGGAGGAGGCACCGTTGCCAGGCTAAAAAGTGATGCTCGCGTGCTCGCACCGCTCGGGGTGGTCGCAGCCTTGCCCTCGCTTCGCGCCTTGGCTGGCCCGTCCACTGCCGGCTGCATCTGTGCAAAGATCTTTGCCTGAAGGCAACGCAGCGCCTCGAGACTGGCGTGCACGACTTCACCCCGGCGCAATGCCACGCTCGCGAACAGTTGCACGTTTGCGCTCGTGTGCAGGCTGGCTTGCTCCGGCACGAAGCCCGTCGACTGAGAGAACGATGCACCCACACGCCCAACGATGCCTTCTGCATCGAACGACGGGAGCGGCGCTTGGCCATGGTCGAGAAGCAGCAGCTCAGTGTCGCTCAGTGGGGCCGGGGCCACACCACTCGCGCTGTCCTTGCCAGCCGCGGTGCTGCTGGGAGCAGTGAGCGCGACTGTGGGCGTGACAGGTACCGCGCCTGTGTCTAAGTACGAATGCAAAGCGAAGACCGCGTTGAAGGGTAGCGACTCCAGCGGCATCTGTGCCCAGCTTACCTGCGCCTCGTCGCTCAGCTGGGGTGCGCGCTTGTGGTGAGCCGAGTCAGCCGGCTTGGACGCACCGCGCTTGGATGCACTCCGCGAGCCCTCACGGCGCGAAGACGAAGCGCGCGCACGATGCGAGCCCGGCGGAGGCGAGGGCACGGGTGGCAGGCCGTTATTTCCGCCCATGCCAAGTCCCTGATGCAAGCTGCTCAGGCCGCCGGGAAGGCCAGCTGCTGCACGATACGCCATGGACACTGGCTGCGCGAACTCGAAGCCTCGTGCCATGGGCGGCAGGGGCGGTATCCCCATCGGTATGCCACCATCGGCGATGTCAAAGCTCGACAGGCTGATCCGTTCGCCGGCTGCGAGTGCGTCCGCAGCGGCCAGCACCGCCATCTCGGCATCGACGTCGACCGGGAACAGCGAGTCCCCCGGCAGGGGAGCGGGTGCAGCGGACTGCATCACCGGCAGTCAAAGAGCCTCTGATTCCTGTGTGTCGTGTCTGCAGTGATACGGTCTGTTGACCTGTTGGCCAGAGGCAGCGGAGGCAGAGGGACGAGGGCAACAGGGCCAGGCGGCGTGGGTCCAGCCGCTCGCTCGCTCGCCGGAACCCCAGGCAGGCACGCAAGCCAGACAACTGAATAACCGTCGATTGC
>Ga0256882_1000120_pt1 | contig 15984 bp, 15 predicted proteins | sample MC6MC0440MT_FD_186349 | JGI IMG/M metagenome (GOLD analysis project Ga0256882, IMG submission 186349) | Metatranscriptome of enriched soil aggregate microbial communities from Iowa State University, Ames, United States - MC6-MC0440-MT... | ecosystem: Environmental > Terrestrial > Soil >...
CGCGTGCACGTAATCCAGTTGCGCGGGAATGGGCATGGCCATGCGGTAGTCGACCCGCGCGACTTCAGCGTAAGCACCGCCGCCGACCACGCCCATGACCCGGTCGCCAATCTGATAGCCGCTGACGTCGTCGCCCTTGGCGATCACTTCGCCAGCGATCTCCAGGCCGATGATTGCCGAGTCGCCAAAGTCCGGCCAGCCGTAACCGCCGGTGCGGTGGGTGAGGTCGGCGCGGTTGACGCCTGCGGCGTACACCCGCACCAGCAGGTCGGTGGCGCGGACTTCGGGGGTGGCCACGTCGTTGAGGCTCATGACGTCGGCGTCGCCGAATTCGGTGAAGGTAATGGCTTTCATAAAGAGTGCTCCAGGGAGGGGGAAATCAGATCTGGCTGATGAATTTGTGGGTCAGGTAATGCTCGATGCCTTCAACGCCGCCTTCCGAGCCGTGGCCGCTTTCCTTCATGCCGCCAAAGGGCAGTTCGGTGGCGACGATGCGATACTGGTTGATGCCGATCATTCCGGCCTCAAGACCGTCGGCGACGTCGATGGCGGTGCGTGCGCTGGTGGTGAAGGCGTAGGCGCTGAGGCCGTAGGGCAGGCGATTGGCTTCGGCCAGGCCCCCGGCGAGGGTGTCGAACGGCATGACCACGGCAATCGGCCCGAAGGGTTCTTCGTGCATGATCCGCGCGTTCATTGGCACATCGGCCAGTACCGTGGGTTCGAAGAAGAAGCCCTGACCGTCGATGCGCTTGCCACCCGTCAACACCCGTGCGCCGCAGGCGATGGCATCGGCCACCAGTGCTTCCATCTTTGCCAACTGGCGGGGGTTGGCCAGTGGGCCGACCTGCACACCGGGTTGCAGGCCGTCGCCGATTTTCAGGGCGCGGGTGGCCTGTACGAACTGCTGAACAAAGGCCTCGTAAACGCCGCGTTGAATCAGAAAGCGGGTTGAGGAGATGCACACCTGGCCCGTGCCACGGAAGCGGTTGGCGGCACCTTCAACGGCAGCCTTTTCAACGTCGGCATCGTTGAACACCAGCACCGGGCCATGACCGCCCAGCTCCAGGGTGATCGGCTTGACGCCCTCGGCGGCGCGGGTCGACAGCAGACGGCCGATCGGCACCGAGCCGGTAAAGGTCACTTTGCGAATGATGGGCGAGGCAATCAGGTGTTTCGACACATGGTCCGGCACGCCGAACACCACCTGCAGCACGCCTTTGGGCAAACCGGCGTCGTCCAGTGCGCGCGCCAGTGCCAGGGCGGTGGAAGGGCTTTCTTCGCCGGGCTTGACGATCACGCTGCACCCGGCGGCCAGGGCGGCGGACAGCTTGCGCGCCGGGGTGATGGCAGGGAAATTCCACGGGGTGAAGGCTGCGACCGGGCCAATCGCCTGGCGCTTGACCAGTTGCAGCACCCCAGGGCGATTGGACGGCACCACACGACCATCGATCCGGCGGGCGCTTTCGGCGAACCATTCGAAATACTCGGCTGCGCGCAACACCTCGTCGCGGCTCTCGGCCAAGGGCTTGCCTTCTTCCAAGGTCATTTGCGTAGCGATGTGTTCGGCGCGTTCGCGGATCAGCTCGGCGGCCCGTTTCAGTACGCGGGCACGCTCGGCCGGAACGGTCAGACGCCAGACATCGAACGTGTGACGAGACACTTCCAGCGCCTGGTCCAGATCCGCGGTGGTGGCCAGCGGCACCTGGCCCAATGGCTGTTGGGTCGCCGGGTTGATCACGGTTGCCGTGTCACGACCTTCGGCCGAAAGCCACTGGCCGTTGATGAAGAGGTAGAGCGAATCGTAGGAAGCGTTCATGGGTCACCTTCGTGGGCTTGCAGGGCGTGAGGTGTCTCGGGGTTGTGAGGCGAGACGCCGGTTGCCATCAAGTCTATGGAGGGTCACCCGGATGATTTAGCCGTCTGCGCGGCAATCAATGTTGTGCAGAGCGGTAAAATCAGCACATTTGTAATGGCTGGGCGCGCAGGGGCCATGGATCATGAGCCCCTGAACGAAGGCCCATCAGGAAGGGTGCATGGACAAGCTCAGCAACATGTCGGTGTTTGCAAAGGTCGTGGAAATGGGCAGCTTCACCGCTGTAGCCAACCATCTGGACTCCACCGTGGGCAACGTCTCGCGGGCGGTGTCGGCGCTGGAAGAACTGCTCAACACCAAGCTGCTGCAGCGCAGCACCCGTCGCCTGAGCGTGACCGATGCCGGGCGGCGTTTTTACGAGCGCTGCACGTCGATTCTGGCAGAAATGGAAAACGCCGAGGCCGAGGCGCGAGACACCTTGCTCGCCCCCCGTGGCACGCTGCGGGTGCATTGTGTGCCGGGTCTGGCGCGGCATCTGGTGACCCAGGCGGTGCTGGCGTTTCGCAACGAATACCCCGAGGTCACGGTCGAGCTGTTGCTGTCCCAGCGCATGCCCAATCTGCTCGAAGACCAGCTCGATGTGTCGGTGCTGATCGCCCGCACGCTGCCGGATTCGGCCTACGTCAGCCAGAAAATCGGCATCAGCCATTGCGTGCTGGCGGCGTCGCCCGAGTACCTGGCCAGCCACGCTGCGCCTGCAACCCCGGAAGACCTCGCCGATCACCTGTGTGTGCGCCTGGGCACCGTGGACTACACCCCGGATGAGTGGCAACTGTTCAGCACAAGCGGGTCGGCGAGCTTCAAACCCACCGGCCCGCACCTGAGCGTGAACGACATGCAAGCCATGGCCGTCGCCCTGCGTGAAGGTGCCGGGATCGGTCTGCTGGCGGGGTTTGCTGCCATCGATGACCTGCGCCAGGGCCATCTGGTGCGCGTGCTGCCGGACTACTGGACCGAGGAGCGCAACGTCTATGCCGTGTACACCTCCCGGCAATTCGTCGACGCCAAGATCAAGCGCTTTATCGAGGTGCTCCGGCGCGAGGTGGGCAGCGCGCTGGAGGCTTATGCGCAGGAATTGCTGGGGCCGCCGGTTTGAACTATCCCTGTGCGCCCACGCCCTAAATTGCCAATGGCTGCGACCGCAGCGGCAACGGAGCTTTTTCATGAATGAGCAAGCCAGGCAGGACATCCGTGCGCGCTATCACGGGTACATCGATTGTTTGAATCGGCAGGACTGGTCGGCCCTCGGCCAGTTTGTCGACAAGGACGTTTTCTACAATGGGCAGCGCATCGGCCTGGCGGGCTATCGGCAGATGCTGGAGAACGACTTTCGGGCGATTCCCGATCTGCGTTTTGTCATCGATCTGCTGATGGCAGACCCGCCCCATGTCGCCGCGCGGTTGGTGTTCGACTGCACGCCGGTGGGCGAGCTGTTCGGGTTGCCGGTCAACGGCCAGCGCGTCAGTTTTACGGAAAACGTGTTCTACGAATGGCGCGACGGTCGCGTGTGCAACGTGCACTCGGTCATCGACAAGGCCGCCGTAGAGGCTCAGCTGACCATTGCTTCGCACAATGACCGCTAGCCCCTGAATAAACAGCCGGTTACGATAGCAATTTGCAACTACTGGTCGATCATGCCCTGCGTCGATGACCGAGCTGCAAGCCGCTGCCGTTACCGTTGCATTCAGGTGTCTGCATGTTCAAACCCACACTCGCCGACTGGGTCGTCACTCGCCGTAGCCGCCAGTTGATCCTGCGGCTCTTTCCGGCGATCTGCTCGCTATTGCTGCTGATCGGGTTGAGCGGTTACCTGTTGGTGCAAAACGCCCTGAATCAGGACCGCGACGTGCAGCAGCGCTCGCGGATTTTCATCTCGCGCACCCTGGAACAGGTGCGCAACGAGGTGGGCCGCAACATCATCAACTACGCCAAATGGGGCGAGGCGTACAAACACCTGCACATGACCGTGGACAAGGTCTGGGCGGACGAGCAGCGCAACGTTGGCGCCGTGCCCTACGAGCTGTACGGCTACAACGGCGTGCTGGTGATCGACGCCCAGGATCACACCAGTTATGCGGTGATCGACGGCAAACCCTCGATGATTCAGGCCAGCGACTGGCTGGACGGCAATCTGGATGCGCTGATCAGCGATGCGCGCAACTCCACCCAGGAGAGCGACGGCCTGGTGCGGGCGTTCAGGGTAGCGGGCGTACCGGCGCTGGTCGCGGCTGCCACCATCAGCCCGGAATCAGACCCGCTGATCACACTCGTGCCGGGGCCTGCGTCGGTGATGATGTTCGTGACCCTTCTTGACCCCGCCAAGCTCACCCACCTAAGCGACACTTACGGCTTGCCGAACATTTCCGTCTACCAGGGCCCGAAAGCCGGGTATGACGTAATGCCGCTGCTGGACTCGAAAATTCAACTGAACTGGATGCCACCGGAACCCGGCATGGCCTTGCTCAAGCAGACCCTGCCGCTGTTCATCTCTGGCGTGCTGCTGTTGGCGGTGGTGCTTGCGATGCTGGTGCGTTACGCCATGACGCTGGCCCGGCAGATCGACGCGCAGTTCGAAGCCCTGCATGCCAGCAAGGTCGACTTGAGCAGCAGCGAGCAGCGCTTTCGCCAGCTGTCGCTGCATGATTCGCTCACCGGCCTGTCCAATCGCCTGCGCCTGCATCAGTACCTGGCCGAGCACCTCGGCCACCCGGTGACCTGGCCGATGACGGTGCTGAGTCTGGATCTGGACCGCTTCAAACCGATCAACGACGCCCTCGGTCACGCCATTGGCGACCGCGTGCTGCAAGAGGTCGCCCGCCGGTTGCAGGCTCACGCGCAGGACGGCGACATGGTGGCGCGGTTGGGCGGCGACGAGTTCATCGTGGTGCTGCTGGGGAAGGTCGAGGAGGGCGCGGTCGTCGGCCTGTGCAACCGTATTGTCGAGGATCTGTGTCGGCCCATCGAGGTCGACGGCCAGACCGTGTTCATCGGCACCAGCATCGGCATCGCCCAGGCGCCGATCCACGGCCAGACCGCAGACGATCTCTTGCGCATGGGCGACATCGCGCTGTATCAGGCCAAGGCTGCCGGGCGCAATACCTGGCGTTTCTACGCCGACAGCATGAAGACGCAACTGGTGGCCCGTCGGCAGCTTGAGCAGGAGCTGCGTCACGCCTTGCTCAATGACCAACTGCGCCTGCATTACCAGCCGCGCTATTCGACCGTGGGCGGCGCGCTGCGCAGTTTCGAGGCGCTGGTGCGTTGGCAGCATCCGGAGCGCGGGCTGCTGCTGCCGGACACCTTCATCATTCTGGCCGAAGAAACCGGGCTGATTCAGCCGCTGGGGCGGTGGGTGCTGAACAACGCCTGCCGGGAAGCCATGACCTGGCCCGACGACATCGGCCTGTCGGTCAACCTGTCCCCAGGTCAACTGGCTGAAAATGAAGACATCGTCGCGGTTGTCGCTGACGCCTTGCACCACAGCGGTTTGCCAGCGCGGCGCCTGGAACTGGAGATCACTGAGCGGGTGTTGCTCGACCATGCCCACGCGGCGCTGGCGACCCTCACGGCCCTGCGGGCATTGGGTGTGCGCCTGAGCCTCGACGATTTTGGCACCGGGTTTTCCTCGCTCGCCTACCTGCGCAAATACCCGCTGGACGGCATCAAAATCGACCGCAGCTTCATCTCCCACATGACCGAGCGCGGCAACGATCAGGCCATTGTCCAGGCGATGATCGATCTGGGGCGTTCGCTGGGCATGACGGTCACCGCCGAAGGGGTCGAAACCCTGGCGCAACTGGAGTGCCTGCAGCGCCATCCGTGCGATGAGGTGCAGGGCTTTCATTTCAGTCGCGCGGTGCCGGCCGATCAGTTGCCGGCGCTGTTTGCTCAGGATGCGTCGCGCCTAGTGGACTGATGCTTGGTCGGGACCTGTTCTGTCAGCGGGAAGCGGCTTTATAACAGGATGAAAGGACAACCGCAAAAACGGGCTTAATAGCAACGCCGCCTGCGATTGAAATGTTCTTGAGCCGCCCCAAGGTAACCGCATACCCTGAATCGTTCTGATATCACGCAGGTTCCCATGACCGACAGCAACACGCTGCCGCGCCCCAGGGTTCACCCTCAGTGACCCACTCTAGAGGTTTTGTTTCATGACGAAAGACGCATACGTTCCGCCCAAAGTCTGGAAAAACGAAGCAGCGTCGGGTGGCCAGTTTGCCAGCATCAACCGCCCGGTCGCAGGGCCGACCCACGAAAAAGTCCTGCCGGTGGGCAAGCAACCGCTGCAACTCTATTCGCTGGCGACCCCCAACGGCGTGAAAGTCACCATCATGCTCGAAGAGCTGCTGGCCCTGGGCAAGACCGGCGCGGAATACGACGCCTGGCTGATCCGCATCGGTGAGGGCGATCAGTTCTCCAGCGGCTTCGTCGACATCAACCCTAACTCCAAGATTCCGGCGCTGCTGGACCGCAGCGTCGAGCCGCCAGTGCGTGTGTTCGAATCCGGTTCGATCCTGCTGTACCTCGCCGAAAAGTTCGGCGCCTTGCTGCCCACCGATCCGGCAGCTCGTACGGAAACCCTGAACTGGCTGTTCTGGCAAATGGGCGCTGCGCCGTATCTGGGCGGCGGTTTCGGTCACTTCTACGTGTATGCGCCGGATAAGATCGAATACGCGATCAACCGCTTCACCATGGAAGCCAAGCGTCAGCTCGACGTGCTGGATCGTCGCCTGGCCGAAAGCCCTTATCTGGGCGGCAAGGAGTACAGCATCGCCGACATCGCAGTGTGGTCCTGGTACGGCCAGCTGGTGCGCGGCACTGTGTACAACGCTGCCGAATTCCTCGACGCCCAGAGTTACACCCATGTTCAGCGCTGGGCCGAGACCATCGCCAACCGTCCTGCGGTCGTGCGCGGGCTGCGGGTCAATCGCACCTGGGGCGACGAAGACAAGCAGGTGCCGGAGCGGCATTCGGCGGCGGATATCAGCTGACGCCTTGCAGACCCGTTGACATCCTGGGGCTTGAACCAAGCTTCTGCCGGGAGGGCGTAGGAGTGCAGATCGCCTGCAAGCAAAGCTCCTACGCCCTTCGGGCAGAATCAAAAGCATAGAAAAGAGATTGCCTGATCCATGAGCAGAAACACCCCATTGGCCAGAGCTGCGTCGGCCTTGCGAGACTTTCCGCTGAAAAACCGGATAATGGCCGCCATTCGTTTTTCACGCTGCCGGTACCCCCATGGAAATCAAGGTCAACTTTCTCGACAACCTACGACTTGAAGCCAAGTTCGACGACTTCACGGTGATTGCCGACCAGCCCATCCGCTACAAAGGCGATGGCTCGGCACCGGGGCCGTTCGACTACTTCCTGGCGTCGTCGGCCTTGTGCGCGGCCTATTTCGTCAAGCTGTACTGCCAGACCCGCAACATCCCCACCGACAACATTCGCCTGTCGCAGAACAACATCGTCGACCCGGAAAACCGCTACAACCAGATCTTCAAGATCCAGGTCGAGCTGCCTGCGGACATCTCCGAGAAGGACCGACTGGGCATCCTGCGCTCCATCGACCGCTGCACCGTGAAGAAAGTCGTGCAGGCCGGCCCCGAGTTCGTCATCGAAGAGGTGGAAAACCTCGATGCCGACGCACAGGCCCTGCTGATGCCTGACTCTGTGGACGGCGCCAACACCTACATTCTGGGCAAGGATCTGCCGCTGGAGCAGACCATCGCCAACATGTCCGGGATTCTCTCGAATCTGGGCATGAAGATCGAAATCGCCTCGTGGCGCAACATCGTACCCAACGTCTGGTCGCTGCACATTCGCGACGCCCAATCGCCGATGTGCTTCACCAACGGCAAGGGTTCGACCAAGGAAAGCGCGCTGGCGTCGGCGCTGGGCGAGTTCATCGAGCGCCTGAACTGTAACTTCTTCTATAACGACCAGTTCTGGGGCGAGGACATCGCCAACGCCGAATTCGTGCATTACCCGAGCGAGCGCTGGTTCAAACCGGGCCCGAAAGACGAGCTGCCGAGCGAGATTCTCGACGAGTACTGCCTGAAAATTTACAACCGCGATGGCGAACTGCGCGGTTCGCACCTCTACGACACCAACTCCGGCAACACTCAGCGCGGCATCGTCTCGTTACCGTTCGTGCGTCAGTCCGATGGCCAGACGGTGTATTTCCCGTCCAACCTGATCGAGAACCTCTACCTGAGCAACGGCATGAGCGCCGGCAACACCCTGGCCGAAGCCCAGGTGCAGTGCTTGTCGGAGATCTTCGAGCGCGCCGTGAAGCGGGAAATCCTCGAAGGTGAACTGGCCCTGCCGGACGTGCCGCACGACGTCATCGCCAAGTACCCCGGCATTCTCGCCGGGATTCAGGGCCTGGAAGCCCAGGGCTTTCCGGTGCTGGTCAAGGACGCGTCGCTGGGCGGGGAATTCCCGGTCATGTGCGTGACCCTGATGAACCCGCGCACCGGCGGCGTGTTCGCGTCGTTCGGTGCCCACCCAAGTTTCGAAGTCGCCCTTGAGCGCAGCCTCACCGAACTGCTGCAAGGCCGCAGTTTCGAGGGCCTGAACGACCTGCCGCAGCCGACCTTCGAAGGCCAGGCGGTGATCGAGCCGAATAACTTCGTCGAGCACTTCATCGATTCCAGCGGCGTGGTGTCGTGGCGTTTCTTCAGCGCTGCCGCCGATTACGAATTCGTCGAGTGGGACTTCACCAGCGACGGTGACGACGCCAACGCCGAAGAAGCCGCGACCCTGTTCGGCATTCTCGAGGACATGGGCAAGCAAGCGTACATGGCCGTCTACGACGACCTTGGCGCCAACGCCTGCCGCATTCTGGTGCCGGGTTATTCGGAGATCTACCCGATCGAAGACCTGATCTGGGACAACACCAACAAGGCGCTGCAATTTCGCGCCGACATCCTCAACCTGCACAGCCTGAGCAAGGTCGGCCTGCGCACCCTGGCTCAGAACCTGGAAGCCAGCGAGCTGGACGACTACACCGACATCAACACGCTGATCGGCATCGAGTTCGACGACAACACCGCGTGGGGTCAACTGACCATTCTGGAACTCAAGCTGCTCATCTACCTGGCCTTGCAGAAGTTCGAAAAGGCCAAGGATCTGGTGGAAGCCTTTCTGCAATACAACGACAACACCGTCGAGCGCGGCCTGTTCTATCAGGCAGTGAACGTGGTGCTGGAAATGCAGCTGGACGAGGACCTGGAACTGGCCGATTACGAGGTCAACTTCCGCCGCATGTTTGGCAACGAGCGCATGGACGCGGCGATCGGTTCGGTGGACGGCAGCGTGCGTTTCTACGGCCTGACGCCGACCAGCATGAAACTGGAGGGGTTGGATCGTCATCTGCGTCTGATCGACAGCTACAAGAAGCTGCACGCAGCGCGGGCCAAGGCCGCTGAAAACCTGTAGATACGCTGTTGCAGGTTTTGCGTCTCCTGTGGGGGCCAGCGAGCCGGCTCCCAGCAGAACCGCGTCTAACCGAAGAAACCGTCACCGAGCAAAAACCATGAACCGTCGCAAGAAAATCGTCCAGCTACTCAAGGCCCACGCCAAGAAGGCCAACGCCAAACTGGCGCCCAAGAGCAACAAACCCAAATACATCAGCAAGGCCGACCGGGCGAAGCTTGAGGCTGAGGCTCGGGAAGCGCCGACCGTTCCTGTTGAGTCCTGATCCGGCGTGACTCAGGCGGGTTCGCTGCCGAGCGCCAGCACAAAGCGTGTGGTGCCGTTCTCGGCCTCATCGTCAGTCGCCTGATCCACGACGAACCCGCAGCGTGTCAGTACTTTCTGCGAACCGACGTTGCTGTCGTAGGCGTACGCCACCAGTTGCACCAGCCCCAAACGCCGCTTGGCGTAATCGATCAGAAACTTCAGGGCCTGTGTTGCCAATCCTTGGCCGCAGGCCTTTTCGGCGATCCGGTAGCCCACTTGCGCCGTGCCCGACGCAGCGTCGATGCTCTTCAGGTTGGCGCGACCAATGATGTGGCCTTCGGCGTCTTCAATCACAAAGCCGTGCCAGGCTCCCGCAGCGAAGTCCGCCAGATACCCCTCGATGTGCTCGGCCACGCCTTGCGCCGAATAGAACGACGGCGGCCGTGGGTCGATGTGGGATTCAAACCATTCCCGATTCAGGGTTTCGAAGGCCAGCAAGGCTTCAATATCGGCGGGTGTCAGCTCGCGAATGAGCAACGCGTCCATGCTTTCTCTGCGTAGGTAGGGATGTTGGAGGGGAAGTAAAACACGAGATCGGCGCTGCGTCTGCATGGGCCGCCAGGGCCGCTTGCAGACGCTTTTGCGTGGGGACAGGTGTCAGCTTCTCAGGTCGGTATTTTTGTCTTCGCTTGGCACGTCAGGTTTTTCAAGAGGGCGAAATTCACCTTTCACGTCCAGCTCCTGAAAATGCTTGCCCAGCTTGTTTTCGATACCGCCAACGGCATCAAGATCGTTGAGGTCGTCGACCACCAGCCACAGCCGCGGCAGGTTCTGGAAATACGCTTCGTCGATTTCCACATCTTGCGTCAACTCGCGGTCGGCGCGCCACAGGCACTCACGTTCAGATCGTTCAGGGTCCTGCGGCCAGGTTTCGGAGGTGGTGAGCCAGATCTCGTAGAAATCCTTGAGCTCATCCCTGTCCATTTTTTCCAGTTTGTCCAGCGGAACGAATGTATTCACGGCGTCACCTGTATGCGTGTGGATTCCATGGCCCGACATCATGTCCAGGCCTGCTCCCGGTCTCGGCACGGTTGCGGAGACGTACATCTATGAGGCCAGAGCCATTGGCGGGAGTTCCATTGAATTGCGATGAGGGGATGACCGATGCGCGGCGAGAATTCGCCAAGGGAGGGGACGGCCCACCCTGGAGGGCAGGCCAGTCGTTGGGAGAGGTTACAGCCAGGCCTTGATCTGCACGCTCACAGCATGGGTTGAAATGCCATACCGATCATGCAACGTTGGCAGAGCGCCGGCATCGAGGAAGGCGTCGGGCAGGGCGATCTGGCGGAAAGTCGGGGTTACGCCATTGCGCAGCAGCAGGCCTGCCACGGCTTCGCCCAGCCCGCCGATGATCGAATGGTTTTCAGCCGTCACCACCAGCCGCCCTGACTTGCGTGCTTCGGCCAGAATGGTCTCTTCGTCCAGCGGTTTGATGGTCGGCACGTGCAGCACCGCCACGTCGACGCCGTCCTTCTGCAATTGCGCGGCGGCCTCAAGCGAGCGCATGGTCATCAGGCCAGTGGAAATGATCAGCACGTCCTTGCCGGTGCGCAGGGTCTTGGCTTTGCCGATCTCGAATTTGTAGCCGTACTCATCGAGCACCAGCGGCACGTTGCCGCGCAGCAGGCGCATGTACACCGGCCCCTGGTGTGCGGCGATGGCAGGCACCGCCTGTTCGATTTCCAGCGCGTCGCACGGGTCGACGATCATCAGATTGGGCATGGCGCGGAAGATCGCCAGATCATCCGTGGCCTGGTGGCTCGGGCCGTAACCGGTGGTCAGTCCCGGCAGGCCGCAGACGATTTTGACGTTGAGGTTCTCTTCGGCAATCGCCATGCAGATGAAGTCGTAGGCCCGGCGCGAAGCGAACACGGCGTAGGTCGTGGCGAACGGTACGCAGCCTTCTCGGGCCATGCCGGCGGCGGCGCTCATGAGCAGTTGTTCGGCCATGCCCATCTGGTAGAAGCGATCCGGATGAGCCTTGGCGAAGATGTGCAGGTCGGTGTATTTGGACAGGTCGGCGCTCAAGCCGACGATGTCCTGGCGCTGCTCGGCCAGCGCTGCCAGGGCATGGCCGAACGGCGCCGGCCGGGTTGGCTGGCCCTCGGCGGCAATCGAGGCGATCATCGCCGAAGTGGTCAGGCGTTTTTGCGGTGCGGTCTGGCTGTTCATGCGTGGCTCCCGGCGTCCAGTGCTTGCAGGGCAAGGTCCCATTCGTGTTCGTCGACACGGATGAAGTGGGTCTTGTCGCGGTTTTCGAGGAAGGGCACACCCTTGCCCATGCGCGTGTCGCAAATGATCACCCGCGGTTGCGCAGCGCTATGCGCACGGGCTTGGTCGAAGGCCTTGACCAAGGCATCGAGGTCGTTGCCGTCGACCCGTTGCGCATACCAGCCGAACGCCTGCCAGCGCTCGACGATCGGCTCGAAGGCGAGAATCTCGCTGGAGTGGCCGTCGGCCTGCTGGTTGTTGACGTCGACGATGGCGATCAGGTTGTCGAGCTTGCGGTGGCTGGCGGACATCACTGCTTCCCAGGTCGAGCCTTCGTTCAGTTCACCGTCGGAAAGCAGGTTGTACACCCAGTTGCTCGAGCCTTTGCGCTTGAGCCCAAGGCAGGCGCCAACGGCGATGCCAAGGCCATGGCCGAGCGAGCCGCCGGTGATTTCCATGCCGGGGGTGTAGGCCGCCATCCCGGACATCGGCAGGCGGCTGTCGTCGCTGCCGTAGGTTTCCAGTTCGTCTTCAGGGATGACACCGGCCTCGATCAGCGCCGCATACAGGGCAATGGCGTAATGGCCGATGGACAAGTAGAAGCGGTCGCGGTGCTCCACTCGGGGTTGGCCGGGTCCATGCGCAGGGCATGAAAGTAGGCCACTGCCAGCAGGTCGGCAGCGCCGAGCGCCTGGCCGATGTAGCCCTGGCCCTGGACCTGGCCCATGCGCAGGGCATGGCGACGAATGTTGTGGGCGCGCGCAGCCAGAGGCAGCGCACCCGGGGTAGCGGGTACGGCGTTCATGGGGAGACTCCTTGTAGAGGACGTTACACAGGTGGTTGCAGACGCGTTAGCGGTTGACCAGGCTGGCCGGAATGCGGAACACCAGCCCGGCGCCGAAGATCAGCACGGCGGTGATCAGGTACATGCCGATGGCGTTGCTGCCCAGGGTGGTGGTGACCCAGCCGATCAGGAAGGGCGAGCAGAACCCGGCCAGGTTGGCGAAGCTGTTGACTGCCGCGATACCTGCGGCTGCCGATACACCGCCCAACAGGGTGGTCGGCAACATCCAGAACAGCGACGAGGCAGACAGAATCCCGGCGGCGGCCAGGCATAAACTGAGGATCGACAGGCTCAGGTGGCTGGCGAACAGTGCGGCCAGGGTCAGGCCCAGGGCCCCGGCAAGCATGGGGATCGCCAGGTGCCAGCGGCGTTCGCGGTGGCGGTCGCCGCTGCGGCCGGCCAGCAGCATGACGCCGATCGCACAGAGGTACGGCAGGCTGGTCAGCAGGCCGATGTGCAAGGGCTCGCTGACGCCCGCGTTGCGCACCAGCGACGGGAGCCAGAAAGTAATGGCGTACTGGCCCATGACCACACAGAAGTAGATGCCCGCCAGTAACCACAGGCGCCGGTCGCGGATGAAATCACCCACCGAGCCGTGATGCACCTTGTGCTGCTCGTCTTCGGCCAGTTCCTTGCGCACCAGCGCCTTTTCTTCATCGTTGAGCCAGTGCGCCTGCTCGACCCCATCCTTCAGGTAGCTCAGCACCAGGATGCCCACCAGCACCGTGGGGATCGCCTCCAGCAGGAACATCCATTGCCAGCCGGCCCAGCCATGCACGCCGGCAAAGCGCTCCATGATCCAGCCAGACAGCGGCCCGCCGACCATGCCCGAGAGCGGAATGGCGATGAACCACAGGGCGGTCATCTTTGCCCGCCGATAGGAAGGGAACCAGTACGTCAGGTACAGCAGCAGGCCCGGTGCCAGGCCGGCCTCGGCGACCCCGAGGAAGAAGCGCAGGGTGTAGAACTGCCAGGCTGTCTCGACGAAGGCGAACAGCGCCGAGATGATGCCCCAGGTGATCATGATGCGGGCGATCCAGCGCCGCGCGCCGACCTTGTGCAGGATGATGTTGCTGGGCACCTCGCAGAGGAAGTAGCCAATGAAGAACATGCCCGCGCCCAGGCCGTAAACCGCCTCGGACAGCGCCAGGTCGTCCATCATTTGCAGTTTGGCGAAGCCGACGTTGACCCGGTCGAGGTAGGCACACAGGTAGCACAGCATGAGAAACGGCATCAGCCGCCAGGCGGTCTTGCGGTAGGCATGGCTGCGCGCGGCGGTCGCCGCATCGAGGACGAGTGTAGTCATGTCGATCTGATCTCTTGTTGTTATCGATTGCCCCGCCGTGGCGGGGCTCAGATGCGAAATATCATGCCGTGTCGCTTAGTGGATCAGCATGCCCCCATTCACGTCCAGGGTAATGCCGGTCAGGTAGCTGGACAGGTCGCTGGCCAGGAACAGCGCGGCGTTGGCCACATCGCGGGCTTCGCCCAGGCGGCCCAGGGGGATGCCTTCGATGATGGCGTGGCGGCGCTCGTCCTGCATCAGGCCGCCGGTAATGTCGGTGTGGATCAGCCCGGGCGTGATGGCGTTGACCCGCACGTTGTCCGGCCCCAGTTCACGCGCCATGGCCTTGCCCAGGCCAAGCACAGCGGCCTTGGCGGCGCTGTAGTGCGGGCCGCCGAAGATACCGCCGCCACGTTGCGCCGAGACCGACGACATGCAGATGATGCTACCCGAGCGCTGGGCGCGCATCGTCGGGATCACGGCCTGGGACATCAGCAGGGTGCCACGCAGGTTGACGTCGAGGATGCGGTCGTAGTCCTTGCCGGTGATTTCCAGGGTTTTGACGGGCTGGGTAATGCCCGCGTTGTTGACCAGCACATCGATGCGGCCGAAGTGGGCCAGCACCTCGGCCACCGCGTCGCGCACCTGCGCTTCGTCAGCCACGTTGGCGGCCAGGCCCAGGTGGCCCTCGCCGAGCAGTGCGGCGGCATCGCGCGCGGCATTCAGGTCGAGGTCGAGGATGGCCACCTTGGCGCCTTGGGCGGCAAAGGCCTGGGCAGTGGCGCGGCCGATACCGCGCGCAGAGGCGGCGCCGGTGACGATTGCAATCTTGCCTTCGAGTAGCATGGGCAGTGCTCCGGATGATTGTTGTTGTGAGCAGCGGTTCCAGGCAGAACCGATGAGCACAGCTTGGTACCCGCGCCGGCACTGGGCAACGCAGTGCGGTTCAGCCTATGCTGAAAAAAATTCAGCACGGGGCGGTTGTCGGCCACGTAGGCTGGCAACGCCTCAGCCAGTTCACCCAAGGAATTCGATGAATCACGACACGGGCAAGAAGCCCCTTCAGCTCCCACCGCTGAAAGCAATTCAGGCCTTCGAGCAGGCGGCGCGGTTTGGCAACGTCGCTCGCGCCGCCGAACAACTGAACCTGACGCCTTCGGCGGTCAGTCACCAGATTGCCAACCTGGAGGCGTTGATTGGCCGCCCGCTTTTTCTGCGTACAGCCAAGGGCGTGACCCTGACGGCTGCGGGCGACCAGTACTTGCGGGAGGTGTCCGGCATTTTGCAGAGCCTGGCCACGGCCACTGAACGCGCCGGCAGTGCCGTTGGCTTCGATTGCCTGCGCCTGCATTCGGCGCCGAGCTTTGGCCTGCTCTGGCTGCTGCCGCGGCTGGAGCAGTTCCGCGCCAGCCACCCGGACATTCAGATCAACCTGTCTTGTTCCTACGCGGCGCTGCATTTCGGCCGCCACCAGATCGACGTGGACATCCGCCACGGTTACCCCAACTGGCCGAGCCTGGAAGTGCGCACCATCCGCCACGAGCGCACCACGGTATTGGCCTCACCGGCGCTGCTGGAGCGCCAGCCGATCCAGCAGCCCGCCGACCTGCTGGGGCAAAACCTGATTCTGTCCGAGTCGGCACTGGTGCAATGGCCGCAGTGGTTTGCCCAGCAGGGTGTATCGCTGCCGCAGGCGCCATTCGCCTTGAGTTTCGACCGCTCGTACATGAGCCTGGAGGCAGCGAGCCACGGGTATGGCTTTGCCCTGGAAAGCTCGTTGCTGTCACAGGACTATGTGGCGCGTGGGCAGTTGGTGGCGGTGTTTGGCGCCGAGCAGGCCAGCCCGGTGAGCGCGCACCACCTGGTGTTTCCGCGAGGGCACGCGGAGTTGCCGCGGGTGCGGCGGTTTCTGGCGTGGATGCAGGGGCAGTTGGGGCATGACTTCAGCTATTGAGGTGGCGGTGCGGAGTTCGCCGATGATTTTTTAGGGCCCTTGAGATCGAGCGCCGCCCGCGCGGCGCTTCGCGGGGC
>Ga0256882_1000126_pt1 | contig 15838 bp, 14 predicted proteins | sample MC6MC0440MT_FD_186349 | JGI IMG/M metagenome (GOLD analysis project Ga0256882, IMG submission 186349) | Metatranscriptome of enriched soil aggregate microbial communities from Iowa State University, Ames, United States - MC6-MC0440-MT... | ecosystem: Environmental > Terrestrial > Soil >...
ACTCGAAACGCTGGCGCGGCAATCGCGATTATCCAGACAGCAGAGGGTGCGCTTGATCAGACCATGAACAATTTGCAGCGTATGCGTGATCTGGCGATGCAAGCCGCCAACGGAGATAAAGGGCCCAAAGAGCGGGATGCATTAAACGCCGAGTTCCTGAAACTCAATGCCGAAATATCGCGAACGGCCAAGGGCACCACCTTTGGCGCAGAGTTGAAACTGCTGGACGGTAGTGCGGGGGAGTTGAGTTTTCAGATTGGTGCGAATGTCGGTTCGACCGAAAAGATCAGCCTGACGCTCAATAAAGGTTTTGGCGCCGAGTCGCTATTTGTGGCGACCGAGGATCGTGCAGCGATAGCCGCGGATGCAACGACATCAGGCTCGACCGCGATCACCAAAGGCGAGTACACGCCCTTGTCCATCGATGGCTCCGGCGCTCGCATCATCGTCAATACCGTCACGCAAACGATGATGCAGGAAATCGATACCGCAGCAGCCGATCTGAAAACCGCAGAAGCAACTTTTGCGGCCCTCCCGACCCCCACTCAGACCGATGTCGACACATTGAATACGGCCAGGAAGAATCTCGCGGACAAGGAAAAAGTCTTGGCTGATGCTCAGAAGGCCGACGAGGACTTCAACAAGCCCGCCCGCATCGAGAACATTGAATACACCGTTAAAGCCCTCGATCGAGCGATCAGTGACATCAACTCGGCGCGGGCCGATCTGGGCGCCAATCAGAACCGCATGATGAGCGCCGTGGAAAACCTGCATAACATGGTGAAAAACGCCGAAGCGTCTCGCGGGCAAATCCAGGACGTCGACTTCGCCGCCGAAACCGCCGAACTCACCAAACAACAAACCCTCCAGCAAGCCTCAACCGCCATCCTCGCCCAGGCCAATCAGCTGCCGGCGGCGGTGTTGAAGCTGCTCCAATAACCTCAAGTCCTCATCCGACAACCGTTCAGCCAGGCATGTCATAAGCATGCCTGGCTCTAATCTTTTGGGTTATCAGCGGTTTAACGTTCTGATTAAAGCTTGTGAAGGTTGCGCCGAAACGCTGTGTAACCCCCGTCAAAAGCAGGGGTGGCGCTCTGGTGGCAAAAAATTTTGAAAAAGCCCTCAAGCTCCTTCCAGATACGACGATAAACATTACGAAGGTTCTCTAGGCCACACCCGGCGCTTGCCAGGGCCGGAAAGCCGCAGTACCCAACCAACGAGGAATTCATCATGGCTTTAGGCGTAAACACCAACGTAGCTTCCTTGGCTGTTCAGAAGAACCTGAGCAAGGCATCCGATGCACTGTCGACTTCGATGACCCGTCTGTCTTCCGGTCTGAAAATCAACAGCGCCAAAGACGACGCCGCCGGCCTGCAGATCGCTACTCGCGAAACTTCGCAAATCCGCGGTCAGACCGTAGCGATCAAGAACGCCAACGACGGTATCTCGATGGCTCAGACCGCTGAAGGCGCTCTGCAAGAGTCGACCAACATTCTGCAGCGTATGCGTGAACTGGCTGTTCAGTCGCGAAACGACACCAACGGCACTGCTGACCGTACCGCTCTGAACGCCGAATTCGGCCAGATGTCCGACGAGCTGACCCGTATCTCGGCTTCCACCAACCTCAACGGCAAAAACCTGCTGGACGGTTCGGCTGGCACCATGACCCTGCAAGTCGGTTCGAGCACTGGCTCGGCCAACCGCATCGACCTGGTTCTGAGCTCCAAGTTCGACGCTACTTCCCTGTCCGTTGCCAGCGGCTCGGTAGCGATCACTGGTACTGCCGGTAGCGCGGGTACTGCTTCTGCCAACATCGACAACGCGATCACCGCGATCGACGCCGCTCTGGCAGCGATCAACGCCACTCGTGCAAACCTCGGTGCTGCGCAAAACCGTCTTACCAGCACCATTTCCAACCTGCAAAACGTCAACGAAAACGCCACCGCTGCACTGGGTCGTATTCAAGACACCGACTTCGCAGCTGAAACCGCTAACCTGACCAAACAACAGACTCTGCAACAGGCTTCCACCTCTGTTCTGGCCCAGGCTAACCAGCTGCCATCGGCTGTACTGAAGCTGCTTCAGTAATATCGATTAGAGTTTTGGCGGGGGAGTGTGCTTGCGTGCTCTCCCGCTTTTTACTTTGAGAGGTCAAAGACATGGACATAAGCACCCGATTGAACATGGCTTACCCCACGGTGCAGTCTTTGCCATCCGCGCCTGCTGCGGTCACTGACAAGCAAGCCGTGGCGCCTCAAGTCGTAACCGCTCCGCCAGCTTCTGCGGATTCGGAGACGGCGACGAGTAAAGGCTCTGACAAAGACCAGAAGTCCAAGCAGTTGCAAGCAGCCGTTCAGGAAATGGAGAAGTTCTTCCAGTCGGTTCGTCGCAATCTGGAGTTCTCTATCGATGAGGGTTCTGGCCAGGTGGTCGTGAAGGTTATTGCCACCGAGACCGGCGAAGTGGTGCGGCAATTGCCGTCCGCTGAAGCCTTGAAGATCGCCGACAGTCTGAAGAATGCAAACAGCCTGTTGTTCGACGCAAAGGTTTAACTGGCACGAAACGTGAAAGCGGCTCTTTTGAGCTGTTATGCAGTCAAAAGACCGACTCAACCTGAAGGGAGATACACATGGCGAGTCCAATTACTCCATCCACCGGCCTTGGGTCGGGCCTGGCGATCGGTGACATTGTCACGGCGCTGGTGAACTCTGACAAGGCTGCCAAGCAGAATCAGATCACCACCCAGACCAAGCTGGTCACTACCAAACTTTCCGGTATCGGGACGCTGAAATCAGCGTTGTCGGCGTTTCAGACGCTGATCAAACCGACAGACGGCAGCACCAGCAAGCTCACCTTTGCCGGTTACGCAGCCACGTCTTCCGACGCCACCAAAGTGTCTGTCACCTCTGACAATACGGCTGTACCTGGCACTCACAGTGTGACTGTCAACAAGCTGGCAACCAGTTCCAGCGTGGCCACGGCTGCGTTTTCAGGGAGCGCATCGACCAGTGCCATTCCGAGTGGAGGCAACTTCACTATCACTCAAAATGGCATTTCCAAAAGCTACACCATTGCCGATGGCGACACCCTGGCGTCGGTGGTCAAGCAGATCAACGCCGACACCAAGACCACCAACATCAGCGCCAACATCATCACCGACGCCAACGGTTCGCGTCTGGTGCTGGGGTCCAGCGTCACAGGTGCGGGTTCGGACATCACCACCACCAGTGATATCGCGGGTATGGCGATCGACGGCAAGACTGCTGTCGATACCAGCGACGGGACGTCCGCCGGTTACGTCGGGGCGAAAGCGATCGATGCCAACGTCACGGTGGATGGTTTTACCATCACCAGTGCCAGCAACACGATCGACAAGAACCTGGGTGGCGTGGTCCTGAACCTGCTTCCGGGTAGCGAAAATACACCTTTGACGGTGACTGTCGCCACCAACACCGACGGTCTGAAAACGTCGCTGCAATCGTTCCTCGACTCCTACAACTCGGTGGTCAAGGCGATCACCTCGGTGACCAAGGCGACCGTCAGCGACACCGCCGATGCCACCACAGGTTCGAAGGTCACTGCGGCGCCGCTGACCGGCGACTCGATGCCTCGCGGGATTCTGGCGGCGCTGCGTAACGAGTTGGTGACCACCGGCGCCAGCGGCAGCCTTTCCGTGCTCTCCCAGTTGGGGATCACCACCAGTCAGACCGACGGCACCCTGTCTCTGGACAGCACCAAGTTCCAGGCGGCCATCGACAAAGGTTTGGCAGGTGACATTCAGCAGCTGTTCTCGGGTACCGGCGATGGCAGCAACGGTCTGATTGCTCGTTTGAACGCGGCGGTCACGCCGTACACCCAGACCGGCGGCATTCTCGACACGCGCACCACCAGCCTGAACAAACAGCAGAACGACCTGACCGATCAGCAAACGGCGCTGGATCTGCGCGTCACCAACCTGACTGCGACTCTGACAGCCAAGTACAACGCGATGGACCTGATCGTCGGGCAGCTGAAGGCCTCGGCCACCAGCATCACGTCGTTCTTCGACTCGTTGAACGCCCAGCAAAGTTGATCAATCGCTGAAAAACAGGACCCGGCCCAAGTGCCGGGTTTTTGGCATCTGGCCTTAAAGTTTTTGAACGCCGTGCCGATAGACTGAATATAGACACTTCAAGATGTGTGAGGTAATTACATGAACCGGATGGCAGCCCTTCGGCAGTATCAGAAGGTCAATTCACACGCGCAGACCGCTGTCGCTACGCCGCACCGTCTGGTGCAGATGCTGATGGAGGCCGGTCTGGACCGCATTGCACAGGCAAAAGGCGCCATCGAGCGCAAGGATGTGCCAGCCAAGGGCATTCTGATCGGCAAGGCCATCGAGATCGTCGGTGGCCTGCGTGAAGGCCTGGATATGGAAAAGCAGGCCCAAGCCCTGGCCCATGTCGACAACCTGTATGTGTACATGATGAAGCGACTGGCCGAAGCCAACATCAAGACCGACCCACGCATTCTCGACGAGGTCAGCGGTCTGTTGACTACCGTCAAGGAAGGCTGGGACGCGATTGGCGATCAGCAACCTGCGCTGTAAAGGAGACTCCCATGAGCGCTGCACTCAAGCGAATCGAAGAAACCCGCGAAGCCCTGGTCGATGCACTCGCCGAGCGTGACTGGGAGGCGATCGGCAAGCTCGATCTGGCCTGCCGTGCCTGCGTCGACGACGTCATTCGCGAGGGGAGCGACGATGAGCCGCAGTTGCGCAGCAATCTGGAGGATTTACTGGGCGTGTATCGGCAGATGATTGACATCGCAGTGGGCGAACGGCAGGCAATAGTCGAAGAAATGACGCAAATCCAGCGAGCGCAAAACGCAGCAAAGGTTTACCATCTGTTCGGTTGACGCTTGGTTGATAGAAAAAAATTGTGCGCCATAAAATTGACTGTGTACGGTTTTTTGACTTAACTAGTGATGTTCACTAATTTCTGGTTGTTGTTACGTCTCTGCGGACCATACAAAGCCAAGCTTGCCCCTGAATGGGCATCGAGTTGACTAGGGAAGTTGCTATTGCATGTGGCGTGAAATCAAGATTCTGCTGATCGATGACGATAGCCAGCGCCGCCGTGACATGGCGGTGATTCTGAATTTTCTCGGCGATGAGAACCTGTCCTGCTCCAGTACCGACTGGCAACAGGTCGTGGGCTCTCTGGCATCCACTCGAGAAGTCCTCTGCGTGCTGGTCGGCACCGTCAATGCCCCGGGCAGCCTACAAGGGCTGCTTAAGACCGTCGCTGCATGGGATGAGTTCCTTCCCGTCCTGCTGATGGGCGAAAATTCTTCGGCCGAGCTTGCCGACGACCTGCGCCGTCGGGTGTTGTCCACCGTCGAGATGCCGCCCAGCTACAGCAAACTGCTGGATTCCCTGCACCGCGCCCAGGTCTATCGTGAGATGTACGATCAGGCCCGCGAGCGTGGTCGTCAACGCGAACCGAACCTTTTCCGCAGCCTGGTCGGCACCAGCCGTGCCATCCAGCACGTGCGCCAGATGATGCAGCAGGTGGCCGATACCGACGCCAGCGTGCTGATCCTCGGCGAGTCGGGCACCGGCAAGGAAGTGGTCGCACGCAACCTTCATTACCATTCCAAACGCCGCGACGCGCCGTTCGTGCCCGTGAACTGTGGCGCCATTCCTGCCGAGCTGCTCGAGAGCGAGCTGTTCGGTCACGAAAAAGGCGCGTTCACCGGTGCGATCACCAGCCGCGCCGGGCGTTTCGAGCTCGCCAACGGCGGCACGCTATTTCTCGACGAAATCGGTGACATGCCGCTGCCGATGCAGGTCAAACTGCTGCGCGTCCTTCAGGAGCGCACCTTCGAGCGCGTGGGCAGCAACAAGACCCAGAGCGTTGACGTGCGCATCATTGCTGCCACGCACAAAAATCTCGAAGACATGATCGTGACCGGTGGCTTCCGCGAAGACTTGTACTATCGCCTGAACGTGTTCCCGATCGAGATGGCGCCGCTGCGTGAGCGCGTGGAAGACATTCCGCTGCTGATGAACGAGCTGATCTCGCGCATGGAGCATGAAAAGCGCGGTTCAATCCGCTTCAACTCGGCGGCCATCATGTCGCTATGCCGTCACGGCTGGCCGGGCAATGTTCGTGAGCTGGCCAACCTGGTGGAGCGTATGGCGATCATGCACCCATACGGGGTGATTGGTGTCGCCGAGCTGCCGAAGAAATTCCGCTACGTCGATGACGAAGACGAGCAACTGGTGGACAGCCTGCGCAGCGATCTCGAAGAGCGCGTGGCCATCAACGGTCATACGCCGAACTTCGCCAATACCGCGATGCTGCCGCCCGAAGGTCTGGATCTGAAAGACTACCTGGGTGGCCTGGAGCAGGGCCTGATTCAGCAGGCACTGGACGACGCCAACGGCATCGTCGCCCGTGCCGCCGAGCGTCTGCGCATTCGCCGCACCACGCTGGTTGAGAAGATGCGCAAATACGGGATGAGCCGCCGCGATGGCGATGATCAGATCGACGACTGACACTCGTTTGACGCGTCAAAAACAAACCGCTGATTTATCAGCGGTTTTTTTTCGGCACGGGGATTGCTAAGTCTCTTGGAACATACCGTTTACTGACGGTTCGCCACGCGAGAGATCAACTATGCCCCAGGCCGCTCAGATGTCTTCCGAACCTGTTTTACCCGTGGGTTCGCAAGTGCAGCCGTCCCCGGAAGTAGAAAGTCGACAAGGGTTGGAGCAGGCGTTTGCCCTGTTCAACCAGATGTCGGCGCAACTCACCGATTCCTACAGCCTGCTCGAAGCCCGGGTCACCGAGCTCAAGGGTGAGCTGGCAGTGGTCAGCGCTCAGCGCATGCAGGAGCTGGCCGAGAAAGAACGTCTGGCCAACCGCTTGCAGAACCTGCTGGACCTGCTGCCGGGCGGCGTCATCGTGATCGATGGCACCGGCACGGTTCGCGAGGCTAACCCGGCGGCGATCGATCTCCTGGGCGAGCCGCTGATCGGCATGCTCTGGCGGCATGTCATTGCCCGTTGCTTCGCGCCCCGCGAGGACGACGGTCACGAAATCTCCCTTAAAGATGGCCGTCGTCTGTTCATTGCCACGCGCTCGCTGGATGCCGAGCCGGGGCAACTGGTGCTGCTCAACGACCTGACCGAAACCCGCCACCTGCAAAGCCAGCTGGCCCGCCACGAGCGTCTGTCGTCGCTGGGTCGCATGGTCGCATCCCTGGCTCATCAGATCCGCACGCCGTTGTCTGCCGCGATGATCTACGCCAGTCATTTGACTGAGCAGGCGCTGAACGTGGAAACCCAGCAGCGTTTTGCCGGCCGCCTGAAAGAGCGCCTGCATGAGCTGGAGCATCAGGTGCGCGACATGCTGGTGTTCGCGCGAGGTGAGCTGCCGCTGACCGATCGGGTCACGCCTGCAGGGCTGGTCGAAGCGCTGGAATCTGCAGCCCACACCCACGTTCGCGAGGTGGCCGTGCGCTGGCAGTGCAACAGCGAGGATGGCGAGTTGCTGTGCAATCGCGACACGCTGGTCGGTGCCTTGCTTAATCTGATCGAAAACGCTGTGCAGGCAAGCTCGACAGACGCTCGCGTCAAAATTCATGCGTACAGCCGTGGCGACACGCTGCGCCTGTGCATCAGCGATAACGGCAGTGGCATTGACGCCGCTGCCCTGGCCCGGATCGGCGAGCCGTTCTTCACCACTAAAACCACCGGAACCGGTCTGGGATTGGCGGTGGTCACGGCGGTCGCCAGGGCTCACCAGGGCCAGGTGCAATTCCGTTCGCGTCCGGGCCGCGGCACCTGCGCCATCGTTTCCTTGCCGCTGATTCCCGGCGTCAGCGCGACGGGTAGCGACTCATGACGATCAAGGTATTGCTGGTCGAGGACGATCATTCCCTGCGTGAAGCGCTGGGTGAAACCCTGGAGCTGGCCGGTCACGATTACCGCGCCGTAGGCTCGGCCGAAGACGCTTTGCTGGCGGCGAGGCAGGCCTCGTTCAGCCTGGTGATCAGTGACGTCAATATGCCTGGCATGGATGGCCACCAGTTGCTGGCTCAGTTGCGCAGTTGCTACCCACAATTACCAGTGCTGCTGATGACCGCCCATGGCTCGGTGGATCGGGCTGTCGATGCGATGCGTCAAGGCGCCGCCGATTATCTGGTCAAGCCGTTCGAGCCCAAGGCGCTGCTGGCGCTGGTGGCTCGGCATGCCCTGGGGCGTCTGGGCCCTGCCGATGGCGAAGGCCCGATTGCCGTTGAGCCTGCCAGTGTGCAGTTGCTCAATCTGGCGGCGCGCGTGGCCAAGAGCGATTCCACGGTGCTGATCTCGGGTGAGTCCGGGACCGGCAAGGAAGTCTTGGCGCGCTTCATTCATCAACAATCCCCTCGTGCGGGCAAGCCGTTCATCGCCATCAACTGCGCGGCGATTCCGGACAACATGCTCGAAGCCACGCTGTTCGGTCACGAAAAGGGTTCGTTCACTGGCGCCATCGCGGCCCAGGCGGGCAAGTTCGAACAGGCCGATGGCGGCACCATTCTGCTCGACGAAATTTCCGAAATGCCCATGGGCCTGCAAGCCAAGCTGCTGCGCGTTCTGCAGGAGCGAGAAGTGGAGCGGGTGGGCGCACGCAAACCGATCGAACTCGACATTCGCGTGTTGGCCACCACCAACCGCGATCTGGCGGGCGAAGTGGCGGCAGGGCGTTTCCGCGAGGACTTGTATTATCGCCTGTCAGTGTTCCCGCTGGCCTGGCAGTCGTTGCGTCAGCGCCCCGGCGACATTCTGCCGTTGGCCGAGCGCCTGCTGGCCAAGCACGTCAATAAAATGAAGCACGCGCCGGTGCGCCTGTCGGCTGACGCGCAAAAGTGCCTGGTGGGCTACAGCTGGCCGGGCAATGTGCGCGAGCTGGACAACGCCGTGCAGCGCGCGCTGATCCTGCAACAGGGTGGGGTCATTCAGGCCGAAGACTTCTGCCTGGCCGGGCCTATCACCTTCGCTTCGGTGCCAGTGCCTGCACCGGTGCTTCAGGTTCAGCCGACGCTGCCGACAACAGCAAGCGTCATCGAATCGTCGGGGCAGGGGCTCGGCGAAGAAGGGGCGGGGGCGTTGGGCGAAGACCTGCGTCGTCGCGAGTTCCAGATGATCATCGACACCCTGCGTGCAGAGCGCGGCCGCCGCAAGGAAGCTGCAGAGCGGTTGGGTATCAGCCCTCGCACATTGCGCTACAAGCTGGCGCAGATGCGCGATGCCGGGATGGATGTCGAAGGGTATCTGTTCGCTTCCTGATTGACCGCAGACTCCAACTCTAACCACAGCTTTGTGCGTTCATCAGGCTGTTGCGTAACCACCCAAATACTTTCATGAAGACGTGGCAATGTGCCGCTATTGGTCTGGCACCGTTGTTGCTACTACATGGGTAACCGCTGAATCCGTGTCAAAAATTTGCGGCCCTTTTGAGAGAGAAGTCATGAGCCAAGGTGTTGAATTTAATCGGTTGATGTTGGACATGCGCTCCATGCAGATGGATGCCATGGCCAAACCCAAGGCCATCGAGGCGCCTGAGCAAACCGGCGCCAGCAGTTTTTCCGACATGCTCGGCATGGCCGTCAACAAGGTCAATGACACCCAGCAGGCGTCGAACCAGCTGGCCACAGCTTTCGAGATGGGTAAGAGCGGCGTGGACCTCACGGACGTGATGATCTCTTCGCAGAAAGCCAGCGTTTCGTTTCAGGCGCTGACCCAGGTACGCAACAAGCTGGTTCAGGCGTACCAAGACATCATGCAAATGCCGGTTTGAGGACGATTTAAGTCATGGCTGAAGCCGTCGCCGATAACGTGCCCGCAAAAGCGGGTGCGACAGGAAGCAAGCCACCGATGTTCGGGCTGGCGTTCCTGCAAAATCTGTCCGAGATGACCATGCTGCGTCAGGTCGGCCTCATGGTCGGTCTGGCCGCCAGCGTGGCGATTGGTTTTGCCGTCGTGCTTTGGTCGCAACAGCCGGACTACAAGCCGCTGTATGGCAGCCTGTCGGGCATGGACACCAAGCAGGTGATGGATACCCTGGCGCAAGCCGATATCCCGTACACCGTCGAGCCGAATTCCGGTGCCTTGCTGGTCAAGTCCGATGACGTCGCCCGTGCCCGCATCAAGCTGGCCGGTGCCGGTATCGCCCAGAGCGACGGCAACGTCGGCTTCGAGATCCTGGACAAGGACCAGGGCTTGGGCACCAGCCAGTTCATGGAAGCCACCCGTTATCGCCGTGGTCTGGAAGGCGAACTGGCGCGCACCATCTCCAGCCTGAACAACATCAAGGCCGCTCGCGTGCACCTGGCGATCCCGAAGAGCTCGGTATTCGTACGTGACGACCGCAAGCCGACCGCTTCGGTGCTGGTAGAAATGTACGCCGGTCGTACCCTCGAGCCAGGCCAGGTCGCTGCCATCGTCAATCTGGTGGCGACCAGTGTTCCGGAACTGACCAAATCCCAGGTCACCGTGGTCGACCAGAAAGGCAACCTGCTGTCCGATCAGGCGGAAAACTCCGAACTGACCATGGCCGGCAAGCAGTTCGACTACACCCGTCGCATGGAAACCATGCTGACCCAGCGTGTGCAGAATATCCTGCAACCGGTGCTGGGCAACGATCGCTACAAGGCTGAAGTCTCGGCCGACGTCGATTTCAGCGCAGTGGAATCCACTGCCGAAAGCTTCAACCCTGATCAGCCTGCACTGCGCAGCGAGCAGACCACCAACGAACAACGCTCCAGCAGCAGCGGTCCGCAAGGCGTGCCAGGTGCGCTGAGCAACCAGCCTCCAGGCCCGGCCACCGCGCCGCAGACCACCGGTGGTGCTGCCGGCGGTGCCGCAGGCCCGATCGCCCCAGGTCAGCCTCTGCTGGACGCCAATGGTCAGCAGATCATGGACCCGGCAACCGGCCAGCCAATGCTCGCGCCGTACCCGTCGGACAAGCGTAATCAGTCGACCAAAAACTTCGAGCTGGACCGTTCCATCAGCCACACCAAACAGCAGCAGGGCAAGATCAATCGCCTGTCGGTTGCGGTCGTGGTGGACGATCAGGTCAAGGTCAACCCGGCCAACGGCGAAACCACCATGGTGCCGTGGACCGCCGACCAACTGGCGCGCTTCACTCGCCTGGTGCAGGACGCCGTCGGTTTCGACGCGGCCCGTGGCGACAGCGTCAGCGTGATCAACGTGCCGTTCTCCACTGACCGTGGCGAGGTGATTCCGGACATTCCGTTCTACTCGCAGCCATGGTTCTGGGACATCGTCAAACAGGCGATGGGCGTGATCTTCATCCTGGTGCTGGTGTTCGGTGTGCTGCGTCCGGTGCTGAACAACATCACCAACCCGAAAGGCAAGCACGCTGACGGCGACGTCGAGCTGGGCGGCATGGTCGGTCTGGACGGTGAGCTGAGTAACGACCGCGTGAGTCTGGGCGGTCCGCAAAGCATCCTGCTGCCAAGCCCGAGCGAGGGTTATGACGCGCAGCTCAACGCAATCAAGAGCCTGGTGGCTGAAGACCCGGCTCGTGTGGCTCAGGTCGTAAAAGAGTGGATCAACACAGATGAGTGATAGTCGTGCTGCTGCGGTCAAAATGACCCGCGTTGATAAGGCTGCGATCCTGCTGCTCACCTTGGGTGAGACCGATGCGGCACAGGTGTTGCGTCACATGGGCCCCAAAGAGGTTCAGCGTGTCGGTGTGGCCATGGCGCAGATGCGCAACGTGCACCGCGAGCAGGTCGAGCAGGTGATGAGCGAGTTCGTCGACGTCATCGGCGATCAGACCGGCGTGGGCATCGGCTCCGACGGCTACATTCGCAAAATGCTCACTCAGGCCCTGGGCGAGGACAAGGCCAACGGCCTGATCGACCGCATTCTGCTCGGTGGCAACACCAGTGGTCTGGACAGCCTGAAGTGGATGGAACCGCGCGCCGTCGCGGACGTCATTCGCTACGAGCACCCGCAGATCCAGGCCATCGTCGTCGCGTATCTGGACGCCGACCAGGCCGGTGAAGTGCTGGGCCATTTCGACCACAAGGTGCGTCTAGACATCATCCTGCGCGTCTCGTCGTTGAACACCGTACAGCCTGCGGCGCTGAAAGAATTGAACCAGATCCTCGAGAAGCAGTTCTCGGGCAATGCCAACACGTCGCGTACCACCCTGGGCGGTATCAAGCGTGCGGCGGACATCATGAACTTCCTCGACAGTTCGGTCGAAGGCCAGCTCATGGATTCCATCCGCGAAGTGGACGAAGACCTGTCGACCCAGATCGAAGACCTCATGTTCGTCTTCAACAACCTGGCCGACGTCGACGACCGTGGCATCCAGGCGCTGTTGCGCGAAGTGTCCTCCGATGTGCTGGTGCTGGCCCTCAAGGGTTCGGACGACGCCATCAAGGAAAAGATTTTCAAGAACATGTCCAAGCGTGCCGCCGAGCTGTTGCGCGACGACCTGGAAGCCAAAGGCCCGGTCCGCGTCAGCGACGTGGAAACTGCACAGAAAGAGATCCTCACCATTGCCCGTCGTATGGCGGAGGCCGGGGAGATCGTTCTCGGCGGCAAAGGTGGCGAGGAAATGATTTAACGGTAGGTGCAGTCGATGTTCAGCTCCGATAAAGAAGCACCCAGCGAGCTCATCCGTGCCAAGGATCTGCGTGGGATCGATGTCTGGACCTTGCCCAGCTTCGATCCTCACGTCGAAGAGCCCGAGCCGGAACCGGAAGTCGAGCCCGAGCCCGCCGAGAGCGAGGAAGTGCCGCTGGAAGAAGTCCAGCCGCTGACCCTCGAAGAGCTGGAAAGCATTCGTCAGGACGCTTACAACGAAGGGTTTGCCATTGGCGAGAAAGAGGGTTTTCACAGCACCCAGCTCAAGGTGCGTCAGGAGGCGGAAGTCGCCCTGTCAGCCAAGCTTGAAAGCCTCGAAACCCTGATGGGCCACCTGTTCGAGCCTATTGCCGAGCAGGACGCGCAGATCGAAAAATCCATGATTCAGCTGGTTGAACACCTCGCCCGCGAAGTGATTCAGCGTGAGCTGAAAACCGACTCCAGCCAGATCGGCAAAGTGCTGCAGGACGCCCTGCGCCTGCTGCCGATGGGCGCGAACAACGTGCGTATTTTGGTCAATTCCCAGGACTTCGCTCAGGTCAAAGCCCTGCGTGAACGTCATGAGGAAAACTGGCGCATCCTCGAAGACGACACCCTGCAGCCGGGCGGTTGCCGGGTCGAGACCGAACACAGCCGCATCGACGCCACCGTCGAAACGCGCCTGAGCGTCGCCATCGCCAAAATGTTCGACCAGCTTCACGAACAGGCGCTGCACCCGGCAATCCCTGACGTGAGTGTCGACCTGGACGCCGCGATCAAAAGCGCCGAAAGCGCCCTGCAGAAACACTCGGACGCCTCCGATGCGTCTTGAACGCACCAGCTTCGGCAAACGCCTGAGCACATACGCCGATGCCATTACCCTGCCGGTTCAGCCGGTGGTGGAAGGGCGCCTGTTGCGCATGGTTGGCCTGACCCTCGAAGCCGAGGGCCTGCGCGCCGCCATGGGCAGCCGCTGCGTGGTGATCAACGACGACAGCCATCACCCGGTGGAAGTCGAAGCGGAAGTCATGGGCTTCGCCAGCGGCAAGGTGTTCCTGATGCCTGTGGGCAGCGTCGCCGGCATCGCGCCGGGCGCCCGCGTGGTGCCACTGCCTGACACCGGCCGCTTGCCGATGGGCATGACCATGCTCGGTCGCGTGCTCGATGGCGCGGGTCGTCCCTTGGACGGCAAGGGCGGCATGAAGGCCGAAGACTGGGTGCCGCTCGACGGCCCGACCATCAACCCCCTCAAGCGCGACCCGATCAGCGTGCCGCTGGACGTGGGCATTCGCTGCATCAACGGTTTGTTGACGGTCGGTCGCGGCCAGCGTCTGGGCCTGTTCGCCGGGACCGGCGTGGGTAAATCCGTGCTGCTGGGCATGATGACCCGCTTCACCGAGGCCGACATCATCGTCGTTGGGCTGATCGGTGAACGGGGTCGCGAGGTGAAGGAATTCATCGAGCACATCCTCGGCGAAGAAGGCCTCAAGCGCTCGGTGGTCGTCGCGGCCCCTGCGGACGATGCGCCGCTGATGCGTCTGCGCGCCGCCATGTACTGCACGCGCATTGCCGAATATTTCCGCGACAAGGGCAAGAACGTCCTGTTGCTGATGGACTCCCTGACCCGTTTCGCCCAGGCCCAGCGCGAAATCGCCCTGGCCATCGGTGAGCCACCTGCGACCAAGGGGTATCCGCCGTCGGTATTCGCCAAGCTGCCCAAGCTGGTGGAGCGCGCCGGTAATGCGGAGAAGGGCGGCGGTTCGATCACGGCCTTCTACACCGTGCTTTCCGAAGGCGACGACCAGCAGGACCCCATCGCCGACTCGGCTCGGGGTGTGCTCGACGGTCACATCGTGCTGTCCCGGCGCCTGGCCGAAGAAGGCCATTACCCGGCCATCGACATCGAAGCGTCCATCAGCCGGGTCATGCCGTCGGTGGTCACGCCTGAGCACATGGTTCAGGCGCAGTATTTCAAGCAACTGTGGTCGCGCTATCAACAGAGCCGCGATCTGATCAGCGTCGGTGCTTATGTGGCCGGTGGCGATCGCGAGACCGACCTGGCGATCAATCTGCAGCCGCAGCTGGTGAAATACCTGCGTCAGGGCCTGCACGACAACGAAAGCATGCCGAGCAGCGAAGCGCAGTTGGCGAAGATCTTCAATCCTCAGGCCGGGGGCTGATAGGCCATGGCCCAGAGTCGCGCGGCCCGTCTGGCGCCGGTGGTGGACATGGCCGAAAAGGCCGAGAAGACCGCCGTTCAGCGTCTTGGGCATTTCCAGGGGCAGGTGCGGCTGGCCGAGAGCAAGCTCGGCGAGCTGGAAAAATTTCGCTCCGATTATCAGCAGCAATGGATCGACAAAGGCGCTCACGGGGTGTCGGGGCAGTGGCTGATGAATTATCAGCGCTTTCTCAATCAGCTGGAGACGGCGGTGAGTCAGCAGCGCCAGAGCCTGAACTGGCACCAGAACAACCTGAACAAGGCGCGAGGTGAGTGGCAGAAGGCTTACGCTCGGGTCGAGGGGCTGCGCAAGTTGGTGCAGCGCTATATCGACGAGGCGCGGGCGCTGGAGGACAAGCGCGAGCAGAAGTTGCTGGATGAACTGTCGCAGCGTTTGCCTCGGGTTGAGCAGCCGTTTTAGGGTTTTTTTGGGTTTTTGTTTTGTGTGTATATCCGTCATTTGGGGTGTTGCTGATATCGGTTCCGCTCTGACAGCGGGTCACTTTTTCCAAGAGCCGAAAAAGTAACCAAAAAGGCCCTGCTCCTGGTTTTGCCCTCGTTCCTCGGGTCCCTTCACTCCGGCGTTGCTCCGCCGGGACGCGCCGAACGGGCATCCATGCCCTGGCGGCGCTCGCACGACATCCATGTCGTGCGCCCGGCTCCGCAACACCTGCGTTCAGCCTGCACCCAAGTCGCGATTTGTGTCGTCTGAACCATCGCGTATGAAGATCAAAATCAAAAGCAAAAGGCTGAGTCGTAAACCCTGCTCCTGCTCCTGCTCCTGCTCCTGCTTTGGCTTTTGATCTTCGAGCGCGATAGGCCAGACGACACAAATCGCGACTTGGGTGCAGGCCGAACGCAGGTGGCGCTCCGTGGGTCGAGCGGCAGGGATGCCGCGAGAGCGCCGCAAGGACAGGGATGTCCGTTCGGCGCGGGCCCACGGAGCGTCGCCGGAGTGAGGGAACCCGACGTAGTCGGGCCTAACCAAG
>Ga0256882_1000148_pt1 | contig 15146 bp, 1 predicted proteins | sample MC6MC0440MT_FD_186349 | JGI IMG/M metagenome (GOLD analysis project Ga0256882, IMG submission 186349) | Metatranscriptome of enriched soil aggregate microbial communities from Iowa State University, Ames, United States - MC6-MC0440-MT... | ecosystem: Environmental > Terrestrial > Soil >...
CGGCGTCCTCGCGCGCCATGCGGGCCTCTGCGGCGGCGCGCTCGGCGGCCAGGGCGGCTGCAAACTCGCTGCCACCGGCGGACGAGGGCGAAGGCGGGACAGCCTGGGGCGGAAGGTTGAGGTTCATGTGGGAAATGGAGCGGCGGTAGACCTCCTCCTCGTCATCTTCGCCGTCGCCGTCGTAGCCGGTGTACTCGTCCGCGGTGTTGCCGCCGGGGACAGTGCGCCGTGACGGGGTGGTGCCAAGGCCGAGCACGGCGCTCGCGCGGCGCGCGCGCGGCAGCGGGCTCATCTCGACACCACCAGCGGCAGCGGCAGCCTTCTTCCTGCCCTTGCGCGGCTTGGCGTCTTGAGTGGTAAAATCGAGCTTGGAGATCTCGAGGTCTGAGGGCGCGGCGCGGCGATCGGCGATGCGTTTTTGCTTAACTGCCTCGGCCGAGAGGTTTGGTGCCTCGGTGGCGTTGTCGAGGCGGAGGTCCGATGCCCGGAGGTACTTGGCGCGGCGGCGCGCAGCTTCGTGCTCGGACTGGCGCTGGCGCTTGAGTGCGTCGAGCTCCTCCTCTGTGAGGCCCTGGCCGCCGTGGCGGCGGTCCTCGGCGTTCTCAGCCTCGACCTCCTCGCGAAGCATGCGGTGCTCAATGTCGCGCACCGTCGACAGCTCGCGGTCCGCCGCGTTCTCCTTGAGGCCGTGGTCGGCAAAGAGCGCTGAGAGGATAAAGATGGCAACCATGGCCTTGGCAGTGATGATAAACATGCGGAAGACAAAAATATCAAATGCGTTGGACACAGCCGAGGTCTGGAGCCACTCGAGCGTCGCGTTGGCGCGGTACTTATCAAACTGCATGCCGTAGACAAGGATCATAAGGATGCAGAAGAGCACCCAAATGAAGAGCGCGACAAAGGCAATGATGCGGGCGCCGCGCGGGAGCCGCTCGTAGAGCGTGCGCGTCTGGTACCATGCCATCAGGGGCGCGAGGTCGATACGGACGAGCGTGCGCAGCCGGAGCTTGAGCTTGGTTTCGTTGCGCTGATCTACGACGCGGATACGCTCGCCGCGGTAGTTGACCGGCCAGGCTGCGAGGCGCGCAATCTCGTTGAGCTGGATGCGCTCGACGGCAGCGGAGCACCGCGTGTACCACTTGAGCTGGTGCTCGGCGCGCAGCATGTACTTCTCCGTGAGCCCTTCGCCAGAGTAGCGGAGCATGCAGAGGTGCTCGGCGTAGCCGTAGATCATAGACTTGACGCGGCCGCGCTGTGTGCGGTAAAAGACCAGCTGCAGAAGGAAACCGATCGGAAGGAGAATCGCCGCGGAGATAAGCGAAATGGTAATAAATGCCAAACCTGACTGGTCCGTGCCAAAGAACATGGCATTGACAAAGTAACTCGAGAGGAAGATGACGAAGGCCGTGAGCGAGCGGCCGACGGACGAGAAGGAGTTGGCGTCTTCGCGAAGGAAAATCGATGCCCAGGCGTGGTCGTGACGCAACGAGTAGATGAGCTTCACCTTGACCCGTGTTAAGAGCGGGGCCTCGATATCCTGCACGGCGTTCGCGGGCTCTAATTCAGTTTCTTGCGTCGCGAGGCCCTCCTCCCACTGCCGCTGGAGTTCCGTGAGTGCTTTCGTGTCCTTGTCCTTATCGATGCGCATCGCGAGGATCTGGAACGCAACGGTGATGGCGAGCCAGCACATGATCGCAATCAGAGGAACCGGGTGCTTGCGGATGTTTTCAGGCGTCAGGGCCAGGAAGTCGTCCGCCGACAGCGTGTTAAAGGTCGGCAGAAAGTCTTCAAACTGAAACTTGGCACGGAACATCGTCAGGTGTGAACACTCGCACGTTGTCATTGTCGTGTTGGTCGCGACCAGGCGGCACCCAGAGGTGGCCCACGTGCCGCCGCTGCCTGCAGAGTCAGGGTCCCAGAACTCGCAGCGCACGCGCGACTGCATCGCCGGCGCAGTGTGCGGGACGTAGATGGTGAAAAACGAGGGCGCAGCTGCGGCCGTCGTATTAAACGGGAGCGTCGACGGTAAGGGCACGATAAGACCGTGCGACACAGCCTTGAGGGTGGGGTGCGTGTCGCGTCTGGAGAAGGTAAGCGAGACAAAGGGTGACGTCGCCGTGCCATTGAGGTACTCGTTGTCGTTGCGGCCGGCATAAGCGATAAGGTCCGTGTCGGAGACGATCGTAATGACTGAGTTGACGACGCCAGAGGACGGCGCGCCACCCGTTATGGAGCCCTGGAAGTCGGCGGGCAGACGTACGAAGGCGGCGCCGACGCCGCCGGTGAAGGGCTGGGTGTTAAGCACCGCCGGCGGCGACGCCGAGGAGACGGCCTGCGAAATGACCTGCAGCGAGCCGATGCGCTGCATATTCGCGGTTTCGCCGACGACCGACTGGAGCAGGCTGTTGGCGGCGAGCACGCCGAGCTGCGCAGGGATCATGTTCACCATAGCTCCGGCCTCGGCGCGCAGTGCAGTGATCAGCGCGCGATTATCCGCTGATTCCGGGTCCGTCGCGGCAGGCTCCTTGCCGGCCAGAGGGCGGAAGTCCTCCTCGTCGGCCGAAAGCAAGGTGTGGCCGGCGGCGGCAGCGGCGCGGCGCGCACGCACGCGACGCAAGAGCCGGCGGCGCTTCTCGCCGATGAGTGCGCCGCACTCGTCGATGTCGCTGGGCCCGGCGCCGAGGAGTGAGTACGGGTGCTCCAGGTCGTAGGCAGAGGGTAGCGCGCGCACGCGGCGGCGCGACATCGGCGGCGTGGGCGGGGTCGGGATGACGCCGACGACGCCCAAAGCCGACTCGGCAGCGTAAACAGCAGCCGTGAGCCACAAAGACCGAGGCGCCCACGGGGGCTTGCTTCCATCTTGATTGTCCTCTTCGTCATAGGAGCTCTGGCCAGTCATAGGGGCTCCAGAAGCGTCGTAGGCGTCCGAGCCGCCGTCGGCGGGCATCCGTATGTCAGGGACGTAGTAGCCGGCGGTTGCAGTCGCCGCGGCGCCGGGGCCGAGGGTGGTGTTGGGGTTCACGAGGCCGGCCTCGAGGCGGAACGACGCCAGGAGATTGTTGAGCGTCGTGATGAGCGCCGTCGCGGTGTCCGCACCAATGCCGACCGTCGCGGACGCGCCGGCGAGCGCGAGCACCGAGGACTGCGAGACCTGGAAGCGCAGCGCGGCGAGGCGCGAGTCAGCGGTGAGCTCGTCCGCGTTGCCGCAGATGGCCGATACGAGCGTGATGGCCGTCTCAGACTCATCTTGCACGACGACGCCGTTGTCCGTGGCCTCCTCCTCGAACTGCTCGCCGAGCAGCGCGCGGACAGCGTCGGCGCGCGAGTTCTGTGACGAAGACAGCAACTTAAGTGTGTCATTCTTGGACACGAGAGTGATGAGCTCCTGGCGCAGCACGGAATTGTTCTCCACGTCGTCGGTGCCCTTGAGGGCGTCGAGGACGTTGAGTACCGTCTGCGACACGCCACCGACGCTAATGAGCTCGGTAAACTGCACGCGGCCAGCCTGCAGCAGCTGCTGCGCAGAGGAACCGCCGCTGTCGGGTACCTTGACAATGACCTGCATGCGTGTTTCTGTCGGAGCGCCCCACACGTCCTGCACGGACGCGACGAGCGCGTAGGTGCCCGCGACGGCAAACGTGTACGTTAGCGTGGGCGAGAAAGTCAGCGGCGCGACTTCGACGCGGAGCGTCGAGGACGACGAAGTGCCGGCATTCTGGCCGACGGCGGTTTCCAGGAGCCACGTGTAGCGCAGCGGACCATCCTCGTCGTCATCGATCCAGTTGGAGCAGTAGAACTGCGCGGGGGACCCGGCGATGATTTCGCCCGTGCCCGTGGTGAGCCTGCAGACGCCGCCGCGCGGCGGGGTGTTGATAGCGAACCAGAGTGTCTGCGAGACGAGCTCGCGCGGCAGCGGACCGCCCAAGGGCAGCGCTGCGAGCTCGTCCGCCGTCGGAAGATCGACCGTGGATTTGAAGAGCGAGGCGCGGAAACGGTACTCGATGCCAGGCGTCAGCGAGCCGGCCTTGAAGGCCAGGGACTCGCCTGTCAGCGTCGGCGTCAGGCGGAGATTCGCGTTATTCATGTTGACATTGCGCGTGTCGCAGGACCAGTAAATCACGGGCGGCGTGGCAGCGGGCGTGCCGCTGGTCTGAGTCACCACAGCGTGCATACGGGGCGCCATCTGCGGCGGCAGCTTCTCAACGGCAATGCCTATAATCTTGATGTCGTACCCGGTCGGCGCAGCGATAGTGACGGAGCCGGTGACGGAGGACGTGCGGGAGCCCTTAGTGACGGTGAGCATGACGTTAAGCACCCGGCCGACCAGCGGCGAGATGACGACCGTCTGTTTGACGTCCGTCGCCGCGCCAACCCAGCAGGGCAGGTCCGTGTCGGCAAAGGTGCATTGCCAGCTGTAGCTGAGCCCCCAGCCACCGGGCGAGGAGTTGGGCGTCTGCATGTTGCGGTCCCGCGACGGGGAACCGTCGAGCACGAGATCATCGGAACTCGTATGTGTGTAGTTAAGCCGTACCACACGGGCCACCACAGACGCCGTGTAGGGTGTCACCGTGATATCCTGCGAGTTGCCCTCCAGAAGGCCGGCTTGCATGACGCTGGCGCGGAACGTGTAGACAGTGCCCACGGTGAGCGCGTATGGCTGGATCTGCAGCACGCCCTCGGAAAAGGTAAAGACAGGCCTTTCTTCGGAGGAGGAGGGCGATACGCATGTCCACGACACGGTCAACTGCCGGCTTAGGTTCGTGGCGCTTCCGGCAGCATAGTTAAGGACTGTTGGTAGGCGCACGGCGCGCGCGCGCGAGTAGCGGAACGCGCGGCCACCGAGTACGGAAATGGACGGCAGGTTTGTGACGCCAATGGTGACGCTCGCCGTGCCAGTAGTCTGGAGGCCGTACCACGCCGAGACGCGGAGCTGGAAGACATAGGTGTAACCAGCCGTAAAGGCCCCACTCGGAACGGCGATGGTCGGCAAGTACAGGGGCGAGTTATCCATGATGGGCGCGTCGGACTGCGGGGTCTTCTTCTGCGCATCGACGAGGTCTTGGAGAGTGTGTTGCGCGTCATTGAGCTGGCCCGGAGTCATGCCTGCTACCGAGAGAATGCTCCACGTGTACACAAAGCCGAGGCCGCCACTGCCGGAGCTGCGGGCACTGGAGAGCGTGAAGGGAGAGCCACTGCCGAGGGTGGAGGGCGCGTCAATCAGCACGACGGGCGCCGTCGGCGCCGCGTTGCGCTGGATTATCAGCGTCTGCTCCTGGTTGTACATGGCCGGTTCGTCAGGCATGTTGACCGCCCGGAAGATGCCCTGGAGGAGCGTAAGCGCGTTGTTTTCCAGCGGGCCCGCCACGGTGGCCGTAAAGGATGTGCCAAGCTCGACGCGGATCGTGTTGACGTCAAACGTGCACACAGGACCCGATCCGATGTTAGCAGCCTGTTTGAAGAGGGAAGCGCATGGGATGAGTGTGCCGAGCTTGGAAACGGAGTCGCGATTGAGCACGATCTCAATCAGGTCCATCGACGGCACGAAGCGCGTGTTGGTGACAATAGGACCCGGAACCGTGCAGAAAGTACTATCAACGCAGACGGCACACGTGGGCGCCGCCTGCCAGCCAGTCGCCGTGCAGCCAATCTTCTTCCTCACGGACGTGGTCGAGCTGACGTAGTAAAACTCGTTGCACGTGTACATGACATAATTGCCCGCAGTGGTGTCTGTTATCCCGTCCTCATAGTTCGAAACACCATTGGCGATTGTCGGAGGCGCGCCACACTTGAAATCTGATTTGCACGGGCGGGATCCGATCGTACGCGTGGGGTTGAGGGGCAACCACTCCAGGTAGTCACTGCGTTCGGGCAACCGGCAGGAAAACTGGATAGAGTTGTCCCTAGCAGGGTCCCCGGATACTACGGGAACGAACTGATCGGCACAGACGCAGCTCGCGACGGTGCTTCCCAGGAATGTAGTGGCGGTGTTTGGGATATCGTTGCCTTCGTACGAGTATGAGCAGGAGTACATCACCCAGTTCGGGTTATCACACCCGTTGTAACGGCATCCCAACGCATTCGCAAAAGTTCCATCGGCTTGACAAACGGTTTGTGACTCGGACAACCCCAGCCAATAATCTGGGTCACAGATGACCATCATGTACCGGTCTTGATAGACAAAGCTCGCATTCTCGTCGTCTGTACTGAGCGCGACACCGTTGGCTATCTTAGGAAGCTGACACGTCGGCAACGGCTTGCACAGCGGTAGCTCGGCCGAGTCAGAAGCCTCCCAGCCGCTGTCGCCGCACGTCAGAATGTGTCGAGCGACGTCATCGTCGATCGCGGTGTACGGGTGGTCGCAGATGTACTGAGCGACGTTGCCACGCGTAAACGAGTTGTTCGCCGCGGGCACTGCCGTCTCCATCATCGTGTCGTCGACAAAGAAGTATAGCGAGTCCGTGGACGCAACGTAGAGATCAGACTCTAAGCATGGCGTGACAGACGCGCACTGGTCCGGCGTGAGATTTACGTTGTCCATTTCGGGTTTCCACACCATGTCGCCGTCGCCCACCGGATCTCCCATGTCATCGCGGTCCTCCGCGCAGGCCAACCACACGGGCGTCGACTCAGCTGGCCCAGCAAAGCCGTCAGCGCAAGAACATCGCGCGTAGGTCCCCACTGTGCGCTCCGGAGCGGAGGACTCAACGCCGTTGTCGTACTCGCAGGTAAAGCCAGAGACCTGGATCGGAGGGCACTTCGCCGGCGAGCACGATACCCGTGCGGAAAAATTAGAGCCCTCGATGCACGTCGAAACCTCGGCCTCTGCGGGCACGTAAAAGACGTGACAATCAATGGAGACCGTATCACCCCTATACACGCGGGGCCGCGAAGCGTTGGTCGGGTGCGCGGAGCCGTACTCAAACACAGGAACCTCGCACTCGGGTAGCATTGCGCAAAGCTGGTCCGACGCAATCGATGCTGTGGGGCTCCAGCCGGCGCTTTGACACGTGAGGCCATACGTCGGCTCGTTGGGATTGACAGCCTCTGCAGGATACGCGCAGGCAAACGTCGCAGTCGCGCCGAGCGGGTAGACTTCGCCGGCACCCGGCTGCGTGGAGTAGACCAGCGTGTGCTCCATGCCGCCCTCAATAGAAACGGCCTCACAAGGCACGCGCGGTGTGCACGGCTCCATATCGGCCGTCTGCTGCACCCAGTTGTAGGGCAGAGTGCCTTGGTCGGTACACTTGAACTGCATCGGCGTCATGTCGGCCGGGCCGTAGTGCGTCGGCGCGCAAGAGCAGGCGGCAGTCCAGTCGACCTCAAAGCGGTCGACGCCAGGGGCCACGGCGGTACCTTCGGTCTGGATGTACGAGCACGAGAGCCTATCGTCGTTGTAGGGGAGGCAGCGCGTCTCGCCGCACAAGATCAGCGGCGACCAGCCGTTGGAGGAGCACGTGGACGAGGTGACGCCACCGACAGCCTCAAAGTGTTGGTTGCAGGCAACGGTGACAGAGTCGCCGATGTTGCGGCCCACAGAGTAGCTCGAACGGCCATTGTCGACGATAAGGGACCCGCAGTCGGAGGCGGCGCACGAGTAGGCAGAGAGCTGCACTGACGAGTCTGACGTCCACTCGAAGCGGTTCGCCGCTTGCTGGACGCACGTAAAAACAATCGAGTTCGGGTTCGTTCCAGAGCCACTGAGACCCGTGCTGCACTGCGTGCGCGCCACAGTGCCCACAGGAAGCAGGAGGGAGTTGGGCGGCACCTGCCCGCCATTGGCGTCGGCATACGCAATGGAAAACAGGCCATTTTCAGGCGCGACCAGAGGAATGCAGTGCGTCTGCGGCTCGCACGACAGAGTCGTAGTGAGTTCGCCGGCAGCCAGACACGTTGCCGACGCAACACCGCTGGTAGGCTGAAAGCCGGTGTGGCACGTCACAGTAACGACGTCGTCGCGGTAGGCCAGCAGGGTCGACAGGGCACCGTTCGCGACTTGGGTCAGGTCGCAGGACGGGATGTCCTGGCACAGAGCCGTCGGATTCGGGGTGAAGTCGCTCCACGTGGCCGACGAGCACGTCGATGTCTGCGACTTGATGGCCGGGTTAACCGGCTCCTGAGGAAACAGGCACTTGCGCGTGAGGACGGTGGTGAGGGCAAAGCCGCCGGCCGAGTCTGGGGAGACTTTGGCGCCGTTGTAAGTGTAGACGTCGTGGAATGCCCCGGCGAGCGGTGGCGGGTGATGGTAGGCGCGCAGTTGATCTGAGGGCTCCACGTGCCGTCGTCCTGACACACGGGCATCTCTGAACCCGACGGGGCGATAGTGTAGCTGTCGATGCACGTCACGCTTGCGCGGCTCGTGAGCCCTTTGACAGGGGCCTCATATGAGTTGACAGTTCCAAAGTCAATGACCAGGGACGGGCACAGCGTCTCGACGCACTGAAAATCTGTAACGCTGGTCACACGCGGGTCTGCCGTGGCCCATGTAAAGTCCGAGAGGCACTCGGCGTCGAACGTGTCTGGCACCTGCGGGTCGCCAGAAGGCGTGAGAGACGAAAAGCCAGCCGCGCAAGCGACAGTAGCCGTGACGCCAACGCCGTGCAAATGCGATTTGGATTTGGGATCGTAGGTGACGACAATGTTCCGCTCGGTGCCATCGACGAGGGTGTTTGCAAACGAAAAACAGTGGGCTTGGGGGACGCAGCCAAGCTCCCCAGAAAGCTGGCCGGCGGCGAGACACTCGACCTCGCGTACAGCGCCCTCCTCCTCGTATCCGTTGCCGCATGTAATGGACACAGAGCCGCCTTGGTAGACTTGGGACACGGAGTACTCACCGTTGGGCTGCGGCGGCAGCTCGCACTCGTCACGCAGTGTACATAGCGGCACATACTCAAACTCCGGGTCATCCCAGCCATACTCGCGGCAGGTCGTCGTCATCGACGGCTTGTCAGGATCCGCCGCGCGGTTCGGGTACGAGGAGCACGTGCGCGTCGCAGCGGCGCCCAGCGGCAGAAGGTCGCGGCTCTCCGGGATGAAGGGCGCGTTGTTGACCGCATACACAAGGTCCACCGTCAGCTCCCGGAACTGTTCACAGTCCGCAGCGAGCTTACACGTTTCATCGGCGCTATTGTTGTCCCATTCTGCGGTCATCGTCGCACCGCACGTCAGCGTGCGGGTCGGCGACGCAGTGTAGGCCCACCAGCCTGCGTCGTTGTTGCACGAGCACTCGGCAGTCACGCTCGGCTCGTAATAGCCATCGATCGCCTGTGCCGAGTAAGTGCACTGGAAAGCCTCCGTGGTGATGGCATTGCAATAGGTCTGCGCACACGTCGTATCGAGCGCAGGCAGCCACTGGTTCCCCGTGCACGTGTGCGTGGACGTGGCGCCACCAAACGGCACGCCACACTGCACCGTCGCAACGCCAGTGTCGAACTTGCCCTTGGCGTCGTAGACCACATCACCGGCCGCCGCGAGAGAGATTGTCGGACAGTCGGTGGCTATACAGGTAAACGGGCCGTCGGGCAGCGAAGCCGGCGTCTCGGGGGTCCACACGTAGTTTTCCTGTGGGTCGAGCTGGCAGACCATTGTGGCACCGTCAGGGTAAGATCCTGCACCCGAGAGGTCGTCGAGACACCTCAGGGCGGCGACCACGTTTTCACTGTACACGGGCCCAGGAAGGGGCTCTTCGCTGTTCGCGTCATGATACACGACAGTGTAAGAGGGGTCTGGCTCTGCAGCGACGCCGCGGCAGCCTGTTTGAAGTGTACACTCGGGTGTCAACACAAATTGAGCGTCGCCGCCGCACTCGATGCGACTGATACCATCCCGCGGCTCGTACTTGTCGACGCAGCTGTAGAAGAGCTCAGCACCTTCATACACGGGGCCTGCGGGGACGATTTCGCGGGCGTAGAGAAAGGTCGGTGCTTCGCACTGGACGCGTGCACGGCACAGAACCGTTGACGACCAGTCATCTTCGTACCCCACGCCGGAGCACGTGGCCTGGGGCTGAACGCCGTTGGGGTCCTCAAGGATGCCGCTCTCGGAGCAGCCAAGGCGTGCGATGACGCCAGGCAAATAGTCGCCGTTGGCGTTGGGAATCGCCGCCGTAATGCCGTCGCCCAGAAAGTAGTGTACCGCGTGGTTGGCGTCGGCCAGCATTGCCTGCGAATATGGCGCGCAGACGGCAGGCACGCAGAGACTGTCCGTGTCCGGGAACTGAGTCACCCAGCCGCCCAAGGCGGTGCACTCGACAGTGCTGTTGGTGCCACCCACAAGGTTGTAGTCGGTGCCTTGGCCGCAGGCAACCAAGAGAACCGTGCCAAGCGCATTGTCGTCGGTGCTCTCCGGGTTGTAAGCGACGTTGGTGGCGGCAACCGTGATGCTGAGCATGTAGTCGTCGCGCTTGAACGGCGGGCAGTAGGCGAGCACGCAGTTAGACGGCGACGAGGTCATGGTGCTGCCAGGGTTGCACGTCTGCGTCACGATACCGGGCTGCTCGGGAGTGCCGCCAGGGAGGCACGAGCACTGCACGCCGTGCCCAGTCGGGTACTCGTAGCCCGTTCCCGGCGAAGCCTGCGGGATGACAATGCTACTCACGCAGGCGCCGTTTGCAATCTTCGGCAGCGTAGCGACGCTACAGTACGTGAGGGCCTCGCATGCAAACGTAGACAAGTCAGTCGGGCCGGACGAGCAAGCGACCCAGCGTTGTGCTGGCTCGGTCGTGAAGCGGAAACCAGCGTTGCAAACGAGCTGCAGTTCCGAGTTCGGGGAAAAATAGAGTGTTCCGCCTGCAGAGTTGTTATCTGGTGAGTTAGAGATCTGGAGGTTGAGCGACGTGAGATGCGACCGGGCGACGGTGCAATGCGTCACCGAGTCGGGTTCGCAAGTGACGCCCTGCGTCCACGCGCTCCACGAGTAAGTCCCCGATCCGGCGTCGTAGGAGCATGTACGCGTGTCAGCGCCGGCGGGATTGGCCTGGGTGAAAAAGCGGCACTCGCGGGTCGCCACGGTGTTGACTGGGTAGAGGCGCGTCGAGTCACCCGTCGGGTTCACCTCACCGTCTTGGCTGTACGTCACAGCAAAGGTCTCTTCATCCGCGATGAGGGAGCAGCCGGTGTAGCGGCAGTCCGGGGGCGCCGGAGAGAAACCGCTCGCGGTGCACTCGAGCGTTACCTCTGGCATCGTCGCCGCGTCAGGCAACTGAGGATGGTCACCGCACGACACAGTCGCCGCAGCGCCCACAGGCACTGTAAAGAGGTCATTTTGGGAGCTGTCGACAAACTGCCACACCGTGCGCGGATCCAGCGCATCGCGGGTGCACGCACTGCACCGCGCAGGCGCGCCGGTGATGGTCAGCGTGCCCAGATCACACTGCAGCGTGCCCGTGTTCATGAGGAGAGCCGACTGCGCGGGGCAAGTCTGCTCGCCGACGACGTAGGCGCCCCAAGGCACCGTCGTCGGGTCAGCAGGGGCGATCACGGGAATGCCGCCGAGATCCACAGAGCCAGACAACGGCGGGCACGTGCGCGAGCAACCGCCAGTGATCGTGCCCGTCGCGGCAGAGCACGTGATGGTGACAGCACCGGCGCGTTGCGTAGCAATGACGGGGGTGTGCGACTCGGCGCAGGTGAACCCAGAGTAGGTGACGCCCTTGTCGAGGTAGCCCGGGACGGCGGTGTTCTTGGGCACGCGCGCCGACGGGTGAAGGTTCAAGTGCTCCGGGAGGCCGCTGGTGACGTCACAGGCAGATGGCCCCGGCTCCGGGCACGTGGCGACCATGCGCCACTCGCCGCCGTAGCAGACGATCTGTCCCGTGCGCGATCCGTCGAGGCAGAGCAGACTCTGCACCTCACCATGGTTGCGCGACAGGATGGCCGCCTCGGAGCCAGCTTGACTGTAGTACTCGCCTGGCGGGATCGGGTCCAAGCAAGGCGCGATGGTGGGCGTGTGAAAATAAAAGGGCGGCGAGGCGATACCATCGCCCGTGGTGGCGACAGCGATCTTAGCGACGTAGCCGCGGCCGGCGCCCATCCAGGCATCGAGCGAAAACTCCTGCTGGAAAATGTCTGCCAGCGCCTCAATGTTGGGAAAGGCGCTCGTCACTTCAACATTGAAATCTGGAACGAGGCCATTGTCCGAGCGCAAAGTGAAACTGGTGCCTGCGACTGTAAGCCCCGAGAGGTCGGCACGGTACGGCGTACCAGCACCCGGCAGCAGGTCGGCGACACGGAGCGACTTGAGGCCGCCCGGGTAGGGGTAGTTGGCGGGCGCCAGTAGGCGCAGGCGGCGGTCAGCGATAGGTGTCATGTACGCCACAGCGCGGGTGTTGATGCCGCCAGACTGGGTGATCTCAACGATGGCCGTACAGCCCGTCTCCTGAGGCTTCGTCGGCAGGGCGCCGAGGTCCGCCGTGAGAGTCAAGCGGGACTCCCAGTTGCCAGAGGTCGACTGGGCCGGGAGTGAAAAAGTGAGGGTCGTCTCCGTTTCGGTGGCCAACACGGTGGCGTAAACACCCGTTCCATACGAGTCAACGCTGGGCGCTGGGAGCGTGTAGACGGCGAGCTGGGCGTTGAAGCGGATAGTCTCGAGGCTCGCCCACAGACTCGGGAGACGCACCGTGATGTCGAGGCCGAGATCCGCGACGTGGTCGAACGCAGAGACAATCAGGGTCAAGGTGGGCGTCGCGGTCCCAACAGGGAGAAGCGTAGCAGGAATCGACAGAGAGCCAACGGCGAGGGGCACCGGCAACAGAGACTCGTCACTGAGGGCGCCCTTCGCCACAATGTAACCGTCGACGAGGACGAAAGAGTTCGAACTCGTAGCCCCCACCAGCGTGACGCCAAAAGTGTTCTCCAGAGAGGACGCGTAGACCTCTGTGGTCGCTAGCGTGACCACAAAGGTCAGTGCGCTTGTCCCTGTCGCCGTGGTGAAGTCCGGGAGCTCAGCGCCGGGCACAGAGTAGACCCACGTACCAGAGTCGTCCTCCCACGAGCCAGCGGAGAGCTCTTCAGAAAAGCCGGGAGCGCCCTGAAAGAGCAGACGGACCTTGTCCGTGGGCGTATCAGCGCCGGTGTAGCGGAGCTCCACCGCAGTAAGTCCGGTCGAGTAGGGCCCTGTTGAGAGGAATGTTGCGATCCGGTCAGGCAGCATGAGCGAGAGAGCGACCTGCTGCAGCGCGGGGCCAGGAGTAACGGACCAGCCGGTGGGCAGCGCGTTGAGCGCCACACTCGGGCGCGGCGGGTCCAGGAACACGGTACTGTCGGTGCCGGCGAGGGTAAATGTGTAAGGCGATAGGAACTGCGCGGCAGATCCCAAAAAGACGTACGCGCCAGAGGGAAACGTGCAGAGCAGAACCGCAAGCGAGGCTGGAGTAGGGGCCGTGATGCCCGTCGTCACGCTGAAGCGGTCCGTGTTTGCGTCGTCAAACGAGGTCGGATCGGCGGTGCCGCCGTAGACGTGCGTCTGGCACGTCGTTGTGCCGGAGCCTTGCTCGAAGGCCGGAGGCGAGGCCACGGAGACGGTAAAGGGCGACGTGGTGGAGCCGGCGTCAAAGATGTAGACTTCGATCCGCTGGCCGTCGGCGCCGGTCATGACGCCACCGAGATGCGCGGGCAGCGCCGTCGGCAGCGGCGATGCGGCCAGCGTCCACGAACGGTGCGCCGACGCAGCCAGCTGCTTGTTCGCCGGGCTGCTATCCAAGGAAACACCGATGGTGACGGCAATCGCGGTGACAGCTGACATGTCCGTAGGAACAAAGTCGCACACGACGGGGCGCGGGAGAGCGAGGATAGAGCCACTGACGTGGTTGTTGTCCACGGAATAGGTTCCGGAGCTGTAAGCCGCCTCAACAGGCGCCAAAGTGATCGGGTCATAGTTAAGCGTCATGCACGTGACGGCGCCGCCCTGCGCGAGCGTCGCGAGATCGGGCTCAAAGCGGAGCTCAAACGACCTGACGTCGCCCGGGTTGACGACGATGCGCACAGACAGCGTGCCCGCGGCCTCGCTGACAAGCAGCGGGCTGGCGGAAATCAGGCCACTGTTGAGGCGAAGCTCCGTGAGGGCGCCGGAGTAGCTCGTGGTGGAGCCGCGCTGGAGGTTGCCCGTATCCGTGGTGGCGATTGAGAGACCTTCGACGTTGCTCCGGGCGTAGTAGCCAAGAGAGAAGTCGTCGCCGGCGGAGGATGGAAGGTCGCACTCCACAATCCAGAGTGCGCCCGCCGTGCGGGAGGCGTAGTTACCCTGAGAGCTAAGCGCGCGCGAGGCGTCCAGCTCAATCGGGCTGGTGTACAGGCAGTTTTCTGTCTCGGCGATGGTGGGCGTGAAAAAGCGCTCGTAGGCATCCTGCGCGTCAACGGCGCCAAGAAAGGCGCGGAGCGTGCGGTGGCCGTTGATGGTGGGCGTGACGGCGGTGTAGATGCCAAGCTGGCTCATGCGTAGACTGAGCGGCATCGTCGTCAAGGGGAGCGCGGCGAAGGCGACTTGATATGCGCCGGCCGTGAGGGAGACGGAGACGGTGCCGAGGAGCTCCGGGGGCGGGAGGTTCGGGAAAACAGACGCCACGTCGGAGGCGCACACAATGGTAAAGTACGCGTTGTTAACAGGAAGTGGGTTCGTGGTTGCAAAGTTGCCCACGGTGAAAGTGGTCTCCATGGTCGTGCCGTCGGGCATTGAGAAAGTGCGGTCGACAGCGACGCTCGACGCGGAAACACCGATAGTCACTGCACACGAGAGAGGACCAGGGGTGGAGGCCTGAAACGGCACCTTGATTGTGATGGTGCCGGTGGATAGGCCGAGGGCCAGGAGATCGTTGGCGGGGTACATGCGGTCAAAGCCCTTAGCGACAATGATGAAGCGCATAGGCGATTCACCGTTATCTGCGTCAAAACCGGCGTAGCGGGACTGCGTACCCAGAGACAGGGGCTCAAGTGAAATAGATTGCCATTGTGCAGAGACTAGGGCGACCAAACCAGAGGCTAGCAGGAGGGCCGCTGCTAGAAACGCCCGAAGACGAGTCATGCGGAGGCAGGTGCGCTTCGGACACACCGACGTTGTCTCTTGGACCAAATGGCAGGGTTCCAAGAAAGCGAACTTCTAGAGACGTGAGTGAAAATGTGGTAGATGATTAGAACAATGAACTCAATCGCTTAGAA
>Ga0256882_1000156_pt1 | contig 14996 bp, 1 predicted proteins | sample MC6MC0440MT_FD_186349 | JGI IMG/M metagenome (GOLD analysis project Ga0256882, IMG submission 186349) | Metatranscriptome of enriched soil aggregate microbial communities from Iowa State University, Ames, United States - MC6-MC0440-MT... | ecosystem: Environmental > Terrestrial > Soil >...
ACAAGTTCGCCAGCCACCTCTCGCACGCGATCCAGCAGGTGACCGGCTCCATGCACGTCTCTATCCCGGACTTTCACCTCGACCCGTCGCCGGCGGGCATTGAGCGTGCCGCCAAGGACCCTGACGTGACGTCGCGTCTCGAGTCGTACCTCGAGGAGTGGACGACGAGTATGGCCAACGTTATTGACCACGAGCACCGCAAGCGCCGTGTCGGCGACCGGCCTCTGTCGGAGATCCTCTACTGGCGCGACCGCGACGCTGCGCTTGCCGCCGTGTACGAGCAGCTCAACGTCCCACGCGTCAAGACGGCCGTCGAGGTCCTCAGCGCCGCCGGCGTCGCCGCCATCGTGCACTTCAACAAGCACCTCTCAGAGCTACTCAAGATGTACACCGAGGCCAAGGACAACGTCAAGTTTCTCTCGACGCTCGAGCGCCATCTGAAGAACCTGGCAACGGGCTCGCTCACGACGCTCCTCGAGACGATTCCGACGATGCTCAACTCGCTCCGCATGGTCTGGGTCGTCTCTCGTCACTACAACAAGGACTCCCGCATGTTTCCCCTTATGACGCTCATTGCGCGCGAGATCGCCGACCGCGTCGCCAAGGAGGTCTCCGTGCGCACAATCTTCCGCATGCCGCCGCAGCAGGCTATGACGCTCATCCGCGGCGCCCGCGAGGTCCTCAACGCCTGGCACACCGAGTATGCCAAGACGCGTCAAAAGATCGAGGAGTCGGGCAGCGCGCGTTGGGAGTTCAACCGCAGCAAGCTGTTTGACCTCACAGACTACATGAGCTCCGTGTGTGGCCACCTGCTCGAGGTTGCGGAGACGCTCGACCAGTTTGCTAAGTTCCTCTCGCCGCAGCTCAAGTCCATTACGGGTGACCCGCACGGCATCGACGACGTGATCCAGCGCGTGCAGAAGCTCATCGTCCCCCTCGAGCACTTTCCTTTCCACATCTTTGACCCTCGCTACCAGTCGTCATGGGACCAGCAGCGGAAGGAATTCAAGGAGGAGGTGCTGCTCATCGAGGAGCGCACGAAGCTCTTTATTCACCAGTCGTTCAAGAAGCTCCGCTCTGCCGAGGGCGCCTTCAACCTCCTCCAGAACTTTTCGCACATTGTGCTCCGCCGTTCGATCCGCGACCAGCTGAAGGACAAGTACCGCAACATCCTCGAGCAGTTTGGTGAGGAGCTCAAGCTCGTTCACCGCCAGTTCGAGCGCTACAAGGACAACCCGCCGATTACCAAGTCGGAGCCCCGCGTCGCGGGCGCCATCGCCTGGGCCCGTTCGCTCTTTCAGCGCATCAAGAAGCCGATTCTGCGCTTCAAGACCATGGAGGGGCTACTTGAGGATGAGGAAGGCCACGTGATCAAGCAGGCTTACATCGAGGTTGCGCGCCTCATTACCTCGTACGAGAAACGCGTGTTTGCCGAGTGGGCGCAGAGCGTTGAGCGCGACGCGCCGGCCATGCTTCGCGAGAAGATCCTTGTCCGCGATATGTCTGCTGCCCAGACTGCTGGCGTCGTGATGGGCCCTGTGCCGCCCGCGGGCACGGCCAACGCCCGCGTGTCGCAGACTGCGTCGACAGGCTCCTCCTTTCGCGGCTCCACCGATGGCCCTGCGTGGACTGTCGGCCGCCCTAGTGGCGGTTCCAGCCATGGCAGCAACACGCCCGCTGCTGGCACGTCTGGCCACTCGAAGCGCACCATGATTGGTGGCTCTTTGCACGCCAACGCGTCGCTTCTCGTGCCCAACAAGACCGGCTACTCGACGGCGACAGCTACCTCTGGCGCCTCGAGCGCCGCTGCTGGCGCGAGCGCTGCTCCGCGCATGCGCGGCCTTCCAGGCGCTGCCTCGGCTGGCATCGTTCCTGCTGAGGAGCCGATCGGCACGCCCGGCTCCCCGATCCGTGTCAACTTTGCCCCGGCGCTGCGCGATATCATCGCCGAGACGAAGCACCTCGACCGGATGGGTCTCTCGGCCGACATCCCCGAGATCGCCATCAACGTGGCGTTGCAGGAGGAGAAGTACTATCACCTCGTTGAGCGTCTCTCGGGAATGCTTAACACCTACAAGACGGTGCTCGACCGCCTTGGTGGCGTCGAGTTTGAGCTCCTGTCGCAGCGCGTGGCCTCGCTCGAGGATCACATGCGCCCCGGTTTCACGACCTACAACTGGAGCTCGCTCGGCGTCGACGCGCTCGTCGACAAGTGTCTCAAGGAGATTGCCAAGCTCGACGGCGTCGTGAGCCATGTGCAGAAGAACTCCGTGCTCATTGACAAGCTCGTGCAGCAGATCCGTGAGACGGCCCTCATGGACGTTGGCGAGTTTGAGGCCCTCACTGAGGCCGTCTCGGTCGAGGACTTTTACGACTCTGTCGAAAAGCACCGCGCCTCGGTCGCTGAGGACGCCGTGCACCGCTACGGTTCGATCACACGCCTGCTGCTCATCATTGAGCAACACGTATGCGAGTCCGACTCGGGTTGGCACCCTCAGATGGCAGGCTACTACCGCTACTGGGAGCGTCGCATCTTCCATGCGCTCACCGCCATGATCGCCAACGGCTTGCTCGACTTTCAGCGTATCCTCAACCGTCAGCCGACGCGCGCTGCGCCTCTCCCCACGGCGGAAGCGCCCGCTGGCGCTCGCGTTGTCGGCGAGGGCGAGCGCGTGGACGCCGGTTTGGTCGGCGTCGTTCCCACGCAGGCTGAGGCGACGCCCGCCTACCTTAACCGCCGCCTCGTGCCTCTGATCAAGATCACGGCCTCACTGCGAGGCGACGTCAACGACTGCTCCGCAACGGTCGTTCCGACCGTCATGCACGTAATTGACACGCTGTCTAAGCTGCAGAGCAACATCACCCAGACGGCGAAGGGCTTTGTCCGCTGGATGCGCAACACTTGCCGCGAGTCTCACTCGGTGTCGCTGTCGGACGAGAAGCCGATCATCTACACCTTTGCCTCAGACACGGACCGCAACCCGGTCGTCAAGGACATTGCCGGCACGGGCTTCTACCTCGTCCAGTCAGCGATGAATAGCGCGCGCAACTTTCTCGACGAGTGGCAGACGTACAACACGACGTACCAGCTCTTCAACCAGAAGAAGCTCGACTCACTCTCGCGCCTCATGCCCAGTGCTGATGGTTCGGACAAGCAGAGCAAGTCTCGCCCTCCGTCGTACTTTGACCACAAGCTCGAGAAGTACTCTCTGCTCGCCCGCAGCGTCCGCGATCTGCCCCCAGAGTGCGATCTCAACTTCCTCCGCATCGACTGCCGCCCGCTCATCGACTCCATCGCTGTGCGTGCGCAGGTCTGGGTCAACGCCTACGGCCAGATCCAGCGCATCATTGCGGAGCAGCAGCTGAACCGCACGCGCCTCGAGCTACTCGAGCTTGCCCGTAAGCTCCAGGTTCAGCCCCAGGGTCTCGACGAGCTCAAGGCTGTGCTCAACGTCATTGCGTCGATCCACGCCATGAGTCTCCGCATGGAGCTCACGTTTGACCAGATCATCGAGAAGTTCGACACGCTTGCGCGCTATAACATCCCGTGCCAGGAGAGCGACCGCGAGGCGGCGCACACCCTTCACCTCCAGTGGCGCGACTGGGTCGCGTCTGCGGAGCTCAAGTCGATGCAGCTGCAGGACGTCAAGGCCGAGTTCAAAACTAGCACGTCTGCGCAGGTCGAGTCCTTTAAGGACGAGCTCGCGCACCTGCGCGCCGCTTTTGAGGCCGAGGGCCCTGGTGCAGAGGTCGTCGACGTTGACTCTGGTCTGGCCATGATGTCCGAGACGCGGAAGCAGATCGAGGTGCTCGAGAAGCGCATGGATGCCATAGCGCTTTCTGAGAAGCTCGTTGACCTGCCCCCGACCTCGTACCGCGACTTTTACGACATGAAGAAGCAGCTTGGTGCATTGGACATTCTCTACGCCATCTACCAGACGCACAAGACCAACGTCACGCTGTGGAGCAAGATGGGCTGGAAGGACCTCGACATCAACCACATGATGAAGACCGTTAAGGGCGTGCTCAACAGCCTGTCGGCACTTGTGTCGAAGCGCAAGGCAGCTCTCGCGCAGCAGCAGGCAGCGCAGCAGCTTCCCCAGGAGGAGAAGTCCGGCGCTGCCGCCCCGCCCGCCCCCGTCGCTGTTCCCGCTGCTCCGCCGGCCGCGTCGGAGGCGCAGACTGAGTTCTCTCGCATGCCTCTCTACAGCAAGATTCAGCGCCGCGTCGAGGAGTTTAGCGAGTCTCTCCCCGTCATTGGCTCGCTCAAGGGTGTGACGCTCGAGCCCCGCCACTGGTCCGAGCTGATGTCTGCGACCGGCGTGAGCCTTAACACGAATCTCAATGAGCTCACGCTGACGGACCTGCTGGCGATGCAGCTGAACCGCTTCAAGGACGTGATTGCGCAGATCACCAGTAACGCCGCGCAGGAGGCCAAGATCGAGAAGGAGATCGACAGCATCCAAAAGCAGTGGGCGGAAAAGAAGTTCGAGCTTACGCCGTATGAGGGCGACGAGCAGCGCGGCATGCTCCTGATGGACACATCGGAGCTTGTGCAGCAGCTAGAGGACCATGTTGTGACGCTCCAGCAGATTGGCAACTCGCCTTTCGCTGCTCCGTTCCGCGCCCGCTCTGCTGAGCTTGAGCGCGAGCTCAACCAGATCAGCGAGTGCATCTCTATTTGGATGCAGGTGCAGCGCAAGTGGATGTACCTCGAGGGCATCTTCAAGGGTTCCGAGGACATCCGCAATCAGATCCCCGAGGCATGGAAGAAGTTCGAGGGCGTCGACGTCGCGTGGCACCGCGTGATGCTCGCGACCAAGAAGCTCGATGGCAACGTCAAGCTGTCGTGCCAGGCCGACCACCGCATCGACACCCTGCGTGCGCTCTGGTCCGACCTCGAGCAGTGTCAGAAGAAACTCTCTGACTACCTCGAGCGCAAGCGCATTGCCTTCCCTCGTTTCTTCTTCATCTCGGACGATGAGCTTCTCTCCATCCTCGGCTCGTCGAGCCCCAGCTGCGTGCAGTCGCACATGCTCAAGCTCTTTGCCAACACCAAGTCGCTCTCGTTCATCCGTGGCGACACCATCGTCACTGGCATGGCGAGCCCCAACGTCGAGAAGTTTGACTTCCGCACTCACGTGCCCACCGAGGGTGCGGTCGAGGTGTGGATGAGCGCTGTCGAGGCTGAGATGATTAAGACGCTGCGTCAGATCACCAAGGAGGCCGTCTACTACTACGCCAAGATGCCACGCCTCGACTGGGTGATGGACAACCTCGGCATGGTCGCCGTCGCTGGCTCTCAGATCTGGTGGACCTGGGAGGTCGAGGACGCCTTCTGGCGCGTCAAAAAGGGCCAGAAGCTCGCGATGAAGAAGCTTGCGTTCAAGCTCGTCGGCCAGCTCGAGGACCTCGTCACATCGATCCGCGACCCTACTTTGGCGTCGGCGACGCGCTCGAAACTCAACACCCTCGTCATCATTGACGTCCACGCCCGCGACATCATCGACCGTTTTGTGCGCGACTCGATCCTGGACGCGCGTGAGTTCGACTGGGAGTCGCAGCTCCGCTTCTACTGGAACCGCGATCTCGACGACATGCTCATCCGTCAGTGCACCGGTCAGTTCAAGTTTGGTTACGAGTACCAGGGCCTCAACGGCCGCCTCGTCATCACGCCGCTCACGGACCGTTGCTACATGACCCTGACGCAGGCCCTCACGTTTCACCTCGGCGGCTCGCCTGCCGGCCCTGCCGGCACGGGTAAGACCGAGACGGTCAAGGACCTCGCCAAGGCCATGGGTCTGCTGAGTGTGGTGACCAACTGCGGTGAGGGTCTAGACTACAAGGCCATGGGCTCCATCTTCTCTGGCCTCGTCCAGACCGGTGCGTGGGGCTGCTTCGATGAGTTCAACCGTATCGACGTCGAGGTGCTCTCCGTCGTCTCTTCGCAGCTGACGACGATCCAGACGGCTCTGAACCTCGGCAAGACGCGCTTCGAGTTCCTTGGCAACGAGATCCAGCTCAAGAACACCGTCGGCTTTTTTTGTCACCATGAATCCTGGCTACGCCGGCCGTACGGAGCTCCCTGACAACCTCAAGGCGCTGTTCCGCCCTGTGACGATGATCGTCCCTGACCTGCCGCAGATTTGCGAGATCATGCTTTTCTCTGAGGGCTTCCTGACCTCGCGCAACCTCGCGCAGAAGATGACCGTCCTGTACCGCCAGGCCCAGGAGCAGCTCTCTAAGCAGCACCACTACGACTTTGGTCTTCGTGCCCTGAAGTCAGTGCTCGTCATGGCTGGCTCCCTGAAACGCGCGTCGCCCGAGTTCTCCGAGGAGCTCGTGCTGATGCGTGCGCTGCGCGACATGAACCTGCCCAAGTTTGTCTTTGAAGACGTGCCGCTCTTCCTCGGCCTCATTGCCGATCTCTTCCCTGGCATGCACTGCCCGCGCCTGTCGCAGAAGACGCTTAAGGCCGCCATCACGCAAGTCCTCGTTGAGCAGGACATGCACCACAAGGACGAGGTGCGCTTCCAACTCCAGATCGACAAGGTCATTCAGTGCTACGAGGTGCTGCTCACGCGCCACACCATCATGGTTGTCGGCCCCACGGGCGGCGGCAAGTCGCTCGTCATTAACGCCCTCGCCAAGGCCCAGCAGCGCGCCTTCAAGCTCAACACGAAGCTCTTTCCAATGTGCTCCAAGGCGCTCACTGTTGCGGAGCTCTACGGCGTGCTTGACCCCACGACGCGTGACTGGACGGACGGCCTCCTGTCGAAGACGTTCCGCGAGGTCAACGAGCCGCTTAAGGCCGACCAGTACGAGGCGCGCTACATTCTCTTCGACTCTGATGTCGACGCCCTCTGGGTTGAGAACATGAACTCTGTCATGGACGACAACAAGCTACTCACGCTGGCCAATGGTGAACGTATCCGCCTCCAGGACCACTGTAAGCTCGTCTTTGAGGTTGCGGACCTGCAGTACGCATCGCCGGCCACCGTGTCGCGCGCCGGCATGGTGTGGGTTGACCCTAAGAACCTCGGCTTCCTTCCCTACTTCTCGCGGTGGGTCAAGCTCCGCTGCCACATGACGCACGCCCAGCTCCAGGCTGCTGCAGCGGGGGCTGCGGTGTCGCAAGCGGCTGCTGCGGCCCAGCAGCAGCAGCAGAGCACCGCTCTTCTCGGCGCCCAGCCCGCCCACGTCCCCGCAGCGCCGGCTGCCGATGCGTCTGGCGCGACGGGCGACCTCAAGATGGCCGAGCTTCTGCACGCGTTGTACGAGCGCTACGTGCCTCACTGCGTCGAGTTCGTCCTCGACGGCCTGTTTGAGGGCAAGGCTGTCAAGGGCGGCCCTTTGTCGCAGATTATCCCCATCGACGGCCTCAACATGATGAAACAGTTCTGTCACCTGTTCAACGTTATGCTGCCCCCGGAGGACCAGCACTCGCTGAGCAAGCAGCAGCAGCGCGAGCAGCTCGAGGAGAAGTCTGGTGATGGTTCTGCCGCTGCCGCCCCCTCTGCTGCTGCCCCTGGTCCTGCTGTCGGCGCCGACGGCAAGCCCAAGGACGAACTCTCTGCGCTGCTCGACATCATGGACAGCGAAGTTGCTGCTGCGGCTGCTGCCGCCGCGACCGACGAAGCCCAGCGCAGCAGCGCAGCGCAGTCTGCCAACGACAACGCAGCCCGCGGCGAGCTGGACATTGACACGCCGGAGCACTTTAAGGTGGCGCGCTCGATGCGCGACCCTGAAATTATTGAGTCGATCTTTGTACTCTGCCTCGCGTGGTCGATTGGCGGTGCCCTCACGCAGGAGTCGCGCATCCGCTTCGACAAGTTCGTCAAGCAGCTCTCCGGTCGCCCGTCTGTGCCCAACGCCGGCAAGAACCACCTGCCCGAGGAGCTGATCTACGACCACTACTTCTCCCTCGTCGGCATCCCGCGCTGGACTCGCTGGCACGCGCCCCACTACATCCCGCCGTCGCCTTTTGCCTTCTCGCAGATTGTCGTCCCGACGGTCGACACAGTGCGCTACACGTGGTTCACCAAGAAGCTAATGCTTGAGCACCAGGTTCCGCTGCTCTTTGTCGGCCAGTCTGGGACGGCGAAGACGGTGACGGTGCGCAACTACGTTGCGTCACTGGACCCGTCGAAGTTCGTCTCACTCACTGTCAACATGTCGTCGCGCACGTCGTCGCTCGACGTCCAGGCAAACATCGAGAGCAACGTCGAGAAGCGCACGGGCCACGTCTACGGCCCGACGCCTGGCAAGCAGATGGTCATCTTTGTAGACGATCTCAACATGCCCAAGGTCGACGAATACGGCACGCAGCAGCCCATCGAGTTGCTCCGCTTCCTCGTCGACCGCGGCGTCATGTTTGACCGCGGCATCGAGGACAAGAATAAGTCTGGCAGCAGCAACTCCTCTGCTGGCGAGCGCTTCGCCAAGAAGACTTTCCGCGACCTGCTCTATGTCTCTGCGATGGCGCCGCCCGGCGGTGGCCGCTCGGCCGTCAACCCTCGTTTCCTATCGCTCTTCTCTGTCATCTCGATGTGCTTCCCCACTGAGGACGCGCTGCACCTCATCTACTCGTCTATGCTCATGGGCCACGTCGAAGCACACGCATTCACGGAGGACGTTAAGTCCGTTGCCTCGAAGCTCACGTCTGTGACGATCCGCCTCTACCGTGAGCTCGTCCAGCAGCTGCCTGCGACGCCGTCCAAGTTCCACTACATCTTCAACCTGCGCGACCTCTCACGCGTCTATGAGGGTCTCCTGCTGTCGACGCCGGACAAGTTCGACACGCCTGGCAGCCTGCTTCGCCTGTGGCGCAACGAGTGTGCGCGCGTCTTCTGCGACCGCCTCATCTCGGAGCAGGACCGCCGCGTCGTCAACGACACGATCGTCGTCAAGCTCGTCAAGGAGGTCTTCCCTGACGACTCTAAGATTGCGCTCCGCGAGCCGCTCATCTTTGGTGACTTCCGTCACGTCAACGCCATCCTCGCGGACCCGTCGTACGGCCCCGCGTCGGCGCACGCTGCACGTGCCTACGAGGATCTCGACAGCTTCGACAACGTCAAGGCAATCTTCAACGAGGTGCTCATGACTTACGCTGAGGAGAATGAGCGCGCGACGTCACTCGTCCTCTTCCAGGACGCGCTCGAGCACCTCACGCGCATCCACCGCATCATCCGCATGCCGCGTGGCCACGCGCTCCTCGTCGGCGTCGGTGGCTCTGGCAAGCAGTCGCTGACGAAGCTCGCTGCCTTTGCCTCGCAGTACCGCGTCTTTCAGATCAGCCTGACGCGCAACTACAGTCTCACCGACTTTATGAACGACCTTAAGACGCTGTACTGCATCGTCGGCGGCGTGCCGGAGCCTGAGTCCAAGTCGGGCAACGCGGCGGGCGCCGGCAACGCGGGTGGTGTCTCGCACGGCCCCCCGACGTTTGGCCAGCCCGTCGTGTTCCTGTTTACGGATGCGCATGTCAAGGACGAGGGCTTCCTTGAGCTTGTCAACAACATGCTCACCACCGGCATGGTGCCTGCGCTCTTCGGCGACGAAGAGAAGGGCCCGCTGATCGAGGCTGCGCGCGCCGACGCCAAGGCAAAGGGCAAGGTGCTCATCTCGCGCGACGAGTGCTGGCAGCACTTTGTCTCTGTCTGCCAGGACAACCTCCACATCGTGCTGTCATTCACGCCTGCGGGTGACATTCTTCGTCGCCGCTGCCGCAGTTTCCCCGGCCTCGTCAACAATACCGTCATTGACTGGTTCTTCCCCTGGCCGGAGTCGGCGCTGTCATCGGTCGCGCACCATTACCTCGGCAACGAGAGCTTCAGCAACCCCGGCTACCGCGGCGCCATTGTCGAGCATATGACGCACGTCCACAAGTCCGTGACGGCCTACTCGACGCAGTTCCAGCTTGAGCTGCGCCGCAGCAACCACGTCACGCCCAAGAACTTCCTCGATTTCCTGTCGACCTACCGCACGCAGCTGCACGATGCCCGCGTGGAGAACCGCAAGCAGTACGACCGCCTTGACGGTGGTATCAAGAAGCTCGTGGAGGCGAACCACGAGGTCGAGCGCTACGGCCGCGAGCTCGCTGCCAAGAAGATCGTCGTCGACGCCAAGTCGCGCGAGTGCGCCACGGTCATTGCGCAGCTCAAAGAGAAGCAGACGATTGTCGAGACGAAGCGCCGCGCCGCGACGGAGAAGGAGAAGGAGCTCCGCGACGACGAGCAGCGCATCTACGCCGAGAATGAGACGGCGCAGCGCGAGCTCCACGAGGCCGAGCCCGCCCTCGAGCAGGCTGCCAGTGCCCTGGACACCATCCGCAAGGAGGATATTGCCGAAATCAAGACGATGCCCAACCCGCCGGCGGCGGTCGTCGCCGTGCTCCAGTGCGTCGTCGAGCTCCGCCCCACCGAAACGGAGAACCCCTCCGACGGCTGGAAGGCTGTCAAGATCATGCTCAGTGACCCGAACTTCCACACCAATCTCAAGCGGTACAAGAAGGAGAAGCTGCAGTCTGGTCAGGTCAAGCGCATCAAGGCGATTCTCTCGCGCAAGATGCAGGACCCAAAGCAAGCGCTGACCGAGACGAACCTGCAGCGCATCTCGCGCGCCGCGCATGGCCTCTACAAGTGGGTCAAGGCGATGCTCGAGTACTACCGCGTCGCCAAGAACGTCGAGCCGCGTCGCAAGAAGGTCGCCGCCATGGAGCGCGCGATGGCCATCTCGCAGCAGTCGCTGCAGGAGACGCGTGCCGAGCTCATCGCCCTCGGCAAGGCTGTCGAGGAGATGTCGTCTGACTACGCCGCCAAGTCCGCCGAGCTACAGGAGCTCGAGGTGCAGGCGGAGCAGATGGAGCGTCATCTCGAGGCAGCATCGCAGCTCATCAAGGGCCTCGGCTCCGAGCGCGAGCGCTGGGGCCAGCAGCGCGACAAGCTGCGCATGACCGAGGTGCGCCTGGTGGGCGACTGCCTCGTCGCCGCTTCGTTCCTGTCGTACACGGGCGCCTTCACGTTCCCGTTCCGCCGTCGCATGGTCTACGACGACTGGGTGCCTGACGTCCGCGCCCGCGGCCTGCCACTGACGGAGCACTTCAAGCTCGAGCCGCTGCTCTCCTCCGAGGTTGAGATTGCCCGCTGGGCGTCCGAGGGCCTGCCGCAGGACGAGCTGTCGATCCAGAACGGTATTCTCACGACGCGCTCACCGCGCTTCCCTCTGTGCATCGATCCGCAGATGCAGGCCTCGAAGTGGATCCGCGCCAAGGAGAGCAACAACGGCGAGAAGGAGATCAAGATCCGGTCCTTTGCGGACCCTGACCTGATGCACCTGCTCGAGTTTGCCATTCAGTTCGGCTCAGCGTTTATCATCGAGAACATCGGCGAGGAGCTTGACCCCGTCATCGACCCCGTGCTCGAGAAGAACTTTATCCAGCGCAGCGGCCATTCGAAGGCCATCCTTCTCGGCGACAACATGATTGACTGGAACGACAATTTCCGCCTCTACCTCATCACCAAGTTCAGCAACCCGCGCTTTTCGCCCGAGATTGCGGCCAAGACGACAATCATCAACTACACGGTGACGCTGACTGGCCTGGAGGAGCAGCTCCTCGGTGAGGTGATTAGCTACGAGCGTGAGGAGCTCCAGAAGCAGAAGGAGGCCCTCGTGCAGTCGATTGCCCGTAACAACATCATGCTTGTCGAGCTCGAGAACAACATTCTCAAGGGCCTGATGGACTCGCAGACCAACATCCTCGATAACCAGCCGCTGATCGACACGCTCAAGGACGCCAAGACGCGCTCTGTGAGCGTCGCCGAGCAGCTCGCCGAGGCTCGCACCAACGCCGAGGACATTGAGAAGGTCACTGACAACTTCCGCCCTGTCGCGCGCCGCGGTGCCGTGCTCTTTTTTGTCGTCGCCGGCCTCTCAAACATCTCGTCTATGTACGAGTTCTCGCTCGGCGCGTACCTCGAGGTCTTTCGCCGCGCGCTCGAGCTCGCGCCGCGCGACCCGCTGTCCGTGGCTGGCCGCGTGCGCTCCGTCGTCCAGGTCCTCACGCAGTCCGTCTACGACTATGCCTGCACGGGTATCTTTGAGCGCCACAAGCTGATGCTGTCGCTTCAGATTGCGCTGCTCATCCTCGACTCCCGCAACCGTGTGGATAAGCCCGAACTAGAGTTTTTCCTTAAGGGTAACGTCTCACTGGACGAGCCCTCGGCACCCAAGCCGGCGGCGTGGATCCCCACGAGCGCGTGGCGCGACCTCTGCCGCCTCGCCGAGGTCAGTGCGCTCGGCGTCGAGCACATCAAGTCCAACGCCGGCGCTGACGCCGCCAAGGCTGCCGAGATCAACTCTGTACTTGCCGTGACGACGGCGGCTGCGCCGCACGTCGGTGCCGACGAGGACGGCGACGACGACGACAAGAACGCCGCGGCTCTCGCCGCACGCCAGGAAGAGGAGCGCAAGCAGCGGCTAGCCATCGAGTCCGCCTCGGCGCTCGCCTCGAAGCAGCTACTTGCAAACATTGTGCAGGACGTGACAATCAATCACGAGGTGTGGCGCCAGTGGTATGACCTGACACAGCCCGAGGTGGACGCCGAGCTTGGCTCGAACCAGGACGACGGCAGCGTCGTGACGAACAAGAGCGGCGCCATCAGCGAGTTTGCCACGCGCAACAAGTCGATTCTCCCTGGCGAGTACAACCAGCACTTGTCGTTGTTCCAGCGCCTGCTCGTGCTCCGCTGCTTCCGCCCGGACCGCGTGTACGCGGGCGTTAAGTCCTTTGTCATCTCTGAGCTCGGTTCTTACTTTGTGCAGCCGCCTGTGCTCAACTATGACCGCATCCTGCGCCTGTCGTCGCCACTCACGCCCATCGTGTTCATTCTCTCACCGGGTGCTGACCCACAGAGCGCGCTCCAGTCCCTCGCGACGCAGCGCGGCTTCTTCCCCGCCAAGTTTAAGTCACTCGCCCTCGGTCAGGGCCAGGCCTCAGCGGCCGAGACGCTGCTCCAGACGGCCTACCACCGCGGACACTGGCTCGTCCTCGCCAACTGCCACCTGCTCACCAAGTGGCTCAAGACGCTGGAGAAGCTTCTCAATACGATGCAGAAGCCGCACCCGGACTTCCGCCTGTGGCTGACGACGGACCCGCACCCGGACTTCCCTCTGGGTATCCTGCAGCGTGCGCTCAAGGTCGTCACGGAGCCCCCGGATGGGCTCAAGCTCAACATGAAGTCCTCCTACAGCAAGATTGCGCCGGAGGAGCTCGAGGACTGTCCCCACCGCGCATACCGCCCGCTGGTGTATGTGCTGTCCTTCTTCCACGCCGTCGTGCAGGAGCGCCGCAAGTACGGCAAGCTTGGCTGGAACGTCGCATACGACTTTAACGACAGTGACTTCAACGTCTCGCGCCGCCTGCTCAAGATGTATCTCACCAAGGCGTATGAGAACACTGAGGGCAACGCCGGCTCGGAGCAGCCCATCCCCTGGGGCTCGCTCCGCTACCTCATTGGCGAGGCCATGTACGGCGGCCGCGTGACCGATAGCCTGGACCGCCGCATCCTGGTGACGTACCTCGACGAGTATATGGGCGACTTCCTCTTTGACGACTGCCAGCCCTACTACTTCTCCCGTTCGGGCTTCGACTACACCATTCCGGCGTGGGGCCCTCTCGACAGCTACGCGGGTGCGATCGACCACCTCCCGCTCGACAACTCGCCTGAAGTCTTTGGCCTGCACTCCAACGCTGACATCCGCTACAACACCAACGCCGTACGGTCCATTTGGGGCGACATTATCGCGCTCCAGCCTCGCACGGAGGCCACCGCCGGCGGTGGCACGCGCGAGGACTATGTCAGTAAGGTCGCGCGCGAGATCCAGGCTAAGGTCCCTGAGCCGTTTGATCTCGCCGTTGTGCGCCGCGACCTGGAGAAGCGCGCCAGCGAGGCGCGCAAGCTCGAGCTCGCTAACGGCGGCTTCTCCACCGCCGTCGTCGGCGACATTACGGACCCGTCGCAGATGATCTCGCACACCGGCGCGGGCGCCGGCGAGAGCGCTCAGGAGGAGAGCATCAGCAACAGCGGCAACAGCACGGCGCTGGCCGACCCCTTTAGCGCCGGGGCCGCAGCGGCCCGAATGACCATCTCGCCGACGACTGTGGTGCTGCTACAGGAGCTGGAACGGTGGAACAAGCTCGTTGTGCGCATGCAGGAGTCGCTAGCGGAGCTCCTCAAGGCGCTCGCCGGCCTTGTCGGCATGTCTGCCGAGCTCGATGATCTCTCCGTGTCGCTCTTCAACGGCACGCTGCCCGCGGCGTGGCGCCGCCTGGCGCCGGCGACGGAGAAGCACCTCGGCTCCTGGATGGCGCACTTCCAGCGCCGCTACGAGCAGTACGTGCAGTGGGTCGAGGACGAGAACGGCCAAGATCCAAAGGTCATGTGGCTGCCCGGCCTACACATCCCCGAGTCGTATGTCACGGCGCTGGTGCAGACGACGTGCCGCCGCAAGGGCTGGCCGCTCGATAAGTCGACGACCTACACTAAGGTTACGCGCATCATGAGCGAGGCCGAGGTTGTCGAGCGCCCCCGCGACGGCTGCTACGTCACCGGCCTGCACCTCGAGGGCGCCGGCTGGGACGTCGAGAACTCGTGCCTGAAACGTCAGGACCCCAAGATCCTGACCGTGGAGCTGCCCATCCTGCACATCATCCCCATCGAGTCCAACAAACTCAAGCTGCAAAACACGTTCAAGACGCCCGTCTACGTTACTCAGGCCCGCCGCAACGCCATGGGTGTGGGCCTCGTCTTCCACGCTGACCTCGCGACCCCTGTGCACGAGTCCCACTGGATCCTCCAGGGCACTGCGCTCGTGCTCAACAGGGACGACTAAGCACACATTGTATGTTTTCTCTCCCGATTGTTTGATGTTATCCTTCTCTTTTTGCATCTTTCTCCTTGCATCGCTTTAGCGGCGCAGCCGACACACAATATAGC